>JACXXQ010000178.1_pt1 | contig 42873 bp, 41 predicted proteins | sample 8621361 | NCBI WGS metagenome assembly JACXXQ01 (sample SAMN15503820, study PRJNA645414) | gut metagenome | isolation source: feces | host: Bos taurus | place: USA | collected 2016 | reverse complement strand
GCGAAGAGCGTTGCTGCCTAGGCTAGCCCCTTGTCACACAAACTACCGAAGCCTCCTTTTTGTTTCAACTTTGTAAACCAGAGCATCCAATCTCTTTACGTTCCCTTTACGATTGCCTCAAGTGCAGCAGGTATCATTTTAGGGAGGTATGACAGTCTGCATAAATGCAGACTGTGTGTCGATGCCGCGGTACTTGTGTTATTAGGAGGCTTTCGTATGGCAGCACGTGCGGACAACGTTTCGCGTGTCGACCATGATGGAGTTACGTTGGTGGAGGGCGCGACATCCGATGTCCGCTTTGCCTTCACCGAGCGCGCCGGTGGTGTTTCCGAAGATACGTACTCCTCACTCAATTTGGGTTCGCACGTTGGCGATGACCCCTTTGCTGTTCAAGAAAATCGTCGTCGCGCGCTCGAGGCTATGGGTGCCGCCGAGTGCGAGCACAACCTGCTCGTTCCCAATCAGGTCCATGGTGACCATATCGTTGCGGTGGCCTCGAACGGCGCCGATGACCTTGAGGACGTTCGCGAGCAGATTGCCGAGGGCTGCGATGCCATCGTCTGTACGGCGCATAACGTGCCCGTGCTGCTCTGCTTTGCCGACTGCGTTCCCGTGGTGCTGGTGGCCCCCGGCGGATTTGCCGTGGTGCACTCCGGTTGGAAGGGCACGATCGCGCGTATTTCCGCCAAGGCGTGCCAGGCGCTTTGCGATGCTGCCGGCTGCGATACGAGCGACGTTTCCGCCTATATCGGCCCCCATATCTTGGGTGACGAATATGAGGTGTCCCAGGAGCTCATGGATCGCTTTGCCGCCGAGTTCTCTTGCATTGATGCGAGTGCCTCTCGCATGCTCGATCTTTCCGCTGCCATTTGCGAGGCGCTGGTAGATGTCGGCGTCGACGCGGATAATATCATGGATACCCAGCTTTCGACTGTGCGTCAGAACGACCGCTTTTATTCCTACCGTAACGAGGACGGCACCTGTGGGCGCCATGCTGCGATCGGCGTGATGCTATGAGAAAGATCGTATCGGTCCTGAGCGCCGCCGTGCTTACGCTTACGCTGTGCGCCTGTTCTTCGGGATCTTCCACTTCTTCCATTACCGTGGCCGGCTCCACGACCTGCCTTCCCATCGCCGAGATTGCGGCCGAGGGCTTTAAGGAGGAGACCGGCATCGATGTGCTTGTCTCCGGTTTGGGTTCCTCTGCCGGCATTGAGGCTGTCAGTGCCGGCACTGCCGATATCGCCAGCTCTTCCCGTGGGCTCAATGCCGACGAACAGGATCTGGGCCTGACTCCCATCGTCATTGCCCACGACGGTATCGCGGTCATCGTGAACGACGACAACCCCGTCGATAACCTCTCGACCAAGCAGCTCCGCGATATCTATGCCGGAAAGATTACTAATTGGAAAGAGGTCGGTGGCGAGGACCTGAAGATCCAGGTCATCAACCGAGACGAGGCGTCCGGCACGCGTGAGGCCTTCCGCACCATCGTGATGGACGGCACCCCGTTTGATCGCCGCTCGGCCGTTCTTTCGGGCACGGGCCAGGTGCGCGACGTGGTGTCTCGTTCGCGCGGGGCCGTCGGCTACATTTCGCTGGGCTTCGTCGATAGCCTCAACGCCAAGACCTCGGTCAAGGCCGTCTCGGTCAATCATGTTGAGGCGTCCGAGAAGACGGTTGCAAGCGGCGGGTATCCCATCTCGCGTGACCTTTATTTCTTTGTGAAGGGAACGCCTTCGCGGCAGGCGCAGGATTATATCGACTACGTGACGTCCGAAAAGATGGACAAGCAGATTCGCGAGGCGGGCTTTATTCCCGTCACCAACGACGGGAAGGGGAGTGAGTAGCATGGAGGCACAGGAAAACTCCCAGACTGAGCAGACGGCTCAGGCACTCAAGAAGCGTGAGCTGGCGCTCGTGTCGCGCAGCACCTATATCAAGGAAAAGGCGCTGCAGTGGATCTTCTTTGCGTGCGCATTCTTGGCGGTCGTCACCGTCATCCTGATTTTTGTCTTTACCACGTACTCGGCGCTGCCCGTCTTTACCGACATCGGTCTGGCGGACTTCTTTAGCTTTACGTGGGCGCCCTCTGAGGGCCACTACGGCATCATGTCGCTGCTTGCCGGCTCGGGTCTGGTGACCGTTGGTGCGCTTGCCATGGGCGTGCCCCTGGGTGTGGGTACGGCCGTGTACCTGGTCGAGATCGCCAGCAAGCGCGTGCGCAAGCTCATCAGCCCTGCCGTCGACCTGCTGGCGGGCATCCCTTCTATCATCTATGGATTCTTTGGCATGATCATCATCCGCCCGTTTATCGCGCAGCTGACCGGCGGCCTTGGTTTTGGCGCACTGACTGCGTGGTTCGTGCTCGCCATTATGATCGTTCCCACCATCACCACGCTCACCATCGATGCCCTTAATTCCATTCCCATGGGCATTCGCGAGGCATCGTATGCCATGGGTGCCACCAAGTGGCAGACCATCTATAAGGTCGTGCTACCTGCCGCCAAGCTGGGTATCGTGGATGCCATCGTGCTGGGTATGGGCCGTGCCATCGGCGAGACCATGGCCGTGCTCATGGTCGTGGGCAACGCCCCGGTTATTCCCGACAGTATTGCGAGCCCTATCTCGACGCTCACGAGCCAGATCGCGCTCGACATGAGCTATTCCTCGGGTCTGCACCGCTCGGCGCTGTTCGGCATGGGTGTGGTCCTGTTTATCATCTCCGCCACGCTGGTGGGCATCGTCCGTCTGATTTCCAAGAAGAAGAGGGGGTAGGCTATGTCCGATTCCGTTGACACGACGGTCGGTACGACCTCGTCGCGCGAGCGCATCAAGCGTGCCCTTTCCCACGGCAAAAAGGGCTGCATCAACAAGGGCCTGTCCAACAAGATCATGCTTGGCGTGTTCCGTGCCGCGGCATACATCACCACGCTGGTGCTGGTCGCTATCATCGCCTACGTGGTCATTAACGGCCTGCCGCATATCTCGCTCGACTTTATCCTCGGTTGGCCCCAGGGCGTCAACGCCGAGGGCGGTATTTGGCCTACGATCGTCTCGACCGTCTATGTGACGGCCCTCGCCATGCTTATCTGCACGCCGATCGCTGTGCTGGCAGCCGTCTATCTGGCCGAGTACGCCAAGCAGGGCAAGGTCGTCGAGCTCATTCGCTACGCTGCTGACGCTTTGGCTTCGGTGCCCTCCATCGTTATGGGCCTGTTTGGCTACGCCTTGTTTGTCGAGGCCATGGGCTTGGGCCTTTCGATGGTCTCGGCCGCCCTTGCGCTCGCACTTTTGATGCTGCCCATCGTCATGCGTACCACCGAAGAGTCCATTCGCGCCGTGCCGCGCTATATCCGTTGGGGCGCATACGGCCTGGGCGCCACCAAGTGGCAGGTCGTCTCCAAAATCGTGCTTCCTTCTGCCTTTGGCCGTATTGCCACGGGTATCGTCCTCGCCATCGGCCGTGCCATTGGCGAGACCGCGGTGGTGCTCTACACCATGGGCCAGGCCATCAATCTGCCTATTTCGCCGCTCGATTCCGGCCGCCCCATGACGGTTCACCTGTACCTGCTTGCCAACGACGGCATCAATATGAACGCAGCCTACGGCACTGCGCTCCTGCTGATGGTGATCATTCTGGCCTTCAACCTGTTTGCGCGTTTCCTGTCGCGCAAGCGTCGCTAGTTAAGGAGTCCCATGTCCGTTTATCAGTCCGCTCCCACGCTGGAGCAAGCGGCCATCACGGCCAAGGATTTCAACTTTTGGTACGGTGACTTTCATGCGCTGACGGGGCTTGACCTCAACATCGCCAAAAACGCCATCACCGCCTTCATTGGCCCTTCTGGCTGCGGCAAGTCGACGTTTTTGCGCTGCATCAACCGCATGAATGACCTGATCGAGGGTACGCGCGTCGAGGGCACCATGACGCTCGACGGCAACGATATCTATGCCGAGGGTGTCGACCCGGTCGACCTCCGTCGCCGCGTGGGCATGATTTTTCAGCAGCCCAACCCGTTTCCCAAATCCATCTACGAGAATGTCGCCTTTGGCCCTCGCCTGCAGGGCGTGACTAGCAAAAGCGACCTCGATGACATCGTGGAAGAATCGCTTAAGCGCGCCAACCTCTGGAAAGAGGTATCCAATCAGCTCAATAAGGATGGTTTGGCGCTCTCGGGCGGTCAGCAGCAGCGTCTGTGCATCGCGCGCGTGCTTGCGGTGCAGCCCGATGTCCTTCTGATGGACGAGCCCTGCTCCGCCATCGACCCCACGTCCGTCTCTAAGGTCGAGGATCTGATGGCCGAGCTGGCGCCCGAGATGACGATTATCATCGTCACGCATTCTATGCAGCAGGCAGCTCGTATCAGTGACTACACCGCATTTTTCTTGCAGGAAGTTGCCGGCGAGCCCGCCACGCTCATCGAGTATGGTCAAACCGACGCGATTTTCACCAGCCCGGTGGACTCGCGGACGGAAGACTATATCACCGGCCGCTTTGGCTGATCGGTGCGACTAGTCCCAAGCCGATCGGACCTGGTCCGGTGCGTATTCACTGTGCGGGCGGCATGACCGCACCCAACTGATTGGAGTGAACCATGCGCAAACTGTTTTCCCGTCAGCTCATCGAGGCCCGTCACGAGATGCTGAGCATCTACGAGGCCGTCGACCTGGCTCTTCACGACGCCGTGAAGGCTTATGTGACCGACGACCGCAAACTCGCCACCAAGACCAAGAAGCGTACGCTTTCGATTGACGCACGCTGCGCCAACCTGGAGGCCGTGTGCTACAACCTGATTGCTACGCAGTCGCCGGTCGCCTCCGACTTCCGTCTGCTGCAAACGATCATCTACGTCGACTTTAACCTGCAGCGCATGACCGATAAGGTTCGCCAGATCTGCCGCGCCACGCATCATATGATCAAGGCCGATATCTCGCTGCCCAAGGAGCTTGTCGGCACGGTTGAGGCCGAGGCTGAGGCCGTCTACCAGGTGATGGGTTCTTCGCTTTCTGCAATCGTCACCAATGACATGTCCATCATCTGCAACCTGGCTGTCGAGGACGAGCCGGTGCATGCTGCCTACGAGAAGTTCTTCCGCACCTTTAACCGTATGAACACGGGCGACTTTATGGACGACGATAGCAACTACGACGACCTTCGCCGCGCCATCATGGTTTCGCGCTACCTCGATCGCATCGCTTCGATTTCCATTGATGCCGCCTGCCGTCTGACCTTCCTGTTGACTGGCCAGCGTATGAACGCCGGCGATATCGCCCGCACTGATGAGGATGAGCTCGAGAGCATGCGCGTGCCTTCGGGCGAGGGTGTTATCATGAGGCCCGCTGTCGACGCGCGCTACGTTGCCAAGGTGCCCGCTAACGAGGTCAGCGAGGGTCTTCGCTATCTGCTCGAGCATCTTGAGGACGAGGATGATGGCGAGGACGACGAGGAGTAAGTAACCCCGTTCGTCGAAAGATTGTAAATACCTAAGTGAGCGCGGCCTTGCACATGCGGGGCCGCGCTCTTGCGTTAGCATGGGGATACTTATTTGACTGTTTGCGGAGGCGATTGGCAATGGATAACTATTTGGACTTGATGCGCGCTCGCCGCGAGCAGGTTCTGGAACGTTTTTATGCGGCGCTCGATCGCGCTGGCCGTCCCCATGACGCCGCGCGCCTCATTGCCGTGTCCAAGACCGTTGGTGTCGATGAGACCGTTGCTGCCATTCAGGCGGGGTATCGCCATTTTGCCGAGAACCGCCCGCAGGAGCTGGTTCGCAAGCTCACGGGCCTGGCGGAGCATCCGGAACTGCCCGAGGTGCGCTTCGATATGATCGGCAACCTGCAGACCAATAAGATCAATGCGGTGCTGGGCTCGGCCGAGCTGATTCACTCGGTGGGTTCGCTGCATCTGGCACAGGCGATCTCGAGCCGCGCGGTCCGCAAGATTGAGGCAGGTGAGCTCGCCGGCCCCCAGCGTGTGCTCATTGAGGTCAATGTGAGTGGTGAGGAGTCGAAGGGTGGCTTTACGCCCGATGAGATTCGCGCCGCCGCGGGTGAGCTTGCGGAGCTTGAGGGAATTTGCGTGCAGGGGCTTATGACTATGGCGCCCCGGGGGAATAAGATTGTGGCACGCCGCACCTTTGCGGGCCTTCGTGAGCTGAGGGATGAGCTGGAGTCGGCGCATCTCGATTTGAACCTGCCTGAGCTTTCCTGCGGCATGAGCGAGGACTTTGAGTCCGCCCTTGAGGAGGGCTCTACGCTCGTTCGCCTGGGCAGGGTAGTATTTAGCCCGGAGTTTGCAGTAAAATAAGACCCTGAAGTGCGCACTGATTATCGAGGCGCCTGCACTAAACCGCGAGAGGACACAACCATGGGTTTCCTTGACGAGATTAAAAATAAGATACACCTGGGCGGCCAGCAGGGTTACGACCAGGGTTATGGCCAGGACGACGACTACGGCTACGATGACGGCTATGACGATGGCTATCAGGGTAACGGCTACAGCGGTGCTTCGGGCGAGGGTTTCTACACCCAAGACGAGCCGAGTAACGGCCTTCTGGGCCAGACGCGCCGTGGCGAAGCTGAGTCGGTCGCTGTGTACACACGTTCCGGCCAGCTCGTTGGTGACGATTCCCGCCATGCCACGACGTATAACCCGCCTTCGCGTTCGCAGGACAGTGTTGCGAGCGGTTATCGTCCTGGTGCCTATGACACGCCGTCGAGCTACGCCGAGAACACCCACGCCCGTGCCGCCGCTGCGCCCGCGCCTGCACCGAGCGATGCCTCGGCCTATGCGAGCAATATCCTCAACGCCACGCCGCAGCTGCCGGCCTATGTCCTGCGCCCCGAGAGCTATGACGACGTGGAGACCGTGGTGCGCCGCGTCCGCACCAAGCAGCCTGTGGCACTGATTTTTGTGGGCGTACGCACCGAGGTCGCCAAGCGCGTCTTGGACTTCTCTTACGGCTTTGCCTGCGGTCTGGGTGCCACGGTCAAGGAGGTGGGCGACCGCGTGTTCATGGTGCTGCCCGCCGGCTGCGAGGTCAAAGATTCCGATCTTAAGAAGCTTCGTGCCGACGGCTACCTTAAGTAAAGACAAGACGAGGAGATTCCCATCAACATCTACACTATCGTCCAGCTGGTCAACACGCTGTTCAACTTCTATTCCACGCTCATTGTCGTCTACTGCTTTATGACGTGGATTCCCATGAAGCAGGGTGGTTTGCTCCAGGATATTGCTGCGGTGCTCGATAGCGTGTGCGGTCCGTGGCTCAACCTGTTCCGTCGTTTTATCCCGCCGATGGGCGGTATCGATTTTTCGCCGGTCGTTGCGATTATTGCGTTGCAGTTGGTGCAGAGGCTGGTTCTGCAGCTTCTTATAGGTATACTCGTATAGAACTGACTCAGTAACTTACGTCGGGCGTGTAGCGCCGAGGCGATGAAAAAGGAGACTTGTTATGGCTATTACCCCTGCAGACATCCAGGCTCAGACTTTCTCTGAGGCCAAGCGTGGCTACGATCCCACCGAGGTCGACGTCTTCTTGGAGACGCTGTCCTCCGAGGTTGATGCTATGCTCGCTAAGATCGTCGACCTTAAGGGTCGCCTGACTGCTACCGAGCAGCAGCTCGCCGATGCGCAGGCCCAGCTTGCCCAGGCTCAGAATGCCGCCGCCCAGGCCGTTCCTGCCGCTCCCGTGGCTGCTCCCGCCCCTGACTTCTCCGCTCAGGAGCGCCAGATTTCCGCCGCCCTGATCGCTGCCCAGCAGACCGCTGAGACCATCGTCAACGATGCCAACGAGAACGCTGAGCGTATCCGCAACGAGGCTGACGCCAAGGCCCGTGAGGTCATTCGCCAGGCTCTGACCGAGAAACAGGCCGAGCTCGAGGAGATCGACCGTCTGAAGGCTTCTCGCGAGGAGTTCAAGGCCGAGTACCTCAAGCTTATCCAGCACTTCATGGACGATGCTCAGAATTCCTTCCCGGCAGACCTTATGGCTTCCACGCCGGTCGGCTCCGCCGCTTCTCCCGCGGTGACGATGCCCGCCGCCGAGCCGCTGCCCGTCGCTGAGCCGGTTATCCCCGTGGCCGATCCCTTCGCTCCGATCGACAACTTCGCTGCCGACGATCTGGACTAACACCAGAGTCAGAATCTAGTGTCTTTGAGAGGAGCTCGCGCTTGCGGGCTCCTTTTTTGTGGCTGTAAACGGGTTGGAAAACAAAATGCCGAGTTCCGCGCGTGGTGGCGCAGAACTCGGCGAACGGGTTGGCGGTCAAAGGCAGGTGCTAAGGCATGCCCAAATAATCTACTTAAGGATGAAGTCGGAGAGGGGAATGGTGCGGGCCTCGCGATGTACGGGGTCGGCGATATGGTCGGCAGGATAGCCGCAAACGAGCATGTGATAGGGGTAGACACCCTCTGGCAGGTTGAACTGCTCACAGGCCGCCTCAGGCTTAAAATGGCACACCCAGCACGTACCCAGACCCTGCTCCTCGGCTTCCATCATCATTTGATCGCAAACGATGGACGTATCGATTTCGCTGGAGTTCATCTGGTCATAGGGGCGCACCCAAGCATCATCAGTAACGCTGCAAATAAGAAAGATAAGCGGAGCCCCAAAGATAGACCCACCACGAGCAAAGCGCGGCTGACAAGCGGCAGCCTTTTCCAAAAGCTCGGGCGTATCCAACACCATCACACGGGTTGGATGGTTATTACAAGCAGAAGGAGCAATACGCCCAGCTTCAATAATGGCATCCACCACAGCCTGCCCAACAGGACGATCCTCAAACTCACGACAAGAATACCGACCACGAGCCAGATCCAAATAAGACATACAAGCCCTCCAACAATTTAATAACGTAACAAAAGCTAACCAAAGGGTACCCAGAGCAATATCCAGCCAAACGCCCATTAGTCGTCAAAATCTCTATTGGGGCATCAGAAGCCATGCCAACGAAGGCCCCGTCACGTTCAACTATCTGCCAAGGTTCCCAATGGTGGGACGTAAGGCGAAGGCCCGACACCTATTTACTTTCGAACGACTCTGCCACGCAGCCGGAGTGAGAAAGCAAATAGGTGCCGGGCCTTCGCCGGTGGGATGCGTGCCGCCAATTAACCGCTTTTGAACGACTCTGCCACGCAGCCGGAGTGAGAAAGCAAACCGTGGCCGGCCCTTCGCCGCCGGGACACGTGCCCCCAATTAACTGTTCTTCATGACAATCGAATCCACGACATCGGCTACATTCTCGCAGCAGTCGGCACAGTACTCCAGGAAGGCATACACGTCACGCCAGGCGATGACCTCGAGCGGGTCCTTGCCGTTGACGTGTAGGTTACGCATGGCGTTGATATAGAGTTCGTCGGCCTCGGACTCGATGGTGTTGATCTGGATGACGAGCTCGCGCAGCGTCTTGGACTTGCGGTAGTTGGGAAGCTCGACCATCAGGTCCTTCATGGCGCGGCAGGCGTCGGTCACCTTGTGGGCGATCACGATGGCATCGGGGTGGATGCTCTGGATGTTGGTGAAGTAAACGCGCTGCACGACGCCCTCGATACGGTCGAGCACGGTGTCGAGCGAGCAGCTCATCAGGTCCAGGTCCTCGCGCTCAAGCGGGGTGATAAAGGCCGTGAGCAGGGCGTCCTCAAGCTCATGGTGCTTCTTGTCGGCCGCATGCTCGATCGCGTGCATCTTTTCGAGCATATCGTGAATCTTCGCAGGATCGAAGTTCTCGAAGATTTTGGTGAGCAGCTCGGCGGCTTGAACGGCGAGGTCGGCGCAGGCGACGTAGTTATCGAAGTAGAAGGAATCGGGTTTCTTTGCCATGGGTGGATCCTTTCGAGGCGAAGACGGGTGGGCGAAGTATTGCAGTCCGGATGGACGCACGGTTTGATTAGAGGAACATCATGAACAGCTTGGCCATGACAAAGCTGATGAGTCCGCAGGCGGGGAAGGTGAAGAACCAGGTGAACATCATGTCCTTGACCACGCCGAAATTGATCGCCGAGAGACGCTTGACGGCGCCGACGCCCATAATGGCGCAGGTCTTGATGTGGGTAGAGGACACGGGGATGCCGGTAAGGGTGGCAAGCAGCAGGTTCGCGGCGCCTGCGAGGTCGGCGGAGAAGCCCTGGTACTTCTCGAGCTTGACCATGCTCTGGCCGACGGACTTGATGATGCGCTCGCCGCCCACGCTGGTACCGATGCCCATGGTGGCCGAGCACAGCAGCATAATCCAAATGGGGATGCCGGCATCGCCGACGCCGGTCTGGCCGCTGGCGAAGGCGACACCTAAAAAGAGCACGCCGATGAACTTCTGTCCATCCTGCGCGCCGTGCATAAAGCTCATCGCCGCGGCGCTCGCGATCTGAGCGTATTTAAAGAAGACGTTGGCACGTCGCCTGTTGGCGGCGGCAAACAGAATCGAGACGAGTTTGCACAGGACCCAGCCCATGACAAAACCCAGACCGATGGAGAGCGCCAGGCCGTAGATGACCTTCATCCACTCGTGGACGTTGACGCTGCTGGCGCCGCCGAGGGCGATGGCAGCGCCGGTCAGACCGGCGATGAGGCTGTGGCTCTGCGAGGTGGGGATGCCAAAGCGCGATGCCGTGGCACCGTAAACGACGATGGAGAACAACGCGGCGCACAGGCAGGCGAGCGCCATGGTGCTGTTTCCGCCAAAGTCGACGATATGCGAGATGGTGTTGGCGACGCTTGCGTTAAAGTGCGTCATGATGAGCACGCCCAAGAAGTTGAACGCGGCGCTCATGAGGATGGCGGCACGGGCGGGCATGCAACGCGTGGTGACGCAGGTCGCGATGGCGTTGGGCGCGTCGGTCCATCCGTTGACGAAGATGGCGCCGAGCGCGAGAATCACGGTGACGGCAAGGACTGGGTTCGACACAAGTTGGCCGAGGAAGGTTGAGAACGTTACGTCCATATATGGGCTTTCTCGAAGTTTGCAGATACGTTACAAAAACATGATAAATCGTATCACCTGCTGCAGGTTTCTTTACTGAGTTCTGATGTGGGAAGTGAATTATTTGGCACTAAAATTAAATATTTGCCCTGTTGACGATGGGTGTTCTTTTTACTAACACGCCATGAGGACACATGTGCGCGCCTCGACACTCCAAAACCACAGTCTGTTCGCTTTACAACATGCAAACATGCGTTCGATAATAGGGGCATGGAATATCGACAGACAGATGGCAAAACTCGGCGCGTGCACAAGCAGTATGTGGACGTCGTGGCCCGCATCCTCGCGGGCGGGCAAGTTGTGCCGGTCACCGTCTGTTGGGTCGATGGTCGCTGCTTTACGATCGACGAGATCGTCTCGACCACCGGGTTTGGTCTGACGGTCCACGGCATCCGTACGGCAACCTATAAGGTTCGCTTTGGCGGGCACGCGACCGAGCTGTATCTGGAGGACCAGGCGCGTGAACGGACGGACGGCTCGCAGACGCACGTGATGCGTTGGTGGGTATGGGCGTTCGATCGCACGCTCGAGGGGGAGCGCCGAAGGTAAGAGAACGCAGCATTCGGGTACAATGGCAGGAATCTTGTCATCTATCGCGCTGCCATTCACGGCGCTTTTGAAAGGACGAAGCTATGAACGATATCCAGGGCTATCAGAACGGCCCCATCGAGACCGGCGCAAGTCGCGCCAAGGAGATGTCGCCGCGTGCGTACAACCTTGTTATGTCTGCCCTCATCTTCTTGGGATTCTGCGCCATGGGCGCTGGCGCCTACTTCACGAGTACGATGGCGTTTGCCCGCATGATGATGAGCGGTGCCGCTCTGCCGCTGGTCTTCGGTTCGTTTATCCTGACCATTGTCGGCATTGTCATGATGTCGGCTGCCGCCAGCAAGCAGTCGGTGGGCCTGTCCCTTGCGGGCTACGTGATCTTTGCGAGCACCTTTGGCCTGACCGCGTCTTTTGGCCTTGCCAACTACGACCTGCCCACCATCAACACGGCTTTTATCGCCACGGCCGCCATCACCTGCGTTTTTGGTGCCCTGGGCGTGACGTTCCCCAAGTTCTTCCAGCGTGTATATGGCATCGGCTTTGGTATTCTGCTTGCCACCATTTTGGTTGAGATCGTTCTGATGTTCATGGGCGTTTCGCAGTCCATCACCGACCTGATCGTGATTGTGGTGTTCGCCGGCTTTATCGGCTACGACACCTACGTGGCCACGACGGTGCCGCCCACGCTGCCCAACGCCGTGCTCATGGCGTCCAACCTGTTTGTGGACATCATTAACGTGTTCCTGCGCATCCTGAACATCCTTGGTCGTCGCGACTAACGCGTGGCGTTGTGGCGATTCCTGTCGAACAGGTAAAACGAAATGAAAGGCGGTCCTCCGGGGCCGTCTTTTTTGTGCGCGTCGGGGTATCATGGATGGGAAAAAGCCGATAGCGGCAGCGACAGGAAAGGTGACCACTTATGGCAGACGTCGACAACAGGAACCGTAACCGCAGGTCCAACCGTGCGGGACAGCCGAACCCTAGGCGTGAGGCTCGCGCCAAGGCCGCCGAGCGCCATGTGGCATCTGTGTCCGAGGCCTGCGCCAAGGATATCGAGCGTTCGCTTGCCGGCGTTCGCGAGTTCGACGGCATGCCTGCCGGTTTTGTCGCGGCGATGAAGGCAAAGGCCCAGGCTGCTGCGGCCGCCGAGGAGCAGGTTGCCGACGATGTCGAGGGCGCGGAAGCTGCCGAGGTCGATGCTGCGGTTGAGGCCGAGGCGGCGCCCGAGTCCGTTGAGGAACCCGTCGAGGAAGTCGCCACGCCCGAGTCCGCGCCTGACGAGGAGTCCGCTTCGGCCTTGCCCGAGGTCACCGTGCTCGATGCTTCTGCCGCGCAGGCTATCTTGGACAACGGTCGTGGCTATGCGCAGTTCTGCGACATGGCTGTGCTCGCCTTTGCCTCGTTCACCAACCCGGGCGGTGGCTACATTCAGGGCTATCTGGGCCAGGAGGCCACGCTGTGCGCCGATTCGTATCTGTATAACGTGCTTGACAAGCAGCGCAAATGGTACGGCGAGAACCGCCGCCGCAACATTAACTGCGAGCTCTACCGCAACCGCGCCCTGGTGGTGCCTGCGGTGCGCTTCGACCGCAACCACGTGCATGCATACGCCGACGTGATCGTGGCCGCCGCGCCCAACGTTAAGCGTGCCCGCCAGGAGTACCGCGTGAACGACGATGCCCTGCTGGATGCTTTGCGCGATCGCATTCGTTTTGTGCTCGCCATCTGCGACGAACTGGGTCGCGAGAAGCTCGTGCTGGGTGCTTGGGGCTGCGACAACAACGGCTTCGACGCCGAGGCCGTGGCAGAGCTTTTCCGCAAGGAACTCGCATCGGGCGACTTCAAGGTCAAGCAGGTTTTCTTTGCCGTGCCCTCTACGCGCTGGGACGAGGACTTTGCCAAGTTCGAACACGTGCTGGCGAGCTTCCCCGAGCGCAACGAGGAGTCCTATGCCCAGGTTGCCGCCCGCGCCGCGGCTGCCCGCGCCGCCGAGCAGGCTCAGGCCGCAGCCGAGGATGATGAGGATGACGACGATTGGCGCAAGTATCTGTAAGCGGTGCGCGCGACGCGATACGCCGAGCCGACGGAAGAGATTGCTCCCGTCGGCTTTTTACTGAGTGAGGGGCTCAAGATGAAAAACGTGCTGTGCTTTGGCGACAGCAATACCTATGGCTATGACCCGGCGGGCATGCGCGATGGCACCGCGGTGCGCTATGCGCAGGATGTGCGTTGGTGCGGTGTGGTCCAGCGCGACCTGGGCGAGGGCTGGCACGTGATCGAGGAGGGCCTGAACGGTCGTACGACGGTGCGCGACGATATGTGCCATCCGGACACCAACCTCAACGGCGTTCGCGCGCTGCCGATGCTGTTGGAGGCCCATAAGCCGCTGGACGCGATCGTGATCATGCTGGGCACCAACGACTGCAAGACGGTCTTTAACGTGACGGCCTCCGATATCGCCCGTGGCGCCATGGCGCTGATTCGCGCTGTCCGCGCGTTTCCCTGGACCGATGCCGCGCCCTGCCCGCGCATTCTGCTGATGGCGCCCATTAAGATTAAGCCGCAGATCGCCGATGTGTACATGACTGATTTTGACGAGCGTTCCGTCGAGGCCTCGGAGCATTTTGCCGAGTACTATGCGCATGTGGCCGAGCAATTTGCCTGTGACTTTTTGAATGCCGCAGAGTTTGCCGAGCCGGGCGATATCGACTATCTGCACATGATGCCCGAAAGCCACGAGAGTCTGGGCCACGCCGTGGCGTCCAAGCTCCAAGAGATGTTCGGTGAATAGCGCAACCCCGAACCACCACAAAGGGGATAGGCACCTTTGTGGTGGTTTTGCCCGCGTTAATGAACGCCTTGGTTGCCATATGGGCATGGACGAGCTCATCGACCTGTTTGCCGAGGGCGATGAGCTGATCTCGAATACCGCCTTTGAGGATTTGGATCTTGCCTACGACGTGGCGAACGGCGCGACCTTCGATGGCGTCGTATTTCGCTCTTGCGTGTTTGACGGTGTGGACTGGAGCGGCTCGACTTTTCGAGACGTCGTGTTTCGCGGTTGCCGCTTTATCCGCTGCAATATGGAGGGCTGCTGGCTCAATCGCTGCGACTTCGTTGACTGCTCGGCACCGGGGCTCAACTTGCTCAAGGCCCGTTTGTCGAGCGTGTCTTTTGCGTCGTGCGACCTGAGCTACGCGAACCTTTCGGAGGGGCGCATTGGCCCCATGAAAGCTCGTGATACGCGTTTGGCCGAGGCCGCACTTCAGGGCGCCAAGTTGGGGCAGCTGCGCTTGGACGGTTGCGACTTGACGCGCGTCGATGTGTTTAAGACGCCGCTTTTCGGCGTGGATGTATCGCGCTGTTCGTTTGCGGCGCCCATTGTTTCGGGCGACTATCACGAGTTGCGGGGCCTGACGGTCAATGCCGAGCAGGCGCTGGCGTTGTCGGGCCTGCTCGGCATTCAGCTAGCCGACGAATAGGCGCTAAAAGGAAAAGCCACCACAAAGGTGCCTTTGTGGTGGCTTTCATGTTTCCCCAGATAAAACCTGCCAAAATAAACCTGTCCCTTTTTGGCAGGTTGCGGATTTTAGTACTGCCACATGTGGTTGACGGGGCCGGAGCCTTTGCCCATGTCAAAGCCGGCAGCGAGGGCGCCCGTTAGGTAGGCTTTGCCGGCGTTGACGGCATCGGCGAGGTCCATGCCCTGCGCCAGCGCGCAGGCGATGGCGGACGAAAGCGTGCAGCCGGTGCCGTGTGTGTTGCTGGTCTCGATGCGCTTGTGGCGGAACCATGTGGTGAGCGGGTCGCCCAGATGGTTTCCCTCGTCATCGAGCGGCGCGGGCTCGGCCAGCACATCGTTGGCCTCGTTGACAAAATGCCCGCCCTTAACGAGGGACGCGCAACCAAAGCGGCGGGTGAGGAGCATGGCGGCATTTTGCTGCGTGCGTTCGGAATCGACCTCGTAGTCGAGCAGCGCCATGGCCTCGGGAATGTTGGGCGTGATAACCGTCGCCAGCGGGAACAGGTGGTGAGTGAGCGCTTCGGCGGCATCCTCGGCAATCAACCGTGCGCCCGAGGTGGCGACCATGACGGGGTCGATGACCACGTTTGTTGCGTCCCAGGCGCTCAGACGGTCGGCGATGACCTTGATTATTTCGACAGACGAAACCATGCCGATCTTGACGGCGCTGGGTCGGATGTCATCAAAGACGGCGTCAATTTGTGCGGCGACGATATCGGGGGAGATATCCTGCACAGCGGTGACACCCAGGGTGTTCTGTGCGGTGATAGCGGTAATGGCTGTCTCGGCATACAGACGGTGCGCAGTGATGGTCTTAATGTCGGCCTGAATGCCGGCGCCACCGCTGGAATCGGATCCTGCGATGGATAGGACGGCAGGTACCTTGCTGCGATCCATGTTCGCTCCCTTGTTCGGTCGGATTCAAATGGGTCTTTGAGGCAGCATTATAAAGATGCCCGGGCCGACTCTATGTCGAACCCGGGCGGGCGATGCAATCTTTACGCAAATGAAAGCAAATGTTCACATGTCAACAATTGACGAACGTCGTGACACTGCCAATATCGATCGCGGCGAAGAGCCTAGTCCTCCATGCCAAGATCGATCGTCGTGCCCTCGAATACCTTGTTAACGGTGCGGACGGCGCACATCTTGCCGCACATGGTGCAGGTGCCCTCGGTGGCAGCAGGGGACTCCTCGTAGCGTTTCTTGCCGGTGACCGGGTCGAGAGCGCACTTCCACATGGCATCCCAGTCGAGCTTACGACGCGCCTGGCCCATCTTGTCGTCCATGTCGCGGGCGTGTGGCACCTTCTTGGCAATGTCGGCGGCGTGCGCGGCAATCTTAGTGGCCATGAGGCCATCGAGCACGTCCTGGGCGTTGGGCAGGCACAGGTGCTCGGCCGGCGTCACGTAGCACAGGAAGTCGGCGCCGGAGCTCGCGGAGATGGCGCCACCGATGGCGGCCGTGATGTGGTCGTAGCCCACACCGATATCGGTCACCAGCGGCCCGAGCACATAGAACGGGGCGTTGTGGCACAGACGCTTCTGCAGCTTCATATTGGCGGCAATCTCGTCGAGCGCCATGTGGCCCGGTCCCTCGACCATGACCTGGACGCCGGCGGCCCAAGCGCGCTTGCACAGCTTGCCCAGCTCGATCATCTCGGCGGTCTCGGTGGCGTCGTTGGAGTCGTACAGGCAGCCCGGGCGGCAGGAGTCACCGAGCGAGATGGTCACGTCGTACTCGTGGCAGATCTCGAGCACCTCGTCAAAGTACTCGTAGAACGGGTTCTCGTTGCCGGTGACCTCCATCCAGCCAAACAGCAGCGAGCCGCCGCGGCTGACGATGTTCATGAGGCGGCCGGTCTCCTTAAAGGTCTTGATGACCGACTTGTTGATGCCACAGTGGATGGTCATAAAGTCCACGCCGTCCTCGGCGTGCGCGCGCACGACTTCGAGCAGGTCATCCTTGGTCAGCTTGACGAGCGGCTTTTCCATGTAGCCGATGGCGTCGTACATAGGGACGGTGCCTACCATGAGCGGCGTCTCGTCGATAAGCTGCTGGCGGAATTGGCGCGTCTTGCCCGAGTTGGAGAGGTCCATGATGGCGTCGGCGCCAAAGTCCTCGGCGATCTTAACCTTCTTCCATTCCTCGGCGGCATCGGCCTTATCGCCCGAGATGCCCAGGTTCACGTTGACCTTGGTAGACAGGCCCTCGCCGACGCCAAAGGCACGCATGCCCTTTTTGACGTGCACGATGTTGGCGGGAATGGCGATGCGGCCGTCGGCCACGCGTTCGCGGATGTACTCGGGGTCGCGATGCTCGCGCTCAGCGACTTCCTTCATCTGCGGTGTGATCTGCCCGGCGCGGGCAAAGTCGATTTGCGTGACGAGCTTAGGCTCGGTCTGTGTGCTCATTGGCACGGCTCCCTTCGTTGGCATTACCCATATCAGGTTTGCGGGTCAGGGCGGGCGCGCCCAGTCTCAGCCTACCGTCTTGTCCTGCAAGCTCCCCGTTTATGTAATGGGCTCAAGTATAGCTTGAATGGGTATGATTGGCCCTACGAGCGTGCCTGTGGGGAGGCGAACATGGAAGACAAGCATCTATATCGAGAGACGCAATGGGACGGGCTGCCGGCCTTGCAGAATAGGCACCGTGCATGGGCAGCGCATTCAAAAAAAGTTGCGGTGAAATAGTTCCTGTTTGGTCTGTTTGAAGGCTTAATTGGGAACTATTCCACCGCAAGTTGTATAGAGGTGGCTGAGCGGGTCAGTATCGGGTGCCGGCTCTAGAGTATCTGTTCGTTGATGAACACGAGAGTGTCTGGGGATGAGAGCTCGGGGACGTTGTGGTAGCCGATGTCGAACTCGCTAAGACGGCTGGCGTCCTCGACGTTGTTTTCTGCCATCCAACGGACCATGGAGCCGCGCGCCTTTTTGCTGGCAGTCGATCGCTGGATGGGCTTGCCGTTACGGATGCCTTCGCCAAAGAGACAGGTGACGGTTGTGGCGTCGGTGGCGAGGCGGGGCAGAACGGCTTTGGCGTACTCCACACTGGCGAGGTTGATGACTGTGGTGTTGGAGCCTGACGGCGCAATGGTGCATGCAAGCTTGTCGTCCCAAAAGCCGTAGAGGTCGCGGGCGTTGTCGACGGCGAGTTTGGCTCCCATTTCGAGCCGATAGGGCTCAACGCCATGGAAAGGTCGCACGCATCCGTACAATCCGGAGAGAATCCAAAGATGGTTTTGCAACCAGGTGAGTTGCTCGTCATCCATAACCTCGGGAGCCATGCTCTGGTACTGAATGCCGTGATAGGACATGATGGCGGGGGAGATGCGGCGCGCGATGTCGGGATCGGCGAGGTCAGCTCCGCGCAAGACGGGCGCAAATTGATGGAGCGTGTCCAAGCACGATGCGAGCAGTTTGTCGCTTACGTTCCAAAGGGTCTGTAGATCGCCCGCTCCATAATCATGCTCGATGTTCAGCAGAGCTCGGTGGAGCTGGGCCGTGTGATGCGCAAAAGGCGGTATGCCTTGAACGCTAAAGGCGTCTTGGGTGACCCGCATCTGTTTGGCGGGCGAAATGATGACCTGCAGCATGAAATCTTCCTCCCGCTAAAAAGCTGCGGTGGAATAGTTCCTGTTTGGCCTGTTTACGGGCGAATTTGGGAACTATTTCACCGCAAGTTATGGGTGGGGTGGATTAGGCGCGCTCGATGAAGGCCTTGTATCCGCGATAGGCCTCGTAGATATCGGCCTTGTTGGCGACCTCCCACAGGGCGTGCATGGACAGGACGGGAACGCCGGAGTCGATGACGTTCATGCCGTACTCGGCCATGATGTAGGCGATGGTGCCGCCGCCACCAGCGTTGACGCGACCGAGCTCGCAGGTCTGGAAGTCCACGCCGGCCTCGTCCATGATGTCGCGGATAAGGGCCATGTACTCGGCGTCGGCGTCGTTGGAACCGCCCTTGCCGCGGCTGCCCGTGTACTTGTTAAAGCACAGGCCGCGACCCATGAAGGCGGCGTTCTTGGTCTCGAACTTGCCGGCGTAGCCCGGGTCGAAGCCGGCGGATACGTCAGAGGAGAGCATGCGGCTGCGGGCGAGTGCGCGGCGCAGGGCCAGCGGGCTGCCCTCGCCGGCGAGCGTCATGATCTCGGCGACGGTGTTCTCGAAGAAGCGGCTTGTCATGCCGGTGGCTCCCACGGAGCCAATCTCCTCCTTGTCGACGATGAGCGTGATGCTCGTGCGCTCCACGTTGGCCACATTGATCTGGGCGAGCATGGAGGGGTAGGCGCAGACGCGGTCGTCGTGGCCATAGCCCAAAATCATGGAGCGGTCGAGGCCCATGTCGCGGGCGGGGCCGGCGGGCACGACCTCGATCTCGGCGGAGAGGAAGTCCTCCTCCTCGACGTCGTACTGTTCCTTGAGAATGTCCAGGAACATCTGCTTGACGGGGTCCTTGGGGGCGTCCTTGTCGTCCTCATCGAACTTGACGGGACGGCCGCCCACGATCACGTCGAGGATCTCGGCGTCGACGGCGTCCTTGGCGGGCTTGGCCATCTGCTCACTCGAGAGGTGGATCAGCAGGTCGGAAATGGTAAAGACCGGGTCATCGGCCTTGTCGCCGATGTTGATGTCGACGGAGGTGCCGTCCTTTTTGCAGATGACGCCCACGAGCGCGAGCGGGGAGGCCACCCAGTGGTAGCTCTTGACGCCGCCGTAGTAGTGCGTGTCGAGGTAGGCCATGTCGCCTGCCTCGAAGGCGGGGTTCTGCTTGAGGTCCAGGCGCGGCGAGTCCACGTGGGCGCCCAGGATGTTAAAACCCTGCTCGAGCGGGGCGGTGCCCAGGTTGACGAGCATGAGGTCCTTGCCGTGATTGGCGGCGTACACCTTGTCGCCGGCCTTGAGCGCGCGGCCCTCGGCGATCACGGTCTCCAGATTGACGTAGCCCGCCTCCTCAGCCATCTTGATACCGGTCTTGACGCACAGGCGCTCGGTCTTGTTCTCACTCAAAAACTGCTTATAGCCGCGGCAAAGCTCCTCGAGCTCCTCGATTTGCAGTGGCGTGTACTTTTTCCATGCGCAGGGACGCTCCATGACGCAGGCTCCTTTCGGATCGATCGTGCTGGTTGATGTACCGTGAGCCATCGTATCACGCGCGGGCCCGCGGCGGCAGGGGAGCCTGATGTGCGGTGGCCGCGGGGCGGGGAGCGTGTACACTGGTGTGAGCAAACCGTGCCCAGCCCAAAGCGAGGTATTCAATATGTCTGACAAGCGCCGCACCTTTGCCGTTATCGACGGCAACTCGCTCATGCACCGCGCCTTCCATGCCGTGCCGCCGACCATGAACGCGCCGGACGGTCGCCCCACCAATGCGATCTTTGGCTTTCTGAATATGTTCCTCAAGATGATCGACGCCTTTAATCCCGACGGCGTCGTCGTGGCGTTTGACAAGGGCAAGCCGCGCGTGCGCATGGAGATGCTGCCGCAGTACAAGGCGCAACGTCCTCCCATGGATCCCGATCTGCACGCGCAGTTCCCCATGATCAAGGAGCTGCTCGGCGCGCTCAACGTGCCGATTCTGCAGTCCGAGGGCTGGGAAGGCGACGATATCCTGGGCACTATGGCGCGCTTGGGCGAGGAGGCCGGCTGCGACATGCTGCTGGTGACCGGCGACCGCGACATGTATCAGCTCGTGACCGAGCACGTCAATGTGGTCTCGACCCGCAAGGGCTTGTCCGACGTGGCGATCATGACGCCCGAGAGCGTGGACGACCTGTATCACGGCATCACGCCGGCGCTCGTGCCCGATTTTTACGGTCTGAAGGGAGACACGTCCGACAACATTCCCGGCGTGCCGGGCATCGGCCCTAAAAAGGCGAGTGCGCTTATCGCGCAGTACGGTAGCCTGGACGAGGTCATCGCGCATGCCGACGAGATCAAGGGCAAGATGGGTGAGAACCTGCGCGCGCACATCGACGACGCGCTGCTGAGCCGCAAGGTCGCGACCATTCGCACCGATGCGCCCGTCGAGCTCGACTTTGAGGCGACGTCCTTCCCGGCGTTTTCTGCCGATGAGGTGTCTGCGGCGCTGGGCACGCTTGGCATTACCGCCATGCAGAATCGTTTCTTGGCGCTGATTGGCGGCGAGGACGGCGCCGCGGCTTCCGCCAGCGTGTTTGAGATGCCAGCGGTTGTGCGTGCCGCTTCCGGTGATGCCGAGGCGCTTGCTGTCGCGGCTGCCGAGGTTGGTCGCGCCATCGAGGCGGGCGAGTGGATTGCCGCCGTGGTTGACGACGACAAAGAAGAGGGCGCGCTCTTTGGCCTGACGCGCACGCTGTGGCTGGCGACGTCCAAGGGCCTGTTTGCGCTCGAGGAATCCGATGGCGGTGCAGCGGCTGAGGTTGAGGGCTTCAACTTCGCTCACGGCGTGATTGCCGGCGTGCTCGCGCGTCTGTTTATGGAGGGCCGCGTGGCGAGCCCGGATATGAAGGCGCTGTTGCACGAGCTGTCTCCTGTCGATTCGTCTGAGCCCGAGCTCATGGATCCGCTCGCTGCCGATTCCACGCGCATCTTCGATACCGTGGTCGCTGCCTATCTGCTGGATTCTGATCGCTCCGAGTTCGATGAGGCATATCTGGCCGATACGTATCTGCAGATGACGCTGCCTGCCGTGCACGGCGCAGAGGGTGCTGGTGAGGACGCTCCAGCGCCTGCCGTCCGAACTGCCGCTCTGACGCTGGCACTCGTGGCGCCACTGCGTGACCGCATGGGCCGCGAGAACGCCGCCAACGTGTTTGACGGTATCGAGATGCCGCTTGTTCCGGTGCTTGCCAAGATGGAGCGCGCGGGCATGCTCGTAGACCCCGACCGCCTGCGCGATCTGTCCGAGGGTCTGGCGACCCAGATTGCCGAGGTCGAGCGCAGCATTCGCGACCTGGCCGGCGACGAGACCTTCAACATCGGCAGCCCCATGCAGCTGTCGCACGTGCTCTTTGATGTGATGGCGCTTCCGACCAGGGGCCTCAAAAAGACCAAGCGCGGTTATTATTCGACCAACGCCAAGGTGCTGAGCGACCTCGCCCGCGACCACGAGATCGTGCGTCTGATTCTGGACTGGCGCGAAAAGTCCAAGATCAAGTCCACCTATCTGGACACGTTGGGCCCGCTGCGTCGAGGCGACGGCCGCGTGCACACCACGTATAACCAGACCATTACCGCAACGGGGCGTCTGTCCTCGAGCGATCCCAACCTGCAGAACATCCCGACGCGCTCCGAGCTGGGCCGTACCGTCAAGACGGCGTTCTCGGCAGGCGAGGGCAGCGTATTTTTGGCCGTGGACTACTCGCAGATCGAGCTACGGCTGCTCGCGCATCTCTCGGGTGACGAGCATCTGGTGCGCGCCTTTAACGAGGGTGAGGACTTTCATGCCGAGACGGCCGCGCGCGTGTTTGGCGTTCCCGTGTCCGAGGTGACGCCCGACCTACGCAGTCGCGCCAAGGCCGTGAACTTTGGCATCGTGTACGGCCAGCAGGCCTACGGTCTGTCGCAGTCGCTGCACATCTCGATGGCCGAGGCGCGCGATATGATCGACCGCTACTACGAGGCCTACCCGGGCGTGCGCACGTTCCTGGACAACGTGGTGGCGCGTGCCAAGCAGACGGGCTATGCCGAGACCATGTACGGTCGCCGCCGTCACATTCCGGAGCTCAAGGCCAAAAACCCGCAGCTCCGTGGCTTTGGCGAGCGCACGGCCATGAACCACCCCATGCAGGGAACTGCAGCAGACATCATCAAGATCGCGATGGCCCGCGTAAGCCGCCGCCTGGAAGAAGAGGGCTTTGCCGCCCACATGATCTTGCAAGTACACGACGAACTGGACTTTGAGTGCCCCATCAACGAAGTCGAGCGCCTCACCGCCATGGTCCGCGACGTCATGGAACATGTAGTAGACCTACGCGTCCCCCTAATCGCCGAAGCCAGCACCGGCATAACCTGGGCCGACGCAAAGTAGAGGGACTCGTAAGGCAAACCTGTCTATAGCGCAAGTCCCCACATACTTAAGATTTGGGACAAACACTACTGATTAATTTGTCCCAAAGTAACCAAAACAGAAGGGTGCCCCTCAACAACAAGGGGCACCCTTCATTCAAATAAATTCAGCCAAGTATCTAGACACGCAAGAGGCCATCTCGGCGGCAAGCAAGTCAACCTAGGGCCCGACCGGGTGGCATGGGTTTACTTTTCGTAGATTCCGCACGCAAAGAAAGCCACTTAATGTGGCTTTCGTCTTGCGCAGGACCTGACCGAGCGAAAAGTAAACCCATGCCACCCGGTCGGGCCCGACGAGTTACGTTACCGTGCCGCCAAGATGGCGTCGATGAGCGTCAGTACGCCCCCGTCGTTGTTGCTCGGAATGCGCCACTTGGCATGTGCGTTCATATGCTCCTCGGCATTGTCCACGATAAAGCTGTGACCGACGCGCTCGAGCATGGGGATGTCGTTGTAGGTATCGCCCACGGTGGCAGCATCTGCGATGTCGATGCCCAGGTGCTCGCACAGGTGCGCGACGCCGGCGCCCTTGTCGACGCCCAGGTTCATAAAGTCGATCCACTCGCGGCCGGCATTGGTGACATAGAGCTGGTCCGAGAACGCAGGGCTGTAGGTCTCGCGGAATGCGGGCTCGGCATCATAGGCGGGGAAGAAGATCGAGATCTTGTTGGACTCGATGTCGAGGCCCTCAAAGCTATCGACGTAGTTGATCGTGTTGTAGTACACGCTGATCTCATCGTGGTATTGATGGTCGCGGGCAAGCACGTAGAACTCGTCGAAGCAGCACAGGACGGGGACAGCGCGAGAATCCTCCGAGGCACGAGCGAGCACCTGCTGATACAGCGCCACGTCGATATTGCTCTTATAGATATAGTTGCCGCGATAGATCACGCACGCGCCGTTGTCGGGACAAAAGGCGAGGGGTTTCTTGACGCCCTCGAACATCTCTTCGAGCTTGGGGGCGGGACGTCCGCTGGCGGGGCAGAATACGATGCCGGCTTCGGCGAGCTTGTCCAGGCGTTCGTCAAGGCCTGGCGGCAGCACGCGCTCGTCGGTCAGCAGTGTCTTGTCCATGTCGACGGCGATGAGCTTAATGTTTCCGATATTGGCGTCCGATTCGTAAGTTTGCATAAAAGCGAGCCTTTCGTTTCGAAATTGTTTCAGACGTTATAACCTTCAACTCGTAGTCGGGCGTATTTTCGCAGGAATGGCGCGTATTTGCATCGCGATTCACAAAGTAATGAAAAAACTTTCCAGAAATTTGAATTTGTCGCTTGCGCAGCGAGCGCTTTATCGTAATATAGCGAACATCGAAAACGGGGACGGCAAAGGAGCCGCTTACCGAGGAAAAGGTACCGTTTGCGATATTTGAATTGCGCCCGGCGATACGTGAAAGGAGAGGCAGATGCAGTTCGTACAGATCATCACCACTGCAGACAATGCCATCCGACGCCAGCGCGCAATTTCCCGACGACGATAACAATCGTCTCTGTCCGCATGGGGCGTAACGCCTCAGCAGAGTCATTTTGAGGTCGTTGGGTTTTAAGCATGACATAGCCGCATGTTTCTAGGGCATGCTTGTGCTGCATTCTGCTAAATAACCTGATATTGCATGGTTTTTGACCTCAAGGTGACTTGCAACTGACCGATGTTCTAACTAGCTACCAAGGGCGAAAGGAAACAGCCATGAGCAAGGAAAAAGTCATTCTCGCATATTCCGGTGGTCTTGATACATCCGTATGTGTCAAGTGGCTCCAGGACGAGAAGAATCTCGATGTCGTTTGTGTCTGCGGCAACGTGGGCCAGGAGGAGACCGGCCTGGATGCCAAGAGGCAGAAGGCCCTCGATCTGGGCGTTCTGGATTGCCAAGTGCTTGACCTGCGCGATGAGTTCTCCGATGAGTTCCTGACCAAGGCCATCGCCGCAAACTCCATGTACGAGAACAAGTACCCGTTGCTCTCTGCTCTTTCCCGTCCGCTGCTTGCCAAGAAGCTTGTCGAGGTTGCTCACGAGTTTGGCGCGACCTACGTCGCCCACGGCTGCACTGGTAAGGGCAACGACCAGGTCCGTTTTGAGGCTGCCGTCAAGGCCCTCGATCCCGAGCTCAAGGTTATCGCCCCTGTTCGCGAGTGGGATCTGAAGTGCCGTCCCGACGAGGTCGCCTACGCTCACGCCCACAACGTGCCGGTTCCCGAGGGCGCCAACGACAATCCCTATTCCATCGACGACAATCTGTGGGGCCGTGCCATCGAGTGCGGTCACCTGGAGGATCCCTGGAATGAGCCGCTCGACGACGCCTGGGTTATGACCAAGAACCCCGAGGACACGCCCGACACCCCGACCTACACCGAGATTGAGTTTGAGGCCGGCAAGCCCGTCGCCGTCGACGGCAAGAAGATGAAGCTTTCTGAGATCGTCATCGCCCTCAACAAGATCTCCGGCGATAACGGCTTCGGCCGTCTGGATCTGGTTGAGGATCGTCTGGTGGGCCTCAAGAGCCGCGAGTGCTACGAGGTTCCCGGTGCTCTGACGCTCATCACCGCCCACAAGGCGCTCGAGGACATCTGCGTCGAGGGCGACCTGCTCAAGACCAAGATCAAGCTCGAGCAGGGTTGGGCCACCGCCGTGTACAACGGCCAGTGGTACAGCCCGCTCAAGAACGCGCTCGACGCCTTTATGGCCGATACCCAGAAGTTCGTGACCGGCACCGTCCGTCTGAAGTTCTTTAAGGGCAACTGCCATGTCGTCGGCCGCAAGAGCCCCTTCAGCCTTTACGATTACGGTCTGGCTACCTATGACCGCGACACCACGTTTGATGAGAAGGCCAGCGCCGGCTTCATCGAGATCGACACGCTGTCGCTCAAGACGTGGGCTAAGGTCCAGGGCCCCAGCTCCGCTGCCGCCCAGGCCTAGCTCCTCCTTCCCTTGGTATCCGCGCGGCCCATCCGCGTGATACAAAACGGGCGCACGGGGTCCCTACCTTTCGTTATGCTTGCTGACACTTCTTAACATCGGTGGCCCCTACGTTCCGCCCGCATATATGACGCCGCATTTGCGGCTGAGTCCGAGCCCCGCCGGGGTTGTCTGGCGGGGCTCTTTCTATCGATTTGACGGCCTTGCGCCTATATATCTAAGGAGTTCCCATCATGTTGAATGCTCTTGCCCATGCTCTGCTTGCCCTTGCCCCCGAGCTCGATGTTGCGAAGGTCGAGGAGGTTCCTATGAGCCTGAAGGCCTGGATCGATGGTTCGCAGGGCAACATCCGGAGGGAGACGTTGGGCGCCAAGTGCATGGTGCGTCGCTTCTTTGCTAATTAGGTCGCTCGTCCCGCGCATGGAGTGGGGATGTGCAAAACTATCGTTGGTAAATCGTTTTAACGGCGCCTCGTAGTTCGCTGACGCTGGCGCGCTGGTATTTGATGAAAGGGGACGGTCCCATGGCTCTTTGGGGTGGTCGTTTTGAGGCGGGCGTGGCCGAGGTCACGCAGGAGTTCGGTGCGTCGCTGCCGGTCGACAAGCATCTCTATAAGCAGGATATTGCCGGCTCCAAGGCGCATGCCAAGATGCTGGCCGCCCAGGGCATTATCAGTGTTGAGGACGAGCAGGCGATCACTAAAGGCCTGACCGGAATCGAGCAGGATATCGATGCCGGCAACTTTACGTTCGATATCAACGACGAGGACATCCATATGTCCATCGAAAGCGAGCTGACGCGCCGCATCGGCGAGGCCGGCAAGCGCTTGCATACCGGACGTTCGCGCAACGACCAGGTGGCGACCGACACCCGCCTGGGCGTCAAGGCGCTGGCCAAGGAGCTTATGGAGGCCAATCTTGAGCTGCGCCATGTGCTGGTGGATGCGGCTAAGAAGTACGACAAGGTGATTCTTCCGGGCTACACGCACATGCAGCATGCTCAGCCCGTGTTGCTCTCGCACCACCTGCTGGCGTATTCTTGGATGTTTGCGCGCGACTTTACGCGCCTGAAGGCTGCCTTTGATGCCGCTGACAATTGCCCGTTGGGCGCCGCCGCGCTTGCCGGTACAAGCTATCCGCTCGATCGCCAGATGACGGCGGCCGAGCTTGGCTTTGCGGGCGTTATCCCTAACTCGCTCGATGCCGTTTCCGACCGTGATTTCCTGCTCGACCTGCACTATGCCGGATCTGTCATGGCGATGCACCTGTCGCGTCTTTCCGAGGAGATCGTGCTGTGGTCGAGCTCTGAGTTCGGCTTTATCACGCTTTCCGACTCGTACTCCACCGGCTCTTCCATCATGCCGCAGAAGAAGAATCCCGACTTTGCTGAGCTTATCCGTGGCAAGAGCGGCCGAGTCTATGGCAACCTGGTGCAGCTGCTCGTGACTATGAAGGGCCTGCCGCTCGCCTATAACAAGGACCTGCAGGAGGACAAGGAGGGCGCGCTCGATACCTCCCATACGCTCATGCAGTGCCTGTCCGTTATGGCCGGCATGATCTCGACCTGGACCGTCAACGAGGATGCCATGGAGCGCGAGTGCGGCATCGGCCATCTGGCCGCCACCGACGTTGCCGACTACCTGGCTAAGCGTGGCCTGCCGTTCCGCGAGGCGCACGCCGTGGTGGGCCACTTAGTCCTGATGTGCGAGAAGCGCGGTTGCAACCTCGAGGATTTGCCGTTCGAGGTCTTCCAGGAGGCAAGCCCGCTCTTTGAGCACGATATTACCGAGGCGCTCGACATCCCGTCGATTGTCGCCGCGCGCACGACCGAGGGCGGAACCGCTCCTGTCGCTGTTGCCGTGCAGCTGGAGTGCGCCGAGGCGAAGCTTTCGAACGACGAGGACGTATTTGGGTCGCTGACCAAGGTCGTTGAGATGGGTCACGGGGCTAATTAAAGGTATGGCCGGAGCTGACACGGCCGTTAATTGATAAACCGTTTTTGCTCTTACGGGCGTCTGCTGATGCGGGCGTCCGTATTTTGTAGCCATGGGGGAGGAGCTTGTCGAGAACTTCTGTAGGACCTTTGGGCAGGTTGTGAAGGGGGTGCATTCACGGGCGGCAACCGACCGTCCGCTCGGTTCGATGTCGTTGATGGGCGGCCGGATGATACGCTAGTCAGGCTTCGAAACAGAAGTGACACATATGGAACGCTTCAATAAATTGTAACGTTCCAATAGACAGCTTTTTGTTTAACTGCAGCTAAATCTCTGTTACGATGCAGTCCAGGCGGGTGCCGGAATGGGACTTGGGCACGCGCGAACCTACTTGAAAGGCTACCTTATGGCTATCGAGAAGACCTTCATCATGATTAAGCCCGACGCCGTGCGCGATTGCAAGATCGGCGAGATCGTTGCTCGTATTGAGCGCAGCGGCCTTGTTATCGAGCGCATGGAGATGACCACGCTTGAGCGCGCCACCGTCGAGGAGCATTACGCCCACCTCAACGATAAGCCCTTCTTTGGTCGCCTCTGTGACTTTATGACGAGTGGTCCGGTTGTCAAGATGGTCGTTTCCGGTCCTTTTGCTGTTGCTAAGATGCGCACCCTTATGGGTGCTACCAACCCGCTTGATGCTGCCCCTGGCACCATCCGCGGCGATTTTGCCGTCGATGTCAACGCCAACGTGATCCACGGCTCCGACTGCCTGGAGAACGCCGAGATCGAGATCAAGCGCTTCTTTGGCTAAACCAGCTTTGACTCCTTAAAGCTGTTAGCGTGTGGCTTGGGCGCCGCGGAACTCCATCCGCGGCGCTCCTTTTATATATCATTAGTTTTTTGGGACATGCCTCGAAATCAACTAAGAGGGGCCCGCTCGGATGTGTTCCGAGCGGGCCCCTTGCTGCTAGCTTGTGGGTTTGAGTGCTTTAAGCTTCGTCGACGACCTTGAGGCCGCGGGTCTGGTCGATCTCGTTAATGAGGTTGACGCGACGCTCGTGACGGCCGCCCTCGAACTCGGCGTCGAGCCATTCGTCGACGATCATCTTGGCGAGTTCGGAACCCACGACACGGGCGCCAAAGGCGAGCACGTTGGTGTTGTTGTGCATGCGGGAGAGCTTGGCGCTGAAGGGCTCGGAGCACACAACGGCGCGCACGCCCTCGACCTTGTTGGCGGCCAGGCTGATGCCCACGCCGGTGCCGCAGATCAGGATGCCCAGGTCGACGTCACCGTTGGCAACGGCCTTGCCCACCTTGTAGCCGGCGATGGGGTAGTCAAAGCTCTCGGAGGTGTCGGTGCCAAAGTTCACGACCTCGCAGCCGCGCTCCTTCAGGTGCTCGGAGATGATGTTCTTGAGCTCGACGGCGGCGTGGTCGTTACCGATACCGATCTTCATGGATGCTTCCTCTCTGGTCTGTGCGGCGAGATTGCTAAAGGTTTTACCGCGTTCGACTGCATGATAGCGCGACTTTTGTGTAAACGCTCGGGCGTTTTTTGCTCAAACGCTTTAGCATGCAATAAGACCGGCTTCTCATGAATAATGCCGCCAATTTGTGTTCGAGCGCCGTCCGCCGGAACCATGGTTGTGGTTTTTGATGCATTGTTATCAAATAAAATAGCGAACTATTTTGAGAGCCCAGCCAGTTATACAAGTAGGAGATACCTATGCCTGCCGATTCCCTTCGTGATACCGCGTTTTGCGATGTTTTGAACCGCGAGCTTGTCTGTGCGCTCGGCTGCACCGAGCCCATTGCCGTTGCCTATGCAGCGGCGCTGGCGAGCCAGACGCTCGGTTGCGAACCCGATCATATGGATGTTGCCTGCTCGGGCAACATCATCAAGAACGTAAAGAGCGTGACCGTGCCTAACTCGGGCGGTATGCATGGTATTGAAGCCGCGGCCGTGCTGGGTGCCGTGGGCGGCGACGCCAAGAGCGCGCTCGAGGTGCTCGAGAGTGTTGACGATAAAGACCGTGCTCGCGTGGCCGAGCTCCTCGCCGATGCCGGCTACTGCGATGTGTCGCTTGTCGAGGGCGTGCCCAACCTCTACATCAAGGTGACTGCCACAGCCGGGGGGCATACCGCGGTCGTCGAGATTACCGACCACCACACCAATGTCACGTGCCATACACTCGACGGTATTCCGGTATGCGGCAAGTCGGTGGGGGAGTGTGCCGCCTGCGCCGAGCGCGTGGTGGCCGAGCGCGCGGCAGATAGCGCCGACACGCCCATGTCGATTGAGACCATCATCGACTTTATTGAGGACGGCGATGTTGAGGGTGCTCGCGCTGCCGTTGAGCGTCAGATCGAGCTGAACGGCGCCATTAGCGCAGAGGGCTTGGCGCACGCTTGGGGCGCCGAGGTGGGCCGTACGCTGCTGGGCGCTCGTGCCGATGACGTCGCCTGCCGTGCCCGTGCCCGTGCAGCCGCCGGGTCCGACGCCCGCATGAACGGCTGCGCACTGCCGGTCGCCATTGTGTGCGGCTCGGGCAATCAGGGCATTACCTGTGCATTGCCCGTTATGGAATATGCCGAGTACCTGCGCTGCGACCACGAGCGCCTGGTGCGCGCCGTGATGCTGTCCGATCTTATTGCCGTGCATATCAAAAGCTATATTGGTGCACTTTCGGCGTTTTGCGGTGCTATTTGCGCCGCGTGCGGTGCCGGCGCTGCGATTACCTGGCTGTGCGGTGGCACGCGTGATCAGATCGGCGCGACGGTCTCCAATACGCTCGGCAACGTGGGCGGCATCGTGTGCGATGGCGCCAAGGCGAGCTGTGCCGCCAAGATTTCCGCAGCCATTGATGCGGCGATTTTGGGCCACGATATGGCCATGCAGGGCCGCGGTTTCCGCGCCGGCGAGGGCCTGGTCCAAGATACCGTTGAGCAGACGATCGCCAGCATGGGCTATGTGGGTCGCGTGGGTATGAAGGACACCGACGTCGAGATCCTCAACATCATGATCGGCAAGACCATCGTCGACTGCTAGGGGCTCTGGGGCACTGCATCTTGTTGTTGAAACTATCGCGCTTGTGGCTGTAAAGCACCTGCCTGCATTGCGGACAGCGAGGATCTCGCGGTATGTCACCAGGTCGTTCTCGCGCTTGATGCGCTCGAGGACGGTCGCGACAACAAGCGCCGCTATCGCCGGCAGGAACGCCGCAGCCGCGGCGACGCCGGCGCCCCAGGTGCCCTCCATCCAGTTAAACGCCGGCGACAGTATCAGTGCGAACGCCACCGCCAGCAACGCGAGCATCAGCACGGCCAGCCATAGCATCCGCGTTCCCATGCGCTTGCGATCTCTTTCGACTGCCTCTTCCATAACGGTCACGTCTCCCTTCACGAGCGTGTCTATGGAGGTGCCGAATAGGATGCTCAGCATGAGCAGGCTCTGGACGTCCGGATACGTCTTGTCCCGCTCCCAGTTCGAGATCGTCTGACGCGACACGTAGAGTTTCTCGGCGAGCTGTTCTTGGGAGAGCCCCATCGCCTCGCGCCTCGTCTTGATCTGGTTGCTGATGTCCATCGTCACCTCCCGGTCGTGAAGGAGCGTCCCGCGAACACGTAGGGTGCGCTATCGAATCTGTTGTACATCATATGCGGCATGGCTTGCCGGGCGCTGCGAAAACTGTTTTGCACGGGGTTTACCCGCATGATTGTTGCTGCGATGCGTGCCATCGCCGCGGGGAGATCTGGCTTGTGGAGGCTTGCGGGGCGATGGCTTAGCGATGCTGTCGAGCAATCGTCCAAGTGCGCAGGCCCATGGCGGCGTAGCCGATTGCGGTATAGGCAACCCCATGGAACGCAAGGTCCCGGCTGCCCTCGACCGCGAGGGGAAACAGGAGCGCGGATCCGATTCCGAGCGCCGCGGGTATCCAGAAGAGCGTCCTCGCGGAGTTCGCGGCGAGCAGGCCGAGGGCGATCGCAGTTACGGGGAGCACGAGGTAGATCAGCGTCATCATGGCGATCATGCCGGCATCGGATGGGACGACCCTCACCAGGAGGACGGGGATTGCCCAGCAGGCGCCAACGATTGCGATCAATGCGATGAGGGACGCGCGTACGGTGACGTTCATGGGGCACCTCCTAACGGGAATCGCCCCCATTCTGGCATACATCTTCAGAATGGGGGCTAAGGGGGATACCATTTCGGGGAACGGGCGCGTACCCGCGCTTTTAACTCAGCATCTTGGCGAGCATGCCGATGCCGACGCCCACCAGTCCGCCGGCGATGGCGCCGATGATGATCTGCACCGCGTTGCGCGTGCCCTTGACCCAAGGGTTCATCTCGCGCTCACGGCGCCCCTCGAGCGTGTCGCGATCGACCTGCTCGCCGCGGCTAAACGCCAACACCTCGCGGTACGTGACGAGGTCGTGCTGCTTCTTCATGCGTTCCATATACACGAACGCCACGAGCATCACGACGAGCGCCACGGCGGCAAACGCCGCGGTGGGCGCGATGTGCATGCCCCAGCCCCATTCGAGCTGGAACGCCGCCCACGCGCTCAGCACCAAAAACACGACCGCGCTCACGACCGTGATTGTGGAGAGGGCGTTGTACTTCTTGACCGCTTCGTTCATTACCTGTGCCATGGTTTCCACATCTCCTTTGATGAGGGAGTCCACGGTCACCCCGAACACGTTGGAAAGCAGCAGCAGGCTCTGGACATCCGGATACGTACGGCCGCACTCCCAGTTGCTGATGGTCTGGCGCGACACGTAGATGCGCTCCGCCAGATCGTCTTGGGACAGTCCGAGCTCCGTGCGATGCTCCTTGATGTGCGAGCCCAGCTCCATGCGTTTGCTCCCTAGAGGGTCGGGGTGACCCCTGTCGAGAGCCACCATGTCATTGACGCGAGCATCGTACCATCAAAGGTCTTTATATTTGACCCCCACGGGGCAAAATCGAGCTGTCAAAAGGCTTTATATACGACATCTAGCTGGGAAAAGAACGGTCCCCAAAGGCGGATGCCTCCGGGGACCGGTTGGTGCGTATAGAGGGGGCGAGCTTGCTTTGGGTTGGTGTTGGCCCCGCCGTTCGGCTCGACTTTGGAGCGGCGGGGCTCAGCTCTGCCTCGGCGCTGGCGAGGCAGAGCGCGGCTTTGCCCCGACGTCGGCAGCGGCCGAGCCCTGTCTTCCCGGCTTAGCCCTCTTCGCCTTTGGGCGTGCCCTTGAACGAGGGCTCTTTCTTTGGCAGCCTTCCCGCGCGTTTGAGGGCGTCTCGCAAGATCCATTCCACCTGACCGTTGGCGCTGCGCATCTCATCGTCCGCCCAGCGTTGGACGGCCTCCCAGATAGCGGGGTCTATACGGAGTGGATACTGCTTGCGTGCCATGACGTGCCTTCTTGTCGAATGTGCAATTCTGCACCCGTCCCAAATTACTCATTGGTGTTGGGGTTAGTACAGCGAGCCTGCGTTGAGCACCGGGTGCGCCTCGGATTCACCGCAGAGCACCACCATGAGGTTGCTGGCCATCTGCGCCTTACGCTCGTCGTCCAGCTCGATGGTGCCGCCGGCGGCCATCTCCTTCACGGCCATGTCGACCATGGAGACCGCGCCCTCGACGATCTTCTTGCGTGCGGCGATGACGGCCTCGGCCTGCTGGCGGCGCAGCATCGCCTGGGCGATCTCGGGGGAGTAGGCGAGGTGCGTGAGACGTGCATCGTCGACCTCGACGCCGGCGGGCGCCAGGCGCATCGCGAGCTCGCGGCGCAGGGCTTCGGAGACCTCTTCCACATTGGCGCGCAGCGTGATGGCGCCGGCGGCATCGGACTCGTCCTCCAGGTGGTCGTAGGCGTACACGCTCGCCACGTGGCGCAGCGCCGTCTCGGCCTGCATGGCGACATAGCTCTGGTAGTCGTCGACGTCGAAGAGCGCCTTGGCGGTATCGGCGACGTGCCACACCACGACGGTTGCGATCTCGATGGGGTTGCCCATTTTGTCGTTGACCTTCAGGCGCTCGCCATTCAGGGTACGCACGCGGGTGGAGATGGTGGTGGGGTTGCCCTTGGCGGCCTTCTGCGCCGCGGCCTTGGCGGCCTTGGAATCGCTCATCTCGAGCTCGATCATCTCGCCGATCCCGGCCGATCCGCCCATGCTCTTGCTAAAGAACGGGTTGGCCCAGAAGAAGCCCTCGTCGCGGACGGTGCCCACGTACTTGCCGAACAGGATGCACACGCGCGCCTGGCCGGGCTGCAGCGAGAAGAATCCGTTGAGTGGGATGAACCACAGGCAAAACGCGAGGATGCTGAGGCCGAGCCCCCATCCGTAGACTGCGGGCGCGTCGACGCCGTCGGGCGTGCTCGCGAGCCCGATGGTGCTCCAGATAAAGAGGCCGATGATGGCGATGAGCGCCACCGCCACGGCGACGAGCATGCCGTAGCCCGACTTGGCCTTGAGTTGCTTTTCCACGCTCATGTGAGTTCCTTTCACGACTGCGTCGGCGTTTGCGTGACGTCCCCGGCGCCGCCCCTCAGGTTGCGATGGGGAGGGGGCGAGTCCCCGAGCAGTCCGTGCGGATGCTGATTTCATTGTGATATCACATTGAGACCAAGTCAAGGAGAATCGGATGCCGTCTCTCATGGCATAAGTGGTTCGGGGCGCCCGGCATCTACGCTCCGTAGAGGTCTTCCTGTTGCATCTTGGCTCGCAAGTCCCTATAATAGCCCCACTCACGGCTGAAGGTTTACCTCGAGATTTGGAAAGGGGAGCTGCACCATGCTTGCTTCCATGAGGATTTGGCTCTAGCCACGGTCGCGTGAGCGACCGGTACTTCGCTGCATACCACCGATCGCATCAAAGGATTATTCCATGACACAACCGAATCCCTGCGCTTCTTGGAAGCGCTCGCTCGCCATCGTCTGGATCGGCGAGTTCTTCTCCGTGCTCACGAGCTCCATTCTGCAGATGGGTCTCATCTGGCACGTCACCCTCACCACCGGCTCCGCGAGCGCCCTGTCGTTCGTGAGCCTGGCGGCCTTCTTGCCCATGGCGCTCCTCGGCGCCTTCGCGGGCACCATCGTGGACCGCACGTCCATCAAGCGTCTCATGATCGGCGCCGATCTCTTCATCGCGGCCGTGAGCCTCACGCTTGTCTTCGGCTCGCTTCGGGGCGACCTTTCTGTCGCCGTTGTGGCGGCGGTGCTGTTCGTCCGTGCGCTGGGCAGCACGCTCCATACGCCCGCCTTCAACGCGCTCACACCGCTCATCGCCCCGCCCGAGGTGCTCGGCAAGCTGGCGGGCATGCTGCAGTTCATGCAGTCGGGTAGCTATATCATCGGCAACGCCATCGCCGCGGCGGTCTACCCGGCGTTTGGTCTGACTTTCATGATCGCGCTCGATGTCGCCGGGGCGGTGCTCGCGAGCATCGCGGTGGCGACCTCCGGCATCAAGACGCCGGCGCCCGAGCGCCATACGCCCGAGGAGAACGCCGAGGCGTCGCACCGCGCGGTGCGGGCCTTCCTATTGGAGACGGCCAACGGGTACCGCGAGCTCAAACGCCATCACGGTCTGTTCGCCATGCTCTGGATCGGCTTCGCCTTCTCGGTCCTGTTCTCGCCCATATCCGCGCTGTTCCCGCTCATGGTGTTCGACCATTTTGGGGGCACCACTACGCAGTCGGCTATCGCGGAGATCGCGTTCTCGGTCGGCATGATCGCGGCGAGCGGCTGGATCGGGGCGACGGGTGGCCTTAAGAACCGCGCTCTTTCGTGCACGCTGGCCATCGGCCTCTTCGGAGCGGGCACGCTCGCGGGCGGCCTCGTGCCCCCTTCCGCGCTCGTTGTGTTTCTGGGGCTTACGTTCGCGATGGGGGTCTCGAGTCCGCTGTACAGCGCGCCGCAGATGGCGCTCATGCAGGAGCGCGTCGATCCCGAGTGCATGGGCCGCGTCTTCGGTCTGTACGGAGCGGTCTGCAGCTGGGCTATGCCCGTGGGGCTCGTCGCATCGACCTTGTTCGCGGACGCCATCGGCGTAAGCGCGTGCTTCGTGCTCATCGGTGCTGCAATGGTGATCCTAGCAGGCATCACCTGGGCGATCCCGAGCATCCGCAAGATTGGGTAGCGCTCTGGCGGAGTGCGTTTCGTTTCGGACAGCTCGTAGGGTCGCTGCGACGTGAAGGGTGGTCGACGGTGCGCCTGCGAGGGCGCCGTCGACCACCCTTTTGTTTAATTCGTCTGGCCCGGCGCCGATCATCATCTGTTCGCCGGGCGATTGCGATGCCGCCGCTTGCCGATACGCGGCTCCTTACGTTGTGCGCATCCCATCGTTCTGGCAGCGTTTCCTGCAGTTAATCTCCAGAGCTCGAGGCGGTGGCCCCTATGAGTAATCTGCTCGAATCCATTCTGCGCGTCGGTATGACCGTGTTCATCGTCGGCCCGCTCACTGCATGGGTCGCCCGCCGCGGCGCGCGCGAGCGCAGCGAGGCAACGGACAGCCTCGATTGCTTCACGGTGCGCATGCCCGCAGCCATCCGCACGATCATCGCCTGCTGCGCCGTCGCGTTCGAACTGCTCATGCTGGGTGTCTACGTCTGGCAGGGCGTCTCGCTGGGCGAGTGGGACCACGAACTTGTGTGGTTCGGTCATGCCATGGAGCTCGCGGGTATGGCTATCTGGGCCTTGCTGAGCATCCCGCGTATCGACGTGGACGGTGGGCGCATTCTCTCGCGTAACGCCTTCGGCATCCGCAAGGAGACGACGTTTGGCAACATCACCCGTGCAACGCTTCACGCGCAGATGATGAGGATCGACCTGTTCGAGGGCGACCGGAAGTTCTGCTCGATAAGCCTCGAGGGGGTGTGCTCGCTCAACCTCCTCGCCCGTCTGGAGGAAGAGGGCATCGAAGTCTCGGACGCCGTCGACGGTCCCATGACCAAGGCGGGCCTGTGTTGGTCTGCCATCAAGCCGTTGACGATTGTTTTCAACGGCATGGCCCTCGTCTTCTCGCTCGTCCTCGCCTTCATGGCGGTCTTCACCGACGAGGGTGCGCGCCTGCTCGTGCTCATCCCGTTCCTGTTCCTGTTCATAGGGGGGTTCCTGCCCCTGCTCATGCTCGGCATGCCGGCCCGCGGCATCCTCGAGATCGGCAGGCAGGAGCGCGCGCTCGGTTTCTCCTTCTCCGAGGAGATGGCAAGCCGAGGTGCCACGGGTACTTCGCTTGTCGATGACGATTGGTTCATCGAGATCAGCAACGCCCGCGTCGTGGCGTTTCGCCGCGATTACCTCAAGAAGATCACGGCGCACGAGAACAGCGAGAGCGGCGACCGCTGCACGGTGACCACGAGGGGTGGTCGCAAAATCAAGGTGTATGCAAGCGGGCAGCACGCTCGAGGACCTGCGCACGTGGTTCAAACAGGGTGCCAAGGTCAGAAGCACACTCGACCGCGCGGGGGACGCACTCGAGGCGACCGTTTGATTGGGTTGCCTGCCTAGGATCCAAAACGGGAAGGGGCGCTGTCGGCGCCCCTTGTCATACCAGGCCCGCTGGCCAGCGAGAGGCCTGCAGGTCGACATGTCCGTTGGCGAGGAAGGCAACGCCTTCGTCCTCGAGCAGTGTGCGCTGCGCCTCGGGCCCACCGAAGGCGAAGCCCGCAGCGAGGCGGCCGTCGGCAAACACGATGCGATGGCAGGGGATGACGCCCGGTTGAGGGTTGACGTGCAGGGCATATCCCACGTAACGGGCTCGCCTGGGCTCGCCGACGAGCTTGGCGATCTGCCCGTAGGTGGCGACCATGCCCGCGGGAACCTGTGCGACCATCTCGTAGACGCTCCCGAAGAAGCCCTCGCGGTTCCTATCAGCCATCACAAACCTTTCAGTGCGCGGGTATCGGCGCGCCCGCGAGCAGCGGACGCGCTACGCCTCCAAATACCTCTCGACAAGCTCCTCAAACGCGCCGTCCATGCCCGTGGTCTCGAGCGCGCCGTCGCAGTGGGGGCGCACGTCGTCGGTGACGTTCGCCACGCCCACGCCGAGTCCAGCGGCCTGGATCATGGAGAGGTCGTTGGCGGAGTCACCCACCGCGATGACCTCGCTCATGGGGATACCGAGCATCTCGGCCAGGCGCGTCAGGCCGGCTCCCTTGTTCACGCCTGCGGGCATGAACTCGAGGTAGCGCTTCGAGGAGAACGTGATCTCGACGCCAAGGCGCTGCGCCAGGGGCTCAAGATCACCCCCGAGCTTCTGCAGTGCGTCAAAGTCCCTGTTCACAAACAGGATCTTCACGATGTCGCGCCCATCCAGGAAGGACAGGTCGGGGTGGTCTGCGCTCGAGATATGCGTCACGCCGCTGATCGAGGTGAGGTACGCACGCTCGTCGTCGTCCGCATCGGGCACGAAGACGTGTCCGTCAGCGACGTTGATGTGCATGCTAAGCCCCAGCTCAAGGCCCTTTTGATAGAGCTGCTCGGCACAGTCGCGCGAGAGTCCGCAGGTGGTGAGCGGGCAGGGGTCGCCCACGCGGTTGATAAACCCGCCGTTGTACGACAGAACGTATCCGCCTTCGAGCAGCGACGCATCGACGGCCGCGAAATTGTGCATGATGGACGAGTACCAGCGCCCGCTTGAGGGGACGAACAGAACCCCCAGCTCCTTCATGCGCTTGAGCGCGCGGATGTTCGCCTCGGGGATGGCGTGATTGGAGTCGAGGAAGGTCTCGTCCATATCGCTTGCAACAAGGCGGTACATGCTAGTACACCATGCCCATGGCCTCGCGCACCTCGGCGAGCGTGGCCTCGGCGACCTCGTTAGCGCGGCGGTTGCCCTCGTGCAGGACGTCCTTGACGTAGTCCATATCCTGCACGAGCTCCTCGCGGCGCGCGCGGATGGGGGCGAAGTGCTCGTTCACGCTCTCGGTGACGTACTTCTTGAGCGCGCCTGCGCCGCCCATGCCGATCTCCTCGGCGATCTCGACCTCGGAGCGGCCGGTGCAGATGGCGGCGGTGGAGAGCAGGCCGGACACACCGGGACGGGCTTCGGGGTCGAACGTGATCATGCGCTCGCCGTCGGTCTGGCTCTTCTTGATGCGCTTGGCCGTCTCCTCGGCGGTCATGGAGATGTTGATGGCGTTGCCGTAGGACTTGCTCATCTTGCGCCCGTCAAGGCCGGGCAGCAGCGGCGTGTCGGACAGCAGCGCGTCGACCTCGGAGAACACCTTGCCGTAGCGGTTGTTGAACTTGCGTGCGATGGTGCGGGTGAGCTCGATGTGCGGCAGCTGGTCGCGCCCGACCGGCACCACGTTGCCCTTGCAGAACAAGATGTCGCACGCCTGGTGCACGGGGTAGGTGAGCAAAAGGCCGGTGAGCTCATGGCCGCTGGCCTCCATCTCGGCCTTGACGGTGGGGTTGCGCTGCAGCAGGGCCTCGGAGACGAGCGGCAAGAACGGCAGCATGAGCTGGTTTGCCGCGGGCACGGCGGAGTGCGTGTAGATCATCGTCTTGTCGGGGTCCAGGCCGCAGGCCAGGTAGTCGATGACCATGTTGTAGACGTTGTCCTGGATGTTATCGGTGCTGTCGCGGTCGGTGATGACCTGGTAGTCGGCGATGAGCACGTTGGTGTGCACGCCCATGTCCTGCAGCTCGACACGGCTCTTGAGCGTGCCGAAGTAGTGGCCCAGGTGCAGACGGCCGGTGGGGCGGTCGCCGGTGAGCATGGTGTACTTCTCGGGGTGCTGCGGCAGGTCGGCGCGGATCTGGTTGCTGCGCTCGAGGCTGACCTCATAACTGAGCTCGTTGGGCATGCTGTCTCCTTTTGGGTTGAGTGCCTGGCCGGCATTGTCGGTCTTGGTTGAAGATGAAGCTACCAGAGAAACGGCGTCTCTTGCCGGAATCAACGATGGTTTTCGCCGTGTCGTCCCGCAGGGCCGTTTCCCTTCTTGGGAAGGAGCCCCTCGATATGCTCGAGCCGCTCCTCATGGGCCACGTGCGCCGCGCGCTCCTCGGCGGCGAAAGCGGGGTCTTCGGGCGTGACGGTCTCATCTCGCTGTCGACTCCGGTACCACCGCGACGGCGCTCCTGAGCCTGCTCGTCGACAAGCCGGTGACTATCTACACCACCAACGGCTATGCATGTCGGTTTACGGGCGAGCTTGCTGCTAAGGTGGTGGTAATTGGCGGCGACTTCAACCCCGTTACCTGCTCGCTCACCGGTCCTATGGTTGAGAGCGCGCTGCGCGAGCTGTACTTTGACCGGGCGTTTATAGGTGTCAACGCGGTGGACGAGGACCGCGGTATCATGACGCCAGGTTATCCCGAGGCTATCAAAAAACGTATCGTGATGCAGAATTCCCAGGCGAGTTACGTACTCGCCGATAGCTCCAAGTTCCACGTGTTTTCAAATGTAAAGGTGTGCGACCTGGAGGGCTTTACTGTTATTTCCGACAGGCGCGACTCCAAAATCGGCGAACGCGTCAAAATGATCACGGCCTAGGACACTGGGGCATCGCATCTTGCCCTCAAGCCGTTGCCCACGTAACGAAGCGTGGGGCAAACGTGCGCCCCATTCCTGATTTGGGGACTAGCTTAGTTCGTCGGCTATTTGGTGCTCGTAGAAGGCTTCTACTACGGCGTTAAAGTCGCGGGCGAAGTCTTCCATGGTTCCGCGCCAGGTGGCTCGACTGGGTTTTCCCTGGCCAACATAGGCAGTTTGAATACCGCAGGCGGGGCTGGGGAAGTCGCGCTTGGGGTCGTTGCCCACCATAAGGACCTCGTGCGGTTCGAGCCCCATGGCCTGCAGCTGCTCCAGGTAATAGGTGGCATCGGGCTTGCAACGGGTGGCGTTTCCCATGTGCGTCACGAGCTCAAAGGGGGCGTCGGCCAGGTCACCCCAACCCATGCGGCATTCGATGGCCCCCTGGGGAAAGCTGGGGTTGGTAAAGAGTGCGCAACGCAGTCCTGCGTCCCGTACAGCCTGGAGTGCGGCGTGTGCACCCGGCATGGCGTGGGCATTGATGGCATCGTCATTCTTGTACGGGAGAACTTCGCGTTCATAGTAGGTAAAAGCCTCATAGATGAGTGGGTCCGAGAGGCAGATGCCGCACCTGCGCTCGACCTCGGTGCGGTAAAACTCAAGATTGGTGCGATTGTCCGTGCCGCTTCGGCGATTGGCGTTGAGGTCGACCAGGATGGTGCCGAGGCGTGCCATCGTGCCACCGCGGCTGCATCGTCCGATATCCGCGAGCATTGACGAGACATCCTTAAAATAGCGAAGGATAAACGCGTTGAGATTGATGCTGAGAAGCGTCTCGTCCATATCGAAAACGACTGCTTTGAGCACGCGGGCACCTTTCTCGAAAAATCGTTTAGAACGTTGGCTCCGGATACTTTACCCCAAAGCCGTATACTCAACTGCTTATCGTCAACTTAGGGAGACGGTCGTTCACAAGATTGCGAAAAAGTCTCCATACGAGTAAAAAATCGCAGTTCACGCTTGAAATCGAAGTGATTTCCACGTAACCTATACGAACGTGATTGCATAAGCGTCACATTAGTATCTGTCGGCTCCCGAGTGTTCCTAAACGTTGTGTGCTTGTCGCACCCTTCTGTAGGTCCTAGCAATCGGGGCCCCGTAGTTCGAAAGGGGTCCACCTTTGAGTGAGATTCAGAACTCGTCCATTTTCTCTCTTGACGATGTCAACGAGGAGGAGATGAACAACCTCATCGACGGTACGATTACCGACTTTGATGAGGGCGATCTCGTTAACGGTACTGTCGTTAAGATCGAGCATGACGAGGTGCTCGTTGACATCGGATTCAAGTCCGAGGGCGTTATCCCGGTCCGCGAGCTGTCCATCCGCAAGGACGCTAACCCTGCAGACATCGTTGCACTCGGTGATTCCATCGAGGCCCTGGTTCTCCAGAAGGAGGACAAGGACGGTCGTCTGGTCCTTTCCAAGAAGCGTGCCGAGTACGAGCGTGCTTGGAACCGCATCGAGGAGAAGTTCAACTCCGGCGAGAACGTCGAGGGCGAGGTTATCGAGGTTGTCAAGGGCGGCCTGATCCTCGACATCGGCCTGCGTGGCTTCCTGCCCGCTTCCCTCGTCGACCTCCGTCGCGTCAAGGACCTCACCTCCTACATGGGCACCCGCATCGAGGCCCGCGTCATCGAGATGGACCGCAACCGCAACAACGTCGTTCTCTCCCGTCGCGTCGTGCTTGAGGAGTCCCGTAAGGCCGAGCGTTCCGAGATTCTGTCCAAGCTTAAGTCTGGCATGCGTCTCCAGGGCACCGTTTCCTCCATCGTCGACTTCGGCGCCTTCGTCGACCTCGGCGGTATCGACGGTCTCATCCACATCTCCGAGCTCTCCTGGAACCACGTCAACCATCCTTCCGAGGTTGTCAAGGTCGGCCAGGAGGTCGAGGTCGAGGTTCTCGACGTCGATCTCAACCGCGAGCGCATCTCCCTGGGTCTCAAGCAGACCACCGAGGATCCGTGGCGCGCACTGGTCAAGAAGTACCCCGTCGGCGCTATCGTCGAGGGCACTGTGACCAAGCTTGTCCCGTTTGGCGCTTTCGTCGATCTGGGCGAGGGCATCGAGGGCCTGGTGCACATCTCCGAGATGGCCAACAAGCACGTCGACCAGCCTTCTCAGGTCACCCACGTGGGCGACAAGGTTCAGGTCAAGGTCATGGAGATCGACCTCGACCGTCGTCGTATCTCCCTGTCTATGAAGTCCGCTGCTGAGACTCTGGGCGTCGAGATCGAGGTTACCCCGCTGCCTTCCGAGAAGAAGGACGAGGAGACCGACGCCGAGTAAATCGGTTTGACGATCACTTGCTTTAAGGGATCCGTCCGTAATGGACGGGTCCCTTTTTGCATTTGCAATGCCGGAAGCCCTTGCTGTGACTTTGAACATCTGCTTGCTATTGAGT
>JACXXQ010000176.1_pt1 | contig 43107 bp, 39 predicted proteins | sample 8621361 | NCBI WGS metagenome assembly JACXXQ01 (sample SAMN15503820, study PRJNA645414) | gut metagenome | isolation source: feces | host: Bos taurus | place: USA | collected 2016 | reverse complement strand
GGCCGCTTTTGCGGGATTGCAGCGTCAAAGCCCCTTGACAACCACCAAGGGTGCCGGGGCGGTGCAAGCCGCGAAGAACCCGGTGGGTTCTTCGACCGGCCAGGGCGATCTGCGAAGCAGGGCGGGCGCACGATTGACGCGCCCGCAGCCCACTGCGGGTCTTTTCCTTGCACTCCCATCAAAATCGGGCCTTTTCCGGTGCTGTGCAGTTCTGCCCCAGGATTTTGGATGCAGAAAGTGCGAAAAGGGGCGGCGCAAGCCTTGGTGGCTTGCCCGCCCCTTTGAACATTTTGTGCGCCAAAATCCTAAGGCAGAACCGTCGTTTTCTTATGCCACACCGGCTAACGCATCGGTCCTTTTTGCTTGCTTTTGGGGCTTGTGCTTACTTCAGCACGGCGGCGGCGAAGTCGCGGCCATACTGACGGGCCTCGGCCAGCTGGACGTCGCTGGGCTTGAAGCGGATCTTCAGGCCGGGCAGAGGCTGACCCAGCTTCAGGGCCTCCATGCGGGCGGTCAGGTTGGGAACCGCCTCGCCGCTCCAGCCGTAGCTGCCGAAGGCAGCGGCGGGCAGGCCGCGGTGGATGATGGGGTTCAGGCCCACCAGCATCTCGTAGATGGGGGGCAGAGCGTCGCCCACCAGAGTGGGGCTGCCCAGCAGGAAGCCGTCGGAGGACTGCAGCGCAGCCTTGGCAGCGGCGTTGTCGTCGGTGACCAGATCAAACATCTGGATGTGCTGCACGCCGCCGTCCGCGAGGCCCTCGGCGATGGTCTCGGCCAGCTGCTTGGTGTAGCCGTAGGCGGAAACGTAGGCGATGACCACGTTCCGGTCCTCGGGAGCCTTCTTCACGGGGGTGGCCCACTTGCGGTACAGATCGAAGTAGTGCTGGATGTTGGTGCGCAGCACGGGGCCGTGGCCGTTGCCGATGAACTCGATGTCCAGATCCTTGATCCGGTTCAGAGCCTTCAGCACAAAGGGCTTGAAGGGGCCCATGATGTTGTCGAAGTAGTACTTGTAGGCAGCCTCGAAGTCGCCCTCGATCAGGTCGTTGAATACCCGGTCGTCGGAGTAGTGGCAGCCGAAGGAGTCCACGGTAAACAGGGCCTTGGCCTCGGGGATGTAGGTGTACATGCTGTCCGGCCAGTGCAGGAAGGGCACGCTCAGGAATTCCAGGTGCATGCCGCCCAGGTCGATCTGATCCTTCTCGGTCACGGCCTGGCTCTTGAAGGGATGGTTCACGATCTCCTTCAGGAAGGTCAGGGCGGTGGCGCTGCCCACAACGGTGGCGTTGGGAGCCAGGGCCAGCAGCTTCTCCACGCCGCCGGCATGGTCGGGCTCGGTGTGGCCAACCACGATGTAATCGATGGTGGCGGGATCGCAGACCTCTTTCAGGTTCTCCAGATACTGGTCGAAGAACTTGGCCTTCACGGTCTCGAACACGGCGGTCTTTTCGGCGCCCTTCACCACATAGGCGTTGTAGCTGGTGCCGTACTCGCTGTACATCACGATGTCAAATACGCGCAGATCCGGGTCCTGTACGCCGACCCACCAGATGTTTTCCTTAGCCTGTAATGCTCCCATTGTTCTGTCTCTCCTTTATCGGGCGGGCTGGCCGCCTTGTTGATATGATTTGCCGTGCGCGCCGCGGCCAACGGCCGCTTTGCGCTTCTTTGGCAGCGCCGCATCATTCCGGGTGGTGGAGCACGCCGGAAAATTTTTTGTGATATGAACCAAAAAGCGCAGCCAATCCTTGGTGGATTGGCGAGCATTTTTGGAAAATAACACGGAAAATTTTGGCGTGATCCGCCGCTTGAGGCGTCAGCCGTGAATTGTGCGGTGTTGCCTTTATTAAAATACACCTTATTATACAGCGAATAAAAGCACCTCTTTGTTGCAGCGGCAACAAAATGATGCTTTTTTGTCAATCCTGCCGGTCGTAGAGCAGGAAGCGGAACCCGATGGGGGTTTCCAGCCGCTCCAGCCGGGCCAGACGGGCGCTGCCCTCGGCCGGGGTTTTCCAGTAATAGGGGGTCATGGCGAACAGATCGCCGATGGCCTGCCCCTCCACGGTAATCCGATCCTCCACCCGGGTCTCCCCGGCGGGGGAAAAGCCCGGATAGTCCACCTGCTGGCAGGGATTCTCGTAGGGCTCGTCGTACAATACGTCCTTCAGGCCCATCAGATGCTCCGCCGTGGGCACCGCGTAGATCAGCCGGCCGCCGGGGGCCAGGCAGCGGCGGAACTCCTCCCCCGCAAAGGGGGAAAAGATGTTCAGCACCACATCCGCCCAGCCGCTTTCCACCGGGGCGGCAAAGCTGCTGGCCACCGCGAAGGCCGCATTCGGCAGCTTCCGTTTGGCTGCCAGCCGCACCGCCGCCTTGCTGATGTCGAACCCGGCCAGCCGGAAGGGCAGGCCCTGCCGCTCCAGCTCGGCGCAGATGGCTCCGTCGTAGTAGCCCTCGCCGCAGCCCGCGTCCAGAATGTGCAGCACGCCGCCCTTTTTGCGGGCAAGCTCCGCGCACAGGCGGGCCAGCTCGGCGGCGAAGGGTGCGTAGCCGCCCCCGTTTAAAAAGCGGTTGCGGGCGGCCACCATCTCCTTGCTGTCGCCGGGGAGCTTGCTGTGCATCCGGCTGACAAGCAGCAGGTTCACATAGCCCTCCTTCGCCCGGTCGAAGCTGTGGCCGGCCGGGCAGCGCACCGCGCCGCCCGCATCGGTCAGCCTTCCGCCGCACACCGGGCAGACAAAGCCGCTCATTCCTCCGCCTCGCCCTCGATGGGCTCGGAGAAGCCGCCGTGGCTCTTCATGTACTCCTCAAAGCTGGCGAACTTCTGGGCCGGGGGCTTGCGGGAGATCAGCAGCAGGCCCGGATCCTCGTCCTTTGCCGGGGCCGCCTGCCGGGGCTGCTTTTCCGCCCGGGCGAATTTCTGCTGCTGGCTGCGGCCGGAAGTCCGCTGGGTCTGCCTGCTGTGCTCGGGGCGGGCGGCGCTTCGCTGCTGGCCGCGGCCGCTCTGGGCCTTTTCCCGGCTGGAGGAAGCCTGCTTTGCAGGCTGTTTTTCCGCCTTTTCCGCCGGGCGTTCATTCCGTTCCGGGCGCTCGGCCCGTTCGCCGCGCTCCTCCCGCCTTGCGTTTTCCTGTGCCGCCGCTTCCGCAGCCTTGCCGGCTGCGCGCCGCCGGCGGCGGCGGCGCTTTGCGCTGGCCGAAAGGGGCTGGCCAGCCTGGGTGTTCTTTTCTTCCACGATGGTAACCTCCAACTGTTGGTTTGCAGGCTCGTTCGGGGCCTGTTTCGCTGTTTCCTTCCGTTTGGGCTGCTCGTGCTTTGCCTTCTCCCGCTCCGGGCGCGGTGCAGGCCGGGCCGGTGCGGCGGCTTCCGCCCGCTCACCCAGCTCCGGCAGCTCCAGCACCGGAATCTTTTTCCGGTTCAGCTTTTCGATGCCCGCCAGATATTCCTCTTCCTCCGGGCTGCAGAAGCTGATGGCCACGCCCTCGGCCCCGGCCCGGCCGGTGCGGCCGATGCGGTGCACATAGGTTTCCGGCACCTCGGGCAGGTCAAAGTTGAACACATGGGAAAGCTCGCTGATGTCGATGCCGCGGGCGGCGATGTCGGTGGCCACCAGCGCACGGATCTTGCCGGCCTTGAAGCTGTCCAGCGCGGCCACACGGGCGCTCTGGCTCTTGTTGCCGTGGATGGCCGCCGCGCCGATGCCCTGTTTGTTCAAAAAGGTGGCGATGGCGTTGGCCCCGTGCTTGGTGCGGCTGAACACCAGCGCGCTGGTCACCGCCGGGTCGGCCAGCAGCTTTGCCAGCAGCCGCTTTTTGTCCGGCTTGTTCACAAAGTAAAGGCCCTGCTCAATCCGCTCCACGGTGCTGCTCACCGGGTCCACCTTCACGGTGACCGGCTTTTTCAGAATGCTGTTTGCCAGCTGCTCAATCTCTTTGGGCATGGTGGCGCTGAACAGCAGGTTCTGGCGCTGGGCGGGCAGGTGACGGATCACCTTTTTCACGTCGTTCACAAAGCCCATGTCCAGCATCCGGTCGGCCTCGTCCAGCACGAAGATCTCCAGCCGGCTCAGATCCACATGGCCCTGACCGATCAGGTCGTTCAGGCGGCCCGGGCAGGCGGTGAGCACGTCCGCGCCGCGGCGCAGCGCATCCACCTGGGGCTGCTGGCCCACCCCGCCGAACACCACGCAGTGGCTCACGTTCAGGTAGCGGCCGTAGTTTGCAAAGCACTCGTCGATCTGCAGGGCCAGCTCCCGGGTGGGGGTCAGAATCAGCGCCCGCACTCCCTTGTGGGAGGGGTGGCTGGCGGCCAGCCGCTGCAGAATGGGCAGCGCAAAGGCGGCGGTCTTACCGGTGCCGGTCTGGGCGCAGCCCAGCAGGTCATACCCGGCCAGCACCGGCGGAATCGCCTTGGCCTGAATGGGCGAAGGGGTTTTATACCCCTGCTCCTCCACTGCCTTCAGCAGCGGGCGGGTCAGTTTCAGTTCGCTAAAATTCATAGTCCTCCAAATAATCGCTTGTTCAAACGGCAACACCGCGCCCGAAAAAACGGGCGCGGCCCTGCCTGAAACAAGCCGGGGCGCAGGGGCCCGCCGTCAGCGGATGTACCTGCACTCCAGCTCGTACCGCTGTTCCCGGGCCTCAAGGGGCGCAAACAGCCCCAGGGGCAGAAAATCGGCCCCCGCAAGGCCCCGGAACAGATCCTCGTTTGTCTCATGCAGCAGCACGCCGGTGTTGCCGTCCGCCGCCAGCTCCCGCAGCTCGCCCTCGTCGGCCAGCCGGTCGGCAAAGCAGGCGGGATTCGCCCGCAGATACTCCTGCAAAAAGGCTTCCAGCACGGCAGCCGCCAGCGGCCAGCGGCCCCCGACGGGCCACACCGCCCGCTGCCAGGCGCCGTACACAAAGTCCAGCCGCCCGGAGCAGCCGGGAACCGGGCTCTCCTCCAGCCGCACGCTTTGACCGGCGCACCAGCTGCGGAAGGCTGCCAGCAGCGGCAGGCCCTGCACCCCCATCACCAGCCGGTGGGCGGGGGCAAGGCGCAGACCGGCGCTCCGGATGCTGCACACCTCAGCCAGACAGAAGCGGGCCGGATGCGTTTCCCGCTCCGCTTCGCTCAGCTCCTCCCGCAGCATCATCCAGTATGCCCGGGCGGCGGCCAGATCCTCTTCCCCGCTCACCGGGGCAAGCAGCGCCGCGCCCGCGGGCTTTTGCGCCGGGTCAAACAACGCCGCCAGCGCGCCCAGCCGGTCGGCAGATTCCACCGCCCAGCCTTTCACGCTGCCGCCGCCATAGCACAATGGCCCCTCATAGAGGGGCGCCTGGTTTTGAATTCCTTCCACCGCCGCAAACAGGGCCGCTTCGTCCATGTTTGCCGCCAGCAGAATGTGGCTGCTCTGCAGCGCCGCATCCTCCCAGCGTTCCAGCCGGGGCAGCACCTGCCGGGCAGCCAGCGCCGAGGGCGCCCGCACCGGGGTGCGGCTGCCTGCGGCAAAACCGTAGGCTTCCAGATCCACGCAGCCCACAAGGCCCCGGCGCACCCGGCCATCCGGCAGGGTGCGCTCCAGATACACAAAGCCACTCACCGTGCGGGGCAGCAGCTCCCGGGCCCGGCCCATGGCCGCTCTGGCCGCGGTCAGCCGCTCCCGGGTTTCCACCCGCTGGAGCAGTGCGTCCGGCACCAGCAGCTGCATGGCCCCCGGAGCGTTTTCCCGCCGGGCTTCCAGCTCGCGCCAGCTCTCCCGGCTCAGAGCGCCCGCCGAGGGGCAGGCCCACTGTTCCGGCGAAACGCCTTCGCCGGGCACAAGCAGCCGGCCGGGAACAAAGCAGGGCTGGCTCATTGGCCCGCCTCCACCGCGAACACGTCGCCGGTGCGCACGCCCACATAGTCGCAGCCCGCGGCCGCGGCTTTGGCGGCGTCCAGCTGGGTCTGGGTCTCTTCGGTGAGCTCGCCGCTCACCTCGATGGCCAGATTCTCAATGCCCAGCGCGTCGATGGTACCGCCGGTCAGGCGGGTCTCCTGGCCGCTGGCCACGTCCAGCGGGTATTCCACCCAGCAGGTGGCCTTTTCCTGCCATGCGGCCAGGGCGTTTGCCAGGCACTGGGCCTCGGTCACGCCGGCCGTATCGCCATAGCTGGCCTTGTCGCGGCCGGCGGTGGTGGGCAGCTGCACGGCAGTGAGCCAGATCTGCTCAAAGCCCATGGCTTTGGCCTCGTCGATGATGCCGCCGATGTAGTCCACCGCGGCGCTGGAATACGGGTTCAGCCAGGCCTTGCCGCCCTTGTCCTGCGCGGCGTCCAGCCACAGGTAGTCGGTGCCCTGATACTTCACAGCCATTTCCCGGTTGGCGCTGGCGGCCAGCGGGTCCTGGAAGGCGCACACGCCCGCCACCGGCACGATGCCCTGCTCCTTGAAGGCCGCAGCCACCGCCGCGCCGTCGATCCGGGTGGGGAAAAGGCTGGATGCCGCCGCCGGCAGGGCGCTGGCATAGTACACGCTGCCGGTGCTGTCCTTCAGGGGCACCACCGCACAGGTCACGCCCTCGCCTGCCAGCTGCTGCGCCACCTGGGTTGCCGCATCGGCTCCGGTCAGGCTGGCCACGTCCACAAAGGCCCAGCTGCCCCGAGTCATATCGCCGTCAGCCTGAGGCGCGGCGGTGGGCTGGGGCTCACTGGCGGGCTGGCTTTCCGGCTCGCTGGCGCTCTGGGGCACGGAGGCGCTTTCCGGCTGGCTTATGGGCGGATTGTCGGAATCGCCCCGCACGATGCTGTACCAGGTGCTGGTGCCGAAGTTGATCACCGCGGGGCCTGCCAGCCAGCCCACCGCGAACAGTGCCGCCAGCGCCACAACGCCCCCGGCGATGCGCGCTGCGCGCTGCCGACCGCTGTAAAAGCTGCGCCGGTACCGCTTCACTTTGCCCAGATTTTTCTTTGCCATATCAAATCAAGCCGCCTTTCCGCGTGGGTTTTCCAGGGTGTGTCATCCAATGGAGATTCGGTGCCCGGTGAAGCCGTAGATGGCCAGCGCCAGGATACCGATGTAAATCAGGGTAATGGGCAGACCCTTGAAGCTGCCGGGGATCATGTCCTGCCGCATGCGGCGCTGGCCCTCGCTCACCACCACCACGGCGGCGGTGTAGCCCACGCCGCTGCCCAGCGCAAAGCCCATGGTCTGCACCAGATTGAAGCTTTCGGTGGCGGCAATCAGCAGCACGCCCAGCACCGCGGTGTTGAAGGTTGCCATGGGCAGCACCGCCAGCATGCGGCGCGCCTTTTCCTTCCAGATCAGCAGCAGCACGCCCAGCACCACAAAGAAGGCCACCGTGCTGCACAGGATGAACAGAAACGGGCGCACGGCGTTGCGCCAGCTCAGCGGGGTGAGCAGAAGGTTCACCCAGAAGCTCAGGGGCGCCGCCACCAGCTGGATCAGGCAGAGCAGGCCGCCGAAGGTGAGGGTGTCCACGGTGGAATCCTCCACCAGCTTCACCAGGCGGGACACGCCCATCGCCCGGCCGAACACTGCGTTTTCCGCAAACACCGCCGTTACAGCATACAAAAAGAAGGTGCTGCAGGCTTTTATTACTTCCATCATTCGCCTCGTCTTGCCTCCGTATGCACATGTTTTTTGTAGGCCCGAACCAGACCGCGCCAGACCGCGCACACCACGCCCAGCAGGATAAACCCGCCGGCGGGCAGGCTGGCCATGGGCAGCAGGGTGGTATTCAGCCGGGGAATGGGTGCGCCGAACAGGGTGCTTGCGGCCAGAATCTCCCGCAGGCAGCCCATGAGCAGCAGCACCAGCACATAGCCCGCAGTGGTACGCAGGCCCTTGCGCAGGGCAGTGCCCACCCGCTCGGGCTGGGGCCGCTCGTACCGCTTGATGATCAGCGGCTCCACCACCAGCATGGGCAGATAAACGCCCAGCTGCAGAATTTCCACATCAAAAATGGCACGCAGCGCAAAATATACGCCGATGTACAGAATCGAGCTGGTGAAGCAGTACACCAGCGCCCGCAGCTGGCCCCGGCCGGTGCGGCACACCATAGCCGCCCCCACCCGGGTGGGGGTGAGCAGCAGCAGCACCGCCACGCTGAGCATAAGCGCGTTCATGCCGTTGGTGGCAGCCACCACCAGCGGCGCAAGGCCCATGCCCTGCATGATGACCGGGTTGTTCAGAAAGATCCGGTCCCGCCGGGCAATGCGCTCCATGTTTTCCGCCAGGTATTTCGCCTTCTTAGAGTTCACGGCGCACAACCCCCTTTCGGTGCAGGATGCGAAGCACGGCCCGGTCCAGCCAGCCGGAGAAGGCATTCATTGCCAGAATGGCAAAGCACACGCCGGTCTCGTAGTTGCCGTAGTAGCGGAACATCATGGCCATAAAGCCGGTGAGCGCACCATACAGGATGCGGGAGATCCGGTTGGTGGGGCAGATCACCGGGTCTGCCATCAGAAAGACCGCCGCAAACAGCAGGCCGCCGCTGCACAGCTCGTATTTCATCACCGCCAGCCGGTCGGCCACATAGATCCAGGGCATGCTGAAGGCGGGAATTTCGCCCAGGCGGGGGGCCACAAAGGCCACCAGCGCGCACATGCCCAGAAAACTGAACATCACGCTCAGGTGCAGGCTGCGCCGGTTTGCCAGAAACAGCGCGCAGGCCAGAATGACCAGCAGCGCGGTCACGCCCATGGGGCCCGCGTAGTTGCCCAGAAACAGGGTGGTATTGTCCAGTGTGGGCAGGCCGCCGGTCTTTAACGCATGCAGGGGCGAATCCACCAGCTGCACGCTGGAAACACTGCCCAGAGGCAGACTCTGGAACAGCTGGGCTTCCGGATACCGGAACACCTGCTCCGGCCAGCTCACCGCCACCACCGCGTAGCCCACGGCGGTGGGATGGAACACATAGCAGCCATATCCGCCGAAGGCTTCCTTGCCCAGCAGCACCGCCGCCACCGCGCCCACGATCACCACATAGTAGCTCACCGTGGCGGGTATGGTGAGCGCCAGCATGAAGGCAAAAGCCTCGCTGCTCCACTCCCCTTTTTCGTAGGGGCGGCCCCGCAGCCAGGCCACCAGCCGGTCGCTCAGGTTGGCCGCGATCACCGCCGTGCCGCACAAAAGCACCGACCGCAGCCCGTAAAACGCAAAGGCCATGGCCAGCAGCGGCAGGCACATATAAAACAGATCCGCGTGAATGCCCTTATCCTGCCGGATGCGGGCAAGTTGTTGTTCCTTCAAGTGCACTGCTCCCTTCCTTGTAAGATTCGGGCTTTTCACAGGCCCTTCAGCCCGCGCACCGCGCCGGCCATGTCGGCCTTGCCGAATACCGCGCTGCCTGCCACCAGCAGGTTCGCGCCCGCCGCCACACACTGGGGGCCGGTCACCGCATCCACGCCGCCGTCCACCTCCAGCCAGGGCGAAAGGCCCCGGGCGTCGCACTCGGCGCGCAGGGTTTTCAGCTTATCCAGTGCGCCGGGCATGAATTTCTGGCCGCCGAAGCCCGGCTCCACGCTCATCACAAGAATCAGGTCCAGCCGGTCCAGAAAGGGCAGAACGGCCTCGGCCGGGGTGCCCGGCTTGATGGACAGGCCCGCCTTGCAGCCGGCAGCATGAATGGCGTCGATGGTTTCGCCCGCGTCGCTTTCGCTTTCCAGATGGAAGGTGATGCAGCTTGCGCCCGCCTTCACAAAGGCGTCCACATAGTCCAGCGGGCGGCGAATCATCAGATGTACGTCGTAAAAGGCATCGGGCAGCGCCTTGTGCAGGCTTTCCAGCACCGGCACACCGAAGCTGATATTGGGCACAAAGCAGCCGTCCATCACATCGAAATGCAGCATGTCGGCTCCAGCGTCCAGCACCCGGCGGCATTCTTCACCCAGGCGGGCAAAGTCCGCCGCAAGGATCGAGGGGCTCAGTTGAGTCATGGGAAAGGTCCTCCTTATGGATCATGCGCAACGGGCCCGCTCTACAAATCGTAAAACGTCAGAGCGTGCGCAAGGATATACAGTTTAATTGTATCCTATTTCCCGTTAAAAAGCAAACCGGGGCGCGCCTTTTCACCTTTTTTGCACAAAAGCGCGGTTTCCGGACATTTCCGAAAACCGCGCTGGCTGTTTTTTGGGGAAATAGCGCATTCTTCCCGGCGATGGAGCGCCAGCCGTGAATCGTGCGGTATTGCCTTTACTTTTTGCCGGTCTGTTTGCGCCGCTGCTCAGGCGGGGCCTCGCAGGGCAGGGTGAAGTTGAACTGGCACCACTGGCCCTCCTCGCTCTCGGCCCAGATCTTGCCGCCGGAAAGGCCCACCAGAATCTTGCAGATGTGCAGCCCCAGGCCGCTGCCCCGGGCGTTGAGCCCGCGGCTTTTATCCTCCTTGTAGAACCGCTCGAACACGAAGGGAAGCGCGTCCGCCCCGATGCCCTGGCCGGAATTCCGGATGGACACCGTGACCATGCCGCCGCTCTTTTTCACCGAGAAGCGGATGTAGCCGCCCTCCGGGGTGAACTTGATGGCATTGTCCAGAATGTTGTAGACCACCTGATACACCAGATCCTGATCCGCATAGACCATGGTGCGGGTGGGGGCAAGGCCCTGAATCTCCACATGCTGGTTCTGGATGCGCTGCTCGGCGCTGAACACCACGCCGGTGATGCTCTCCCAGATGTCGTAGCTCTGGGCATTCACCCGGTACTCGCCCGCCTCCAGCTTGGAGATGTCCAGCATGTTCTGAATCAGCCGCGTCAGCCGGCCCACCTCCTGGCTCACCAGACCCAGATAATGCTGGCGCAGCTCGTCCGGAATGGTGCCGTCCAGCATGCCGTCGATGAAGCCCTTGATGCTGGTCATGGGGGTGCGCAGCTCGTGGGCGATGTTGCCCATGAAGCTGGCGCGGGAGGAATCGATGGTTTCCAGATTGCGGGCCATGTTGTTGAAGGTCACCGCCAGCTGGGCCACCTCGTCGTTGCCGTCCACCGGAACGCGCACGCTGAAATCGCCGCTGCCGAACTTGCGGGCGGCCTCGCTGATGCGCCGCAGCGGGGTGGTGAGCCGGTTGGTCACAAAGATGGCCAGAAGACTGGCCGCCAGCAGCAGCAGCCCGGCGCTGAGCACGAAGATGGAGAACATGTCGCTCACGAACACATTCAGGCTGGCCGCGCTGGCCGAGGCGAACACATAGCCCGCCGCGGCGCCGGATTCATCCCGCATGACCCGGCCCACGGTGTAGTATTTGCCGCCGTAAAGCCCGCCCAGATTGCCGGTTTCAAAAAAGCCGTCCTCTTCCTGGGCCTGGCGCAGAATGTCCGCGTCCACCTGGCTGCCGATCAACTGCTCGGCCTCGTTCTGGGTATACAGCATCACCTGACCGGAGGCGTCGGTGAGCAGCAGGTTGGTGCTGCTGGTGCGGCCGATCAGGCGCATCTGATCCCGCACGCTGGAGCGGGCGTTTTCATCCTCCAGCAGGCGGCGCAGGGGGGAGCCCTCCTGCACCTGCATGGCGGTCACCTGCACCACATCGTTCAGGGTACTGCGTTTGTCCTCCTGAAAATAGCCCATCACCAGATACATCTGGATCAGGCCCATCACCGCCGTGCTCACAATGAGCAGAATGGCGGTGGTGCTGAAATACATGGAACTGATGCTTTTTCTCACACGCGATCAATCCTTTGCTTCAAACTTATAGCCCACGCCCCACACGGTTTTGAGGCTCCACTGCTCGCTGGCGCCCTCCAGCTTTTCCCGCAGGCGCTTGATGTGCACGTCGATGGTGCGGGAGTCACCGTAATACTCGAAGCCCCACACCTCGTCCAGCAGCTGATCGCGGGTGAACACCCGGTTGGGATGGCCGGCCAGATAGGCCAGCAGCTCCAGCTCCTTGGGGGGAGCCTCCACCACCTTGCCCTTCACCTTCAGCTCGTAGCGGCTCATGTCCAGCGAGAGGTTCTCGAACTGGATCACGCCGTCCTTTGCGGAATCCTCCGGGTTGCAGCGGCGCAGCACCGCCTTGATGCGGGCCACCACCTCTTTGGAATCGAAGGGCTTGACCACATAATCGTCCGCCCCCAGCTCCAGGCCCAGCACCTTGTCGAAGGTCTCGCCCTTGGCGGTGAGCATGATGATGGGGGTGTTTGCCTGGGCGCGGATGCGGCGGCAGACCTCCCAGCCGTCCATCCTGGGCATCATCACGTCCAGCAATACCATATTGGGTTTGTTCTGTTCAAACAGCTCCAGCGCCTTTTCGCCGTCGTGGGCGATCAGGGTCTCGTAGCCTTCCTTGGCCAGATACAGTCTCAGCAGCTCGCAGATGTTCTGGTCATCATCCACGATCAAAATTTTCTGGTTGGGCATATTCTCCCGCTCCTTTTTCATTTACCGGGCGGCGCAAAAAATCCCCCGCGCCGCCCGAATTGTTTCCGGTAATTGTATTTATTATACAATAGAAATATGGATAAAAAAAGAACGCTCCCCCCTCAAAAAGGCAAAAACCCGGCGGCAGGTGGCAAAACGCCGTTGCGCAAACCGCCGGGATTGGGTATAATGATGGGTGCGAAACCGTGCGGCGGCCCAACAAGGCCGCCGCCTGCCATACACCAGAAGTTTAATGTTTAAGGAGTTTCAAGCCATGAAATTAGGTATCGTGGGCCTGCCCAACGTGGGCAAGAGCACCCTGTTCAACGCCATCACCAGCACCAAGAACGCCGCCGCGGCCAACTACCCCTTCTGCACCATCGACCCCAACACCGGCATCGTGCCCGTGCCGGATGCCCGGCTGGACAAGCTGGCCGAAATCTGGGACACCAACAAAAAGACCCCTGCCATCGTGGAATTCGTGGACATCGCCGGTCTGGTGAAGGGCGCTTCCAAGGGCGAGGGCCTGGGCAACAAGTTCCTGGGCAACATCCGCGAGTGCGACGCCATCGTGCATGTGGTGCGCTGCTTCGGCGGCACCGACATCGTGCATGTGGACGGCAGCGTGGATCCCCTGCGCGACATCGAGACCATCGACACCGAGCTGATCCTGAGCGACCTGGAGGTGGTCTCCAACCGGGCCGCCCGCTTTGCCAAGGCCGCCAAGACCGGCGACAAGAAGGCCGGCGCCTCCGCCGCCTGGCTGGAGCAGCTGGCCGACCATCTGGGCAAGGGCAAGAACGCCCGCAGCTTCGACTTTGATCTGGAGGATGAGGATCAGGCGCTGCAGCTGAAGGAGATGGGCCTGCTCACCTACAAGCCGGTGATCTACGCCGCCAACATGAGCGAGGACGACCTGATGGAGGGCATGGACGAGAACGTGCACTATCAGGCCGTGAAGAAGCTGGCCGCCGAGGAGGGCGCGGAGTGCATTCCCATCTGCGCCAAGACCGAGGAGGACATTGCCGACTACTCCCCCGAGGAGAAGAAGGAGTTCCTGCACGAGATGGGCATCGAGGCCACCGGCCTTGACAACCTGATCAAGGCCAGCTACAGCCTGCTGGGCCTGATCTCCTACCTGACCGACGGCAAGAAGGAATGCCGCGCCTGGACCATCCGCAAGGGCACCAAGGCTCCCCAGGCCGCCGGCAAGATCCACTCCGACTTCGAGCGCGGCTTTATCCGCGCCAGCGTGGTGCACTACGAGGACTTTGCCGCCTGCGACTTCAACATGGCCACCGTGAAGGCCAAGGGCCTGCAGCACACCGAGGGCAAGGAGTATGTGGTGCAGGACGGCGACATCATCGAGTTCCTGTTCAATGTCTGATTCAAAGGAGGACGCAATGGAGATCATTGGTATCATGGGCGCCATGCCCGACGAAGTGGAGCAGCTGTGCGCTCTGCTGGACGGGGTGACCATCGAGCCCTACGCCGGGGTGGAGTACCACCGGGGCATGCTGGGGGATAAGCAGGTGGTTGTGTGCTGCGCCGGCATGGGCAAGGCCAACGCCGCCGCCACCACCCAGGTGCTGATTACCAAGTTCGGCGCCCAGCGCATCATCTTCTCCGGCATTGCCGGCAACATGACGTCCAAGATCGGCATCGGCGACGTGGTGGTGGGCAAAACCGTTGTCTACCACGACGCGCAGGACGACATGATCGCCCAGTCCGCCCCCTTCACCGCCGAGTATCCCGGCGATGAGGAGATGGTCAAGGCCGCCATGGCCGCCTGCGAGGAAACGGGCGTGAAGGCCATTGCCGGCAAGATTGCCACCGGCGACCAGTTTGTGGGCGACAGCGCCACCAAGGCCGCCATCGCCGCCAGGGTGAACCCGGACTGCGTGGAGATGGAGGGCGCCGCCGTGGCCCAGATCGCCGCCAAGAACAATGTGCCCTGCGTGGTGCTGCGCGCCATGAGCGACAACGCCGACGAGGCCGGTCACGAGGTTCTGGTGATAAAAGAATTCAGCATCAGTGAATATGTGACCACCGCCACCCGCATCGTGGCCCGCATGCTGGAGCGTCTGGACTGATTTTCCGGCCGCGCCGCATTCCAAAAGACTGCAAAAAGGGACGGGCAGGCTCCAGCGCCTGCGCCGTCCCTTTTTTCCACAATTTTTTCCGTCAGATTCCTCCAAACCTCCGGCAAAGCCTTTTGGCATCCGGTTTTACGGGTTCTTCTTTTTGGAAAAGTTTTCAACAAAATCAGCGCCCGGTCGTGGAAAACCTGCCCGCCGGGCGCTTTTTCAGGCAGATTTTCGCCCCTTTTGCCCATCGATGGATATTCCGGGAACGGCAAACCCCAAAACCCGAACAAACAGTTCGTCGACATTTGCCCCCTGCTGCGTTATGCTGCATGAAAAGGGGGAATTTATTCAATGAAAGGATGTATGGCAACCCGGCGGGCTTCCCGCCGTGCACCGATCGCCGCAGAGGGGGTCGTTGTGCTTGATCCGGTATCAGATTGTAAAACAGATGCTTGAAACACCTGAGCTGGGCCGCTATGTGAGCTACGGCATTGAGGCGGTGGCCCTGCCCGATGGCCGTCAGCTGGCCTTTGTTTCGGACGTATCCACCGACCCTGCCTTCGCAGCGAATCTTGCGGAACGCTGCACCGAAGGCCAGCTGGACCCGGCCCAGCTGCTGGACGTGGTTCTGGATGCGCTGTAACCTTCCTGTTCTGCCTGCACGATGCAGGCGCACACCTATGGCATACACAAAAAAGGCAGGCGGCAGTTCATTGCCGAACCGCCCCCTGCCTTTCGTTTTTTTGGTTTTTTCTCACAGATAGTCCCGCATCTGGCGGGCGGTGCGCTCCTCGAACTGCTGCAGTTCGTTCAGCAGCCCCAGCGCGCCGGTGCTGGCGGCGGGGTGGTCTCTGCGGGCCTTCTCGCAGTCCATCACGCCCTGATTGGCCCCCTGAATGACCATGTCCGCCAGATTGCGGGTGGAGCGGTCGGTGAGGGTCTCGGTCCAGATGCCCATTTTTGCCATCAGCTTTGCCGCGGTGCTCTGGCCCTGACTCTGGGCCCCGCAGGCCGCCATGGCCGCGTGGGCCTGCTGGTTGATGCGCCGGTACTCCTTCTGCTGGGCCAGCAGGCTGGCCTTCAGCTGCCGATCGTCGGTCACGTCGATCAGCTGATCCAGACTGTTTTTGCCCATCTCGGTGTTGCGCACGATCTCGTTGAGCACGGCCTGATTGTCGTTGTCGCCGTGGTTCTGGTCGTTTCTGCGTTCACTCATACAAAAAGCCCCCTTTGGAAACTGACTGACGGAGCACAATCGCTCCGGCAACAGCCAGTATTCCCAAAGGGGGTACTGTTTATTCTGCGGCAGGCGTCCGCCCCGCGGCCTCCGCCGCCTTTTCCCCTGCCTTTTTCCCGGTCTTTATCACCGGGGCAGCCGGCCGTTTTTCCAGCGGTTCGGGCAGCGGTGCACAGCGGCCGTAGCGGGCGCAGGTGCGCCGGATGCGCTGGGCCAGCTCCGGCGTGAAGGAGCCCTCCCTGGCCCGCCAGACCCAGTTGCCCATGCCGGTGCCGGGGGTGTTGATGCGGCCCTCGGCCCCCAGCTCCAGCCAGTCGGCCATGGGGATCACCGCCAGATTGGCGCAGCTGGACAAAACGCCCCGCAAGAAGCCCCGCACCGAGCCCTCCATGGCGTTCAGGCCCAGATAGTTCTTGGCCCGGGCCAGCTCCTTCGGGTCGCCGTTTTTCAGCCAGTCCCGCAGGGTGGTGTTGTCGTGGGTGCCGGGGTAAACCACACAGTTGGGGATGTGGTTGTGGGGCAGGTATTCGTTTTCCGCCGTGCTGCCGAAGGCGAACTGCATCACCTTCATGCCCGGGTAGCCGCTTTCCTTCAGCAGCACCCGCACGCTGTCGAACAGATCGCCCAGATCCTCGGCCACGATGGGCAGCTTGCCCAGCTTTTCCTCCAGCGTGCGGAACAGATCCATGCCGGGGCCGTATTCCCAGTCGCCCACCCGGGCGTTGGTACGCCCGGCGGGAATGGCATAATAGGTATCGAAGGCACGGAAGTGGTCAATCCGCAGCCGGTCGTACATGGTGAGCGCGTGCTCCACCCGGCGAATCCACCAGGCATAGCCGCTGGCCTTGTGCTGGGCCCAGTCGTACAGCGGGTTGCCCCAGAGCTGGCCGTCCTCGGAGAAGTAGTCCGGCGGGCAGCCCGCCACCCGGGTGAGCCTGCCCGCCCCGTCCACCTGGAACAGCTTGCCGCCGGCCCAGGCGTCGGCGGAGTCCGCCGCCACATAGATGGGAATGTCGCCCAGAATCTGCACGCCCTTGCCGTTGGCGCAGGTCTTCAGGGCCATCCACTGCCGGTAGCCCTGATACTGCAAAAAGCGCCAGAAGCCCAGCTCGTCGGCATTTTCTTCGCGCAGCTGCTCCAGCGCCCGGGGCTGCCGGGTGCGCAGCGGCGCGGGCCATTCCGGATAGGCCTTCATCTTGTTCAGGCCCTTGGCGGTCATGTAGAGGGCGTAGTCCTCCAGCCAGTCCTCGTTCCAGAAGCAGAAGGTGTAGTAGTCGTCCGGCAGCCAGGCCTTGAACCGGTTATAGGCCAGCCGCAGCACCGAAAAGCGCCCGGTATACAGCGCACCGTAATCCACCGCGTTCGGCTCTTCGCCCCAGTCGATGGTGCCGTACTCCTCCTCTTCCAGCAGGCCCTCGTCCCGCAGGGTGTCCAGGTCGATGAAATAGGGGTTGATGGCAAAGGCCGAGCAGCTCTGATAGGGGCTGTCGCCATAGCCGGTGGGCGAAAGGGGCAAAATCTGCCAGATCTGCTGGCCCGCCCCGGCCAGAAAGTCCACAAAGGCATAGGCCTGCTTGCCGAAGCTGCCGATGCCGTAAGGCCCCGGCAGGCTGGACACAGGCATCAAAACGCCGCATTCCCGCATAACAACCGCTCCTTTTTCGCTGTGTGACCCCGGGTCTTCCCCCTTGCGGCGCGCACGCTGGCGCTGCGCCTTCCTTTTTCCGGGGCCTGATTCTTGAATTTCCCCTATTATATCATAAACCGCGGCAAAATGGCATTGGCACGCGCAAAGTATGGCTCTTTTGTGCTATAATAGATGCACTCAGCGGGCTTTGCGCGCCCTCCGTGGCACGCGAGCCCGCAGCAAAGGAGTTCTTGCGATGCAGACCGAAGCGCTTTATTATACCCAGCCCCCGGTGGGCGAGTTCACCGCCCGGGTGCTTTCCTGCGAAGCGGCGGGCGAAACCTGGGCCGTTACGCTGGACCGCACCGCCTTTTACCCGGAGGGGGGCGGCCAGCCCGCCGACCGGGGCTCCCTTGGCGGGGCAAAGGTGCTGGACGTGCACGAAAAAGGCGGCGAAGTGGTGCACAGCCTTTCCGCCCCGCTGGCGGTGGGCGAAACCGTGACCGGCCGCGTGGATCTTGCACGGCGGCTGGAGATGAGCCAGCAGCACACCGGCGAGCACATTCTTTCCGGCATGCTGCACGCCATGTTCGGCGCGGAGAACGTGGGCTTTCACATCGGGCAGGAGTTTCTGACCATGGACACCAGCGTTCCCATTTCCGACGAAGAGCTGGCCGAAGCCGAGGCCCGGGCCAACCGGGTGATCTGGCAGGACGTGCCGGTGGAAGCGATCTGGCACACGAAAGAAGAGCTGGCAGGCCTTACCTACCGGAGCAAAAAGGAGCTGGAGGGCCCGGTGCGCATCGTCACGGTGCCGGGGGCGGACTGCTGCGCCTGCTGCGGCACCCATGTGGAGCGCACCGGTCAGGTGGGCATGATCAAGATCATCGACTGGCAGAACTACAAAGGCGGAGTGCGGCTGTTTGTGGTGTGCGGCGTGCGGGCGCTGTGGTACTTTGAGGCCCGGCGGGCGGAGGCCGCGGCCATCCGGGCCACCCTTTCCGCAAAGCCGGGTCAGCTGGCCCGGGCGGTGCAGCACCAGAGCGTTGAGCTGGAAGCTGCCCGCTACCGGGCAGTGCAGGCGGAGAACGAGCTGTTCGCCGCGCTGGCCGAGAGTGTGCTGCCCGGCGAAGCCGCCATTCTGCTGCGGCCAAATCTCGGCCCGGACGGGCTGCGGCGGCTCTGCGCGGCGCTGAGCGAGCGCACCGGCGGCCTTTGCGCCGCCTTCAGCCCCACCGAAACCGGCACCCTTGCCTACGCGCTGGCCTGCACCGGGCCGGGGGCGGATCTGCGGGGGCTGTGCAAGCAGCTGAACCAGGCCTTTTCCGGCCGGGGCGGCGGCAAGCCCGGCTTTGTGCAGGGCAGCCTGACCGGCGAATTCGAAGAGGTACAGGCCTTTTTGCGGGATGCCACACAGGCGTAACCGCCCTTTTCATTTCTTTTCAGACAAACACTTGTGAAGGAGAACCATACACCATGAGAATGCGATTCAAACCCTACGCCCGGCCGGAGCTGCTGGCCTGCGACTACCATGCCCACGCCCCGCTGGAGAACAAGGGCCGCTGGCACAGCGTGTTCGCCCAGCCCCAGCAGCCGGTGCATCTGGAGCTGGGCTGCGGCAAGGGCGGCTTTCTGGCCCGGCTGGCCAGCGCCCACCCGGACATCAACTATCTGGGCATCGACATCACCGACAAGGTGCTGATTCTGGCCAAGCGGAACATCGAGCGCATCTATGCGGAAAAGGGCATGACGCCGGACAACGTGATGATCATGAGCCTGGACATCGAGCGCATCCTGAACGCCTTCGACGAGCGGGATACGGTGCAGCGCATCTACATCAACTTCTGCAACCCCTGGAACAAAAAGCTGGCCCACAAAAAGCACCGGCTCACCCACACCCGCCAGCTGGCCCTCTACCGCACCATTCTGGCGGAAAACGGAGAAATTTACTTCAAGACCGACGACGACGATCTCTTCCGCGACAGCCTTGCCTACTTCCCGGAGGCAGGCTACGAGATCGTGTGGAAAACCTTCGACCTGCATGGCGACGAGCCGGACTGGAACATCCGCACCGAGCACGAGGCCATGTTCACCGAGCAGGGCATTCCCACCAAGGCGCTGATCGCGGTGAAAAAGCCCATGACCGCCGACGAGCTGGCCGCCGCGGTGGCCGCCCGCAACCAGCGGGACAAGGAGGAAAGCGCCGCCATCCGTGCCGCGCAGGGCATTCAGTAAGCTTCTCCCCCGTTCAAGACAATAAAAGCCCCCATTCCCGGCCGGGAATGGGGGCTTTTGCTTGTGCAGCTCAGCACTCGAAGTCACAGAAGGTGCGGTTTTTCGCAATGCTGCCCACCCATTTTTTGATTTCCACATGGGGCGGGAAACTCTGGTAGGCCTCCAGCGCCTCGCGGCTTTCCAGCTCGGCAATCAGGGCCACGTCGTAACCGGCAAAGCTCCGGCTCACATGGGCGCTGATCAGGCCGGGGGTCTGGCCCACCAGCGCCTCCAGCCGCTCCTTCATTTTGGCCGCATTGGCATCCGCCTGGGTCTTGTCCTCCAGCTCCCACAATACGATATGTTTAATCATATCCACTCTCTCCTTTTTGTATTGTATATTGGATCAATCCCGGTCCAGAAGGGGAATCACATCCCTCAGGCCGGGCAGGATCTCATCCGCCAGCTTTTTCAGCTCCTCATCCGGGGCGGTCAGATCCGGCACCATCACCGTGAAGCAGCCTGCCGCCGCGCCTGCCCGCACCCCGGCGGGGCTGTCCTCCAGAACCATGCACCGGGCCGGGTCCCTGCCCGCCAGCGCCGCCGCCTTCAAAAACACCTCCGGGTCGGGCTTGGAATGGCTTACCTCGTCGCCGCAGACCGCGCCCAGAAAATACCGGTCCACCTTCGCCCGCTGCAAATGGCCCCAGGCGCTGTCCCTGGTGGTGCTGGTGGCCAGCACCGCCGGGATGCCCCGCCGCTCCAGCTCGGCCAGCAGCTCATACAGCCCCGGCTTCACCGGCAGACCGTCCTCTTCGATCCACCGGGCCATGAGCGCCCGGCAGGCGGTGCGCATGGCGTCGAAATCAAAATCCTCACCGAACGCTTCCCGGCACACCCGGGCGCAGCCCTCCCGGTTGCGGCCCCGCAGCCGGTCCACGATCTCCGGCTCCATGGGCGCCCCCATCTGCCGGCCGGCCTGCAGCCAGGCCTTCTGGTACATCCGCTCGGTGTCGAACATCAGGCCATCCATATCAAACAAAACCGCTTCGATCATACGTTCCTCCCCGTTGTCGTCGGGCACTCCGCCCTGTTTTCCGTCCGCTCACAGCGGGCCCTTTACCTTTTCGTCGAACTCCTCTTCCTCCCCGTCCCCTTCGCTCTGAGGGCGGATGGCAAGCTCGCCCAGGCCCATGTCGTTGTGCAGGATGCTCCCCGCGCCGATGGCTCCCCGGCCGTATTTTTTGCGGATGGCGTCCAGGCTCTGCTCCAGCTTTTCCCGCCGGGGGTCTGCCTTGGGCGCATCGTCAAACAGGCTCTGCTGCACCGCAAAAGGCTCCTCGGTGATGGCCAGCGCGGTCACGGTAAGCATCCGCACCGGGCGGGCCATGTCCCAGTTTTTCTCCATCAGCTGCCAGCAGGCGTTGGCCAGATCCCGGGCCAGATGGGTGCTCATGGGCAGCTGCTTCTGCCGGGTGATAGTCTTTAAATCCGGATCCCGGATGGTCACCTGCACCGCCCCGGCCCATACCCCGTGCCGCCGCAGCCGTCCGGCCACCTCGTCCGCCAGCACGTTCAGCGCCGAGCGGATTTCCGCCGGGCCCCTGATGTTGCGCCGGAAGGTGGTGCCGTTGCCCACGCTCTTGACGGGCTCCTTTTCGCCCCAGCGGCGCACCGGGGCTTCGTCCTCCCCCCGGGCGTAGCGGCTCAGCTCCAGCCCCAGCTTGCCCAGGGCCTCGGCCAGCGCCTCGGGCCGGGCCGCCGCCAGCTCGCCGATGGTGGAAATGCCCATGCCGGCCAGCCGCTTCTGGGCCGAAGCGCCCACATACAAAAGATCCCCCGCCGGCAGCGGCCAGACGATCTGGTGGAAGTTTTCCCGGGTAATGAGGGTGGTGGCGTCCGGCTTTTTGTAGTCGCTGCCCAGTTTGGCGAACACCTTGTTGAAGCTCACCCCCACCGAGATGGTCAGCCCGGTGGCCGCCTTCACCTCGGCCCGCAGCTGGTCCGCCAGGGCCGCCGGGCTTTCCGCAAACAGCTGCCAGGTGCCGGTCACGTCCAGCCAGCTTTCGTCGATGCCGAAGGGCTCCACCCGATCGGTATACTTACGGTATATTCCGTTGATGATTTTCGAGTACTTCCGGTAATATTCCCGGTGGGGCGGAAGCAGAACAAGATCCGGGCATTTGCGCTTTGCCTGCCAGATCACCTCGGCGGTTTTCACGCCCATGCGCTTGGCGGGCTCGTTTTTGGCCAGCACAATGCCGTGGCGGCCCTCCGGGTCGCCGCAGACGGCCACGCACTGATCCCGAAGCTCCGGGTGGCGCAGCAGCTCCACACTGGCATAAAAGCTGTTGCAGTCACAGTGAAAAATCCAGCGTTCCACCCGGCAAAGCCCCCTTTTTTGTAAATTTTTCATTTTTCTGTTCTGATTATATCACGCAGGGGCAACGGGATGCTATAATGTTAAAACAACGCCATAGAATTCCATAAAAACCAAACGCATCCCCTTGGCGCTGTTTTACGAGAGGTGGTATCTGAATGGAACATTCCCTGTACGCGATTTTGTGGTACTTTCTGATCTATGCCTTTTTGGGCTGGTGCCTTGAGGTGGTGTTCTGCACCCTGCGCACCGGCAAATGGGTGAACCGGGGCTTTCTGAACGGGCCGGTCTGCCCCATCTACGGCTTCGGCATGGTGATCGTGCTCATGGCGCTGGAGCCGCTGGCGGATCGGCCGCTGGCACTGTTCGTGGGCAGCGCCCTGCTGACCAGCGCGCTGGAGCTGGTCACCGGCTGGGCGCTGAAAACGCTGTTTCACACCACATGGTGGGATTATTCCAAACAGAAATTCAATCTGGGCGGTTACATCTGCCTGAAATTCAGCCTGGCCTGGGGCCTGGTGGGCATGTTCGCGGTGAAGGTGCTGCATCCGCCGGTGAACCGCTTTGTGGAATGGATGCCCCGGCCGGTGGGCCTGGCGCTGCTGGTGCTGTGGATGGCGGTCTTTGTGGCCGACGTGGCGGTGACCCTGCGCACCCTGATTGGTCTGGAGCGGGATCTGGGCGAGCTGGAAAAGGTGGTGGCCGCCCTGCGCAAGGGCAGCGACACCATCAGCCGCAATCTGGGCGACGCGGCCCTTGCGGCGGACGAACGGCTGGAGGAGAGCCGGCAGGCCCTGCCCCAGAAGCTGGCTGAGCTGGAGGCCCGGCGGGACTTTTTGCAGGCCCGCATTCTGGACACCCGGCTGTTCGGCGCGGCCCGTCTGATGAAGGCCTTCCCCGCCATGAAGGATCTGCGCCACAGCGAGCTGCTGGCCGAACTGAAGGAAACCCTGCACGAGCGGCTGCACCGCTGATTTTTCCACAAACAAAGCCCCGTCCTGTTGAAAAACAGGGCGGGGCTTTTCTGATTGCGCAGGCTCAGCCCGCGTCCAGCTGGTTCAGGCTCACGGCGCGGGTGTGGGCCACCGGGGTCCACTCCACCCTGCGCACGCAGGCCACCAGCGCAATGGGCAGATAGGTGGCCATGTAAAGCGGGAAGGTGAAGATACCCGCCAGTTTCCACACCGCGGGGGCCTGAATCCGCTTCCACTCGGTGCAGGTGGTCAGCGCCGCCATCACCAGCATGGAAAGGTAGCCGCAGGCAAGAATCCGGCCCAGAGCGGCCAGCACCAGCACCGGCCCGCCGGCCAGTGCCGCGCCCACGGCGGCAAAGCCCAGCGCCAGCAGGTTGAACAGCACCGGCGCGATGCGGCTGATCAGCAGATCCGCGCAGGACCATCTGCCCCGCAGCGCCGCCCGGCCCAGCCCTGCGCCCCGACTGGCCATCACCTGCAAAAAGCCCTTGCACCAGCGCAGCCGCTGGCGCACGCTCTGGGAAAGGGTGGCGGGCTGCTCGTCAAAATATTCCGCCTGGGGGCAGTAGGCGATGCGCCGCCCGGCGATCATCTGCACGGTGGAGAATTCCAGATCCTCACACAGGCAGTGCCAGGGCCAGCCGCCCGCGGTGCGCAGAATCTCCTCGCTCACCAGAAAGCCGGTGCCGGTCACGTTGCCGCTGAAGCCCAGCAGCGTGCGGGGGCAGTTGAGAAAGCGCACCTCCCGGATGAAGCACAGCCCCTGCCCGGCAGCGATCCAGCCCCGGTAATTCTTGGTGTTCCGGTAGCCCGCCACCACCGGGCATTCCGGGCTGAACACCCCGTCCAGCCGGCGTACGAAATCCGGCCGGGCCAGATTGTCCGCGTCAAAGAGCAGATAGCCGTCGTAGTGTTTGCCCTCAGCCCAGATCCGGTGCAACAGAAAATTCAGCGCGTATCCCTTGCCCACATGGACAAGGTCATGCCGCTCGAACACGGTGGCTCCGCCCTTTCGGGCAAGGCGGGCGGTGTCGTCGGTGCAGTTGTCCGCCGCCACATACAAATCCAGCACGCCGGGGTAATCCTGGGCGCGCAGGCTTTCCAGCAGCTTTGGCAGCACCGCGGCCTCGTTTCGGGCGCAGATGAGCACTGCGTACCGGTTGGTGCCCGCCCCCGGCTTCCAGCGGGGCGTTTTCACAAGGCTCAAAAGGGTGTAGCCCAGCTGGTAGGCGCAGCAAAGGCCCATCAGCAGCAGCCAGAACCGGCTGATGGAAAGGAGTATATATGCCATGGTAATCAACCTCCCTGTTCGGCATGCGGGGTTTCGCGGGCGGCGGATTTCCGCCCGCCTGTGCCCATACAACGAGGGTTTGCGCCCCGGTTCTTCACCGCCGGGCGTAAATTCCGCTTTCTTTGCAGAAACTTCATATATTCCGCCCCGGAACGTGGTACCATAACAAAAAGGGAATCTGTTTTCGATTCTGTTTTCAATCCCCCGCCGGCATCTTTTCCGGCGATACAACGAGGTGTTTCTTTTGTCCTCTGATCTTTCCATTCTGGTGACCCTGAACGAGCATTACCTGCCCCAGCTGGAGGTGATGCTCACCTCCCTGCACGCATCCAACCCGGGCGAAAACGTCTCGGTCTGGCTGATTCACCGCTCCCTCACTTCGGAGCAGCTGGCCCGGCTGGAGCGGCGCTGCGGCCTGTTGGGCTTTTCGCTTCATCCGGTGACCGCCGACGCCCGCCTGTTTGCGGACGCCCCCCTCACCCGCCAGTATCCCCAGGAGATGTATTACCGGCTGCTGGCGGCCCAGCTGCTGCCGGAGGAGATGCACCGGGTGATCTATCTGGACCCGGACATTCTGGTCATCAACCCGCTGCGCCCGCTGTGGGAGCTGGATCTTGCGGGCAACCTGTTCGCGGCGGCGGCCCACACCGGCAAGACCGAGCTGGCCAACAGCGTGAATCAGGTGCGGCTGGGCACCGACCACGACTACTTCAACTCCGGCGTGCTGCTCATGGATCTGGACGCCGGCCGCCGCTGGATCAACCCGGAGGCCCTGTTCGACTTCACCCGCCAGCATGCCCGGGAGCTGCTGTTCCCGGATCAGGACCTGCTGAACATGCTGTACGGCAGTCTGGTGCTGCCGCTGGACGACGCGGTGTGGAACTACGACGCCCGCAATTTCAACAACTACTATCTGCGCAGCGGCGGCGACTGCGATATGGACTGGGTATTCGCCCACACCGCCGTTTTGCACTTCTGCGGCAAGGCCAAGCCCTGGAAGCCGGGCTACCGGCGGCGCTTCGGCCCTTTGTACCGGCACTACATGCGCCTGACCCAGCTGGCCATGCCGGACTGAACCAACCATAAAAAATACCGCCCCCGGGCCTGTGTGAAAAACACATGGCCCCGGGGGCGGTTTTTGTTTGTCGTTCTGTGGCTGGTTATGCCTGCTTGCGGGGGGCGCGGCGGCGCAGCAGCTGGCGCAGCATGCCCAGAATGCCCTGCAGGTTGAACAGGCAGATCACCGCGGTGAGCAGGGTGCACCAGACCGGCCAGCCCGGAGTCTGGCGCAGCATGAGCACCGTTTCCACCCCGATCAGCACGCAGTTGATGGTCAGGCGCAGGGGCGCGAAGCTCATGTGTATCAGGCCGCGGGTGTTGATGGCACGCAGCACAAACACGATGACATAGCTGATCAGGCTGGCCAGCGTTGCGCCGTTGGGGCCCATCAGAGGAATCAGCGCCCAGTTCAGTGCGCAGTTGGCGATGGCGCCCGCCAGCATGGTGTACAGCGAAAGGGTGCTGCGCTTTTCCACCATGTAAACGCTGTTCAAAAACTGGTTGAAGCAGTTGAACAGGGTGGCCAGCGTGAGCATGGGCACAAACTGCCATGCGTCGTAGAAGTTGGCCTTGAACATGAACATCAGCGGGCGGCACAGAAGGATGATGCCGCTGCAGCAGCAGAACAGCAGCGCCTGATAGATGCCGAACACCCGGCTGAAGAAGGCGGCGCGGCCCTTTTCCTCGGTCACGGCGGAAAGCTGCCAGGCCTCATAGAAGATGGTGCCCAGCACCGTGAGAATGGTGGGCAGAAAATAGCCCACGCCCAAAAGGCCGGTCCAGTATTCGCCGCTCTGGCCCTGGTAGCCCTCGCACATGGCCTGCACGAAGAACAGGTCGCTGGCGTTGATCACCCAGAAGCTGATCTGGGCCGGCACCATGGGCAGCGCATAGCGCATCATCCGGCCCCACAGCTCCCTGTTGAAGCTCTTCACATGCAGATACCGGCGCAGCCCCGCCACCAGAAATACGAACAGGGCACTCAGCGCGTCGCTGCAGATGATGGCCAGAATGTAGCCGGAAGCGCCCATGCCCATGCCGGACAAGAACAGAATCATGAAGCCCAGGTTGGTGGCGCTGCACAAAACGCCGTCCACCGCCACCAGCCGGTTCAGCTGGCGGCTGCGCACAAACTGGGTGCACAGGGTGCGCAGGCAGCTCACCAGCACATGCACATGCAAAAGCAGCGCGTAATTGCTGAACAGCGGAATCAGCCGCAGCACCGGGTAACAGATGAGCATCAGCGCGAAGCCCAGGCCGATGGTCACAAGACCATTGGTGAACACCTGGCTTTTGCTGTTGGCCTTTTCCAGACCGAAACGGATGATGGCGAAGCTCACGCCCATACTCACCAGCGGGATCAGCAGCGAACCGATCTGCTGCACCAGCTTGGTGATGCCCACCTCGTCCACCTCGCCCATGGCGAAGGTGATGTAGGGTTGTAAGATAATGCTGAGCAGCTTGGAGGAAAAGTTGCTGATGGCAAACAGCATGGTGTTGCTCATCAGCTTTTTGTATTTGTTTTCCACGCCCGGCGGCCCTCCTTGTTTTCTTTTATTATATATACAATTATATGGTCCGCAGATTTGCTTCGGACGAACCTATATTATAGCGCCTGCGGGCAAAAAAGTCCACGGAATCCGCTTCTGGAGTGCCGCGCCCCTGCCCTATCCCTGGCGCAAAAGCGCCCGGCGGGCTTTCCAGTCCGGCAGAAAGCGCTCCACCAGCGCCCAGAATTCCTTCTGGTGGTTGGGATGCACAAAATGGCAGTATTCATGCACGATCACATATTCCACCGCCGCGGCGGGCTGCAGCGCCAGCCGGGAGGCCAGCGTGATGCGTTTTTTCGCCACGTCACACACGCCCCAGCGGCTGGTCATGTCCCGCACGCGCAGCTCGGGCGGCTGGCCGCCCAGCACCCCGGCAAAAGCCGGGTACACCCGCCGGCTGACCGGCTCGAACAGCGCAAGGCACTCCTCCTTCGAGGGGGGTGGGCAGCCCGCCTGCTTTCGGGCGGCCCGGGCCACCTGCTGCTTTGCGGCAATCACCCAGCCCATCCGCTGGGCCACAAAGGCATCCGCCTGGTCGGCGCTCACCCGCAGCGGCACGCTCACCGCCACCGTGCCGTCCCGCCGCACCCGCAGGTTCAGATTCTTCACTTTTTTTCGAACAAGTTCATATTCCAGCCCCGCCACCCGGCGAATTTGGCCTGCCATCTTGGTTTTCCACCCCCTGGCAAAGTTTTCCGACCATTTTATTGTATCACAACATTCTGCGGTTTGGCTCGTCAAGCCATCATATCTCACAAATTTTCCCCGAAAAGCTTGGGCGTTCTTGGGCCTTATCGGCATCGGGAATCTATTGACTTCTACTATATCTAGTGCAATAATAGTAATCGCGGCCGAATCACCCCAAAATACAGAGGGTAGTTCTTTACGCTCTGTATTTTTTTGCCGCACCAAAGTAACAGTTGCATGAGGAGAATCGCCATGATCAAAAGTGTAATTAAGCGCGACGGCCGTGTGGTGCTCTACGATCAGAGCAAGATCACCGCCGCCATTATGAAGGCGCTGGAAGCCGCCCAGGAAGGGGATGCCGCCGAAGCCGACCGCATTGCCGCCCGTGCTGCCCGCCAGCTGGAGATGGATTGCGGCGAGGAGTCTCCCCAGATTGAGCAGATTCAGGACGCGGTGGAAACCGCGCTGATGGAGACCGGCCACGACGCGGCCGCCAAGCAGTACATTCTGTACCGGGCAAACCGTACTCGCATCCGCGAGGCGAACACCAGCCTGATGAAAACCATCGACGAGATCACCAATGTGGACGCCCGCGCCAGCGACATGAAGCGCGACAACGCCAACATCGACGGCAACACCGCCATGGGCAGCATGCTGCAGATCGGCACCGCCGGCGCCAAGGCCTATAACGCAGCGTATCTGCTGCGCCCGGAGCAGGCCAAGGCCTACCGGGAGGGCGACATCCACATCCATGACTTTGATTTTTATTCTCTGACCACCACCTGCTGCCAGATCGATATCCTGCGCCTGTTCCACGGCGGGTTCTCCACCGGCCACGGTTTTTTGCGCGAGCCCAACAGCATTGGCAGCTATGCGGCACTGGCGGCCATTGCCATCCAGTCCAACCAGAACGACCAGCACGGCGGCCAGAGCATTCCGAACTTTGATTACGGCATGGCCGAGGGCGTGGGCAAGACCTTTGCCCGGGCCTACCGCAAAAAGCTGGCCGAAAGCCTGGAGGACGTGCTGGAGACCGAGAACGAGGCCGACATTGTGAACCAGATGGTGGACAAAGCCGTTACCGAGCTGGACCAGCAGCCCCGCCTGGAGACCAATGCGGAGGAATTCGACCGCATTGTGGCCGACGCGCTGATTGCCAGCGGCCGTGTGGATGAGCACACCGCCCGCCGTCTGGTGGCCACCGCCCGCCGCCGCGCCTGGAAGCAGACCGACCGGGATACCTACCAGGCCATGGAGGGCTTTGTGCATAACCTGAACACCATGCACAGCCGCGCCGGCGCGCAGACCCCCTTCAGCAGCATCAACTACGGCACCGACACCACCCCCGAGGGCCGGATGGTGATCCGCAACATTCTGATGGCGGAGGATGCGGGCCTGGGCCACGGCGAGACCCCCATCTTCCCCATTCACATCTTCAAGGTCAAAGAGGGCGTGAACTACAACGAGGGCGACCCCAACTACGACCTGTTCAAGCTGAGCATGAAGGTGAGCGCCAAGCGGCTGTTCCCCAACTATGTGTTCCTGGACGCGCCCTTCAACCTGCAGTACTATGTGCCCGGTCGGCCCGAGACCGAGGTGGCCACCATGGGCTGCCGCACCCGCGTGATGGGCAACGTCTACGACCCGGAGCGCCAGATCAGCTACAGCCGCGGCAACCTGAGCTTCACCTCCATCAACCTGCCCCGTCTGGCAATTCTGGCCGACCACGACGAGAAGAAGTTCTACGAGAGCCTGGACGCCATGATGGAGCTGGTGGCAAACCAGCTGCTGGACCGGTTCGAGATTCAGGCCGCCAAGCGCGTTTACAACTTCCCCTTCCTGATGGGTCAGGGCGTATGGCTGGATTCCGACCAGCTGGGCCCCGCCGACGAGGTGCGTGAGGTACTGAAGCACGGCACCCTGTCCATCGGCTTTATCGGCCTGGCCGAGACCCTGACCGCCCTGTACGGTCACCATCACGGCGAGAGCGACGAGATGCAGAAGAAGGGTCTGGAGATCGTGGGCCACATGCGGGATTACTGCGACCGCAAGAGCCAGGAAATGAAGATGAACTTCACCCTGCTGGCCACCCCCGCCGAGGGTCTGTCCGGCCGGTTCACCCGTATGGATCAGAAGCGGTTCGGCATCATTCCCGGCGTGACCGATCGGGAATACTACACCAACAGCTTCCATGTGCCCGTGTGGTATCCCATCTCCGCCTACGACAAGATCCAGAAGGAGGGCCCCTACCACGCCCTGACCAACGCGGGTCATATCAGCTATGTGGAGCTGGACGGCGACACCGCCAACAATCTGGAAGCCTTCGAGAGCGTTGTGCGCTGCATGCACGACAGCGGCGTTGGCTACGGCAGCATCAACCATCCCGTGGACCGCGACCCCGTTTGCGGCTACGTCGGTGTGATTGGTGACGTTTGCCCCCGCTGCGGCCGCCGCAGCGGCGAGGCCCTGAGCCCCGAAAAGCTGGATGAGCTGCGCAAAAAGTATCCCGGCGTTCCCACCTTCTGCGGCCTTTCTTAACAGACCCGACCGGCGGTTTGCTCCGATTGGCTGATTCGCGGCACCCGGCTTTCCTCAGCAAAAACATCAAGCTGCCTTATTGGCCCTCTGCGTTTTGCTGATTAAGCCCGCACAATTGTTTTGTTGCTTCAGCAACGCTGTGCCGCCGGTGTTCTTTCTATAATGGTCTTATCACCCGTTTGCTTTCGATTTTTTTACGCCGCCTGCCTTTTTCGGGCGGGCGGCGCCTGATAAAAGGAGGAGTTTTCTATGTCCGCTATGCAGAAACAATCCGTCGTTGGTAAGGACGTTCCCTTCGAGCGCATCCGCCGCATCACCGGCTATCTGGTCGGCACCATGGACAAATGGAACGACGCCAAGAAGGCCGAAGAGCGCGACCGCGTGAAGCACCTGTGAGCGCCATGCTGCAGGTAGCAGGCTTCGCCGGCGACAGCATTGTGGACGGCCCCGGTCTCCGGTTTACCGTGTTTTTCCAGGGCTGCCCACACCACTGCCCCGGCTGCCACAATCCCGAAACCTGGCCCTTTGAGGGCGGCACCCCCTTTACCCCCGAACAGCTGATCCAGATGGCAAAGAAAAATCCTCTCTGCCGCGGCATCACCCTGTCCGGCGGCGAACCCTTCGCCCAGGCCGGGCCGGAAATGCTGGAATTCGTCCGGCTGGCCCGCGCCGCCGGCTACGAGGTGGCAAGCTACACCGGCTACACCTTCGAGGAGCTGTACCAGCACGGCACCCCTGCCCAGAAGGAGCTTCTGACCCTTCTGGACACCCTCATCGACGGCCCCTTCGTGCAGGCCGAGATGAGCCTGGAGCTGCGCTTTCGGGGCAGCCGCAACCAGCGCATTCTGGATCTTCCCAAAAGCCTTGCCCAGGGCGAGGCCGTGTGGGAGACCCGCGAACGCTGGGTGGGCGAGCACGAATAATCGCACATGTTTTAAACAAGGCCCCCGCCCCCCGGACATTTCCGGCGGCGCGGGGGCCTTGTTTGCAGTTTTGATACAACTTCTTGCCGACAGTGTTACCCTTTGTATGCAATAATAGAGACGAAGGCAAAATCCCCTGCCGGCCGGTGCGGCAGAAAAAACAACGCCGGCCCTGTTCAACAGGATTTTACCAGTTGGCCCATTTTGCGGCCGGATTATGATACAATAAGTGTAACGCGATCGGTTTTCCGGCCCCGGCCGGAACCAAAGGAGGAAAACAACCATGGCACATATCCTGATTGTGGAGGACGAAGAACACATCGCCCAGATGATCGAAGCCACCCTGTCTCTGGGCGGCTACAGCTGCGAAATCTGTTCCGACGGCGCGCAGGCCGTGGAGCGCATCTTTGCAGGCGGCTTTGATCTGGTGCTGCTGGATGTGATGCTTCCCGGGCTGGACGGCTTCTCCGTGATGGAGCGGGTGGCCAGCCAGGGCACCCCGGTGATCTTTCTGTCCGCCATGCAGCAGGTGGCCGACAAGGTGCGCGGGCTGCATCTGGGCGCCGAGGACTACATCGCCAAGCCCTTCGAGGCGCTGGAGCTGCTGGCCCGTGTGGAGGTGGCCCTGCGCCGCCGGGGCAAGGGCCGGGAGGTGCTGGAATACCGGGGCATCTGCCAGGATCTTTCCAGCCACACGGTGACCCTGAACGGCAAACCGGTGGCCTTGAGCCCCAAGGAATTCGAGCTGCTGCGGGTCTTTTTGCAGAATCAGGATCTGGCTCTCTCCCGGGACAAGCTGCTCTCGCTGGTGTGGGGCTACGATTTCGCCGGCGAAACCCGTACCGTGGACATTCATGTGCAGCGGCTGCGCCAGAAGCTGGGCCTTTCCGGCAAGCTGGTCACCCTGCCCCGCATCGGCTACCGGCTGGAACACTGAAAGGAGCCCGCCTGTGAAACTGTGGCAGAAGATTTTTTTGTCCTCTCTGGCGCTGCTGGTGCTGGCCACCGGCGGGCTGAGCCTTCTGTTTCTGAACAACACCCAGACCCAGCTGTGGCAGCGGGAAAAGCAGCGGGCCGCCCTGCAGCAGCAGTCTTTGATGAACGCCATCAAAACCAACGTGGTGAACCAGCGGCTGCAGTCCGGCCAGATCAGCCTGAGCGAGACCGAAACCCGGCAGGCGCTGCAGGCGGCCCTGTCCAGCCAGGAGACGGACAGCTATATGCTGGCTTTCCAGATGTTCGATGCGGGCGGTGCCAGCCTTCTGGACGACCCCACCGGCCTGTGCGCCGCCGCCGACCTGATCAGCAGTGACCGGCAGGACACCTCCCTCACCTATACCCGCATCTTCAATCAGGGCGACCGGATGCTGCTGGCGCTGAACGCTCCTCTGCCGCTGGAACAGGTGGATTTTCGCATCGTGTGCGTGTTTGACGTGACCGATCTGGGCGCTCAGCTGCAGCGCCAGGCGCTCACTGCCCTGTCCTTCGGCATGGTGGTAAGCCTTGCCGCCGCGGTGGTGCTGCTGGTGCTGGTGAAGGTGCAGCTGCGCCGGCTGGAACAGCTGTCCCGGGCGTCCCGCCGCATCGCCAAAGGCAACTATGCCGAGCGGGTGCAGATCTCCGGCGCCGATGAACTGGCCGATCTGGGCGAGGACATGAACCGGATGGCCCAGGCGGTGCAGCAGCATGTGGGCCAGCTGGAACAGGTGGCGCAGGACCAGAAAACCTTCATCGCCAACATGGCTCACGAGATGAAAACACCCCTCACCAGCATTCTGGGCTTTGCGGATCTGCTCTATCTGCAGAAGGATGTGCCGGAAAAAAAGCGCCGGGAATACGCGGGCATCATTCTGGACGAAACCAAGCGGATGCGCAGTTTGTCCGGCAAGCTGATGGAGCTGCTGAACGTGGGCAGCCAGAACCTGATCTTTGCGCCGGAGGAGCTTTCCGGCGTGATCGACGAGGTGGCCACCGCCATGCAGCCGGTGCTGAACAGCAGCCGGCTTGCCCTGCAGTACGGCTGCGAGCCGGGGCTGTGGGTGGAGATGGACCGGGAGCTGTTCAAATCGCTGCTGTACAACTTCATCGACAACGGCCGAAAGGCCAGCCCGGAGGGCAGCCTGATCCAGCTGCTGGCCCACCGCAAGGGCCAGAACATCGAGATTCTGATCCGGGATCACGGCCAGGGCATTCCCAAAAAGGAGCTGGAAAAGATTCGCCAGCCCTTTTATATGGTGGACAAATCCCGCAGCCGCAAGGCGGGCGGCGCGGGCCTTGGCCTTGCGCTGTGTGAGGAAATCTGCCGCATCCACAAGGGCAGCTTCGTCATCGACAGCCGCCTGGGCGAGGGCACCTTCATCACCCTCACCTTTCCGCCCGCCTCTTCCGGCGGCGTGGAGAAAGGAGGCAACGCATGAAAATCCGGCGCAGCCAACAGCACAGTCAAACGAAACCGGGCCCGGGCTCTGCCCCGGCGGGCAAACAGCCCCGCATCCCCGCAAGCTATTCCATTCGAAATGAGCCGGCAGCCGGCCGCAGTCTCCCGCTGCGGTTTACCGCGCTCGCAATGGTGCTGCTGGCCGGCAGCGCCCTGTGCCTGTTTTTTCTGGCCCAGTGCCTGATCCGGCCCAGCGCCCAGATCGGCAGTCTTGCGGCCCTGCCCGCCTACAACATGGTGGGCGAGCAGAACGATCAGGCCAGCTTCTGGTCCATGGCCAAGTATCACGACCTGCCCCCCACCTCCTCCGATGACCATCCGTTTTTTGCACTGGATGCGCTGAACCGGCTGAACAGCCGGGATCATCTGACGCAGCTGATGCAGCCGGACGGAATGTGCAGCCTGATTGCCGCAGAGGGCGCTGTGGTTTCCTCCTGGACGTACGACGATCTTCTTCAGGAAGTGCGCTGCTGGTTCGTCGACGACATCCCCTGCACCTATTCCGACAGCACCGGCCGGGAGATTCCGGGTTCGGTGGATCTGAGCATGGGCTGGTCCACCGGGTTTTCCTGCCTGCCCGTGTGCTACACCGTGCTGTTCCATCCCCGGCAGAACGCCGGAGAGGAAGCCTTTGAAAAGGCATACGCCTCGCTGGTGGACGATCTGCAGCAGCTGTGCGGCGCCCGCATCGACCGGTTTGTCTCCATCGAGACCATGCTCCTCACCCTGGACCCCGAAGCCTTTACCGAAAACGGCATGACCTGGGATGGCGCCAGCACTCTGACCAACCTGGGCATCGAGATGGGGCATGTGCTGGAACAGCTGTATTCCTGGGGCAGCTTTCCCTACGATCTGGCCGACCCGGAACACGCCGCCGATCTATTGCAGGACCATTTTTCCGAGGAGGGGTTCTCGCTGCAGATTCTGCGGCTGGAGGAATTTTATCTGGTGCTCATCAGCCGGGACACCGCCACCCTGGGCCTTTATTACAGCCCCGTGCTGGAAACCTGGTGCGGGTTCGGCCTGCAGCAGCTGTGAGCCCGGGCGGAAAAGGAAACACATCATGCACACAAACAAAGCAAAATCCCCGGTGCGCCCCGGCCGCACACCCCGGTCAGAGCCATCCTGGCCGTTCACCCGCACGCTGCGGGCAAACCTGGCCTTCGTGCTGCTCACGGTGCTGATTCTCGCCGCGGGCGGAACCTGCGCCGTGCGGGCCTCCTCCCTGCTGACCACCCCCTCCGACCAGATCGGCTCCTTCGATTCCCTGCCGGTATACAATGTGATCGGCCAGCGCACCGAACGGGTGGAGTTCTGGCCCCGGGCCCGCTACCACGACCGGGCGCAGGCGCTGGGCTATCCGCTGACCTACACCCCCCGTCAGGCATTTGAGGAGAACAATGCCAGCCTGATTTTGCAGGATCTGCTCAATTACAGCAACTTTGATCAGCAGCTGACGCTCTCCCTTTCCGGCCAGCTGCAGAACGACTTTGCCTGCTATGCCTACCAGCGCGACAATGTGGTCTGCCGCTTTTACGACAATATCCCCATTCAGATTGCCGACTCGCAGGCGCCGGATACCCCGATCTATCAGGGCGTGATCAATTCCAGCTCCGGCCGGATGATCAGCACCGGCCGATACTGCTACAGCGCGCTGATCACCCCCTCTGCTGCCATGGAGGCGCCCACCGGGGAGCAGTACCGGCAGGCATACGGAACGCTGCTGGAGCAGCTGCTGCAGCTGGCGGGTGGGGGGCATGAGGAAGCCCCCTATTACTGCGACGGTCCGCTGATGTGGGTACTCAGCGCCCTGCAGGCAGACTTTCCCTCCACCGTTCCCGTCGACCTTGGCGCGGATGCGGCTGAGGCCGCGGAATGGACGGGCGACTTTTCCTCCGCCTACTCCGTCCTGGAAGGGTTCTGCTCCACTCTGCTGGATAATTTCCAGAAAAATGAGCAGCTGCTGGAGCTTCCCCCCTGGGAACAGATTAACTGGCCCGAGCCGAACCCGAACGACCCGGAGGCCGTGGAACGCTTTTTGCAGGAATACTATTCGACCATGTATAACATCGACCTGCAGATTCTGCGTCAGGACGGCTGTTATCTGGTTCTGTTCCAGATATCCGAACATACGCTGGGTCTGTATTTTGACCCGCTGCTGCAGGCCTACACCGGCTTCGGCCTCCAGTAAAAAACACATCAGCCCCCCCTGCAAAGCAGGGGGGGCTTAAAATTTGCAACTTGGATACATTTCTTTGGCGACCTGGTTTCCGTTCCCCTTCTATAATAAAGGCAGCCGGAAAAAGCGCGGCCCGCGTGATTTTTTTTGCGGGTTCTGCGTCTAATAGGCAAACGCTGAAAAGGAGGTTCGCCGCCATGGCTGCCCGCACGCTTTCCGTTCAAAATGCTCGCCGCCCGGTTTACCACGCGGCGCCCTGTTCTCCTTCCCTGCCCGGCCGGCAGCGGTCCATCCGCCGGCCGGCGGAGCGGCCGGTCTCCGCTTATCCCCAGCCGCAGCGGTCAAACGCCCGAGCGGCGGCGCCCGCACCAACCGTTTACCGCCGGCCCCGGCCTACCGCCCACGCTCCGGCCCGCCGCCGCAGAAAGCGCCATACGCTGGCCCTTGTGCTGGGCAAGCTGATGGTTCTGGCCCTGTGCGCCGCGGCCCTGTTCTCGGTGTTTGATCTGCTGGCTCAGCACCGGCTGCTGGCCTCCATGGGCAGCCTGGCCACCGGGCAGACCATTGCAAACCCGGCGCCGGAAACCGCCTTTGCAAGCGGCAGCGGCATGCTCACGGTGCGCACGGTGCTGCAAAAACCCGCGCTGCCCAACGGCTGCGAGGCGGCAAGCCTTGCCACCCTGCTGGAATACAGCGGCTATCCGGTGGATCTTGCGGCCCTGGCCGAGGATTACCTGCCCCGCCAGAGCTTCACCTACAACGGGCTGAACCGCTACGGGCCGGATCCGGAAACCGCCTACGCGGGCAATCCGGCCAGCTCCTCGGACGGCTGGTACTGCTTCGAGGGGCCCATTATTGAAGCGGCCAACGCATATCTTCGGGATCAGAGCTCCGACCTGCGGGCCGAGAGTGAAACCGGCGCGGACATGGCCCGGCTGGAGCAGCTGCTGCGGCAGGGCACGCCGGTGGCGGTGTGGTTCACCCAGGACTACGAGCAGCCCCGGTTCAACAACTCCTTCACCTGGACGCTGCCCAATGGCCGCACCTACACCCCCTACGCCAACCTGCACTGCGTGGTGCTCACCGGTATGGACGAAACCTGCTGCTATCTGGCCGACCCCATGCAGGGGGATACCCTGATCGACCGAAGTCAGTTCGAGTCCATCTACACCGCCATGGGCAGCCGTGCGGTGGTGCTGCGCTGAATTTTACCTCTTTTTTCGTTGCTTTTCAACTCCTCCTTATCGCCCCTCGGGGGCAAAAGCCCAGCCGCACGGCTGGGCTTTTTTGCCCCGAAACGAAATGATCCGGGGGCTTTTCTCGTCTTATAAAAGACGACAGTTTTCGACTTTTCCCCGAAAGGATTGTATTTTTCATGCCCACTGCAACCCTTCGCCGCCCCCGGCGGCGCAAACAGCGGCCGCGCCTGCTTCGGCTGGCGGCCCCCATTCTCGCCCTTGTGCTGCTGGCCGCCGCCTTCTGGATCGCGCTGGCCAGATTTTCCGCCCAGCGGGAGGACGACCCCACCAGACAGGCCCGCATCGCGGCCATCGACGCAGGCCACGGCGGCTCGGATACCGGCGCCATCGGGGTAAACGGCGTGCGGGAGTGCGATCTGACCCAGGCCACCGCCCAGGCCCTGTGGGACCTGCTGGAGGCCGACCCGGACATCACCCCGGTGATGTGCCGCTCGGACTGGAACGAGGACCTGCCCGCCGCCGACCGGGCCAAGCGGGTGGCCGCATCGGACGCCACCCTCAGCCTGTCCATCCACATGAATTCAGACGGCGGCTCCGGCCAGGCCAGCGGCTTCGAGTGCTTCCCCGCCCCGCCGGGCAATCGGTACAACAAAAACAGCCTGCGCTTTGCGGATTTCATCGCTGCCGAAATGAGCGCCGCCGGGGCCAGCCTCCGGGGCGAGGGCGGGGTGCGCTATGCCTATTACGACGAGAATAACCAGCGCATCATCCGGGAGCGCAGCGACACCAATCCCAACGATTACCCCAGTTTTGCCATGGTGAACAGCACCGGCTGCGCCTCGGTGCTGGCGGAACAGTGCTTCATCACAAACGAAAGCGATCTGGCCGCCTTTGCCTCGCCGGAGGGCTGCCAGCTGGCCGCCCGGTGCTACTACCGGGCCATCCGCCAGTATTACGGCCTTTCGCCCGAACCGGAGCAAAGCAATTCCTGACCACAAAAAAATCCCCTTTCCAGCCGGAAAGGGGATTTTTGTCTGTTGCGGTTCAGGCGGCTTCGGTGTTGGTATCCGCTTCCAGCGCCTGTGCGCTGGACAGGCCGCTCACGCTCAGCCCGCCGCTGATGCGGTAGACGCCGCTCATGTAGGCAATACCGATCTTGTAGTTCTTACCGGGGGTCAGGCCGTCAAAGGTGGCCGTGGCGCAGTCGCCGCCGGTGGCAAACTCGATTGTATGGCCGTTCACATAGGCGCGGCCGCCCTCCGCTTCCTCCCACAGGGTCACCAGATACTGGGTGGTTGCGGTGTCCTTTTCGCTGGTGGCGTAGCTGGTCACCGTGATGGAATCGCCCGCCGGGGTGAAGTAGTTGGTGAACCGGTTCTGCACGCTGTTGAACACCACATACAGTGTGCCGCTGGCTTCGTCCAGCTGGCTGGCGAAGGTGGCGCTGGTGTCCAGCCCTTCCGGCCAGGTGATGCTGCCGCCTGCCTGAGAGGCGATGTAGGTTTCCTCCACCGCTTCGCTTTCGGCTTCCTCCTCGCTGCTGCCCGAGCAGCCGGTCAGGCAGAAGGCCGCCATGGCAAGCGCCAGGCCCAGGGCAAGCAGAGATTTCATTCGTTTCATAGCTGTGTCCTCCGTTTCGCGGGCGCAAAGCCCCCAACGGGCCGCCCGTAAGTCCGGTTTTTGTTCAGAGTTCCCGCAGCCCCGCCCCGTTGAAAACAGAGCCGGCCGGCGGGTGGATACCTTTTTATTATAATCCAAAACCCACCGGCTTACAAGCAGGCAGAAAAAAGCAGCCTCTTCCAACCCTTGTTCGGGGTCAAAAGAGGCTGCTCACAGCGCAAAATCAGCCGGTCACAGCTGAATGGCAAACTCCAGCCGGTGGTTCTCTTCGGCGCTCAGCCGGTAAGCGGGCTCCACATCCGAGCCCCAGCTGTCGATGCCGCCCACGCCGCGCACCGCACCCATCACCGTGACCACGGTGCGGCCGGTGTTCGGCAGCTGCTCCCGATGGTCGGCGTTCTGCAGCTCCTGCGCAGTGTAAGGCAGGGCGCTGAAGGCAAAGGGCTCGCCCTCCATGAACACCTCCAGCCGTGCCGCATCCGGCTGGCCCGCGGCCCGCCGCTCCAGCGTGAACTGGTGGGTGTCCATGTGTACGCCGCAGTCCTGCGGCACCAGATAATCCGGGATATGGGGAATCTCGGTATGGCGGCCGAACACCCCGCCCTTTTTCCGGTCCGGGTAGGTCTCGCCGGACAGGCCGGTCCAGCCGATGGCGGACGCGTGCTCGGGGAGAACCAGCCGCACGCCGAACACCGGCAGACCGGGCAAGCCGGGCGCTCCGGCAAATTCCGCCTTCACCCGCAGGGTACCGGCGGCATCCACCGTGTAAACAATCTCCACCTTGGCGCCGGGCACGGCGGCAAAGGCGAATTCATAGGCAATTTCCACCTTGCGGGGGCCCTTTTCCCGCACCGTCCAGCCGGTGCAGCGGGCAAAGGCGTCCGCCGCCATCCAGGCCGCGCTCTTCGCTGCAAAACCGTTGCCGATGTCGTTTTCGGTGGCGGCCCGCCACAGCGCCGGGCGGGGGGCCCGGTAGAGCCACTGCACGCCCTGGGAAATCAGCGACACCGGGCCGGCCTCCACATAGGAGAAGAGCACCTCAAAGCCGGCGCCCTGCACACCCAGGTTCACGTCGCCCTCGATCACGGTCAGATCCGGGGCGGTCTCGGCCCGGCCGGCCCGCTCCTTTTGCAATTCGGCCAGCTGGCGGGCGGACTGCTGCGCTGCCCGCCGGTTGTTCTCATCGTGGGCAGCCCGCTGCTCCGGGGTGGAATACCAGTAACGCACCTCCTGCATGGCGGGCTTTTCGCTGCCGTCCGCAAACACGATGCCGTTGGCGCTGAAGTTGTAGTCGGTGGGGCGCTCGCCAAAGTCGCCGCCGTAGCCCAGCACCCGGCGGCCCAGGCTGTCGGTGCGCCAGAGGGCCTGATCCATATAGTCCCAGATAAAGCCGCCCTGATACTGGTCGAATTCCTCACCCAGGCGGATGTAGCTTTCCATGCCGCCCAGACTGTTGCCCATGTCGTGCATGTACTCGCACAGCAGGAAGGGCTTTTCCGGCTTTGCTTCCAGATATTCCCGAATCGCCTCGGGGGTGGCGTACATCCGGCTTTCCACGTCGCTGATGCGGTCGAATTCCCGGTTGTGGAACACGCCCTCGTAATGCACCAGACGGCTGGGGTCGTTTTCGTGGAAGAACCGGCTCATGGCCAGAATGTCCTCTCCCGCATAGGACTCGTTGCCGCAGGACCAGAACAGGATGGCGGTGTGGTTTTTATCCCGCTCGAACATGGAGCGGGCCCGGTCCACCACACATTCCTTCCACTGGGGCAGGCTGCCGGGCACGTTCCAGCTGGGCTCCACCGCGCCCATCTTCTGCCAGGAGCCGTGGCTTTCCAGATTGGTCTCGTCGATCATATAGATGCCGTTTTCGTCGCACAGGTCATACCAGCGGCTCTGATCCGGGTAATGGCAGGTGCGCACCGCGTTGATGTTGGCCCGGCGGAAGGTATCCATGGCCCGGTCCATATCCTCGTCGGTGATGGCCCGGCCCCGCTCGGCGCTCCACTCGTGGCGGTTCACACCGTTGAACATCACCCGCTCGCCGTTCAACAGAAGCAGGCCGTTTTTCAGCTCGAACCGGCGGAAGCCGGTGGAATAGGGCACCAGCTCCACCACCTGGCCCGCGGCGTTTTTCACCGTGAACAGCACCGAATACAGCACCGGATGATCATGATCCCAGGCGCGCACATCGGGCAGGCGGATGACGGTGCTGCCGTCCGGGTTTACCGGGCCCTCAAACAGCACCCGGCCCGCCGGGTCGCTCACCCGGCATTCCACCGCCGCGCCTTCCGTTTCGCCGGAAAGGCGCAGCCGGGGGGCGAGGGTGCCGGTGGTGTTGTCCTCGGCAAGGCCCGCCCGCAGCCACAGGTCCTCGATGTGCACCTGAGGCTTTGCATACAGATACACCGGCCGGAAGATGCCGCTGAACCGGAAGAAATCCTGATCCTCCAGCCAGCCGGCGCTGCTGCGCTTGTGCACCTCCACGCAGAGCAGGTTATCCTTCGGGCGGATGGCGTTCGTCAGATCGAAATGGGCGGGGGTAAAGGAGTCCTCGCTGTAGCCGATGAACTGGCCGTTCAGCCACAGATAGAACGCCTGCTCCGCCCCTTCCAGACAGATGCAGACCGGCTTGCCCGCAAGAGCCGGATCCAGATCAAACCGGCGCACATAGCTGCTCACCGGCGCGTCGTTCCAGTCAATCTGGGGCGGGCGCAGATCGCTGCGGCCATCCCAGGGATACATGGTGTTGATGTACTGGATCTGGCCGTAGCCCTGCAGCTCCACATGGCCGGGCACCTGGATGCGGCCGAAGGCCGAGCGGTCGGCCTCCTCCTTCCAGAAATCCGCGGGCCGGGCGGCGGGGTTCGGGCTGTGGGCAAACTGCCACTCCCCGTTAAGGCTCTGGCGCAGAGCCATGGTTTTCTGGGCCAGCTCCGCCTCGTTCTGGTACCACCGATGGTCCGAGTGGGCGGGCAGCCGCCCCACCGCGAACACCTCCGGGTTCACAAGCCAATTCAAATCAGGCTGCATCAATGCTTTTCTCTCCTTTTCCATTCTCATTCTCAGGCCACCTGATTTTCCGCCCGGATGGCCGCGCACTCGCTGGCGGCCAGATCCGCCCAGCTGCCGTTGTGGAACAGAAAATCATAGCGGTAGAGCACATAGCCGTCCGCGCCCACTTCCCTGCCGGTGCCGATCATATCCGCCAGATTGTGGCCGGTCTGCCACTGGGTCACCGCCGCGTCGTAGTTGCCGCCGTCGCCGTCGCCGATGCGGTAGGCCCCCAGCCCGAAGTAGAGGGATACCCCCTCGGCCCGCTCCAGCGCGGCCCACTCCTTTGTGATGTTCTCGAAGCCGAACCGGGTCTGACCGCCGGAAGTGGTGTAGCCGTAGCCCCAGTAGAGCTGGGGCAGTATGTAATCCACATAGCCCGGGGTGCTCATCCAGAGGGCCACATCGCTATACTGGCCGTTATAATTGTTATCCATATTCCCCTGCGGACTGATCCCGAATCGACCCTCCGGCTTTGCCGCCTTGATGGCGTCGTATACCGCCTTCACCAGCTGATTCACGTTGTCCCGCCGCCAGTCCTCAAGGCTCAGGGAGGTGCCGGATGCGGCGTATTCCTCCGCGTCAAAGGAGGGGTCGGTGGTGGGGTAGAAATAGTCGTCGAAGTGGATGCCGTCCACCTCGTAATTGGTCACGATCTCGGTCACGCCGTCCACGATCAGCTGGCGCACTTCTTCGCTGGAGGGGTCGAAATACAGCCCCTCCCCCGCCTGCTTGACCAGCTCCGGCCGGGTGACGGCGGGGTTCGAATCCGCCAGCTGACCGGGCAGGCCGGCGTTCAGCTGCACCCGGTAGGGGTTCAGCCAGGCCTCCAGTTCAAGGCCGTGGGCGTGGGCAGTCTCGATCAGAATGGCCAGCGGGTCAAAGCCCGGGTCCTGCCCCTGGGTGCCGGTGCACAGATGGCTCCAGGGGAAGTACTGGCTGGGGTAAAGGGCGTCCGCAAAGGGGCGCACCTGGGCGATGACCGTGTTCAGGCCCAGATCGGCGCAGTTGGCCATCATCTCCTCTGCCCCGGCCCGGAAGGCTTCGGCGCTGGAGAAATCAAACTGCTGCCATTCCAGATAGCTCACCCACATGGCCCGGTATTCCGGCTGAGCCTGAGCGGGCTTTTCGGCTTCGTCGCCGGTGTCGTTTACAATGGGGCTGCCGGTCTGGCTGCCGGCGGTGCTGGCGGAGGTGCCGCCGGGTGCGGTTCCGCCGCAGGCGGCAAGGCTCACCGCAAGGCAGGCGGCGGCCAGCAGGGCGAATATCCTGTTCCACATCATGGATCAACTCCTTTTGGGGCGGGCTTTGCGCAAGGGGCCCCGCGGCAGGCGGCCCGCGCCCTGTTTCATTCCTATGCGGGGCGATTCGTGCTTATTATAGCACAGCACGCCCGCGCAGCGCAAAAAAGCGGCAGCCGGAAAACCGGCTGCCGCCTGTGTGCCTGAAAATCAGTATTTGGCCACGATGGCGCTCATCTTGTCCCAGTTGGCCTCCATGTCGCTCACCAGCTTGAACTGGGTGCGGCAGCGGTCCAGGTTCTGGCCTTCCCGGTGTACCCGGAAGTAGTGGTCACCTTCCAGATAGTCGGTGAGGAAGCGGATGCCGCATTCCAGCGTCATCAGCTTGGCGCCCCATGGCAGGTTCTCCTTTTCGGCGGTGGTCAGCGCATCGCCGGCAGCCTCCAGAAAGCCCTTGGTGTAGATCTCGAACAG
>JACXXQ010000172.1_pt1 | contig 43279 bp, 35 predicted proteins | sample 8621361 | NCBI WGS metagenome assembly JACXXQ01 (sample SAMN15503820, study PRJNA645414) | gut metagenome | isolation source: feces | host: Bos taurus | place: USA | collected 2016 | reverse complement strand
CCCCCCCCCCGCCCGCTCCACACAGGCCGCAGCACCGGCAAAAGATGCAGGAACAGCTCCTTAAACAGAAACACCCACCAGTAACGGCCCAGTTCCAGCTGGAAATACACAAGGCTGGCCAGATTGAACAGCAGCCAGCTTCCGCCCCAGAACACCGCCAGCATAACGGCCAGCTGCAGCGTCAGCCCCAGTGCGGCCCGGCGATGGACCCAGTTTTTGCGCAGCTCATTCAATGGTATATCCCACTCCCCAGACAGTTTTGATAAATTTCGGATGGCGGCTCTTTTCGTGCATCTTTTCCCGCAGGCGGGCGATATGGGTCATCACGGTGTTGTTGCCGTCGATGTACTTCTCGCCCCACACCTCCTGAAACAGCTGCTCACTGGGCACCACCTGCCCCCGGTGGCTGCACAGATACCACAAAATCGAGAATTCCAGCGGTGTGAGGGCCAGCTCCTCCCCGTACAGGGTGCACTTGTGGGTAACCTCGCTGATGTACAGGCCGTTGAACTCGTATTCGCCGCCTTTTTCCGGCTGGGCAGACTGATTGTACTGGGTGTAGCGGCGCAGCTGGGTCTTGATCCGGGCCAGCAGCTCCAGTGGGTTGAAGGGTTTGGTGATGTAGTCGTCCACCCCCAGCATCAGGCCCTGAATCTTGTCCAGATCCTCCACCCGGGCGGTGAGCATCAGGATGGGTCACAGATGCTTTTGCCGGATGCGTCGGCACAGCTCGAAGCCGCTCAGATCCGGCAGCATCACGTCCAGAATAGCCAGATCCCCCGGCTTCTGCTCCACGCATTCCAGCGCCTGGGCGGCGTTCTCGCATTTATAAACGGTGTAGCCCTCGTTTGTAAGGTAAACCTCCACCAAATCCGCAATGGCGGCCTCGTCGTCCACCAGCAGGATTTTCGCACTCACATCCATGTCTCCCTTTTCCCTGGCTTGTTTCGCCTTTTATGATACGGCAAACCCCTGCATGGCGCAAGCGCCCGCAAAAAAGCGCCCTGCTCCGGTATTATCCTACCAGAACAGGGCGCGGATGTGCCTTTCTTTTTGCTTGCGGAAATCTTACGATTTTCTCACGAAATCCGATCAGGCCTCTTCGGGGTGATGCTTGCGCCAGGCCAGAAAGCTTTCCAGAATCACGGCGGCGCTCACCGAATCCAGAATCTCCTTGCGCTTTTTGCCGAAGGTTCCCACCTCGCTGAGCTGGGCCGCGGCGGTAACGGTGGTGCGGCGCTCGTCGCAGAAGCGCACCGGCAGCTGGCCGTCCCGCTCCAGAATGGCCGCCATCTTGCGGGTTTTCTGGGCGCGGGAGCCCTCGGTGCCGTCCATGTTGCGGGGCAGGCCCACCACGATCATCTCCGCCTTCTGGGCGCGGGCGGCCTCCAGAATGGCGGCCGCCGCCTTGTTCATGCTCTTTTCCTCAATCTGGGGCAGAGGGGTAGCCAGCAGCTCGCTGGCGTCGCTGATGGCAAGGCCGGTGCGGGCGTCGCCGTAATCTACAGCTAAAATCTTCATGGAATCTGTTCTCCTTTTCTGTTTGGTTGGCGCGGCCTCAGCGGTACTGGGGCAGCAGATCCGAGGTGAATTCCCGGTGGGTAAATTCCAGCGATTCGCTCAGGCTGGCGCTTTCCAGCGGGCGGCCCAGCACGGTATCGTACACCACCGCGGTGACGGCTTCCCCGCCCAGCGGCGCGGCCTTGCCGTTCAGCAGAATCGCATTTTCCGCCGGGTTGAATTCCACCCGGCCCTTTTTATCGAAGAGGGCAAAGTCCAGCTGCTCGCCGCAAGCCTGCGCGCCGTTTTCGTCGATTCGCATCCGGCCACCGGCGTCAATGGGCTTATGTCCGGCCGCGGCCAGCGCCCTGTTGGTCAGCCGCAGGGCCTCGCCGTCCGTGCCGTCTGCCTGCAAAAAGACCACCAGCTCCGGGTCAGCGGCAGCCCGGGCCAGCCAGGCGGAATACTCCGTCTCGCTCAGCAGCGGCTGCACCTGCGCAATGCGCTGGTAATAGCCCAGCTGCTCGTCCAGCAGGGCGGCATTTCTGTGCTCCTCCCTTGCGGGGAATTCCCGGGCGTAGTCCTGCAAAAAGCGGCACAGGTCCATGGTGACCTTCTGTGCGCCGGAATAGTTCAGGTGCCCCCAGTCGGAAAGATCGGTGGCGTAGTCGATGCCGATGCGCTCGCCGTCCGGCCCGTTGTAGTTCAGCAGCGGGATGTTGTGGTTCTGCGCATACTCGCTGATCCACTGGAAGATCCCCTGCTCCGCCTCGTTGTACACATAGGGCGTGATGGTGAACACCAGCCGGATGCCCTCCTTTTCGCACAGGGCCACGATCTTTTCCAGATATTCCACGCAGTACTCATAGGGTGTGAGGGCAGGCTGGGAGGCAATCTCCGGCTTTTGCTGGGGCACAGCCGTGAGCAGGAACCCATAGCCCTTCAGCGGATCCGGGTCCTTGTGGGGGTTATAGGTGAGCATCGACAGGCTGGGCTGCTTCCAGCGGGTATGATATCGGGGCAGATTGAGAAAATCCTCGTAGGGGCGCAGATCCAGCCCACAGGTTTCCGCCGTGTGGATCATCTGCAGCCAGTTGAGCCCCGGGTCGATGTTGAAGCTGTTCTGATAGCTGGTGCGGTCGATCTCTTCCGGCATGATGCTGGAATGGCCGTAGGTCATGCCGAACAGCTCCAGCACGATCATCTTCGGCTGCTGGGTCTTGAGGGCTTCCTTTATGTAATGGTAGGAAACCCACATGGGCTGGGACCAGGAATACACATTGCAGGCCGAGATCCCGTTTTCCTGCCAGAGCAGGCTGGGGATGTAACCGCTGTTCACATGGCTGCTGCCCACGAGGAGCAGATCCAGAGAATTGTCCTCCTCGGAATACAGGCAGGAAAGGGTGGTCTGCCGGTCCCGCAGCAGCCAAGACAGGCCGCTCAGCAGCAGCACCGCCAGCACAAGGAAGCTGAGCCCCCGCAGCAGATGTTGTTTTGTTTTGCTTGCTACCATGCTCGGCTCCCCTTTCTCAGAACTGGAAATAGATGAAGGGCGCGGTCTCGTATTCCGGGCCGTAGACCCCGAACACCGCCACCACCGCGATGCCCCCCAGATAGATCAGCCACTGGGCCGCCAGCGGAAGGCTCACCAGCCACTGGCGCAGATCCCGCTTCTGGGAGATCACGTCCACCGCGATGAGCAGCCCCACCGCCAGAATGCCCACCACACAGTCCGGCAGCGAAAGGCCCAGCGCCGCCAGCGTGAAGGGACTTTCGGCCCAGCGGGTGCTGATACGAAACAGGATGGCCCCCGCCTGAGAGATACTCTCGGCCCGGAAGAACACCCAGGCGATGTTCACCAGCACAAAGGTGCCCAGTCGGGCAGCGGCGGGCGGCAGCAGGCTGCCCGCGGTTTGCAGCCGCCGGGCATTGGCCTTGTACCAGAGGGTCTGCACCACCTGAAACAGCCCGTGCAGCGCGCCCCACACCACAAAGGTGGCGGCAGCGCCGTGCCACAGGCCGCTGACCAGAAACACGATCATCACGTTCAGGCAGGTGCGGGCGGTGCCCCTGCGGGAGCCGCCCAGCGGGATGTACAGATAATCCTTGAACCAGGTGGACAGCGAAATGTGCCACCTGCGCCAGAACTCCTTGATGGAGCAGGCCAGATAGGGCGCGTTGAAGTTCTGCATCAGCCGGTAGCCCAGCACCTGGGCCGCGCCGATGGCAATGTTGGAATAGGAGGCGAAGTCGCAGTAGATCTGGAACGAGAACGCCACCGTGGCCACCGCCAGCGCGCTGCCCGGGGCGGTCTGATATTCGCCGTACACATGATCCACGATCACCGCCATCCGGTCCGCAATCACGATCTTCTGGAACAGGCCCCAGCCCATGAGCAGCAGGCCCTGCTTCATCCGGTCGTAATCAAAGCTGTGCCGCTCGTAGAACTGGGGCAGCAGATTGGTGGCCCGCTCGATGGGGCCCGCCACCAGCTGAGGGAAAAAGCAGACAAACAGTGCATAGCGGAAGGGGTTGCGCTCGGCCTTCAGATCGCCCCGGTACACGTCGATGGAATAGCCCAGCGCCTGAAAGGTATAAAAGCTGATGCCCACCGGCAGCGCGAAGCGGAACGCGGGCAGCAGCAGATGCCCGGCGCTGGCCGTTTCCAGCACAGTGGAGAAAAAGCCGTAATACTTGAAGGCGAACAGCACCGCAAAGTTGGACAGCAGCACCCCCGCCAGCGTGAGCCGGGCAAGGGCCGGCCGTTTTTGCCGCCAGCGCTGGATGAGCAGCGAGCCCGCGTAGGTGACCAGGATGGAAAACCCGATCAGAATGATATATTTGGCCTTCCAGCACATGTAAAAATACACGCTGCAGGCCAGCAGCCACACCCACTTGATCTTCTGCGGCAGCAGAAAATACAAAAGCGTGACGATGGGAAAATAGATCAGAAAGTCGATGGAATTAAACTGCATGGCACAAAACAGATCCCTTCTCGGCGGCAAAGGAGCCCCCGGTTTCACCGGCAAAAAAATGCCCCGCCCAAATTGTCCTTGGGCGGAGCGGAAAATCTTGTGTCGGCACGCAATTCCCGGCCAAAAGCCGCACACGGCGCGGGAACTGCCTGTTTGCCCGCCTTACTTATCCAGCGGCTTCATGGTGGGGAACAGGATGACCTCACGGATGGTGTCGGAGCCGGTGAGCATCATGACGCAGCGGTCGATGCCCATGCCCATGCCGCCCGTGGGAGGCATGCCGTATTCCAGAGCGGTGAGGAAGTCCTCGTCCATCATCTCGGTCTCGTCGTCGCCGCGGTCACGCAGCTCCAGCTGCTTTTCAAAGCGGGCGCGCTGATCGATGGGATCGTTCAGCTCGGAGTAGGCGTTGGCCAGCTCGCTGTGGCAGATGAACAGCTCGAAGCGCTCGGTCAGGCGGGGATCTTCGGGGCTGCGCTTGGTCAGCGGGGAAACCTCCACCGGGTACATGGTGATGAAGGTGGGCTGGATCAGCTGCTCCTCAACCTTCTGGTCGAAGCAGGCATACAGTGCGTTGCCCCAGCTCTTGTCGGCGGTGTCGGCCAGCTCCACGCCGATGGCCTTGGCAGCAGCCACGGCCTCGGCATCATCGGTGATGGCGCCGAAGTCCACGCCGGTGTACTCCTTCACGGCCTCCACCATGGTCAGGCGGCGCCAGCCGGGGGTCAGGTCGATGTCCTCGCCCTGCCACTTCACCTGGTAGCTGCCCAGAATCTCCCTGGCAGCGCCGGACAGGATGCCCTCGGCAATGTCCATCATGTCGTGGAAATCAGCATAAGCCTGATACAGCTCCACAGTGGTGAACTCAGGGTTGTGCTTGGGGTCCATGCCCTCGTTGCGGAAGATACGGCCGATCTCATACACCCGGTCGATGCCGCCTACGATCAGCCGCTTCAGGGGCAGCTCGGTGGCGATACGCATGTACATATCCAGATCCAGGGTATTGTGATGGGTGATGAAGGGGCGGGCAGCCGCGCCGCCGGCGATGGTGTTCAGCACCGGGGTCTCCACTTCCATGTAGTTGCGCTGATCCAGGTAAGAGCGCATGAAGCGGATGAAGCGGGAGCGGATCTCGAAGGTGCGGCGCACCTCGGGATTCATGATCAGATCCACATAACGCTGACGGTAACGCAGCTCCTGATCCTTCAGGCCGTGGAACTTCTCGGGCAGGGGCAGCAGGCTCTTGGCCAGCAGCACCACCTCGGTGCAGCGGATGCTGATCTCGCCCATCTTGGTGCGGAACACCTGGCCCTTGATGCCGATCACGTCGCCGATGTCGAACTTCTTGAAGCCGGCGTACTCCTCTTCACCGATCACGTCGCGGCGCACATACAGCTGGATGTTGCCGGAAGCGTCGCGCAGGTCGGCAAAGCTGGCCTTGCCCATCACGCGCTTGCTCATCATGCGGCCGGCCATGCACACGGTGCGGTCGGTCTCTTCCTCAGCGGCCAGATGATCGTATTCCTTCTTGATGTCCGCGGCGAAAGCGTCCTGCGGATATTTGGTTTTTTGGAAGGGGTCGTTGCCCGCTTCCTGCAGGGCTTTCAGCTTGTCGCGGCGCACAGCGACCAGCTCGTTGTAAGCCTTTTCGCTGAGCTCCTGATCCTGCTGGGGGTTGGGGTTCTTATTCTCGTTCAGCTCCATGCTATTCCCTCCAAAAAACGCGCCGGTTGGCGCGGATATGATAGTTTGGCCCGCACAGTGCGGGCATACTTCCTTATTATAGCACAAAAAGAGGCGCCGTGGCACCTCTTTTTGCGGAAAAACGATCTTCTTTTTTGTGTTTTCTGCCCAATCAGATGGCAGCGCGGCTGATCTCCAGGATCTTGTAGTCGATGGTGCCGCCGTTGGGCAGGGACACGGTCACGGTCTGGCCGGCCTTCTGGCCCAGCAGAGCAGCGCCCACGGGGCTCTCGTCGCTGATTTTGCCGTTCAGGGGGTCCGCCTCGGTGGAGCCGGTGATATCGTACTCCTCCACTTCGCCGTCCTCGTCCTCGATCTTCACATGGGTGCCAACGGAAACGGTATCCAGATTCAGCTCATCGTTATCGATTACGCGGGCGTTCTTCAGCATGGCTTCCAGCTGGGCGATACGGCTCTCGATGAAAGCCTGCTCGTTCTTCGCCTCGTCGTACTCGCTGTTCTCAGACAGATCGCCGAAGCCGCGGGCCACCTTGATCTTCTCGGCAACGTCCTTGCGGCGAACGGTTTTCAGTTCCTCCAGCTCGTCCTCCAGGGCCTTCAGGCCGGCGACGGTCACAACAACTTCTTTTGCATTGCTCATGGTTCTGTTTACTCCTTAATTCTGTGGGAAGCCCGCGGCCGCCAATGCCCTGCCGGCCCTGTGGAACCGGTGGTGCGCAAGGGGGGTATGCTTGGTCACAAATCACAATGGGCCACGGTTTGCTTCCATTTAATTTTGATAGTATAACGAGTTCTGGGGGATTTGTCAACCGAACCCCCTTTTTTTGGCTGAATCACCAAAAATACGTTCTTCTTTTTGGCAAACGGAACGGGGCCCGCGGACAGGGAGCTTCCCTCCAGATCCGCGGGTCCCGTATTCATTCAGATTCTATGCACTGTGCGGCAGAATTATTCCTCGTCGTCGGTATTGCCGCGCAGCTTTTTGGCCTCCTCGATGACCTTGCCTTCCAGGTTGGAGGGCAGGGGCTCATAGCGGGCAAACTCCAGTGTGAAGTGGCCGCGGCCCTGGGTCAGCTGGCGCATGAAGGTGGTGAAATCCTGCATTTCGGCCATGGGAACCTCGGCCTCCACAACCTGCAGGCCGTCCTCGTCCGGGTTCATGCCCAGAACACGACCGCGCCGTTTGGTCACGTCGCCCATCACGTCGCCGGTGTTGTCGGCGGGAACATGGGCCTTCAGGGTGCCCACCGGCTCCAGAATCATGGGGCCTGCCTCGGGCAGAGCGGCCTTATAGGCCAGCTTGGCGGCCATGATGAAGGCCATTTCGCTGGAGTCCACGGGGTGGTAGCTGCCGTCCAGCAGGGTGGCCTTCAGGCCAACCACCGGGTAACCTGCCAGCACGCCGTGCTCGGCCGCCTGGCGCAGACCCTTTTCCACTGCGGGGAAGTAGTTCTTGGGCACGCTGCCGCCGAATACCTTCTCCTCGAATACCAGCTCTTCGCTGTCGCAGGGCTCGAACTCGATCCACACGTCACCGAACTGGCCGTGGCCGCCGGTCTGCTTCTTGTGGCGGCCCTGCGCCTTGCACTTCTTGCGAACGGATTCCCGGTAAGCCACTCTGGGCACAGTCAGATCCACATCCACGCCGAACTTCGCCTTCAGCTTGGCAACCACCACATCCAGATGCTGCTCGCCCAGGCCGCTGATGATCTGCTGGCCGGTCTCGGTATCCATGCGGTAGGTCAGGGTGGGATCCTCTTCCATCAGGCGGGCCAGCGCGCTGCCGATCTTGCCCTCGTCGCCCTTCTTGGCCACACGGATGGCCATGGACAATGTGGGCGTGGGGAATGCGGGAGCGGGCAGCTTGACCACACGGCCGGCCTCACACAGGGTATCGCCGGTCTGGGCGGCGGGCAGCTTGGTCACTGCGCCGATGTCGCCCGCGCCGATGGCGGTGGTGTCGGTCTGCTTTTTGCCCTTGACGTAGAGCAGCTTGCCCATGCGCTCGGCCTCGCCGGTGCGGGCGTTTACCAGAGCGCTGTCGCTCTTCAGGGTGCCGCTGGCCACCTTCACATAGGACAGCTTGCCCACGAAGGGATCGGCCACGGTCTTGAATACATAGGCAGCCAGAGGACCGGCGGGATCGCAGGTGACCTCCACAGGCTCACCGGCGGCATCCTCAGCCAGAACGGCGGGCACATCCGCCGGGCTGGGCAGCAGAACCTTCAGGTTGTACAGCAGCATGTCCAGGCCCTGCTGGTTCACGGCGCTGCCGCAGAACACAGGGGTAATGGCGCCGCTGCGGCAGCCCTTGGCCAGACCGTTCACGATCTCCTCGGTGGTGAAGGGCTCGCCGGAGAAGAACTTCTCCATCAGCTCGTCGTCGGTCTCGGCCACGGCCTCGCTCATGGCGGCGACCAGGCCCTCCAGACGGTGGCCCATCTCGGGCAGCTCCACCTGCACCTGCTTGCCGCTCTCATACTTGAACGCCTTCTGGCTGAACAGGTTCACATACAGGATGGTGCCGTCGTCCTGCCGCACGGGCACAACGCAGGGGCAGATGCTGGGGCCGAACTTGGTTTTCAGGTTTTCCAGAATCTTGTAGTAGTTGGCGTTTTCCAGATCGGTCTTGTTCACGAAGATGATCTTGCTCTTGCCGTTTTTCTCGGCCAGATGGAACGCCTTTTCCGCGCCAACGGTCACACCCGAACGGGCCGACACGGTGATCAGCACGCTCTCTGCCGCATGAATGCCCTCGTACATGCCCAGCTCAAAATCAAACAGGCCGGGGGCGTCGATGAAATTCAGCTTCACACCGTCGTACTCCACGGGGGCCACAGCAGCCGCCAGGCTGGCGTGACGCTTCTGCTCCTCGGGATCAAAGTCGCACACGGTGTTGCCGTCCTGTACGGTGCCGGCACGCTGCATTTCAGGGTCGGTGCTGAACAGCAGTGCTTCGATCAGGGTGGTCTTGCCGCAGCCGGCATGGCCGGCTACCAGGATGTTTCGGATGTCTTTGTTGGCGTAATTCATAAGTTAATACCCTCTCTTCTGCCGCCTGTTTTGCCACGAGAAATTGCAGCGGCAGCAATCTATACAAAAATCTTATCACAAACAAATAACTTTTTAAAGATAATGTTCTAAAAAAAGACTGGTTTCCCTGCACAAAATCCACTCACCGCTTTGTGCAGATTGCCTATTGACGAAAAGAAGGTTCCTGCTTTACCGCCAGAACGCACAAAAGGCGCACCCGAAACGGGCACGCCTTCTGGATAGTTTTAAAACATGTTCTATTACTCGTATCGCTTGAGCATGGGAATCATGAGGGTAAGCACCGCCCATGCCGCCTGATAGAGCACCAGCGCAGGCAGAGCCAGCGCCGCCATGCCGCCGGTGAAGGCCAGCAGCACCGCCAGCACAACGCTCACCAGAATGCCCGCCGCCTGCACCAGCGAGGAGGTGCGCTCGGCCGAAGCCGCGCCCGCCGCCGCCAGCAGACCGCCCACGAAGGAGGCAAAGCTGCCAATGTGGGCCATGCAGCCGGGGCTGTACTGCTGATATTCGGTGACCGGGACAAGGGCGTGGCGCTCGGCGCCGCTGAGCACCTTCACGCTGCCTTCCTCCAGACCGTAGATCTGACTGATCAGGCTGGTGGTCAGCGAGAAATCGTCGCTTTTCACCAGCACCGACACACCCTGACGGTTCAGGGATTCCAGCACATGGGCCGCCTGCTCGTTGGCCTTGTAGCTGACCAGGAACATGCCGAACAGCCGGCCGCTCACCGCCAGATAGATGGGCTGCTTTTTGCCCTTGGTGTAGCGGTTCTCGTAATCCAGCGAGGGGATCTCCACCCCCTGCTTTTCCATCATGGCCCGGTTGCCGATAATCACCCGCTTGTCCTTCACCCAGGCGGTGAACCCGAAGCCGGGGTCATTTTCCAGGCTTTCCACCGGGAACAGAATGTTTGTTTTGCCCTGGATGATGTTCATGAACACATCCCGCAGGGTATCGCAGCCGGCGATGAGCACCGACGCGGCATACAGGATGGCCAGATCGATGCGCTCCTTCTCAAAGGTCTTGATGCCGTGCAGCCGTACGCTCTTGGCGGGGAACAGATCCTTCGCCCCCACCACGATCATGTTGGCGCCGCTCAGCTCCTCGATGGAGCTCCAGCCGGGCACCACGGCGCCCACCCGGGCGGCGCTCTTCTGCATCAACATGCCGGGCACCGCTGCCAGCAGGGTGGCACTGGCCGGGCCGCCCAGGCACAGGGTGCCCGCAAAGGCGGTAAAGGCCATGGCCAGCCCCTGTTTGGAGAACAGGGCAATCAGGGCGGTGAACAGTGCCGCACCTGCCAGCACCCAGCTCATGCGCTGGAGCGTCCGGTCGCTGGCACGCACCGAGAAGCTGCGGCGCAAAAAGCCCTCCACCAGAGTGGTGGGCCGGCTTGCCACCAGGCAGGGCTCCGGCTCGCCCAGGCCTTCGGCCAGGCGGGTGCAGAGCTCCTCGTCCTCCAGCCGGAAGGCAGCCACATGCTCACTGCCGGTGCTGACCAGCGCAAAGTTCCGGCTGATCACGCCGCTCATCAGATACTTGCCCAGCGCGCCGAAACAGAGCAGCAGCGCCGCCGGGGCGGCAAACAGGGTAATTTTATCGGCCTCGAAGGCCTCTGCATTCATCATCAGCACCATCAGCTGGGCCAGTGCACCCACACCGGCCAAGGCCAGCACGCTGTCCGGCGTGGGGGCTCCCCACAGACCGCGAATGCCGTTCCAGAACACCCGCCAGTTCACGGCACAGGCAACCACCAGCAGAACCAGATTTACCGCCAGATAGGCCAGCGGCGCCACCGCCGGATCCACAGCCGCAATGGCGGGCAGCGGGCTGTCGCCCACCGCAAGGCCCAGATACAGCAGCACCAGACCGGCCAGGGCCGAAACGCCGGTGCGGATGGCGGTGGTCAGGCGCAGCCGATCCAGATCCTGCTGAACCAGCGGTGCGTCCGCCGGGTTTTCGTAATCCTCCACATATTCCGGAGCCGGTTCTTCCTCAAAGGGCGCACCGGGAGCTTCGTCTCCCAGCAGGCGGGGTGCGCCGCCCGCTTCGTCCTTTTTGATCACCCGGGTGGCATCCGGGCCGGGCTCGTCGCCCCAGTCCACATCCAGCTGCACCGAACCGGTGGGATGCTCCTCCAGCTCCAGCTCCTCGGGCCGCAGCACCACGGTGCGCTGGGTGGCCCCCTCGTCCCGCTGCTCCGGTGCGGCAGCAGCCTTTCGGCCGGCAGGCTCCGGCGCGGTTTTTGTGGGTGCGTCGTCCACCGCAGGGCCTGCTGCCGGCTGTTTTACCGCCTGTTTTACCGGCTCGTTTTCCACGGTGGGGCTTTCACTCAGCGGCAGCTCCACCGCGGGGGCTTCGTTCACTTCCAGCTTCACCGCTCCCACCGGCTGCGGCCGGACGGGTGCCGCGGGCTTTTTCTCCGCCGCGGGGGCTTCGTTCACTTCCAGCTCCACCGTACCCACCGGCTGCTGCCGGGCAGGTGCCGCGGGCTGAGACATCGGGCGGGTAGGTGCCCGATCCACCGTGGGGGCGCTCCGGTGTGAAGCAGCGTCCAGAGCCGGAAGCTCCACGGTGCCGGAAACCTCCTCCGGAGGCTGAACGGGGCGCTGGCGGTGGAACAGCCGGGCCGCTCCACGGGCAGGTGCGGGCGCTTCGTCCGGCTCCTGCTCCGGCTCCTCGTCCTCCTGCACCTCTTCTTCCTCGTCCGCCTCGTCGGAGTTCCATTTATGCCAGAAACCGAACCGGCGGCGGGGCTTCGCTTCTTCCCGCTCCGGCTCTTCTTCCTCTTCGTCCTCTTCCGCATCCAGTGCGGTGGCGTAGTCCTCCTGGCTCTCCTCGTCCTCCTGGGTCTGCGCGTTCTTTTTGCGCCCCACAAAACGGGCAAAAAAGCCGGGATGCTGTTCCTGCTCCAGATCCGGAATCACCGCCACGCTCTCGCTGAAGAACTTCTGGAAATCACTGTCCATCTGAATCGTATCAGACAGGCGCGGAGCCACCGGCTCCTCCTGCTGGGGCGGGGGTGCCGCTTTGGCGGCCGCCTGTCTGGCCGGCCGGTTTGCGGTCTGCGCGCGCTGCTTTGTCTTGCGCTTTTTCCGGGACGCCGGTTCCGGTTCCGGCTCCGGCTCCTGCCAGAAGCTCTGGGTGGTTCTGGGAGTATGCACGGCCGGCTGCTGTGCCGGCTGCGCCTTCTCCTGCTCCAGGCCCAGATCCGCCAGAATATCATCCACGGAGCCGGGTGCAGCGGGGGTGTTCTGCCCCTGCTTCAGTGCCTCCAGAATATCATCCACCGAGCTGGAATTTCTCTGATCCGCCATGCTCTTTGTTCCTCCGTATGCTAGTTGCTGGCCGGGCTCACTGTTCAGCCCTGGCCGCGCTGGCGGGCAATCTCATACAGGATGATTCCCGCCGCCACGCTCACGTTGAAGCTGTCCACACCGGTGCCGCGGGCAGCCATGGAAAGGCTCACCACACCGTCGCACAGCTTCTTCACCAGCGGGCTCACGCCCCGGCCCTCGCTGCCCATCACCAGCGCCACCGGGCCGGACAGGTCATTTTTGTGCAGGGGTGCGCCGTCCATATCCGCGCAGTAAACAAAAACCCCCTGCTCCTTCAGCCGGCGAATGCTCTCGCCGATGTTGGCCACGCGAGCCACCGGCAACCGGGCCGCCGCACCGGCGCTGCTCTTCAGCACGGTGGGGGTAATGGCCGCGCCGCCCCGCTTGGGGATCACCACGCCGTGGGCCCCGCACAGCAGCGCCGAACGGATGATCGCACCCAGATTATGGGGATCCTCCACACCGTCGCACAGCACCAGGAAGGGAGGCTCGTTCTTTTCCTTCGCCAGCTCCAGCAGCTGCTCCAGACTGGCATATTCCACCGCGCTGGCAAAGGCGGCCACACCCTGGTGGCTGTCGGTACCGCAGGTCAGGCGCAGCTTGTTGGCATGCACCCGCTTGGCCACAGCTCCCGCCTCTTTTGCAAGGGCGGTGTAGTAGGCGGCCACCGCCTCGGGCAGCGTGTCAGCCAGCAGCACTGTATCCACACCCGCGCCGCTTTTCAGCAGCTCGGTCACCGGATTTTTGCCGTAAACCAGGCTGCTGGAGGGCTCCTCCGTCTCCGGGCCGCGGGCAGCACGCCGCTCGCTTTCGGGGCGGGCAGAACCGGGCCGCCGGGCGGGGCGCTGGGCGTTGGGGCTGAACTTTTTATCAAACTTCTGAGGCATGGGCCGTCTCCTTTTTTCGAACCCCCGTTCGGGGGAGCTGTTTTCGCTGTATTCTGCGGTTTTTCCCGCATGTAAATTAAAGTATAACACCATACGCCGCGTTTTGCCACTGTTTGAAGCCAAGTTTTTGCCGCCGGACCAGCTGCCCACCGCTGGAGTTTTGGCAGACGGGGACTTTTCCAAACGCACAAAACGATGTAAAATGCAAGAGGAATTTTTTCTCCTGCCGCCGGCAGCCGGTTATACCAGTTGTAAACCGAAAAGAGATTTCCACATGTTGAAAACCCTGTTGAAAGTGTTGACAAGTGGCTGTTTTGAGCCATTTTCTCACAATTCCCAACGAGTTTTCAACATCACAGTGGAAAGTTTTCTTCTTAACAGGCTGTTGAACATGAAATTTATCCTTCTCTTTTTTCGACAAAACCCGGTGGATGCAGGCGGATTTTTTCTCTTTTTTTACCAGAATGCGGCCGAAAGCCGCAGAATTCTTACCCACGGGGAGGAAACGCTTTGATCGTTGTGGAAAACTGCGGCGGCATGGATCTGGCCGCCACCCTGGACTGCGGCCAGGCCTTCCGATGGCAGGCCGGTCCGCACGGCTGGCAGGGCATTGTGGAAAACCGGGCCGTCACCGCCCGGATGGAGGGCGACACCCTGATTCTGGAGGGCGCGTCGGAGACCGACCGGGACTTCTGGGTGCACTATTTTGCGCTGGACATGGACTACCCCGCCCTGCTGGCAAAATTCTCCTCCGGCAACAAGCGGCTGGCGGAATGCGTGCGCCATAAGCCGGGCATCCGGGTGCTGCGCCAGCCCTTTTTTGAAACACTGTGCACCTTCATCATCAGCCAGAACAACAACATCCCCCGCATCAGGGCCATTGTGGAGCGGCTGTGCATCGGGCTGGGCCAGCCACTGGAGGGCGGCGGCTTCGGCTTCCCCTCTGCGCAGACGCTGGCGGCGCTGGAGCCGGAGGACCTGGCCTTTCTGCGGGCGGGCTGGCGGGCGGAATATCTGATCGACGCCGCCCGCCGGGTGGCCTGCGGCCAGATTGACGAGAATGCCCTGCGCGCCATGCCCATGGAAAACGCCCGGGCCGTTTTGATGACCATCAGGGGGGTGGGGCCAAAGGTGGCGGACTGCGTGCTTTTGTACAGCCTTTCCTTCTGGAAGGCGGTGCCCATGGATGTGTGGATGAAAAAAGCCATGTGCCAGCTGTTTCCCCGGGGGGTGCCTGTGTGCTGCCGCAGCCATGCGGGCATTGCCCAGCAGTTCATCTTCGATTACGCACGCCACCATCTGCCCAGTGGTCAAAATCAAAAATCCGCACGAAAAATGCAGGTCAAAGAAGCAAGCGGGAATTGATTTTGCCGCCAAGTTGGGTTATACTGTTGGCAGGATAAAAACTTAACATCATGTTTTTATTCCCCCGCGCCCTTTTGAGCGCGGTTTTTCAAGAGAGAAAATGGAGGTATTATCATCATGCTGGTAAGCGCAACCGAAATGCTCAACAAAGCCCGCGACGGCCACTATGCCGTTGGCCAGTTCAACATCAACAACCTGGAGTGGACCAAGGCCATCCTGCTCACTGCGCAGGAGCTGAACAGCCCTGTTATTCTGGGTGTATCTGAGGGCGCCGGCAAGTACATGACCGGTTACAAGACCGTGGCCGCCATGGTTAAGGCCATGATCGAGACCCTGAACATCACCGTTCCCGTTGCTCTGCATCTGGACCACGGCAGCTACGAGGGCGCCAAGGCCTGCATCGAGGCTGGCTTCTCCAGCATCATGTTCGACGGCAGCCACTACGCCATCGACGAGAACGTTGCCAAGACCACCGAGCTGGTTGAGCTGGCTCACTCCAAGGGCCTGTCCATCGAGGCTGAGGTTGGTTCCATCGGCGGCGAAGAGGACGGCGTGATCGGCGCCGGCGAGATCGCTGATCCTGCTGAGTGCAAGAAGATCGCTGATCTGGGCGTTGACTTCCTGGCTGCCGGCATCGGCAACATCCACGGCAAGTACCCCGCCAACTGGAAGGGCCTGGACTTCGAGGCTCTGGAGAAGATCCACGAGGCCACCAACGGCATTCCTCTGGTTCTGCATGGCGGCACCGGCATCCCCGCCGACATGATCAAGAAGGCCATCAGCCTGGGCGTTTCCAAAATCAACGTGAACACCGAGTGCCAGCTGTCCTTCGCCGATGCTACCCGTAAGTACATCGAGGCTGGCAAGGATCTGGAAGGCAAGGGCTTCGACCCCCGCAAGCTGCTGGCCCCCGGCTTCGAGGCCATCAAGGCCACCGTTAAGGAAAAGATGGAGCTGTTCGGCAGCGTGAACAAGGCCTGAGCCTGACCTCTTTTCTGCTTTTCATTTGTGAAAAACTCCCCGCACGGATCGCCGTGCGGGGAGTTTTTTACTTTCAAAGAATATTCTTTCCTTTTTACAGCTTCAATGTGGCCAGCACTCCCCGGCCGATAATCCCCAGCATCACCATCAGCAGCCCGGTAATCAGCAGCACCCACCCGGCAGGGCAGACGTCGAACAGGAAACCGTAAATCAGCTGCCCCACCGGCTGACCGCAGGCTTCCAGCGCAGCGGCAAGGGCCATCAGCTTTCCCATCATCCGGCCCGGCACCCGCCGCTGCACCACACTGCGGGCAAACACCGAAAAAACCACTGCGCACAGCTGCATTCCGCAAAAAGCCGCCACCAGCGTTCCATAGCAGGCCATGGTGCCGCCTCCCGCCAGGAACATTATTCCAGCCGGCAGCAAACATCCCCCCATCATCACAAGCACCCAGGCCAGTCGACTACCACCCATTCGCCCGACCAACAGCCCTGCTGCCAGACTCCCCGCAATGCCGAATGCCCCCAACGCACTGCCCGCCGCGCCGTACCAGTCTGCACTCAATCCCAGACGGGTACTGATCAGAAACGGTGCACCCACACCCGCAACACCGTTGCACAGCAGCGCCATCGCTGCCGTAAATCCCACAAGGCTTAACAGAGCAGGCTGCTCCCGGCGCAGAAAACGACCACTCTCGCTCAGGTCATCGAAAACAGTCTGCAGCAAACTACCGGATGCCGGCACCTGTTCCAACGGCTCCAATCGGATCAGCCGTTCCAGCATTGCGGTAATCCAGAAGCACACCCCGCACAGCAAAAGCAGCGGCGCTACACCAAAAACACGGAATAGGATACCGCCCAGAGCCGGGCCCACCATCGCACTGACCATGCTGATCTGCAGCACAACCGCATTCGCCCGTTCCAGCGAGCCGGCTTCCACTGCCTGGGGCAGGCTGGCCTGCACCACTGGCGTTTCCACCGCTCCCAGAACTCCCAGTAAAATCATCAGGACTCCCGCTGCCGCAACTCCTCCCGCGCCCTGAAGGAAAGGAAGGGTCAGCAGCACCACGCCTCCGTTCAACAGATCCAGCCATACCATCAGCCGGCGACGGTCTGCCCGATCGGCCAGCACACCGCCCAGTGGCGCAAGCAAAATCCCGGGCAGCATAGCCGCCGCCAGCAGCGCACCGTACACCGACGCCGAACCTGTGTGCTCCAGAACATACATGGACAGTGCAAGGTCCAACACACTGTTGCCCAATAGCGACATCCCCTGCCCTGCCGCCAGAAGCGTAAAGTTTGCACCGAGCCCTTTTTTCTTCATGGTTATCTCCCCCTGTTCGCCATGTAATAATTCGCTTTACATCAAATATTTATCGCAATATATTTGATTTATATCTAATATATATCACAGGCTCTTGTTCCTGTCAACACGCTATCCAGAGGGATTGGAACAAAAAAATATCGCCGGGTGGCAGGCTGAAACCACCCGGCGATATTTGATTCTCATCGAATCATCAGGTCAAAAAGCGCTGCTCCAGCGCGCTGAGCAGGCGGCGCATCGCCTGCTGCTCCAGATTGTAATAGACCCGGCCCTCGCGCTTTTCCATCCGCACAAGACCACAGGTGAGCAGAGCACTCATGTGATGGCTCATGGTCGCGGCAGAAAGCTCCAGCTCCTGGGCCAGCTCCAGATTGTACTTTGCCCCTTCACGAAGACGGGTAAGAATCTGGAACTTGCTGGCATCGCCCAGCGCCTTCAGGCAGGCTGTCAACTCCCCATCGCTCGCCCTTTGCTGCTCCAGCATCCGGTAAGCCTGCCGGATATAAAGCCCCACATAGCCGCTCGTTTGCGACGGACCGGTGGAGATGATCTCTCCCATGGGATAGACCAGAATCGGCTGCACCGGAGCGTCCGGGGCAAGGGCGGCGCTCAGACATTCTCCGCGTGCAAATTCCTCCAGCAGGCCGGGCAGCTGCCGCTGCACCGCCTCCAACGCTTTCTGGTAAGCCGTTTCACTGCGCCGCACCGCATCGGCCAGACGGCCGATCCATTCCGAGGGACGTTCCAGCAGGCGAATCAATCTCCAGCATGCAGCGGGAGCAATTCCCCCGCTCTGCAAAATCTCCACCAGCTCTGCAAGGCTCGGCGCCTGTTCGAACGCCCGCTCGGCAACGGCCTGAGCAAAAGCCAAGCGAACGGCTTCCTCTTCAGGCAACGACCCGGAAAACCATTCCGGGTGTTCGGCGCACACCGTTTGAACCAGCAGCAGAAAATCCTGATCCAGCTCACTGAAAAACAGCTCGGCGCACTCCGGCTCCATGGCGGGGGCAGCTTTGGAAAAAGCAGCCAGATAACGGCTGTGAACCGGCTCGCACAATCTCCGCAGCGCCTCCGTGTCAACGCCCTGTTCCCGCAGAGCCCGAACGCTGGGCTCCATATTTTTTTCCGCCGAGCCGCTCAGTGCCAGCAGGCCGATGATCTCGAACAGAGGGTTCAATGTATTAGCCGCATTCATCCGCTTTTCCTCCTCACCGGTTCGACCGGAGTCAAATCCTGCTTTCAGTATAGCCGCTTTTCTGCCCTGGCGCAACAAAAAGCCGTGGCAGCCTTTGCGAAGGCCGCCACGGGGGATACTTCTTCTTTAATAATCCGGGAACCATTCCTGCAAACCGCGGCGCTCCCCATTCACATAAACCTCCACATGGCAGGCGTTTCCGGTGGAGTTGCCGGTGCTGCCCACGGTGCCGATCACCGCGCCCTGCTCCACCTGAGTGTTCACACCCACATTCAGGCTGTCCAGATGGGCATACAGGGTGCGCATGCCGCCCGCATGCTCAATGATCACATAGTTGCCGTAGCTGTAATGGTAGCCGGCGGTGGTCACCGTACCGGCGGCCATGGCGCACACCTCGGTTCCACTGGGCGCAACCAGATCCGCGCCTTTATGGTAGTCATTCATCCAGCGGCTCACATAGGTGTATCCGGGCACCGGCCAGATCAGCGACACCGTCGTTTCACCGCTTTCGGCACTCTGCTGCCCGGTCTGCCCCACTTCACTTTTTTCCACCACGCTCTGGATAAATTGCAGATCGCCGTTATACCGCACGATGCCCTTCACCGGAGTCTGCAGGGTGATCCGGTCCACCTCCTGATAGTCCACCAGCAGGCCCTGCTCGTCGTAAAAGGCCCAACCGCTCACCTCATCCAGCCCGTTCGCCGCACTGCGCTCGATCACATACTGCCCTTCCAGAAGGGTCTCGTCCTTCTCGTAGTCGTATTGCCCGGCCACGCTCTGTTCCTCGCGCATCCATTGCACGCTGGCCTGCCCCTCGGCAAGGGCAGGCTTTTCCTCCGGCTCCGGCATGGGAGTGGGAACTGTCTCCCGGGTGGCCTGCCGGGACTGCTGCTGCAAAAAGCTCAGCTGCTCCAGCCCGTTTTCGGCCAGGCTGGCCGACGAGGCAACCTCCCCCGCCGACAGCCCCGCCGCCGCGCAGGCGGTCAGACAGACGGCGGCAAGCAGACCCGCCGCCGCGGCCAGTATCTGGCGGCGGCTGGCTTTGGGTTGCTCAAACAGCGCAAGCAGCCGGGCTTTCAGATTTTCCGGCCCGGCACTCATGCCCGAAGCGCCGGCAGGCAGCGGGCCGGCCGCAGCCGCCAGCAGCACCCGCCCGTATGCCTTGCGCTGCTCTTTGTTCAGCCCACGCACTGCCGCCTCGTCACAGGCCAGTTCACACACCCGCTCCAGCCGGGCTGCCTGCCAGTGACAGACCGGATTAAACCAGTGGATCCGGCGAGCCAGACGCAGCGCCGCCTTGCCCCACAGATCGCCGCTGTTCAGATGGGCCAGTTCATGGCGGAGCGCCAGTTCCAGGGCTTCTTCCTCCATGTCCCGGGGAAGGTACAGCTCCGGTCGCAGAACCCCCACCAGCAGCGGAGTGCGCACGCCAGGGCACACCCAGGCCCGCAGCGGGGCAATGTGCCCGCTTTCCAGGCTGACCCGGCGCAACAGGCTCTGTTCCTTTTCGCTCAGCGGGCCGCGCAGCCGGTGCAGTGCCCGGCAAAAACGCAGATAGCCCACCAGCTGCCACAGAGTAAACAACACAGCACCCAATGCCCACAGCCAGGGCAGCACCGCCAGCAGCTGGCCTGCCAGCTGGGGCTGTACCGGCTGAACCGGTTGGGCCAGCGGGGCAGTCATCACCGGTTCGGTACTGATGTTCACGGTATGTACCGCTGCCTGGGCCGCATTTTCCAGCGCCTGCCCCACCGGTTCCAGCCCGGTGGAGCGCTTTATCCCCGGCAGAAGGGCCAGCAGTGGCCCCACCGGCAACAGAAAATAGCCTGCGGCGCAGCCCATGGCCCGCCGCTGCCAACGCCAGCTCAACCGATTCAGCAGTGGGGCGAGAGCACGCACCAGCAGTGACGCCAGCGCGCCTGCCAGACTGGTGGGCAGCAGCCAGGTATAAAACAGTTCATACATCGCCCCGAATCACCTCGATTCCAGCCAGTCCCGCAGCTCGTTCAGCTGATCGCCGGAAAGAGCATTTCCATCGTAAAGAGCAGCCACCATGCTTTTCACATTTCCGCTGTACAGCCTGGTCAGCAGCTCCTGAGTCTCGGCGGCCCGGTACTGCTCACTGCTCACACAGGCGGTATACACATTTTGTTTGCCCCGCTTTTCCACCTTCAATGCTCCCTTGGCCGCCATCCGGGCCAGAAAGGTGAGCAGGGTGGTGGGCTTCCAGCCCTTTTGCTGCAACGGGCCGGCCAGCTCGGCAGCTGTGACCGGCCGCCCCAGTTTCCAGATCTGCTCCATGATTTCCAGTTCTGCTTCCGACAGTCGCATATTCCGTGCTCCTTCCCCTTTTTCGCGTCAGAATTTCTTTTTCTACAATATGTAGTTTCGTTTTTATTCTAACAGATGTAGAGCAAAACCGCAAGTCCTTACACGGCATCTTTGTTACCACTCTGTAGCTATTTTGTTACAAAATTCCCCTTCTTTTTTGTACATTTTGTTACTTTTTTGATGCTGTTTCTTCATAGAATATTCATATCTGGAGGGTATGATAGGAAAACGTTCCGAGGCAGTGGCGCAAACGTGCCCGCCGGAACAATACGGCGCCCTTCAGTTTATGGGGCGATTTTCCGAATCAAATGCAAAGGAGAATGACATTATGAAACTGTCTTCCAAGATCATCGCTATCGCTTGCGTGGCCGCTCTGGCCCTGTCTCTGGTTGCCTGCGGTGGCAGCGAGACCACCGGCACTTCTACCAGCACTGCTGCTTCCACCAGCACCGCCGCTTCTTCCGAGGCTGCTTCCTCTGAGGCCGCTTCCAGCGAAGCCGCTTCTTCCGAGGCTGCTTCTTCCGAGGCTGCTTCCAGCGAGGCTGCCGAGTCTGAGGCTGCTGCTTCCGAGGCCGCTTCCAGCGAGGCTGCCGAGTCTGAGGCTGCTGCTTCCGAGGCCGCTTCTGCTTCTGCCGAGGCCTGATCCATCTGAATCAGCAAAACGCCCAGCCAAATGGCTGGGCGTTTTTTGTTTTCCAGATATAACCACTCAGTCCACGGCCCGCTCCAGCCGCAGCACCGCCACCGAAATATCATCCGGACGGCTGCGGCCCTCGGCCCGCTTTTGAGCCATATCCGCCAGCAGCTCCGCGGTCTGCTGGGGAGTGTTGCCGCTGGCGGCGCACAGTTCCAGCTGCTGGCACAGCCAGCCGCTGCCATCGGTCAGTGCACCATCGCTCACCAGCACCACCCAGTCGCCCTCGTTCAGAGCCACCGAATCCTGCTGGCCCACCACCTGCTCCAGAATGCCCACCGGCAGGCTGCTGCCTTCCAGCGCCTGGGCCTTGCCGCCCCGCAGAAGCAGAGTGGGGCATGCTCCCGCCTTGAACAGGCTGGCCCGGCCGCTGTAAAGATCCACCGTGACCAGATCCATGGTGGCGGCGCTCTCCTCATCGCTTTTCAGCGCAAGGGCCACGTTCACCAGCCGGGCGGCGCTCTGGGCCCCAAAGCCCGCCTTCAAAAGCCTTGCCGCCAGCGTGGCAGCAAGCGTGCCGTCGATGGCAGCGGGGCGCCCCACGCCCATTCCGTCGCACAGCAGCAGATGGGCGTTGCCGAAGCAGTCGCAAAACTGCTCCACCGCGTCGCCGCAGGCCCCCGCCTTCGCCGGGCGGGCCGCCAGCCCGTACCGGGGAAAATACAGCGGCTGTTCACTGAAGGTGATGGTGGTTACCGCCCGGCAGTGATCCACCCGGGGCAGAGTAAGCGGCCGGTGCAGAATGCGCTGGGCCTCCTCGGTGATCTCGCTCAGCTCCTGCTGGCTGAATGGGGTGCGGCTCACCGTAACCCCCGCCCGCAGCCTGCCCGCCGCGTCGAAGCCTGCCTGGCACTCCAGCGGCTCCAGCCCGATGGAGGAAAACAGCCGCCCCAGCTGCTCGGTCTTGCCCACGTCCGGTACAATGCTCTGGCCCAGCTGACCGGCCATCTGGCTCAGCGCTTGGGCCATGGCGCTGTACTGCTCGGTGAGGGCCGCCCGCATGGCCCCGGCCTTGACCCGGCTTTCCCGCCTTCCCCGATACAGCGCATACCCCCGGCTGGAGCAGCTGCACAGCTCGGTGGGGTGGATGCAGCGGCAGAACTGGCCGGGCAGCTGCTCCAGCGCCGCCCGGCCCTGCTGCTCCAGAATGGGTTTGAGCCGGTAAAAGCCGTCCATGGTGGTGCTGTAATCCTGCACCCAGCAGCGTTCCCGATTGCCGCAGGTACGGCAGAGCTCCTCGGCCACATAGTCCACCACCCAGTTGTAGCTCTCGCCCCGCCGGGGCAGGGTTTCATATACCTGATTCACGGTGTCTGCAATGCCGGTGAGGGCGTTGGCCACACTTTCCAGCTGACTCACCGCCCCGGCTACCCGGGGGCGCTGGGCGGCGGCCGGGTCGGTCTGGCCGGGCAGTGCTGCCAGCAGCCGGGCAGGCAGCGCAAAAAATGCAGCCTCTCCCAGCGCGGCGCTGCCCAGAAATCCCACCGCCAGACTGCTCTGGGGTGCGGCCAGTACTCCCAGCAGCCCGCCCACCAGAAACAGGGTGGCACAGCCCAGCCGCTCGCCCGGGGTGAAGTAGGCCGCCGCCAGGCAGCCCACCGCCACCGCCAGCCCGGCAAAGCAGAGCGCCGGGTCCGCCGCGGCCAGTGCACCCGCCCCGCACAGGCAGAAGATGGCGCAGTCACGCAGCCTGCCCCGGAAGGCCAGAGCCAGACCGCCCGCCGCCAGCACCACCACACCGGGCAGCAGGCCCATGGCGGGCAGCTGCTGCAGGCCACAGAGCCCCGCGCAGCAAAGCAGCAAACTCTCTGCCCCCAGCGGGCCACCTCTGCGAGCTCTGGCCCCTGCACGGAACAGCCCCCAGCCCCAGGCAGCGGCCAGAGTGGCATCCCCCACCGCCGCAACCGACTGAGCCGGACCTGCCAGCCCGCTCACCGTCAGCATCATCTGAACGGCCAGCAGTGTGGCGCAGCCCCCTGCCGCAGCAGGCCAGAACTGTCCTCGAAACAGGGCTTTTCCGGCCAGCACCACTGCGGCCGCCGCCAGGTAGCGCAGCCCGTCGGCCAGGGGCAGAAAGGCCAGATAGCCTGCCAGCACGCCCGCACCCGCCGCCCACAGCCGGGCCGGGCCTGCCCCCATGAGCAGCGCCATCCCGAAGGGATGCAGCCCACCGAACACACTGCCTGCCGCCATCAGCGCCCCCAGCGCACCGGCCCCCAGCTGCTGCAGCCCCGGCTCCCAGCCGGCCAGCCGCCTCAGGGGCAAAAGCCGCAATTTTTCACCCATAACATTCCACCTCGTTTTTTCTGATTTTCTGCCGCCGGGTCATACTTCACCCCGGCCCCGCATAAAATCAGTATAAAAAGGCCCTGCGGCAAAAAATGCCGCAGGGCCTTGCTTTTGCAAAATGGGGCACAAAGAAACAAAAATTTTTCTTTCTGCCCCGCAAGCGTTATAATGGTGAAAAATCATAACGCCGGGAGGATGGATACGATGGAGCTTCTGATTCTTGGCAGCGCAGCAGCGGAAGGAATTCCCGCCCTGTTCTGCCGCTGCCCTCTCTGCCGCCGGGCGCAGGCACTGGGTGGCAGGGATCTGCGCGCCCGATGTGGTGCGCTGGTGAACGGTCATATTCTTGTGGATCTGCCGCCGGATATTTACCACGCCAAGCTGTGTTACGGGCTGGATCTGGCCGCGGTGGATGTGCTTTTGAACACCCATGCCCATGCGGATCACTTCGCACCGGCCGAACTTGCCATGCGCAGCAGTCGATACTACTGCCACATTCCCGGCGAGCAGCCGCTGCAGGCCTTTCTTGTGCCGGAAAGTCTGGAACGTGCCCGTCAGGCCTTTGCCTTTGAATTCAGCGGCGAAGCCTCGGATCCCTCAGTGAAGCTGCTGCCCGTCGATGCTTTTGACCGGGTGGACTGCGGCGAGGTGATTGCCTGGGCGCTGCCCGCCTGCCATGACCCGGCACTTACCTGCCTGTTCTGGCTTCTGGTGGAGCCTGCTACCCGCACCGCCTTTCTGTACGCCCACGACACCGGCCTGCCTTCGCCGGATACCCTGCGCGAACTTCACCGCCTGCTGGACGGCATGGTGCTGGACGGAGTCAGCATGGACTGTACCTGGGGCACCCTGCCCCACAGCGATGGCAGCCACATGGGCCTTGCGGACAATCTGGAATTCCGTCGGCTTCTTCTGGAACAGGGCAGCGCCGGGCCGCTCACCCGCTGGTATGTGAACCACTTCTCCCACAACTGCGGGCTGACCCATGCCGAGCTCAGCGCCCGATTTGGCCAAGAAGGATTTTCGGTTTTGTACGACGGCGCCCGAATCAACCTGTGATACAGGCAAAAAAGCGCACAGCCCGCAGGCTGTGCGCTTTTGCTTTTTGAAACAGAAGAGAGCTTACAGCAGCTCCAGCGCGGCACGGATGCGCTTGACGGTCTCCTCGCGGCCCATCATGGCAGCCAGATCGGTGCCGCCGCCGGGGGTGCGCTGCTTGCCGGACAGGGCAATGCCCAGCGGGAACAGCAGCCAGCCGTTCTTCACGCCCATCTCTTCGGCCTTTGCCTTGCAGGCCTCGAAAATGGCATCCCGGTTCCAGTCGGCCAGATTCTCCAGCAGAGGCAGCAGAGCTTCCAGTGCCTGCTTTGCGGTTTCGGGATTGGTTTTCTGCTTTTTGTTGGTGTACAGGTCGGTGGTGTAGGGCACCACCGCATCAAAGAAGTCCAGCTGCTCGGGGATCTCGCCCAGCACTTCGCAGCGGGGCTGCAGATTGGCGCACAGCAGATCCCGGTCGATGTCCACATGCACGGCCTGATCGATCCAGGGATCGGCCATTTCGCGGAACTTTTCCGCGGGCAGGCGGCGGATGTACTCCGCGTTGATGGCCCGCAGCTTCAGGGGATCAAAGATGGCCGGGCTCTTGCTGATGCCGGACTCATCAAAGATCTTGACCATCTCCTCCAGAGTGAAGATCTCCTCCTCACCCTTGGGGCTCCAGCCCAGCAGCAGGATATAGTTCAGAATGGCCTCGCTCAGGTAGCCCTTGGCCACCAGATCCTGATAGGAGGCGTCGCCGTTGCGCTTGGACAGCTTGTTCTGGGCGTCCTTCATCACGGGCGGGCAGTGGATGTAGGTGGGAACCTCCCAGCCGAAGGCCTGATACAGCAGGTTGTACTTGGGCGCGCTGGACAGGTACTCCGAGCCGCGGATCACATGGGTGATGCCCATCAGGTGGTCATCCACCACGTTGGCAAAATTGTAGGTGGGCATGCCGTCGGTCTTGATCAGAATCTGATCCTCCAGCTCGGCATTGTTCACCTCGATGTGGCCGTAAACCACATCGTCAAAGCTGGTCACGCCCTCCTTGGGCATCTTCTGGCGGATGACGCAGGGCACACCGGCAGCCAGCTTCTTGTCGATTTCGGCCTGGCTCAGGTTGCGGCAGTGGCCGTCGTAATGGCCCACCACGGCGCCGCCGGCCTTCTGCTCCTCCCGCATCTTTTCCAGACGCTCGGGGGTGCAGAAGCAGTAGTAGGCCTGACCGGCCTTCACCAGCTGCTCGGCGTATTCCTTGAACATGCCCATGCGCTCGCTCTGCACATAGGGGCCCACGGGGCCGCCCACATCGGGGCCCTCGTCCCACAAAAGGCCGGTCTGGCGCAGGGTGTTGTAGATAATATCCACCGCGCCTTCCACATAGCGTTCCTGGTCGGTGTCTTCAATACGCAGGATGAAGGTGCCATCCTTGCTTTTTGCCTTCAGATAGGCATACAGAGCGGTGCGCAGGTTGCCCACGTGCATATAGCCGGTGGGGCTGGGCGCAAAACGGGTGCGTACGGTATTGTTCGCCATGATCGCTTCTTCTCCTTTTATCTTCGGCGTCCGGGCGGGCAGTTTCCCTTTTCCGGGCGACTGATTTCTCTTGTTTATTGTAAAGGCCGTGCATCGGCTTGTCAACCGGGGCGCAGAACTTCTTCGCTTTACAAGCCCTTGACCCTTTTATTATAATAGGAAAAGACCCGTTGGCATTTTCCATGCAAAAAGGAGCGTTTCCATGAATTTTCTTTCTTTGTCCTTCGCCGGGTTCGGCGTGCTGGTGTTTGCCGGTTGGTGGGGCCTGCCCGCCAAGGCCCGGCCCTGGCTGCTGGCGGCGGCGAACCTGGTCTTTGCCGGGCTGTTCGGGGCCAGAGCCGTGATCTGCCTGCTCATTCTCTGCCTGGTGGGGTATCTTTGCGGGCTGTGGGCCCAAAAGGGAAGCCGCGTGGCCATGTGGCTGGGCATCCTTCTCTGTCTTGTTCCGCTGGCCTCCTACAAATACCTGCCGCTGGCCTCCCCCGCTCTGTTCGAGAGTCTGGTGGCTCCGGTGGGCCTGAGCTTTTATGCGTTCAAGACCATCAGCTATCTGGCGGATGTGGCAAAGGGTCGCATCCCGGCCGAAAAATGCCCTTTGTGTTACTTCAACTATGTGGGCTTTTTCCCCCAGCTGGCCAGCGGCCCCATTCAACGGGCTGAAAGCCTGCTGCCGCAGCTGAAGGCCCCCTTTTCTGCCTTCGACCGGGCGCTGGCCTGCACCGGCTGTGTGCGCTTTTGCTGGGGCATGTTTTTGAAAAAGTGCCTGGCCGATCAGCTGGCAGGCTATCAGGGCGCGCTGTACCAGCCGGACCATTATTACAGTCTGGGCATTGTCTGGTCGCTGCTGGCCTACACCCTGTACCTGTACTTTGACTTTGCCAGCTACTCCCAGATGTCCATCGGCGTGGCCAACCTGCTGGGAATACGGGTGGAGGAAAACTTCCTGAGCCCCTATTTCTCCCGGAGCATCGGCGAGTTCTGGCGGCGCTGGCATGTGAGCCTTTCCAGCTTTCTGCGGGACTACATCTACATCCCCCTGGGCGGCAGCCGCAACGGTGTGCCGGTGCTGATTCTGGCCACCATGGTCACCTTCGTGGCCTCCGGCGCATGGCACGGCGCCACCGCCGTTTTTCTGGTATGGGGCGCGCTGCACGGCATTTATCTGCTGATCGGCAGAGCCACCAAAAAGGCCCGCTCCCGCTTCTGGGGTGCGCTGCATCAGAGCGAGAACAGCCCGCTGCGTTCGGTGGCGGGGTGCCTGTTTACCTTCCTTCTGGTGAACATCGGCTGGTTCTTCTTCATGACCGGCACCCTGCATCAGGCGCAGCTGGTAGCCCAGTATCTGTTCCAACCCATTCCCTTCAGCCTGCAGTACCTGAAAGAAAGCTTCACCCAGCTGGGCTACACCACAACCACGATGCTTCGGCTGGGTCTGTTTGCCCTGCTGGCCGCCGGGATCGACTGGCTCTCCCGCAAGGAGGGCTTCGGGGCCTGGGCTGCACGGCAGAAGCCGGTGCTGCTGGTTGTGCTGTGCTATCTGTGCGTGTTTGCCAGCCTGTTCTTCGGCGCGGCAGGCACCCTGCAGAACGTCTATTTTGTATTTTAAGGAGGACCGGCAGATATGAAACGATTTTTGGCAGTTGTGGCGCTGTTTCTCGTGCCGGTGCTTCTGGTGTGCGGCGTGTTCGGGCTGGCGGTGTATTCCAGCGGCGAATGGCGCACCGAAGAAGAGGTTGCCCAGATGGTGCTGGATGGCGAACCCGCTTTTCTGGGCCTTGCCTACCGGGACAACACCCGCTATTACAAGCATCTGGTGGCCAGCGGCAAGGGCGCGGATCTGCTGGTGCTGGGCACCAGCCGCAGCATGCAGTTCCACAGCGAGTTCTTCACCACCGACAGCTTTTACAATGCAGGCGGCGGCAGCGGCTACATCAACGAGTTCCAGTATTTTCTGGAGAACCTGCCCGAGGACAGCCTGCCCGATACCCTGATCATGGTGATGGATCAGTATTTTTTCAACCAGGCCTGGGTGGGTACCGGCGGCATGCCGGAGGCCTTTGACTACGGCCACTATGAATTTTCCGCCAAGACCGCCCTTTCCGAGGCCATGCGCGGCTGGGCCGACGGCAAATACTCCCTGCTGGATGTGTTTGCCCCCCACCCCAATGTATACGGCATGGCGGCGGTGGGCCGGGGCAGCGGCTTCAAACCGGACGGCAGCTACTGTTACGGCCGGCTGCTGGATCACCCGGAAGAGGGCACCGACGTGGGCTTTCACGATACCTTTGACCGGATTCTGAAGGGGACCAACCGGTTTGAATACGGCGAGTATGTATATCCCACCAGCACCGAGGTGGTGGAAAGCCTGCTGGCCTGGTGCAACGACAACGGGATTCAGGTGGTGCTGATCATCCCGCCCTACGCCCCAAGCGTCTATGAACGGATGGCGGAAAGCGGCAACTACGGCTACTTCGACTGGATTCCCAAAATCCTCACCGAGCTGTGCGAGCTCTATGGCTACGAGGTCTACGACTTCAGCTACATGCCCGATACCAGCGACGACGAATATATCGACGGTTACCACGGCGGCGACCGGGTCTACGCCCGGCTCACCCGCCAGCTGGCCGACCAGAGCACCATTCTGGAAGGCCTGATCGACACCGACTATCTGGACGCCGCCCTGGCCGACAGCGGCAACCCGCTGCGGCTGGCACAGTAAGGCTTGACAGCACACGGCCAGCGGCTATAATACAAAGTATCAGTCACGGGCGCTTTGCGGCGCCCCGAAAGAAATGAGGCAGAAACAATGAGTGAAGAAATGCAGCGCAAAAAGCGCATCCTGTCCGGCATCCAGCCCACCGGTACCTTTACCCTGGGCAACTATGTGGGCGCAGTGCGCAACTGGGGCGCTTTGCAGGAGGAATATGATTGCCTGTATATGGTGGCGAATCTGCACGCCATCACCGTGCGGCAGGACCCCGCGGCCCTGCGCCGTCAGACCCGGGAGGCTGCGGCCATGCTGCTGGCCACCGGCATTGATCCCGAAAAGAGTATGCTGTTTGTGCAGAGCCATGTGCGCGCCCATGCGGAGCTTTCCTGGATTCTGGCCTGCAACACCCAGTTCGGTGAACTGGGCCGCATGACCCAGTTCAAGGACAAGAGCGCCAAGCACGCCGACAACGTGAACGCCGGCCTGTTCACCTATCCGGTACTGATGGCAGCGGACATTCTGGTATACAATGCAGATCTGGTGCCCGTGGGTGTGGATCAGAAGCAGCATCTGGAGCTGGCACGTAATGTTGCCCAGCGCTTCAACAACCAGTACAGCCCCACCTTCACCCTGCCCGAGCCCTACATCGCCAAGACCGGCGCCAAGATCATGAGCCTGCAGGAGCCGGAAAAGAAGATGAGCAAGTCCGACACCAACGCCAACAGCTTCATCCTGATGACCGACGACGCAGACACCATTCTGCGCAAGTTCAAGCGCGCTGTGACCGACAGCGAGGGTACCGTGCGTGCCAGCGAGGACAAGCCCGGTGTAACCAACCTGATGAGCATTTACAGCGTGCTCACCGGCAAGGACTTTGCCGCCATCGAGAAGGAGTTCGAGGGCCAGGGTTACGGCGTGTTCAAGGAGGCCGTGGCCGGCAGCGTGATCGATGCCTTCCGCCCCATCCAGGAGGAATACGCCCGCATTCTGGCGGACAAGGCCTATCTGGACGGCGTTCTGGCCGAGGGTGCCGAAAAGGCCAGCCGCATGGCGGATCGTATGGTCAGCAAGGTTTACAAAAAAGTGGGCATGCTGCAGCTGTGATGCAGTGCCCTTCGGCAGCCCGCTGCCGCCCGTTTGCTTTTGCAGCGGGCGGGGCGGGCCTTTTTTTGCACCCGAACACCGTATTTCGCCCCGAAAAAAATGTATTTCCAATTATTTACCATATATTGACATTTTTTCCATGGTGGTTTATAATGGAGCAAGCGGGCGGGCATTCCCTTCCCATCCGTTTTTATGACCGGCTTTTTCCCAAAACCCAATTCCAGACAAAAAGGAGAGATCGTATTATGAAATCCACTGGCATGGTCCGAAAGATCGATAATCTGGGCCGTATTGTGCTGCCCATTGAGCTGCGCCGCGTTCTGGAGATCGACCAGGATTCCTCTTTGCAGATCTTCGTGGAAGGCGACGAGATCATTCTGAAAAAGTATCAGCCTGCCTGCGTATTCTGCGGTGAGGCCAAAGGCGTGATGCAGTTCCACGGCCGCAACATCTGCGCCGAGTGCCGCAAGGCCATCGGCCAGCTGTGAACCGGAGCAACTGCTGTTTGCAGTAAAATTAAAAGACCGGAACCCTGGTGGTTCCGGTCTTTTCTTTTGGATTATTTCTGCTTGTCGATGCGCTTTTCGCTGTTTTTGATCAGCATCATCAGGCTGCCGGAATACAGGCGGTAATCCTGCTCCAGGCTCTGGCTGGTCATGGCAAAGCAGCTGGTATCCTTCATGGGGGCGCTGCTGCCCACCTCTTCGCCGGCCAGAATGGCAGCCACATTGGCTTCGGCAGTGTCCATGGCAGCGGAGGAATATCCGCTCCACCGGCCGTTGCTCACACTGAACAGGCTGCTGGCATTTTTGGCATTGGAGGAATAGAGCAGGCGGAACATCTTATACACCGCCACGCTCAGATAGCCGCTCACCTCGCTGATCAGATCGCTGTTCTGGCTGGCACCCAGCTTGTCGTACAGGATGTTCAGGCTGTTGGAGATCAGCTTTTTGTTCATGGTGGGCAGGGTGCTGCCGCGATAGATGCTGTCCCGCGCAGAATCCGGGTTGGGAATATCCTCCACCCGCAGGGTCAGGCCGTTGCGGTCCGGGCTGCGGCCCAGCAGATAATCGCAGGACACATCATAATACTCCGCCACGCGCACCACAAAATCCAGGCCGCATTCGCGAATGCCCTTCTCATAGTGGGACAGCAGCGCCTGGGATACACCCAGATCCGCAGCCGCCTGCTTCTGGGTGATGCCCCGCTCTTTGCGCAGCAGGGTAATGATCCGGTTAAATTCAGTCGTCATGCACTCTCTACCTCTTCGTTCCGCAAGTCCGTCCTGTCCGCATCGGGCACAGGCCACCCGCGGAGACAATTACGTATCGTAAATTATAAAACAACCAAAACGCTTTGTAAATACAAATTTCGCCAATTTTCTTTTTGTTTTTTCGTAGGTTTTGCCTAAATATTGACTTTGGCACCTAGATGTATGATAATAAGCAGGAATTCTTTTCTAAATATTGTGTTTCAAGAATTTTCCATTTAGTATTATGTTACCATTTTGTAATCTTTTGATCTGTTTTCAGGAGGGATTTTTTTGAAAACCTTTACCCTGCACCTGATCCGCCACGGGCTGACCCGGGGCAATCTGGACGGGCTGTATGTGGGCGGCGGCACCGACCTGCCCCTGTGCGACGAAGGCCGCGCCCAGCTGGAGGAGCTGCGCAGCCGCTTTGAATATCCCCAGCCTTCGCTGGTGTTCACCTCGCCCCTGCTGCGAGCCACCCAGACCGCGGACATTCTTTTCCCCACCGCCCGAAAGCTGGCCATCGACCAGCTGCGGGAGGCCGGCTTCGGCGTATTTGAGGGCCGCAAGGTGAATGAACTGGTGCACGAACCGGAGTTCGCCCGCTGGATGGACCCCACCTCCGGCTTTACGCCCCAGGGCGCGGAGCCTACGGCCCAGTTCCACCAGCGCTGCGGCGAAACTCTGATGAAGCTGTTCGAATACCTGATCCGCTCCGGCACCGAGGAGGCCGCCTGCGTGACTCATGGCGGCGTGATCATGAGCATGCTGGCCCAGAAGGCCCTGCCCCGGCACAAGCCCGAGGACTGGATGGCCGACCCCGGCGCGGGTTACACCCTGCGCACCGACGCGGCTCTCTGGATGCGGGATGGTATTGTGGAAGCCGTGGACATTGTACCCTTCGGCTATCTGGACGACGAAGCCTGATTTTCCCAACCGCAATTATAAAAGCAGCCCCGGAGCTTTGTTCCGGGGCTGCTTTTGGGTTTTGCTTTCTTTTTTACATCACGCCCAGCGCAAACAGCGCCGCCAACATGCCTGCCACACCCAGCAGAATGGACAGGGAGTTGATAAAGCTGGCAAGGCCGCCGTCGCCGCCGCACTGCTCGGTGAATGCGGGGGCGATCACCGAGATGGGCGCAAAGACCAGCACGGCCAGTCCCCGGCGCATTTCCAGCGAAAAGGAGCCAATGCAAGGATCCCCGCCGCAAGGATCCCCGCCGCAAGGATCCCCGCCGCAAGAATCAGCGCCACAGCCAGACGGATGCACAGCACCTTCCCCGCACTCCAGATATATTCCGGCTTCGCCTCGACCCGGAACATGGCTCCGATCATGAGCATGGCCAGAAAAGGATTTGCCACGGAAATCGGGTTGATAAAATCCAGCAGGCCCTGCGGCACCGTAATTCGCAGCATCACCAGCGCCAGCATGGTAAGATAGGTGACAAACGGCACCGAAGTGATCAGTTTTTTACCCACGCTTTTCAGATCCGGCTTTTCCCCGCCGCATACCACCGAGACCAGTGCATAGCTGCCGCCGGTGCACATGATGGAATTGCCCACATCAAACAGGCAGGCTGCCATCACCGCCTGTGCCCCCAGAAAGCTCTGAAGAAACGGCAGCGCGAACGCGCCAATGTTCCAGCTGGGCAGGTTGAGCATATATAGCGCCCGCTCGCCTGCCGAACGGCCCCGGCTCAGCAGCAGGCCCAGGCCGATCATCCCCCAGCTCACTGCCAGAGCCAGCAGCGGAATCAAAAGCAGCTTCGGCTGCCAGTCCATATTGGCGGTGCTGCTGATCACCGCAGCGGGCAGGGTGATTTTGAGCACAATGCTGCTGATTATTTTATGATCCTTTTCTCCGAAAATTCCGAGGCTGCGAAACGCAACCCCCAGCAGAATGATAAACAGAAACGAAACAGATTTTACGAAAACGGTCCCCATGGATCCAATCCCCCCTTTTTTATCACAACCATTTTATTATACCGCTGCCCCAAAATTTGCACCATGGAAAAACCGCACAAACCTCTTCCACAGCCGGGGCATTCCTCTCATCCTGCCGGACAACACAAAAAAGAGCATCTGCATGTTCTGCAGATGCTCTTTTTGCTTTTTTCGCCTGCACGGCCCATCCGGCAAAAATGCGCCTGGCGCTTAATCAGCCCTGCGGCTGCGAGGCCGGAACGCTCTCTGTCACCGGCTGAGAAGCAGGAACGCTCTCTGCCACCGGCTGGGAAGCAGGAACGCTTTCCGCCACCGGCTGGGATTCCGGCACAGGAGCCTCGGTGGGTACCGGCTCCGGTGTGGGCTCCGGCGTAGGCTCCGGGCTGGGCGTGGGTACAGCGGTGGGCAGTGGTGCGGGAGCGGAAGGCAACGCCTGCTCCGCGCCCGAGGCATCCAGCAGCTTCAGGCTCTGGCCTGCAAAGCCGCCATAAATGCCCAGATAGGTGCGGCCGGGCTGCACATTCAGCATGCTGCCATTCTGGTCATACAGCTTCAGCGGGGCCATGGCGTCGCCCTTTTCCCAACGAATGGTCTGTACCCCACCGCCGCTCAGATACAGCCCTTCGCCGCCGCTCAGATCGTACTGGCGGGTCACGCCGTTGTCCTTCATGCCGCTGGAAGCCATGAGCAGGATCACATTGGAGAAGCGAACCTCACTGTCCTCCGGGCGGTTGGCGTCGGTCTGGGGGGTATCGCCTTCCCGCAGATAGTAGCGCTGATCCTCCGGGACATATACCAGACGGGCAGTGCGCTCGCTGCCGTAGGTAATGGCCAGCTCATAGCCCTGGCTGTTCTGAGGAACGCTGCCCTCGGCAAACTGGAATAAGCTGTTTGGTTTTCCCTCGCTGCTCTGGCCATACAGCCCCAGCGCACCGGGTACCAGACTGCTGGTGGTGTACCAGCTGTACTGCTCCAGATAGAGCTTTGCACGCTCGGTATCCAGAGCAAAGGCACTGGTTCCGGTGTAGATGCCGTCCAGCGGCTGGTATCCGTAATAGTTCACCAGATTTGAGGTGTAGGCATCGCTGCCCACATACATGGGAATGGCCTGCAGAGGCATGACCATCTGCAAAAACAGGTCCCGCCCCTGGCCCACCGGGCCCACCTTCTGCAGCGCATCCACGCCGTCGTACACGGCCATCAGCCAGCTGCCCTGCCCTTCGGTGTTTGCCTCGATCAGAAGTTCGGTATCACCGATGCCCCACTGGGGCCAGGCCGCCTTGTCGTTGTAGAGCATCACCGCCACCGGGCGCTGGCCGTAATACTCGGTCTCACGACCGGTGAGCGCACTGATGCCCTCGGCAGGCATGGGCATATCGTTTTCCGCCTGCGGCAGCTCCGGCACCTGCTGCTCCGCCTGCGAAGAGGCCGCCTGGCTGGACGCAGAGACCTGTGCCTGGGAGGAATCCGCCCCTTTGCCGCAGCCGGCCAGCAGCGCCAGGCTCAGCGCCAGCGCCGCCGCTTTGTAAAATACTCTCATCTGTGTGTTTCCCCTTCCCCTTATGTTGTGCTTTGCTGGAGTGTAAAACAGGGCCTGTCCATTTTTGGCAGACAGGCCCTGGATCAAACTATGATCAATCCTCGTTTTCCACGAAGGTTTCGCTGGTGGGTGCTTCCTGAGTGTCCTGCGCGGTGGCCAGAGGCTCCCACTTGAAGCTCTCGGCCTCGTCGATATCCACCACGGTCACATAGCTCTTGCCGCAGTTGATTTCGAAGGGCTCCTGGGTATCAAAGGTTACCAGACGCAGAGTGTCCAGCGGGGTACCCTTCTCCCAGCGGATCTTCTCGATCTTGCCGCCGTAGCAGTAGTAACCAACGCCGCCCCAGCTGTACTCGGCATACTGCAGATCCTTGGCTTCGTGGCCGGGATAGGTGTGGATATCGGTGAACAGCACGATCACATTGTCGAACATCAGCTGCTGATCGTTGTTTTCATCGATGGTATCCCGGTAGCTGCCCAGGCTGGAGTAATACTGAGCCATCTTGTACTGACCAAGAGAGGCGTCGTAGTCGAACTGGGTACGGTAGCTCTGGGAATGGCGGATGGTCACACGCTCGGCGTTGTTATCGCCCTCCACAAAATTGCCTGCGGGAATCACGGCCGGATCACGGTAATCCACAAAATCAAAGAAGGTGGAATTGTAGCTGCGGCGGTCGTCGATGTTCTGACTTTCAATGTACTCGGCGATCTTTTCACCGTTGGTGTAGGCAGTGTGCTCGGTAGCCACGGTGTTGCCCGCCCAGTTCAAACGGTTTTTATCCCGATAGATCAGGCCGGCAGCAGTGTTGCCCTCCAGATCCCACTCCTCATAGCTGTAGTCCTCGATGTACTGGCGCTGCACCACACTCTGGCCCACATGCACATACAGCGGCTGCCAGGGCAGAACCAGACGGAAGAACTGGTCGCGGGCGGAACGGATGGGACCGATCTCGGGAATATCGTTATAGTCGGTGAATACCGCCATAAAGCGGGTAATTCCGCCTTCTACCTTGATCTCGAACAGGATATCCGCCGCGGAAAGGCCGCGCTGGGGCCGGCATGCCTGAATATTATTCACCATAACGGCGGTGATGCGCTCGCCTTCCGGATAGTCAATGTCCTTTTCGTAGCCGGTCAGAACCTGGGCCTCATAGGGCTCCGGCGTGGGTTCCGGCGTAGCCGCGGGGCTGGATGCTCCCTGCCCGCCTTCGCCACTGGTGGTCTCACCCTTGCCGCCGCAGGCGGTGAATACGCTGGCCGCCATGAGTACAGCCAATACGACACTCATTAATCGCTTCATGTGATTCTCTCCATTTGTCTGTGTATTTTTTTGCACAGGCCGCAGCCGGGGCGCACCCATGCGGAAAGCCCTTTTCTCGCGCCGGGGGCGCTGCACCCCCGTTTTTCCCATTTTACTCCCGCTCAGAATCGTTGTAAAGCAAACGGGAATTTTTACGCACTTTCGCCAAAATCCCAGGAAAAAGTTTGTGAATCAAACCCATTGAAAGTTTTTCCCAGGCTTCAGCGTGGAGATCAAAGCGGAATCCCCACGCCCCAACCGCTCGTTCTTGAAACGATGGGCTATTCTTATCATACTCATTTTTGAGCCGTTTGTAAACACTTTGTAATTTTTGGAGGCACTTTCAGGGTCAAAAACAGCCTTAAGGCTTTCTCCGCTGTTTTTTTGAAAAAACCGCTTGACAAAGTGATGGCGGATTGATATAATAAACAAGCTGTAAACAGCGTGAATCATTAGCTCAGTCGGTAGAGCATCTGACTTTTAATCAGAGGGTCCGGAGTTCGAGTCTCCGATGGTTCACCAAAAAATCCCGGACGCGAAAGCGCCCGGGATTTTTCCTTATTTACTCTTCATTCTTCACTTTTCACTTAACACTCCCCCGTTTTCCTTTCATTGAGGCCGGGGGAGTTTTTGTTTTGCCCGCGGTTTCAGCCCTCTTCGGTGTTGTGGCGTGCGTCGTGCTTTTTACGGGCGATTTCGGCAGTGATGATGCCCAGAGCCGCCAGTGCAAAGACCACACCCCAGATTACCGTTCCGGTCTGCCCTGCCACAGCCGGGGCCTGCGCCGCCTGCTGGGTTCCGGCGGCCAGCACGCCGGGAGCCGCGCCAAAGGCCAACAGCAGCACACCCACCAGTGCGGCCAGCGTGCGCAGAGAACCAATCACCCAGTCCATCTGTTTTCTTTTCTTCATTCTCCTTTTCCCCCTCATTGTTCCGTTTTGTTCTGTTTTCAGTTTAGACCCGTCGGGTTGGCAGGTCTATCGCTTTTGGGTGAAGGGGGTGTAAAGTTCCGGTCAAATTTTTTCGGCCCGCCAAAGCACACGAAAAAGCGCCGCACCCGGTCGGGTGCGGCGCTTCTGTTCGCTTCACATATTCGGCGCAAAGGACGCGGATCAGCGCTCCTTGGTGGCGATCTCGGTGAGGATCTGGCCGATGAAGGCATCGGGGGTCATCACGCCGCCCTTCTCCTCCTTGCGGGCACGAACGGCAACCAGGCCCTCTTCCATCTCCTTGTCGCCCACAACCAGCATGTAGGGGATCTTCTTGAGCTGGGCCTCGCGGATCTTGTAGCCCATCTTCTCACTGCGGTAGTCGGTGTCCACACGGATGCCGGCAGCCTCCAGCTTCTCGTGCAGCTGGCGGGCGCAGGCGTGCTGACGCTCGGTGATGGGGATGATCTCCACCTGAGTGGGCATCAGCCAGGTGGGCAGAGCACCGGCGTACTTCTCCAGCAGCAGGGCCAGCGTACGCTCGTAGCAGCCGATGGAGGTACGGTGGATGATGTAGGGGGTGTGCTCCTGACCATCCTCACCCACATAGGTCATGCCGAACTTCTGAGCCAGCAGCATGTCGATCTGGATGGTAATCAGGGTATCTTCCTTGCCGAACACATTCTTGATCTGGATGTCCAGCTTGGGGCCGTAGAAGGCGGCCTCGTCGATGCCCACCTTGTAGTCCAGACCCAGATGGTCCAGAATCTTCTTCATCAGGCCCTGGGCTTCCTCCCACTGCTCGGCGGTGCCCTCGTACTTGTCCTTACGGTTGGGATCCCACTGGCTGAAGCGGTAGCTTACATCCTCACCCAGGCCCAGGGTATCCAGCATTTCCTTGGCCAGCTCCAGGCAGCCGCGGAACTCCTCCTCCAGCTGGTCGGGACGCAGCACGATGTGACCCTCGCTGATGGTGAACTGGCGTACACGGATCAGGCCGTGCATCTCGCCGGAATCCTCATTGCGGAACAGGGTGGAAGTCTCGCCCAGACGCATGGGCAGATCACGGTAGCTGCGCTTGCGGTTCAGGTAAACCTGATACTGGAAGGGGCAGGTCATGGGACGCAGGGCGAAGCACTCCTTGGTCTCGTCGTGGGGGTCGCCCAGAATGAACATACCGTCCAGATAGTGATCCCAGTGGCCGCTGATCTTGTACAGATCGCGCTTGGCCATCAGGGGGGTCTTGGTCAGCAGGTAGCCCCGCTTCTGCTCGGTGTCCTCCACCCAGCGCTGCAGCAGCTGGATGGCGCGGGCGCCGTTGGGCAGCATGACCGGCAGGCCCTGACCGATCACATCCACCGTGGTGAAGTACTCCAGCTCACGGCCGATCTTGTTGTGGTCCCGCTTGAGGGCCTCTTCCTGCTGCTTCAGGTACCCCTCCAGCTCGCTGGCCTTGGGGAAGGCGATGCCGTACATGCGGCACAGGCTGTCGCGATTGGAGTCGCCGCGCCAGTAGGCGCTGGTGGCCTGGGTCAGCTTCACGGCCTTCACCGCGCCGGTGCTCATCAGGTGCGGGCCGGCGCACAGGTCCACGAAGTCGCCCTGCTGGTAAACGCTCAGCTCCCAGCCCTTCTCGGCGTACTCTTCCAGCAGCTCCAGCTTGTAGGGCTGGCCGACGAAGATCTCGCGGCCCTCCTCCACGGTGATGATGCGCTTTTCCACCGGCAGATCCGCCTTGGCGATCTTCTTCATCTCGGCTTCAATGCCGGCGAACTGATCCGGCGTAAAGGGCTTCACACCGCCGATGTCGTAGTACCAGCCGCTCTCCAGAGCGGGGCCGATGCCGAAGTGGGCTTCGGGGTACAGATGCTGGATGGCCTGGGCCATCACATGGGCGGCGGTGTGCCAGAAGGCATGCTTGCCTTCCTCGTCCGCAAAGGTCAGGATCTCCAGCGCGCAGTCCTTGTCCAGCACGGTGCGCAGATCGCACACCTGACCGTCCACCTTGGCGGCGCAGGCGCTCTTGTACAGGCCCATACCGATGCTCTTGGCAACCTCGGCAGCGGATACGCCCGCTTCGAATTCCTTGACGGTGCCCTTCAAATCAACTTTAATCATAACTGTTCGACCTCCCGTTTGATCGCTTCGCCCGAAAGGGGCGAAGAAAAAGAAAAATGCCCCATCCCGTAAAACAATAACGGGATGAAGCATCAAAAAGCTCCACGGTTCCACCCGAATTGCGCACTGTATGCGCCCACTCGTTTGGGCGATAACGGGCCCTTGCCGGCGGGGGTTCGCCCCCGCGCTCCGCGGTGGTAAGCTGTGGGGGCACTGCGCGCAGCCGCTCTCAGCACGCTCCCAAATGGGAAACGGCGGCCTTCTCTATCCGCGTTTTGCCCGCCCGCTCATGTCCGCATCTGCGCTTTTGCGGGATAGGTTCAGCATTATCTTATACCTTCTCTTCCGGATTGTCAATATTTCTTGACAATTTGTGAACTCGTCATTAAAATAAATAGTAAGTATATTAGATGATTTGCCGCAGGGTTCGCCCTGCTTTTGTGAAATATAAGCAAAATAGTGTGAATATTTCCAAACGAACATTGGCAACATATTCTGTTGCTTTGCGATAACCAATTCAGCCCGCTTCCCCGCTTCCGCCGCACCGCCTGTGTGGCGGTATCGTTGTGCTGCGTGCCGTTCGTTTAAGGCCCCACAAACAGTCGGTCTGCCCCTGCACCATGGCGATCATCTCAGATACCAGTTTTATTTGAGGAGTTGAAAACATTGCCGTCCATTATCACATTGGTAGTGGTGGCAGTCGTTGCAATCGCCGTCGGTGTGGCCGCAGGCTTTTTTGGGGGCCAGGACTACCGCCGCAAAACCGCTGAAGCAAAGATCGGCAGCGCCGAAGAAGAAGCAATGCGGATTGTGAACGACGCCATCAAAGCCGCAGAACAGAAACGCAAGGAAACCGTAATCGAGGCCAAGGACGAAGCCCTGCGCATGAAAACCGAGGCCGACAAGGAAATCAAGGAGCGCCGCAGCGAGCTGAGCCGCCAGGAGCGTCGCCTGGACCAGAAGGAGGAATCCCTGGACAAGAAGGTGGCCGCTCTGGAACAGAAGGAAGAGGAGCAGCGCCGCCGCAGCGAGCTGGTGGAGGCGAAGCTGGACGAACTGGAACAGCTGAAGCTGCGCCAGATGGAAAAGCTGGAAACCATTGCCGGCCTGACCCAGGAGGACGCCAAGCACCTGCTGCTGAACCGCCTGGATCAGGAGCTGACCCACGAAAAGGCCATGCGCATCAGCGCCTACGAGTCCAACCTGAAGGACGAGTGCGACACCATGGCCCGCGAGATGATCGGCCAGGCCATCGCCCGGTGCGCCGCCGACCATTCCAGCGAGACCACCGTAAGTGTGGTTCCCCTGCCCAACGACGAGATGAAGGGCCGCATCATCGGCCGCGAGGGCCGCAACATCCGCGCCCTGGAAACCGCCACCGGCGTGGATCTGATCATCGACGACACCCCCGAAGCCATCACCCTGTCCAGCTTCGACCAGGCCCGCCGTGAGGTGGCCCGCATGACGCTGGAGCGCCTGATTGCCGACGGCCGCATCCACCCCGCCCGCATTGAGGAGACGGTGGAGAAGTGCCGCCGCGAGCTGGAGCTGTCCATGAAGCGAGAGGGCGAACGCGCGGTGATGGAGGTGGGCATCCACGGCATCCATCCCGATATCGTGAAGCTGCTGGGCCGCTTGAAGTTCCGCACCAGCTTCGGCCAGAACGTACTGAACCACTCGCTGGAGGTTTCCTATCTGTCCGGTCTGCTGGCCGGCGAGATGGGCATGAACGTGACTCAGGCCCGCCGCGCCGGTCTGCTGCACGACATCGGCAAGGCTCTGGACCACGAGATCGAAGGCAGCCACATCCAGATCGGTGTGGAGATTGCCCGCAAGTACAAGGAGAACCCCGCCATTATCCACGCCATTGAGGCGCACCATGGCGATGTGGAGCCCAAGACTCCGCTGGCCTTCATCGTGATGGCCGCCGACGCCATCAGCGCCGCACGGCCCGGCGCCCGCCGCGAGAACCTGGAAAGCTACATCAAGCGGCTGGAGAATCTGGAAGAGATCAGCTGCAGCTTCGAGGGCGTGGAAAACGCCTTTGCCGTGCAGGCCGGCCGCGAGGTGCGCATCATGGTAAAGCCGGATGCCATCAGCGACGACCAGCTGATTCTGCTGGCCCGTTCCATCACCAAGAAGATCGAGGAAGAGCTGGATTATCCCGGCCAGATCAAGGTGAACGTGATCCGCGAAAGCCGCGCAGTGGAATACGCCAAGTAAGCGTTCAACCATACAACGAGCCCCCGGTGGAAAAATCTCCACCGGGGGCTTTTTTTTGCCGCAAAAACACCTGCAGGGAAAATTACATCTCTGCAGGCGGTCTCGTTTGTGATTCTGTTTTCGTCCGCTCAGCCCTGGCAGCCCAGATCGTCCCAGTCGCCGAAATCCTCGGCACTGGCAATGCGGGCGGGGTCCAGCTTTCCGTTCTCGTCCAGAGGCTTTTCCGCCGCGCCCAGGGTCACCGGGTTGGGATTGGGGCCCCGATCCGGCCGCTGGGGATAGGCCGTGGCTTCCGGCTGCGGCTCCGGTTCAGGCTCAGCCTGACCGGCTCCGGTCTGCTCCGGTTCGGTGGGCACTTCCACATACTCACCTTCAATGTGGACACTCTTGTTGTAATCGTTCAGCAGCTTATAGGCCACAGCGCCCGCCGCAATGCCCAGAATAATGGAGATCATTCGCTTGAAAAATCCCATGGGTACTCCCTCCTTTTTCAGTAGTATACCACAGGGCCCGCTCCGGTGCAAACCCGGGAGCGGGCCCTGTCTGTTTCAATTTATGATGCCGTACCGATCAGCTGAAGGTGACCACGTCGTCCTTCAGGGGCTGGGCGGCCTCCACCGAAAGGGCGGTGAGCACCGGGCCCTTGCCGCCGAACAGGGGGTGGAACTGCACCCGCACCTTGGCGGTGATCTTGATCCAGCTGCGCTGAGCCAGCTTTTTCGCATCGTCATACTTGCAGGGGAAGCCCACAAACTGGATATCCTGCACGCAGCAGGTCATGGCGAAGCGGCCGGGCACAAACTGATTCTGGCCCACCCGGGGGGTCTGGCAGACCTGGGCGGTGAAGCGCACGGTTTTGCCCGCATACTTCTCCGGGTCCTCGCTGGCATCCAGATACCATACGCCGAAGTCCTCGTCGCCAATCTCGATCACATCCGCGTTGATGTCGAAGGGCAGCTCGTCCGGCAGCTGGTCGTAAGCCACACTGCCATCGGCGTATTCGTAGGCGATATCGCATCGGCGGCTGGCCTGGCGCACCGCCTTGTGCACGAACTCCTGATCCTCGGCGGTCAGGCCGTCGGCCCGGTTCACCACCAGCAGTTCGCACTGGGCGAATTTATCCAGGAACAGCTGGCGCATGTTGTCGAAGTACATGCGGAAGGTGTTCGCGTCGGCGGTGCCGATGGTCTGGTAGATGACCCAGTTCTCCGGCATGGCTTCGTACAGATCCTGCACCATCCACATGCCGTTGTACTCGATCACCACACGGCCCGCGCCGGTCTTTTTCACCAGCTCGGCCAGATGGGTGGGATTCAGCTGCTCCTTGTCCTCAATGAGCTCCACGCTCACACCGCCGAAGGCAAATTTATCGGCGTCGTATTCCTCTTCGCCCTCCTCGCACACCAGCAGCAGGGTCTTGTCGCCGGAGTCGAACTGGGGATCCTCCATGGTCTCCTGCACAAAGCGGGTTTTGCCGCTTTCCAGAAAACCCAGGAACAGATATACCGGAATCTCTTTCACGTTACGTTTCCCTCCCTGCGGCTCAGGCCAGATGGAACAGCTGCTCCAGAGCAGCCTCGTCCAGCTTGGAACCGATCACGCACAGGCGGCCGGTCACATCCGCGGCGCCGCCGCGTACGTCCGCCTCACCGGGCACATGGTCGAAGTAGATCCAGCCGTTTGCACCGGGCAGAATGCCCTTGGCACGCAGCACCACACCGTACTTGCCGCTGTCCAGCTCTTCCAGAGCGGTGCGGATTTCCTCCTCTGTGAACACGCGGGCAGTCTCACGGCCCCAGCTGGTGAACACCTCGTCGGCGTGATGGTGGTGATGATGGTCGTGGTCATGGCCGCAGCCGCAGCTGCACTCCTCGTCATGGTCGTGATGATGGTGCTCGTGGGGTATTAAAAGCGATTGTTGATAATAAAACCCAACGTATATTAGGGG
>JACXXQ010000171.1_pt1 | contig 43614 bp, 64 predicted proteins | sample 8621361 | NCBI WGS metagenome assembly JACXXQ01 (sample SAMN15503820, study PRJNA645414) | gut metagenome | isolation source: feces | host: Bos taurus | place: USA | collected 2016 | reverse complement strand
TTGCCTGCGTAGGCTTTGGGTAATCAAAAATCTTGCTGGGGGTAGGATTCTCAATTCTCTTGACATGGATGTCCCGGTACTCCGGGTAGTGGTTGCCTGCCATCTGGCAAGCGTGAAATTCTGCGGCCTGCTGGCTGCTGGCGGTCAGGCGGTAGGTCAGGGCCGCGTCTCCTACCGGGCCGCTGCAGAGCACAACAACATGATATTTAGGCACTCTTCGCCTCTCCTTTCTTGCGCAAAGGCCTGCGATTTGCAGCGTTTTTGAGGAAATCGGGGGCTTTTGCTGCATCTTCTGGGGGGCGCGTGACCAGTTTGTTACGCCCCGCCCCGATTGGGTTCGTCTTGCGGTACTCTTCCACAGACGTGCAGCCCTGCCGGGCGGCTTCTGCCAGTGCCTTGCGGACATAGGCCCAGCTGTGGCCGCCCAGATCCTCGCACTTGCGGATGATCTCAGTCACAAGGTCAGAACCCAGGCGATCAACGTAACCGGTCAGCTCTTTCTTGCCTGTTTCGCTCAGCTTTCCGATACGGCCCCGGAATTCTTCAAAAACAATGGTCGTCGTCAAGTCGTCTCGCGCATCCGCGCGCGTGTCGGAGTCTACGATAGTAGACGACGACTGTACTTTGTACTTTGTACTTTGACCTTTGTACTTTGGTGTGCATTTGGTTTCTGCCGGTTTCTCCGGAAAACCATTTGGTTTCTCTCGGTTTTCTGCAATAACCATTTGGTTTTTCTCTGTTTTCTTGGGTCTGCCGCCTTTACTACCGGATTCTCTATGAGACAAAACGGAACGTTGATACGTTTTAATATTCTCATCCATGAACGGTCGAAGTGCTTCAAAAGCCATCTGTTCCAGAGGCTCCAGTCCGTCCGGTTCCTCTCCGTGCTCCACATACCGCCGCATCTTGGTGATGGTGTTTTTGTACTGCTCAGGCGGAAGAATATCCAAAATCACAAATTTGTCGAATGGAATCATCAACGCTTTCGGCCTGATTTCATCGTCCACGGTGCACCTCCTTCCTTACACGCCCGTATAGCCAGATAGCACAGCTGGGAGGTCAGAACGGGAGATCGCCGTCGTCTGTGATCTCTGCGAAATCGTCCGCGGAACCCTGCGAGAAGTTCTGCGCCGCCCGCGGTGCGCTGTAAGAGGATTTTGCTTTGGAAGTGTAGTTTTTCGTCTGCTGGTCGAAATCGCGCACAGCGGGCTTGTCTGCCGCCTTTGGGCCGCAAAAGCTGACGTTGTTTGCCAAAACCTCCACTTTCGTGCGGTTTCTGCCCTGCTTGTCCTGATACGAGCGGGTCTGGATGCTGCCGTCAATGGCGATCATGCTGCCCTTCTGGAAGTACTCGCAGATAAACTCTGCCGTCTGCCGCCAGGCAACGATATCGATGAAATCGGCCTTGCGCTCCTCGCACTTCGGGGTGTATGCACGGTCAACCGCAATGCTAAAGCTGCACACGCTGGTGCCGTTCTGTGTGGTCTTCAGCTCCGGGGTATGGGTCAGGCGGCCCATCAATGCTACGATGTTAAGCATGCGTCAATCCTCCATCTTCCGCGCTATCACCAGCTCCGATCTCATAATCGATATTTGCGCCCATCAAGACCTCCGGGCATTCAGCGCGGGCAAAATAAGCAGCGGCGCGATATTTCAGCATCATTTCTGTCATGGAAGGCCAGAAACTTCCGTTTTTATCCCACCATCCATTCTTTTTGGCCATTGCAACGGTCACCTTGGGGCCTTCTACCTTCTCGCCGGTTACCTTGTCGATGCCAACGAGGCGGCACCCCCATGTATCCTTTCCCTCTTCGCCTTCCATCCGGTAGTGCGTGCGCCCTGCGAACAGGCCGCTGTTATCGATCATAGCCTTGCAGCTCTTGCCACTCCACGAAGGATTGCCACGGATGACGTAAAGGTTCTGCATCACAAACGTCGGATCCATGCCCATTCGGGTGGCCATGTTGCAGGCGACCGCGCAGGCGGCAACGTTTCCCTTGTAGCTCTGGGGAACCATACCGTCAGGAAGCTGTGCATAGGCTTTTCCCATGCTGCATGCGAGCTTCCACGAATCCATGTCCGGGTTGACGGCCTGCACGGCAATCGAGTTTTCCTGCGGCGGAATCGGCGCGATCTGCTCGGCGGGTGTTTTAATGATTTCTTCAGGCATGATGGATGTCCTCCTCTACAAACTTGACTTCAATAACATTGGCGAAACGCATGATTGCGTCCAATTCGGATTTTGTGCAGTGGAAAACAATCTTACGGTCTCTTGCCTCCTCTTCCTGCGTGAATGATGCAAATTCACCGTCGTCAAACTCGTCCGGGTCGAACCTTCCGTTGATCTCATAGGCGATTGCAGGCTTTGCCAGCTTGATCCTGTAGGGGTTCTGGTAAACGCCTTTGTAATTGTCTGGCATTCCTCTGATCACTGCTTCATGGAGCATCTCTCGATACTCCATCATGTAACAAAAGTCTATGGAATCATAAGGCTCCGGCATAATTTGTTCACCAGCGGCAGCGTGGATGATATCGACCAGACAAAGAAGCTTTCCAACGCGCCTGTAGATCGAATCAATCGTACTTCTCGTCACGGTATCCGGGAGCTGATTTGACCGGGCAAAATTTGTAAAAAGTGCAATCGCATGGTTCACATCACTTGTCAGCTCGTTCCCGGTACTGATAAGCCGGAACAGCACATTGTCTGTTCCAACGTACTGGAAAATACCCTCAGCTTTGTTGGAGAGCTCTTTCACGCGGGCTCTTCTGGATAAAATGCTCATTTGCGCCACCTCCCGTTTTTCCATGCCCGCCAGACCAGAAAGACCACGACCAGAACGATGAATCCGATCCATAAGGTCAGCCCGCGGGCCACTATCTTTGCCGCCGGGGTGGAAAGTACCTCCACGGCCCGGAACAGCAGCTCTGTTTTACTCACTGTAAAATCTCCTTTCGTTCAAAAATACTTTGCTTTGCCTTTGCTCTTCATAGCGAATCTGCTCAACGCCCTTGCGATGCCTTGCCGCCCACGCCTTTACCACGCCCATCCTTGCTTTTCGACACGAGACCCTGCATTGCCTTTGCTTATCGAGGCAAGTCTGATCCAAGCGATCTACGCATATCTAAGCCGTTGCGCTGCGCTTTCCAGCTGAGCCTTGCCTTTGCTTTGCATTCCTGTGCCTTTGCTTTGCATTCCTGTGCCCCTGCTGAGCAAACTTGTCAGCACAATGCCGTTGCCGAGTTCTGCGCACATGTCCGCGCCTTTGCAAAGCTAGTAAAGGCTAGCCAGCGCCTTTGCAAATCATATCATTGCCGTAGAAGATCAAATCCTATCCATGCAATGCTGTTGCTCAGTCGATGATGTCAAAGGTGAAGCGGCCCTTGCCGCTGTTTCTCCACTGGCCGATGCCGCGCAAAACGCCGTAGTCCAGCCACTCCAAAACCGCGTTCTCGAGCGATTCGTCCATGAGGAGGATTTCAAACTCGCAGGTGCTGCCTGCCGGGATCTCCTCGGAGTTGGCCAGGCTCACACGCTCACCCTGGGCCGTCTGGGCACGCAGGGGGCGCTGGCAGTCGCCGATCTTTCCGTTGACCTTGATGGGGATCATGCGGGGCTGCGGGAAGATCAGGCCGTCGATGACCTTCTTGTAAGCAGAGAGCTTGCCGCTCTCGTTGGCGGCCCGCTTCTTGCCGGTCTCGGTCTTGCCGCCCACACGGGCCAGCATACCGCAGGAATCCTTGAAGAATCCCTTGATCTGGTAGTCGTAGAGCACCGGCTCTCCGTTCTCGTTGCGGGGAAAGACGGTCATACACTTGTCTGCCACGGCATCCGCGCCCAGAGCGGCCACCTCGTCCTCAATCGTGGCTGCATCCGGGCTCTTGCTGGCAATGAAGTCCCGGGCGACGTTCTGGTTGGAGGGCCAAGTGCCCAGCACCGGCTCCAGGAAGGTGATCTTGACTTTCAGAATTTTGGTTTTCATGCTGATTTCTCCTATATCTTGTGGTTTATGTAACCTAAAACGCATTATCTTGCGTACAGAAGGTTCCCCAGAGCGTCCCGCACCTGGATCATCTCGTAATGCTGGATGTTCTCGTCTGCCCAGTGTTGGGCCTTAACGCTGGCGGGCTCCCCGGGGTGTTCGTCCGGCGTGAGCGGGTCTGTGAACTGCCTGATATCGCAGCCCCGAGGGTTCTTACGGTAGGCGTAAGCATATACAATCATGCTCATGCGCCCCTCCGGTTCTGCCGGTACTCCGGCTCTTCGGTGCGGGCGTGGGTTCGGTCAATGCGGCCATAACGGCGGGCGTTCTGCTCACGATACTGGGCGGCAAAGCCCAGCCGCAGGAACATCACCGCTGCCAGCACCAGGCACAGGGCCGTGGCAAACTGTCCGTCCGAGATGGTGCTGCCCGTCTGTGCGCTGCCCTCGATGCCCATGCCGTACAGCAGACTTGCGGCACCGCTGGCAGCAGCCAGCCAGTAAAAAACGCCAGATTTGATTCTCATGCGGATTCTCCTTTCTCAAGTGAGGGGAAAAACAGCTCCCCAATCTCTTCCTGCCGGATGTCCAGCAGTTCACACATTGCTGTGATCTCTGCGCTTGTCCACGGATTGTGCCCCTGCATTCTGCCGCTCATAGTGTCCCGGCCAATGCCGATATACTTAGCAACTTCCTGATCGCGGTAGCCGCAGCTGTGGAACCGGCCCCGAAGTTTCCAGTACGGAATCTGCCGGAAGGTGCCCTGTATGACCTTCATCATGCTTCGACCTCTTTTCTTTGATGTGTGCCAGCCGCTCCGGCTGTCTTGCATCCCAGCGCTGTTCAAGCCAGCGCTTGTTGTAGTGCTTCTTCACGGCTCATCCTCCACAAACTCGCCATTTTTGAGCGTGTACCAGACGTTTTCCTTGATGTGGGCACCGTCTACTTTTGCCATCTTTGCCCACAGCATATTGCCGTCATCGTCGTACTCGGTCAGCACCAGATAGCAGCCCAGTGCGCCGCACGCCTTGCCGTAAGCACCGTTTACAACGGCAAGACTATTTTTGCCGCATGCTTTTGCGCTGCAATAAACCCCAGTGGCTGCAGCCGTGCTGAAATCGCCGCTCGAACCCGCCGTGCTGAAATAGCCGCTGGAACCCGCCGTGCTGCAATCGCCGCTCGAACCCGCCGTGCTGTAACGTCCGCTGGAAAAAGGTTCTTTGCCCTTCACCCGATTAAAAACGGCATTCACCGTAGCTTTTACCAGCCCTGCAAAATTCACCTCACCTTTCACTGTAAGCTCAGTGCAGGCCAGTTTACTGTCCTCTCCACTTTTATCCACGTTCCCGCCGCACTCGACCTCAAAAAAGCGCGGGCTATCCTTCAACGGGTAGTAGTGCAGCACATCCAGAGGGTTCTCGCAGGCGTGCATACCAGCGTGGCAGCAGTCGGCCTTGTCTTCATGGTAGGTCTTGCCCACCTCGTACTGCTTGCCACGGCACATCACGTTTTTGTCCATGGCCTTGTAGGCGATGATCTTTTCACTCATGCTTATATCCTTCCTTATTGGTATGTTTCTTCTGTGCAGGCACGGTCAGCGCCTCACTTCTTAGAGCCGCAAAAGCTGCCTATCAGAAGCAGCGCAATCCACGCCGCCGTTCCGGCGGCCCAGGTGAACGTCCAGTGCATCAATGCGCAGATGGCCCACACGGCGGCGCAAGTAACGCCCCACGAGATGCCCAGAAGGACGGCAAACGCGATGATGATCGCCAGTGATTCACCCATTGTTCCGCACCCCCTTTGCGGCGCTCTAAGATGCCTGTGCCGCTGAGTCCGTGCACCACTTGCCAGCCGGGGCGGTCTTGCGGGGGTCTGCCGGGGCTTCGTCCTCTTCCAGTAGCTGCTTCAAATCCTCCTGCATCCAGTGGTAAATGTTGGCCTTCTCCGAAGCGTTTTCCTCTTCTTTGGTAGGCATCTTGCCAAGCATAGTGCGAAATGCACCGCCAGCAACCTTAACCATAGCCTGCTGCTCCAACTCGTTGTACTTGCCGATTAGCTTGCAAATTTTATCTCGCATCGTAAATTTCATGTTACGTACCCCTTTCAAACGTGGTCTGTTCCACATTCTCGTTGTGGTCGATGCTGGGCGTCAGGCCAATGGCCTTGAGCTGCTCATAAATGAACCGCTGGCCCGCTTCCGTCCAAACGGTGGTGTTTGGCGTGGTTACCTTGCCACTGTTGTGCTCAAACGGACGGCCTTTGCGGTTTTTGGTGTAACCTTTTCCGCTATACTTTGCGTATAATACCCACTGCCCGTCGCTGTTCTTCCACTGGATTTTCAGCCCGTGCAGGATGCTGTTCAGCTTCTCGCCGCTCATGCCGTAATCCTTTGCAATGCTGGTAGCCGTCCGGCAGTTATCGCCAATGCACACGGCCCTGGCATACTCTGCATCTGGCTTCAGGTCGCTGTTCTCTGCCAAAAGCTGTTTGTTTACGGCCTTGAGCTGGTCGTTCTGCCTCTGGGCGATAAGCACCGCCCGGCGCATGACCGCTTCCGGGCTGTTCCACTGCGCCTCCACGGCCAAGAAATACTGCCGGGCCTGCTTTCCGCGCTCGTTGCGCTGTATCATGCACAGTTCCTTCGCCATCGGGATGGTGAGCTGGTGGTCGGTGCGGGGTTTGCCTGCCAGACCGTCAGACCTATTACTCAAAAATGAGTAATAGTCCTCACCCTCAGTGAAACCATACTCGGTCATACGGTTAAACCAATCGTTGTACCGGGTCGTGACTTCTAAGAAGTCGTGCAGCTCCCGGCCGCTCACCGTGGGGCGCTCCGGGTTGTCGTAGCTAATGGGGATGAGATTGTTTAATTCACTCATGCCGTTTTGTCCTCCTTTTCCTTAATGATCTCGCTGACGGCAGTTTCCATCTTTTCCCGAATGCCGGGAGGGTTGCGCTTGCTGTTCAAAATCAGTGAACAGTAGCTTCTCGAAAATCCAAGATGCTTTGCTACGTCGTCTACTGTAATCTGGTTGTTGTGCATCCGGCCTACTAAACGGCCTGTCCATTTTTCAGGCACTTTCACACCTCCTTTAAAACGCAAGTTGAAACAAAATTGACAACGGCGCACCGATTTGCTATACTGTTCAAGGCTTCTAGTTAAACTGATTCAAAAGGCGGTGATTTTGATGACCAAACTTTTGAGACAGCCAGTTCCAGACACGAGCAAGTGCGTTCTGGTGACAAATCGGTGAAAAGTCTGTCTGTGAAACAACCGCAGGCAGATTTTTTTCTTATCGCCGCGTCAAATACCAGTTGAAAAAGTTTACAAAGTGTGTTACTATGTAGTTGCAGACACATAGTAAAAAAGCTTAGGCGGTGCGACCCGCTGGGGCTTTGTGTTTTGTTAACGTTTTTAACTGACAACGCCATTATAGCAGTAACTAAAGTAACTTTCAATAGTTTTCTGTAAACTTTGTAAACTTCGGCATACTGCACAAAAAGTTGGTGTATTTTATGGCATTTTACGAAAACTATTTGAAGCTGTGCGAAAAGGCCGGAAAAACACCATCTGCGGCAGCTCTTGAAATGGGGCTTTCAAAGCCGACAGTAAATCGCTGGAAAAAGGGCGGCGGAGCAACTGATGCCACAGCATTAAAGGTTGCATCTTACTTCGGTGTCACGGTCGAAGAGCTCACCGGAGAAGAGCAAAAAGAAAAGCCCAACGCCTTAGATGGCATTGAGCTTGAAAAATTGTCACCAGCCCGCCGGACGCTGCTGGAAGCGCTGGGTGGCATGGATGACGAAAACATTATGAAAATTGTTCGGATTGCTCAGGCAGTTAAAAAGGAGCTTCCAGAGTGAGCGTACATCTTAATAGAAAAGAACTCAAACTACTGAAAGCCCTCGATCGGGAATATCCCGGTGGTGTTGAACGGACAAAAGAACTGTTTCAAGACGCTACGGCGCTTGAAGAGCTTGGCTTTGCAGAATCTTCTACAACAGGGTTTATGCAGTCCGGGTTACGAATCACAGAAGCCGGAAAGCAATATTTGCGAGAGAAAAATGCAAACCGGTTTTCTGGGGCGATGAAAATAATCGGCTGTATTGTCACCTTGATTTTGATTCCGGTTCTGGTGAATCTGATTTCAGATTATGTATTACCAATACTTTTCAAATAAGAACCACTCAATCGTCCAGACAAAGCGGTAAAAGATGTCCTCAACAAAAAAGCGACGGATTCGATGCTGTTTCTTGGGCTTGTACCAGTTTCCGTTCTCGTCCTGCTTCAAAATGTTCAGTCTACAAAAGAGCATAATACCTCCGAATGACTTCTTTAAGCTGCTTTTCGGATAACGAAAGAATCTCGTTGGCGGCAAGACGCACAAGCTTGTCGTGCGATTCTTTTTCTTCCATTGTATCACATTTTGCAAACCTTGTGCTAGTTTCTTGCACTTTATTTTCCTCCTTTGGCATTTTCCTTGATAATTTAGTTTTTCGGCAGCTGGTTGGCTGCCTATTTTTGTATATGTGAGGTGTTTAATATGAGATTACGGAAAACTTCCACGCGGCTCTTCGCGGCGTCGCTGTGTTTGGCTGTGGCTGTGACGTGCACGGGGTGCGGCGGCAGCGGCGGCTCGATTCCAAACGCCTCCACAAGTATTGCAACCTCCACGAGTCAAGCCACCTCTGCGCCGTCTGTCAGCTCTTCGTCTAGCGTTGAGTCCGTCTCTTCGTCTTCGGCTCCATCGTCTTCCAGCTCTTCAACCGCTTCTTCGGCTGAGGCACCTTCCTCTAGCGTGAATAAGCCGCTCACAGAAGAGGAACTGATTCAGAAAAAAGTGAATGAAGCGTGCGAGAATCCTTCAAATGAAAGCGCATCTTGGATAAGCAAGCCGGGGCATGTTTTCGTGGCGATGGAGTACGACACGGGGAGACTTTATAACGGAGAATGGCTTGATTACAAAGAAGCATATCGGATTTTGAACAATTATCCCGGACGTGTTGCATTTCGGTCAATTCCAGACGATAGCATCGGCGGTTCAAATTGTGTTTGGAATTATATAGGGAGCACTCTTTCGTATTATCCAGTAAACGCGAATGACCCAAACACTTACGTAAAGAAAAACGGCTGGGTGTTTACTTGTTATGTTGCAAAAGACGGGACAATTTACAACGGAAGCTTGCAGGTTTTGAGCGAAGTTAAACAGAAATATGACTTGTACCTTGAGTATTTCCCGTATAATATTCAAGACTACGGCGGAACCGACTACGTTTACAACGGCTCTTCTCTTGAGTACAAGCCAGTTAGGACTTGCAACCCAAATGAATGGCCGGATCACGATGGAACCATCGCAGTATACTCACTCGACGAATCTAACAGAGTGCACATAAAATGTTATGGAAAACCGTTGTCTTCGCCGGATGAATATATATCAACTTTTTACCCTGGGTGCTCTTGGATGAGCGAATATCCAGAATATATCTCTAGTAACTGCATCCTTAACGGAAACACCTTGATTTACGACAGCATCCACAAGTGAACCTGTTTACAACTGCATTATACAGCCATTCGTTGTAATGCGTCAAGCGCGAAAAAGTGCGCAAAAATACTGCATTTTCGCTATAACGTTTGTTTTGCGCTGACTTTTGCGCGAAATACGCGCGTTTTACGCTGAATACGCGCAAAATATGCGCGTTGTTATTCGTGGTTGAAAGGCTGTTGCAAATTTTGCAACAGATCAGCAGCCAGCGCCCCGCCGGGCTCACCGGCTGCGTTACGCAGGGCTTGCACCTCCGGCAGGGCCTTATCTTGAATGTAAGCGCGAGCAAGACGCTGCTGCTCCGGGGTCATATCCAAATAGCAGGCCAGCATGGCACGGGCATGGGTGCGAAAGTGTGACAGATTTTTCATAACTCATTCCTCCCAGGGCTCAGGTGTGCGCGTGGTGCCCGTCAAAACGGTTGCGGGCATTCCATCGATGATGGTCATTTCGGTTTCTTTACCGTTTCTTTGCTCAAAATACATTTTGCTTTCTCCTTTCTTTTGTGCACATCTACGATTTATAAACCAAATTCTACCATGCGCCGTTGGAAAATAAAATACGGATAAAATTTGTCGAATGGCGTAGATTTTTTCTTCGCCATTTTTTGTTAAAAATACACCGGAATTATGGGGGCGAAAGTATGAGTTATTTTACGGCGAGCCAAATCGGGAAAGCGCTTGCAAAAGCACGGGTGTCTGCCCGTCTGAGTCAAGTGGAGATCGCAAGGCGCATTGAAAAAGGAGAACGCACCGTGCAGAGCTGGGAAAAAGGATGCACCAGCCCGGACAGTGACGAGATCATGGACTGGTGCACGGCGTGCGGGGTGTCTCCTATATCTGTTTTCATGGAGATGACCCACCCGGATCTGTACAAAGTGCCGGATGACGGCAAGGCCGACGATGAGCTAAACGCAGAGTTGCGCCGTCTCGTGGTAAATCTGCCGCCGCTGACGAAAAGGCTACTCCTCTTCATACTGAAAGGCAGTCACGGCAGCAGCCCGCCTGCGGTGATCTCCGAGGTGGCAGCCAACTTGCACTGCCCGCTCAATAACCGGGTCAGCGTGTGCGGAACCATCATAGACCAGTATACCTATGCGCAGATCGCGGGCCTTGACCCATGCCCGGACGCTCCGCAGCCTCCCATTGACGACCTGAAGATCAACTACAAGGCCGGAAGAGCCGCTGCTGAAAATGGCGCATTCGGATATATATCGGGCAGAAAAAGGAGTAAGCCATGAAATGCGTGAGACCATGCTGCAGGAAAGAGATCCCGGATGGTGCTTCTTTTTGTCCGTGGTGCGGGAAGAAGCAGTCGGAAGCCGCCCCGCAGCAAAGAAAAAAGCGCCGCCGCCCAAAGGGCAGCGGCACAGTGTACCCTTGTGTATGGAGGTGGATTTTATGAAAAAACGGGTCAACACGGCATTTTGGGTGGAAAAGGAAAAGCGCTGGTGCATCGCGGTTCAGAAGAACGGCACCCGCAAGCGGTTTTACAGCAGCACGCCGGGCCGCACCGGCCAGCGTGAAGCAAACGAAAAAGCGGATGCATGGCTTGATGATAGCATCCGGGACGGGAAAAAGAAGGTCAGCGTCCTTTATTCAGAGTGGGTGGAAGAGCTGAAGCTGACTTGCGGGACATCCTATGTGACACAATGCCAGCGTTACGGAGACTGCTACATCCTGCCGACCTGTGGGAATATCCGCATTGACGAGTTAACCGAGGGCGATCTTCAAAAGGCCATTGACGTTTCGTTCCGGAAGCGCTCACAGAAAAAGAACCAGCGCAAGCCCATCTCAAACCAGCCGTTGAGCCGAAAGACGCTTATGACGATCCGGGCTGCGGAAACCGCCTTTGTCAAGTGGTGCCGAAGAAACAAGTACACGACGCTCCACCCCGACCTGTCTATCCCGAAGAATGCCAGGATGGGGAAACGCACGATCTTGCAGCCCACCGCCTTGAAGACCCTGTTCAGCGTAGACACCCGCACCTACTATGGAAAGCCGGTATTTGATGAATATATCTACGCCTACCGCTTTGCAGTTGCGACCGGCCTACGCCCCGGGGAGCTGATTGGTCTCTGGTATGGTGACATCAAGGGGAACACGGTCAATCTTCGGCGCAGCATCAACGTGCACCGGGAGCAGACCACCGGAAAGAATGAAAACGCCATCCGCTCTTTTGACATGGGCAAGGAAGCACGGGATGCCTATGAGGCGCAGGTGCAGCTCCTAAAGGCTCAAGGCATACTGCTAAACTACAATACGCCGCTTTTTCAGATTCCCTCAGAGCATACGCTCTATCGCCGCTGGGAATCGTATCAGGAAGCAAACGGGCTTGAGCCGAAAGTCTCACTTTACGAGCTGCGGCACACTTTTGTCAGCGTTGAATCAAGCGTCCTGACTGACAGCCAGCTGAAGATGCTTGTAGGTCATAGCAAGAACATGGACACTGCCGGTGTGTATCGGCACGAGCTTGACGGTCAGAGGAAAGATCTTGCTGCCGCTACCACCGCGGCATTCAGGAAGGCTCAAGGGTGATTCTGGTAACACATTTGGTAACACTCTTTTTTCTAAATGTCAAAAAACGAATCGGACATAACCCAACAAAGCCGCATTATTCCTACGTTATTTCATGCATCCCAGATTCATTTTTGACGACAATCAATCATTTTTAATTGTTCGACTCCCATCGCCTCCACCATGAAGAAAGAACGTCATTTCGTTGAGAAATGACGTTCTTTTCTTTATCATGGTAACATTTTTGGTAACACACCGCTGAAAAACAGCTTTATAAACGCAAAACCATCCCCGAGGAACCGTCAGGATCCCCGGGGATGGTGCTATGTATGGCCGTTTTGGGCAGCGCGGCCACGGTGGTGATCACTCAGACAAAGAGACAATCTTCCGCATTACTAGCTCATACTCTTTCGGGTACACCATCTTTATTGCTTTCATGTGCTCGTCAAGCACCTGCATCAGACCGCCAAATGGCACAGAGCTGGCAGCCGCCACAAAGTCGCTTTGCGGTTCCGCTGCCGTGGAGTACGCCGCCGCATAAGTCGCGGGCGGCAGTGCCTGGATCTGCGTTTCAGGTGCGTGTGCTTCTTCCAGCTCGTCCCGCACAGTGCAGAGGGCGGCAAGCTTCTCCACGCTCTGCCAGTCCGTCGAACCGCATTTCAGCTTGTGAATGTGGGTGTTGATCTCGTCAATGTCCATGCCTGCCGCCCCCTTTCTTATGCGTTGCGCAAGATGTCAGCGGCCCGCTTGTAGGCGTCACGCTCTGCACCGGTGGCCTCCTGCATCATGTCCTCGATGTCAGAGATCATACGCTCACGGCCATCCGTGCGGGAGTAGTGCCCGCGCACATAGTGACGGCCTCGGTTGGCATAGCTGTTGCCCCGGTTGTAACCGTTTCCTGCATCATGGCCGAAAGTCCCGCGCATGTCAGCTTCCCACTCGCCCGCACGGCTGTACTCGCCGCCCTCGCAGTAGTCCTCGATGCGGTGGATGTCCAGAATGATGTCCACGATCTCGCCGATCATCTCAACATCACCCGGGGATCGGTTCTTTTTGTCGGTCAGCTCCATGAGCTCTTCGCACATCTCATCCTTCAGATGATTCAGTTTATCCAGCATGACTTTATCTCCTTTCTTATGCTACCCGCTCAACAATCAAATTGCTGTTTGCAATGCTGACTGACTGCGTACTGGTGTTCTTAACCGCCACGGTCACGCAGCATCCGCGCGGCACCTCGATGAACGCGGCCACGAAAACGTTGAAGAAATTTTCGACTGCCGCCGGGGTGACAATGGCGGTCGCACTGGTCAGCGACTCACCGCCGACAGCCAGCGCCACGGAAATGGGCCCCACAGTGCCGCCGGTGGGAATGGCAATATTGCCGCCAAAGCTTACCTTGAAGCGCGCAAAACACTGCCCATTGGTCAATCCTCTTAATGTTACAACTCCTGCGCCCTCTCTATGAACAACACAGGAAGAACCTTTTACAGCCGTCTCAGTCAGGGGAAAGTTTTCACCCGCCGCCACGATGACGATGTTAGAATTAGAAAATTCAGCCATTTTATCGGCTCCTTTCGTAGAAAAACGCCGGGACTTTTGCCCCGGCGCTCTGGTTTGCAAAATCAGCTCAGGGGCTGAACATTTTCCATTTTGGAAAAAGTTGCCGTGATTCGGTTATGCGCAGTTGCCGCAGCCGGTCCCACAGCCATAGTAAATGGCGTTGGGGTTGGGCACCTGATAGGCAGGCACGGGAGCTTTCTGCTGCAGAGTCCCGATGATCTGGTTGGTCTGCGCGTTCATCGCGGTGGTCAGGAACGCGCTCTGGCGATCCTGAGAAGCAGCCCGGCGCAGCTCGTTGTTCTCACTCTGCAGGGTGGCAATCTTATCGTTGGTCAGGAAGTCGAGCACCGCGCGGGTGTTGCGGTTCTGATTCTCGATGATGTCCCGGGTGTTGTTGTTCATGGCGTTCTGCGTTGCGCAGAAGCCCTGCTGCATCTGGTTCCGGGTGTCGCACTCCTGAGTGGCCAGATTGTAGTTAATGCCCTGGATCGCTGTCTGGGTCTTGCAGCAGCAGTCTGCCAGCTGTGTAGCCAGAGCATTCTGACCCTGCATCAGCGCAACGTTGGTGCCGTTGAAGCCCTGCTGCATGGCGTTGGTGACACCGTTCAGGCCCTGCTGCACGCCGTTGAAGCCCTGAAGCATACCGGTGTTCATGGCATAGAAGCCGTCACACAGGCCGCTTTCCAGCCCGTTCAACTTGTTCATGACGCTCTGGTTGTCGAAGCCGCGCTGCAGGTCTGCCTGTGTTACGGCGCTGGTCATATAAGGCGAAGCGCCGCCCATGCCGCCGCCCCAGCCAAAGCCGCCCATGCCGCCCCAACCGAACATGCCGAAAATCAGGAAGAGGACGATCCAGCCCATCCAGTCGCCGCCCCAGCCGTTGAAACCGTTGCTGTAGCCGTTGGCGGGCTGTACCGGCATGGTCAGAACCGTGCTATCAGAAGAAAGAGACATAGTTTTACTCCTTTACGTTAGATTTTTAAATTTATTCTAAATGCGGCCGCATTTCAGAATCCAAACATGTTTTTCATGCCGTTGAGCATTGGCGCAATCTGCTGTGCCCGCTGCTGAATGGCGTTGAGCTGCTGCTGTGAGAGCTGGCCGGAGGTGAGCATCTGGTTTATCATCTCCTGCGGGTTCTTGCCCTGCATCTGGCCCATAAACTGCTGGAACTGCCCGCCAATGGGGTTCTGGGTCTGTCGGCCCATCGAGTTATACAAGCTGCTGCTCATCGTTTAGCCCTCCTTTTCCGGATCTGGTGCTTCCTGCTTCTCCAACGCCGCCAGCTTTGCCGCCAGCGCGTCAAACTCCTTGCGGGTGACATAATCCCCGCCTGCGGCTTGCGTGGCAGCGATCGACGCTTTGGGGCCGCTGGTGCGTTCCTTGTAGTCGTAGATTCGGAGTGGAAACGGCCTGCCGTCCTGACCAACTTCTTTGATGTAAAAGGTATCGGAATCAGCATCCAGTAAAAGCACCCGGCTCCCGTTGGCGACCAGATAGCCCCGGGCTGCTGCTTCGCCCTGCACCCAGATAAAGCCGCTGTCCGTCGGTGCGGCCTGCCCCTGCATTGTTGGAATCATGACGGGCTGGGGCTGGTACTGTGCTGCCCTCAGCTGTTCCAGCTGTCCCTGCGGCTGTTGCGGGTAATACACTTGCGGGTACCCGTTATAGATCGGCATCGTTTACTCCTCCTTGTACCAGTAGTAGATCGGGCATTCTACGCCGCTGTCCCAGCTGTCCCACCACGCACCATCGATCACGGTCAGGACGTGGCCGGAGCAGCCCAGTACATACACGCCGCGAGGATACTCCCGGGCAAAATCTGCCACGGTGTAACAGGTGGTGCAGTCTACTTCCACCATGCAGCGCTTGAACCCGCGTTTTTGGAGGTATGCGCCCCATGTGCGGTTGGCGCTGGGCATATCGCCGAGGGCGTAGCCGGTGAGCGCCAGCGCAATATACGCCTGCTCCCAGCTCTGATCGGTGGCCGCAGCTACCGCCCGCACTGTGCAATCTCCAACGCCGTTTCCATGCGGGTTCGGGTTAAACTTGTGCCACATGGTGCTCCCCTCCCTTTGCGCCCATAGTACCTTTTCTGCCGAATCCGTGCGTTAAACGAGCGTCAAACGAAGGACAAAAAAGAAAAGCGCCCACACGGCACAGGACTGTGTTGGCGCTTTTCTATTTGCACGCACTGCGTATAAAATTTTCAAAAAAGACTTGACATTTGCACGCAATTCGCGTATAATAAAGACAGTGAAAGACACAAGCACACAACAACATGGAGGTACAAAATTATGAGAAACGCTATTGAAATCGCCGCTGATATCCGCAAGTCCGATGTCTGGGATTACGAGCTGTGCACCGAGCTGTGCAAGGCAGCTGACATGGAAAAGGAGTGGGAAGCTGCATCCGCTGGCGACTACGACTGGAACGACCCGAATCACGCCCACTCGTTTGAAGAAGTCGTTGAAGCCGCCGCCGAAAAACTGGGCGTTGAGATCTACTAAATAAAAAATCCCCCGCCCGATGCTTGCCACACCGAACGGGGGATTTTGTGAAAGACACCTCACACGGAGGTGTGCAACTATCCTATCACACGAAAGAAAGGAAGTCAATCATGTATACCAAAGCAGAGCTTTTTTCAATGGCCGCAGAGCAGCCGAAGGAAATCTTTGTCAACAACATCACTCTGAGCGTACCAGACGATGCTGACAGCTGCCTTGATCTGGATGCTGAGAAGGATAGGCTGTCCAACATCTGGGATCTGGCGCACTTTTCCATGCGGGAGCTGGTCTCACGCGCCGGAATGTCGCAGACAGCTTTTGCGAAGGGCGCAGGCATCCCACTGCGAACTGTGCAGGACTGGTGCTGTGAAAAGCGTGCGTGTCCGGCATACGTTCGCTTCCTGCTGGCCGAGCACTATGGACTGATCTGAAGAAGAGCTTGCAAGCCGTCTTGAAGAACTCAAAAAAGAGAAAAAATAGAAAAGCCCCCGATGCTCCAAACGGAACACCGGGGTTACTTTCTGCGTCTCCCACATGGTACGTACTGTAAGTAGGCGGGGGAGACTGTTCAGCGCCGAATCTGGCGACTGCTTTTTTAATTCTCCGTTGAGCACGGAGTTAGCTCTTGAATGACCCGCCATGATACGCATCGTTGAGAGGCTTGACGGGTTCAAATATCCGCCCTAATGCGCTTCTTCGAGAGGCCGGGTGAATTTGTTGAGATTATTATACCACAAATCGTGCAAAAAGAAAAGCGGCAGGCTCTGGAATAGCCTGCCGCTTTGTTGCGTTTGTAGAATCAGCTTAAACATGCGTCCTACATACACTCAGCTCGTAAAAATATTATATCACGCATTCAGCATTTTTTCAATGCCTTTCAGCCGGTAGCTGATTGCCGTCCGGCTGTAATTTGTCTGTGCTGCAATATCTGGTAGCGGGAGCCGCTCAACGTACCGCAGTAAGGCTATCTTACGGTCAACCCTCCCAAGCGGTGCGCTCTTGATGGCTGCGGTCATCTGCTGTCGGTCAAGTCCTTGCAGCGCAGCGGGCAGCACCACACGAGCCGCCGCCACAGGCAGCACCGAGCCAGAAAGGCTGCGGCAACTGTCCGGCGTTGCGCACCATATTGCCAAGCGCCGCAAACCGGTGACGAAACGTCACCATATCGGTGGCGTTACCGAGATGGTATGTTTTCGTGAGGCCACGAAAACGTGCGCAGACAATTTTCGTGACGTGCCGAAATTGCTCTTGTGCGGCGTACATTTTGTTAGTGTCAGCAAAATGCTCGTATGTAGTGCTTGCCATGATATCCTCCTTACTGTGTGATTTCCTCAGCGTTCGCCTTGTCCTCTGCATCCAGCGCATCGTAGTACGCCTGTGCAAGGTCTTCCACCTCTGCGATGTCGTCCTCCGTCAGCAGGCCGCTGTCCAAATGGGTGTACGCCTTGTCCAGCCAGTATGCCACATCGCGTCCTGCGGCGATCTCCCGCTTGATGGAGCGCAGGGTCAGGTCGTGGCGGGCTTTACTTTTGATAGCCATAGTCAGTCCTCCTTTAGGTCGTTGTCATGGACGCTACTGCGTCCTCAAGGTCAGTGATGCGTTTAATCGGGTCAGCCCTGCCGGTAACGGTTGCACTGTCTGCATCGGTCGGGACTGTGTTCACGCCGCTCAGAGCGGGGATGGGCTGTGCACCGGTTGCGGTGAAAGAGATGGGTTCAGTCAATTTATAGGCTAACTGTGCACCTGTTGTCGGAGTTGTGCCGCTGGCATATACATCCCGGTCACTTATCCACTTGCCGGGTAAGTTTTCCCCGGCATAACTGTCAATCAGCTTCCACGTCTCCTGCCCCTCTCCAGTCACTGCATCCACCGTGCCACCGTAGATGGTACGGGGCAGAGTAAGGGTGACTGTTTGGCCAGTGTATGGTGTGTAGGTGGTTGGGGCGGTGGTGCCTGTATAGTACATAAGTCTGAACCATACATCTACAGGTGTATTGGGTGATAGCGGGGATATCAATACAATTGACTTATCATTTTGAATTCTAGTTATTTCATATACAACACCTTTCACGACAAACCATTTTGCATGATACTTTTTGGTCAATATCGCTTGGTCTGTATATAAAATTCTGAAACTAGCCCGTTGGAGGTCATGATTCACGTTTGGTGTACCAAAAACCCTTATAAGTCCAGTATCATCGACAGTTACAGTAAGGCCATACGCTAAGTCAAGTGATGCAGGTATGCATTGTGCAACATCTAATAAGTTCTCCCCGCACCGTTCAACCCTCATGCTGTCCCTGCCCTTAATCGGGCGAACATTGTCAGGTGATGGGTCACCACTGCCTTCCTGCGTTGGCTCCCAGCTTGCCTTACAGCCAAGCGGATAACCCGCCACAGGGTAGCACTGCACTGGGTTGCCGGTCTCCTCCAGCGGAGGACAGAGCATATCCACGATGTGCTTGCTGCTCCACGGGGCAGAGTCTGTCACGGTGGTGTCGTCGATTTGCGGGGCATCTTTGCCGTCTGCACCTGCCGGGCCAACGTCACCTTTAGGGCCTTGCGGGCCGGTGTCACCTTTTTCACCCTGCGGCCCCTGTTCACCACGAGGCCCTGTCTCTCCCTGCTGGCCGGTGGCTCCGGTAGCACCTGTGGGGCCTTCAGGGCCCCGCTCACCCTGTGGGCCGACCGGGCCGATGGGGCCAGTGTCGCCCTTGTCACCTTTCTCGCCTTTGAAATCGCCGCTTGCGATGCCGTCTTTCAGCTCCTGTAAGTTGTCAGCAGCTTCCTGAGCGCTCTGGTTTGCATTGCCCGCACTGGTGGCTGCTTCACTGGCGGAGGTCTGGGCAGCTTTGGTAGAGGCTTCCACCTGCTTGAGAGCCTTGTCCCGGGCCGTATCCACAGCCTGTGTGGCGGCGGTCTGCTTGTCACCGATGGCTTTCAGAGCGCCATCTTTGGCGGTGATGGTGTCAGAGAGAGCCTGTCCGGCCTTTTCGGCAGATGTCCCAGCCTGCTGTGCTGCCGTCTGTGCATCGGTCTTGGCCCGCTCTGCGGCGGCGGCATCGGTGTGCACGGCATTCACCAGCTGCTGCCAGGCAGGAGTGCCCGGTTCCGGCTCTGTGCCGTCCTCCGTGCCGCTGTTGGCGCTGACACGATACCGCAGGTCTGCGCTGGTGACGGTCTTGGTGCCGTCGCTGCCCTCAAAGGTGATGCAGCCATTGCCAGGCTGTGCGGTCACGCTGGCGGGCACGTCCACATAGCCGTCCACCAACAGCGAGGATGCCGGGTCTTTGCCGTCTGGGACGTGCCAGAAGCAGCGGATAGTCAGGCCCTCCCACTCGCCGGTGGCGGTGACGGCAAGGCGGTACACGCCCCGGTTTTTGGTGTAGCCGAATCGCGCCAGGTGCTCATATCCCGGCACTTGCACGATGCCGTTGGATGTGAGAGATACGCTCTGCTCAATCATGCTTTACTCCTTTATCCGTTTTCAAACGAAATGGATTTGTTTGCCCACATCACGCATTCCTCTAGTTTTGTCATGGCAAGAGACTTTTCACGTCCATCATGGCAAACATCATTGATACATTTTTCAAGCTGTTTTGCACTGTCAAGTACAAAATGCATCTTGTCCTGTTGGATGCCATTTACTTTTCTTGAATCGAGCCTACTCATTGATTTACTCCTTTCCCAGTGCCGCTTTCATGCGGTCAAAGAAAAACTGTATAATGGTGCCGATGGTCTCATCGGTGATGGCCCACGAGATGAATTTTCCCCACTTGCTGGCGCTGAGGGCCGTGCGGAGCATCTGCGTCACCCACGCTTTGCGCTCTGCGCCTCTCTTGGTGCCCTGAATTTCGTGCTCCGCCTGCTCGATTAGGTCGAGTACGGTGCCCTTGACAGCCGCGCCATAGCCCAGCCGGATGCAGCCCAGGGCGTAGAACACAAAGCCGCCCAGCATGAGCACGATGGCCACAGGGGCAGGAAGTGCGGTCAGGATATTACGGATCGCTTCCATGTGTTGTCACTCCTTTCAGTCACAGATGGGCAGGGATTTGGCCCGGTTATACAGCTCCGTGCCGGTTCCGTTGCCGCCCAGTGCGTGATAGCTTTTGTAAAGATACTCGAGGTTTTTCAGACCACCAGTGTCAATGCTGCCCTGCTTGATGTAGAAGGTGCAGGACTGGTATAGTCGGTCGTGCATGATGGCCAGCAGGCCCTCTTTCACGGCTGTGCGCTCCTCTTCCTGTGCCTTGATGCGCTTTGACAGACCACGATAGGCAGCGGCCAGAGCACCGGTGATGCCGGTAAAAATGAGTTCTCCTATGTGCTTCAGAATAAATTCCTTCATGCGCCCTCCCGGAGACGGGTCAGGCCCTTCTTACGGATGATTTTCGGGTAGTTGAGGGTGGTCACGTTGAGGTCAACGTTGCCGGAGATGCCAGGCACACGGCCCTTGCTGGTGTGCTGGTGGGCATTGTACTTGAAATCCACCTTCGGGGTCTTGCCGGTGTAGTCCGCCAGCCATACGTCCCATCGAGAGGACAGCCTGGCCATATCCAGTTCGTATTTGTAGCCGGTGTAGGTATAGAGTTGGGCATAAAAGCCCATCTTTTCCACCTGTTCCAGCGCGTAGGCGGTGAGGTTGGTGAGGTCGAGGGTGCTCATGGGCTTGAGTCTGTTTTCTTCCACGTCCACCGCGAGGGGCATGGTCAGCTCCTTGCCGTAGACAGCCTGCCGCACAAGGGCAAGCTCTGCATCGGCCATTGCTTCGCTGGTGGCGTAGGTGTAGTAGTACACGCCCACGTCCAGCCCCGCCGCTTTGGCGTTGCGGTAGTTTGCTTCAAAGGTCGGGTCGATGTACAGGCCGTCTGCCCGCTTGGAGAGCTTGCGGTTGGTGGAGACGGTCTTGAGCATGGCCCCCTTGTAGCCCGCCGCTGCCACCTGTGCCCAGTCGATTTCGCCCTGATACCGGCTCACGTCAATGTACCGGTAAGGCGGTTCACCTGCCCACCCGGTCACGGTGTCCACAGTTGACACGTCCGGTGCAGGGGCAGGCTCTTCCTTGTCGGCGCTGTCACCGGCAGCGTGGGAGAGCGAAGAGAAGATATCCCTCAAAAAATCAAGCATTACTTTCCACCTCATAAAACCCCTCCTCCGTCAGCTTTGCCAGCACGGCATCACGCCAGCGGGCAGGCACGTTGTCGATGGTAAAAGCGCCGTCAAAGCGGTGCAGCTTGATTTGGGTCACATAAAACAAAACCATGACATCCTCCTTACTGTGCGGCCAGCAGGTCAAGCATAGCCGCTTCCAGAGCGGCAAGGCGCTCTTCTGCGGTGGGCAGCTGTGCCTTTTCCTCTGCTTCCTTGCGGGCCTTTTCCTGTGCAGCCAGTTCTTCGGCGGTCGGTGGCTGTGGCACTTCCCCGTATTCGTACACCTCGTACTCCACCCCGCATAGCCGGATGCCCCAGTAAGATTCCCCGGGCTGTGCATTTTGGTTGTGTGCGTTCACCGCAGCCTCGATTGCGCTGTAATCTGCCGGGGTGCCGTCGGTCTCGGTCGGTATCGTATACCCGGGGCGGATCGTTGTTTCTTCCATTTTGAAATCTCCTTTCCGGTCGCTCAGATAATATAATTCTTGTCGCTCCACCACAAAGACGTAGCCTTAACCGTTGTCACCAGCGTATTCAGCGGCAGCACGATGCAGGGGCGCATACCAAAAGAACTTTCGCGGGAATCGCCTGCACTAGGGAAACTTCCATCCGCATTAAACGTATACACCCATTGAGAATTATAGGTTCGATTGGATCGCGTCCAGTATTCGTCATTCGCGCTTCGTTTGCTGGTGGCATCAGTCGTGTAGTCGAAGTAGTCCAGCTTTGCGCCCTCCTGCGCCATCAGACCCTCCACGGCCTGCCATGTATAAACTCCCATCTCAACAGCGGAAAGCAGAAAGCACTTTCTCGAAAGGCCGTTTGAGCCGGAAGAAACATTGGCTGAACTGTTATAAGTGTGCTTCATGTAGGGCAGATGCACGGTCATCAGGAGGTTTGCTATGTTGGACTTGATATTTCCGCCCGGGTAATTAACACACCAGTTGTCCAGCGCATACCCTTCGTAACCGAAGACGGAACCGCCACTGATGGAAGTGGAGCCCGCAATGTCTGTTCTCCAGAGCCATGCACCGTTTGCTGTGCTGTCGTACAACCCGCCGCCCGGAACGCCCTTGTGGACCAGCTTGTACCAGTAGGTATTGTTGCCGCTTGGGTTTGCAATGCCAAATGTCGTCCCCAGTGCAAAGGAGCTGATGGGATTGCCGCCGTCATAGAACTCCTTGGCCACGCCGTCCACGCCGATATAGCCCTTGCGTACTGGCCTTGCGGTACCATCCACACCGATGTATATTTTGGAGACCGACTTGGCACTTCCGCCGATTCCGGTATAAATTGCCATGTTTCGTCCTCCTTATGCGTACACCAGCAGGATAGAGCCGGTTGCAAGGCTGCTTCCCGCACCGGGGTCACTGGTTTGGGAGGTGATGGTGCTAACCCCGAGCCAGCTTTTCAGCACAGCCTTGGAAACATTCTTGATCTTCGTACCGTTGTCCGTATAACCGGCAATGTGCGTCAGATTCGATGTGTTAAGGCCGTCACCCGCATAACCGATTTTAATGGCATTGCCCGAGTTGTTATAGTCAGTGACCCCACCATCCAGCGAACCAATGAATTTGTTGGCCCTGACATTTGCAAAAGCGCCGCTTCCTCGACCGTCATTAAACCGATACTCATCAATGGTGTTGTCTCGGTATCCCCAGCAGACAGTGTTGCCTCGTGGGGTGCCAACAAAATTCACTTCATTATGGATCTCGAACGCCAATTTCGAGTGATTATGCTCACTCGGTGGAAACGTACTCGGCTTATCCGTCACGGAATTCCAGTCGGTCTTGATGCTCTTGAACTTGTCGCCCACGGTCTTTGCGTCCGCGGGTGCGCCGTCAATGGTCAGGGTCTTGTCGGTACCGGCCCGTGTGCCTGCCAGCGCTGCACTTGCAGCGGCTTCCTCAGCGCTCTTCTGGGCAGCGGATTCGCTGGCAGAAGAATTGGTTTCGGAGGCGGATGCAGCAGAAGCGCTGTCGGCAGCGGCAGCGGCAGAGGTGGCAGCAGCTTCTTTGCTTGCGTTTGCATCCGATGCAGAACCGGCTGCTGCGGATGCGGCAGCTGTAGCTGTAGTAGTAGAATTTTCCACATCCCGCAAAGCGGCAGTCTTAGCGTCGCCAATATCATTCAGTGCAGTGTCTTTCGTCTGGGTTATGGCCACGGTGGCCGTGGTCTGGGCTTGCTGGACGGCGGCCACAGAGTCCGCTTTCTGCTGATCAATACCATCCACCGCGTTTTTTGCTTGTTCAGCACTTTCTTCTGCTTCTCTGGCTTTTGTGGTGGCCGTACTTGCAAACTGCTCTACATACTCGCCCATCTGGGCGATGTCTTCCCGGACTTCCACACCTTTTTTTGCGGTACGGATGCCCGAGATGACTTCCGGAAAAGTCTTTGTCATAAGCTGATCACTCCCGTAGGTACATCATAGATGGTATCGGTTTCAAAATCAAAGGTATCCCAGAGCCAGTCCGCACCCGCATCCGCGGTGATATTTCTTTTGTACGGATTGCAAGTGCCCTCTATGGTAAAGGCCATATCATGTCGGTTTTTCTCACTGGGGTCTACCCGCCAAAGGCCCTGCCAGTACCAAGTGCTGTCCTCATCAAAAACGCACCGCAACCACTTGCCTTGCAGGGCATTTTCGAGGGCGCTTTGGATAGTCGTCCATTGCTTTTTCGGAGACTTACAGATAAGCTCCAGCTTGATGATGCGCTGCTTGTAGTGCACTTCCCCATCCAAAGCCCTGGACAGGTCTAGGATAAAGTCAGAGCCCGGGACATTGACAAGCATCGTCTCTGGCTCTGCACCGGATATCATAGGGCTGCCCACCTTCAGATAAAGGCCAAGGTCTTTGAGGGTATGGATATTTCCGATCTGTGCGCCCATCAGCATTTGAGCTCACCTCCGCTCTGGATTACGGCCAGCTGCTCCGGGGTCAGAGGGCTGTATATCAGCTTTTCTCCATCCCACACATAGTGCGAGCCGCCATCCTCCCAGTCATCCGGGAACTCATCGAAGACCAAGCAGTTGTCTGGGAGATGGTTTGGGATCACTTCTTCAACGCCCCACCCGCCACTGTAAATGCGGCCATCGGAGCACACCTTGCACATAAATTTATAGCCAGGTACTCTCATTTTTTCTCCTCACATAAAACCATACAGCTCCCGGGGCATACAGAGCGAGTCGTTTTGCACCCAGCCGTCAGAGCCGGGGCTTTCCAGGTCAATTTCGAAAATAATTGGCGCTGGAGTGAAATTGTTGCCCGTGACGTAGTTCGATGTGCGCTCACGACCGGGCCCGAAGGTGATACCTGCGGCATTGACCCGCACCGTCCGCATGTGAGTGGTATTCCACGGGTAAGTCATGGCGTATTCCACGCCATTGACCGGGATGACCATGGTCACACATCCGGCAGTGCCGCCGCTGGCCCACCATGTGGCACCTTTCTTGCTGGTATAGGTCAGATACACAGCAGAAAAATTGGACAGGTCCAGCGGGATTGTCTGCGCTCCAAAAGAGCCGTTGTCCCCAAAGTCCCAGATACGGGCGTTTCGGATGCCGTAGAAGGTAATCTTTCCGGAGTCGATGGTACAACTACCGTTGCCGTCGGTGATGGAAACGCTATCCGATTTGATGTTGACCATGCTGGAACCGGAAAGCACTTTTATTCCGTCGTTGGTGATCTGCACCCTTTTGTTGGGCAGCTGGTCATGCCGGACGATAAGGCCGTTTTCCGGGGTAAACTCTAAAAAGTTGGTAGCCGTTTTGGCTGCTTCACCAGCTTTTTTGTCCACCTCGTCCACTCTTTTGTCGTTAGACTTCTGGTATTTGAAAAGCTGGTTAAGGGTGCTCTGCTGATATTTTTCAGCGGATGCCGTATCCTCATCCAGCAGGTTGGTGCGGCCCAGGTTGGCCACCTGCCGGTCGGTCAAAGTCTGCCGGGTCATGCCGAAGGTATACTCCTTTTTGTCCGGCTGATCCAGCGGTTCCACCAGCTTTGTGCACAGCATGATGACATCGATACTGTGGGGCTTGCTGATAATGTGGGCATAGCTGGCAAAAGTCAGCCTGTCCTTGTCATAGCCCGCATCTCGCAGATCCACAGCCTTGACGGTGTAGCTCGTCACCATCAAGCTGTTTTTCTGAAGATCCTGCACGCCTGCAGCAAAGGTGTCGTTGTCGCTGTCGGTGTCATACTCGCCCAGGGCTGACACGATGCCAAACTTCTGGGCCGCTGCATCATTCTGGATCCATCCGCAGTCGCCGTCACTGCTGTCCAGCCGGTACGAATACCCTTTTGGCAGATACTTATTGACGGTCGCCGCGTCCGTTCCAGAAATGCCATAGCGCTCTTCATGGCTTTCTGTGTACTTTTCACCCCACCACAAAAATTTCCACTTCCACTTTGTCTCCTCGACCGTGTGCTTGCTTCCCATGGGATACACACGGGTAAAAAGACTGTTGGTATCGGTTTTTTCTGTGAAATCCAGCAGGTTCACGCCATACTCAATGGTTTGGTTGACCAAACGGTCGGCTTCAAAGGCCTGATCGCAATAGTTGAGCACGTTGTTTCCGGTAGCCGCATCGAAGGTGCAGTAAGCATAGCCGCCGTACGTTTTGAGCACCATCTTGTCGATGATATTCCAGGTACTGCCGTAGTCTTCGCCCACACCGTAGCTGTCCCGGTCTCCATAGTGCACAACAAGATCACCCAGTGCCGCAGTGACAGTGCCCAGCTCGAAGCGTTTCATTTTCATGTTGCCGCACTGCTGGTTGTGGGCATCGATGAGGTGCTGCAAAAACTGCGCCAGCTTTCCCTCGTAGTTAAAAGGGGTGATTGCGCTGTCATTGAAGTAAGACAAAGCGCCCTCGCAGTAGATGACTCTGCGGTTGTACCAGTCTGCCTCATGGCTCAAGACACGCCCGCGCCAAATCTCTTTATCGTCCTGTTCAACGGTGATGCAGGTGGACATCTTTTGCAGGCTCTCATACTGCTCATGGTCGCGCGTCATGGTAAAAGAAAGACTGCCGCCCTTGCTGACCTCTCGGGTCAGCTTGGGAGACAGCACAAGGGCATTGCGGTTATTGGGAGCGTAGATCAGGCGCTTGTCGTTGGGGTTGCCAAAGGGATATGCAAAAATTTTGTACAAATTTTAATTTCCCCTTTCTGCCAGCGTGGCCAGATGGCCCAGCTGTGCATCAATAGAAGGTGCCAGTGCGCCCACCAGCGTTCCATCATCCAGCTTGATGACCGCATTGCCTGCCTGAGGGAGATACTGTTGGACGACGTTATACAGTGCATCCAGAGAAGTCTGCATTTTCTGCTGATAGGCCGTCAAGCGGCTGTTAGCCGGGCTTTCTCCAAAGGCATAGCCATCGGTGCGGAAATCATACCCGGCAAAGCTGCGCTGGCTGCCGTACCAGTAGGCTTCCTGGATGTCCTTGTAGGAAAGCGTCGTGATCTTGCTGTCAGTGCTTTCCTTTTCGCCGTTTTTACTGCCCAGCCATGCGGCCAGACCGATACCGCCCGCCACAGCAGCCACGCCCAGGATGGCAGCCAGCACAGGGTTGGATGCCACAAGCGAGACAATATTGCCCAGACTGCCCATGATAGAGGTGGCCATGCTGGACACCCCGCTGGCGACGTTGGCCAGCTGGGCACCTGCCCCACCGGATGCGCTCAAGCTGGACAGGATGGAGCCAAAGCTTTGTACCGCTGTCCCCGCTTCTGTTGCGCTGGCAGCAATGCCGTCCGTAAAGAGCGATTTGATGGCAGCGAAGGCCGTTTTTACGCCGCCCCCACTGTACGCGTCATTGATGACACTCAGCGCATCCGCCGCCCACTTGGAGATAATCCCCCGCTGATCCTGCGATACCTCGCCCCAGATGAGATTTGCCACGTCTGTAGCCAACCCGGCCCAGTTGCCGTTTTTGAGGTCGGTGAACGCGTTTTGCAGGCGGCCAAAGATGCCGTTTGACCACTGCTTCTGCGCATTGCTGAGGTTCTGGTCAATGCGGCTTTGCAGCTCTGTCACGGACAAAACCACATCGTCACAGGTTTTTTGCGTGGTCGTGGTCACTTTTCCGGCCGCATCGGTCACTTTCTTTGTGACTGATTTGATGGTCTTCTCCGTGCCGTCCACCACTTCTTTCCAAGAGTCCGTGATGGTCTCCACGGTCTCCTTTGTGGTGCCCTTGAGCTTTTTGGTGGTGCCGTCGTAGACGTTGTAGGTATTGTCGGCAGTCTCTACCACGCGCTGGATGTTACCCACGATGTTGCCCGTTCCGGCGAGGATCTGCTTCGACGTTTCGGTGACGGTATCTGCCAGCTTTTTGGTGTCAGCAGCCGCTTTGGCGGTAGATTTTTTGCTTTTTCCGCCGCCGCCCGATGCAGTGATACTGCTCCCGCCACTTCCGGCGGCTGCAGCCGCCTTTGCCTGCCGTTCCGTCCAGCTTTCGTTGTAGATGCCTTTTCCGTTTTTAGCATCCTGCCGGCGGCGGTCGTAGTTTCTCTGGCTGTTTTTGTCAGAGCGGTACTGATTGTATCCTTCGTCGCTGTTCTCGTACCTCGCGTAAGCATTTTTCCCGAGGGCTTTGTTGAGCTTGAAGCTCAATTTATCGAGAACGCCGATTCCGGCAGAGCCAAGCTCTCCAAATTTTTTGATTATTGCACTGATGGGGTTATCTAAATCAAGAATTGCGTTTCCAAGACCTGCCCAACCATCGGTTTTGTATGCATCAATAGCCGCCACGGTCATATCGTTGAGGTTGGAGATTACCACACCGATTCCGCTGCTGAGGTCGCCCGTCATGAGCCCGGCCAGTTGGCTCACGTTGTCCTTCAGGGTGGAAACGCGGCCATTCATGGTCTGACTCTGGGTGTCCATGGCGTTGTAGTAGCGCCCGCCCTCCTCGCTGGCAGCGATAAGGGCCTCAGAAAGCAGGTCATAGCTGATGGTCATGTTCTGGACTTCCTGCACCGTTTTCCCGGTGTAGTCAGCCAGCACCTGATAAACGTTGATGCCTGCATAGGCAAACTGCTTGATGTCGATTGCGGACGCTTTTCCCACATTGGCGATCTGCTGCAGATTAGCTGCCATGCGGGAAAGCTCCGCGTTGCCTCCGCCGGTGGCGGAAACAGCATCGCCAAGCGCCATGATGACCTTGCGGGAGTAGCCCGCGTTTTCACCGGCGCTGATGAGCAGTTGGTTTGCCTGCGTCAGCGAATCCACGCTGAACGGAGTGCGGGCTGCGTCCTCTTGAATGGCCGCCATGGCCTCATTGGCCGCCTGTGCATCGCCCAGCATATTGGTTAGACCCACGCGGTAACTTTCGATTTGGGCGTTGTACTCGATGCCCATAGACACAAACCGCTTTGCACCACTGAGGGCCGCGGTGGAAAGCGTGGAGATGGCAGAAGCCAGAAGCTGCGATTTTGTCAGCGCCGCCGTCAGCCCGCTTCCCGTACTTCTGGCCGATTTGCCAAAGGAGTCCATGCCGTTGTTTGCGGATTTCAGGGCGGAGGCGGTTGTTTTGAGCTGTGCCTCAGCTGCTGAAAGCTGATTTTTCAGCTTTTTGGTCTCAGCCGAGGTCTTGCCCGTCTTGGCGGCAGATTCGTTATACCGCTTTGTCAGTTCCAGAACGCTTTTTGCGGCCTTGATGTACTCGTTGGAAAGCGCCGTCACGGTCTTTTTGGTCTCGCTCTGGACGTTGTTGATGCCCCGCTCATACGCGGACGTGTCCAGCCCAAGAGTGGCCATCAATTCAAAAAGTTTCAGGGCGTATCACCTCCGTTCAGCCCGGCCAGAATACGGGCCTTGATTTCCTCTGCGCTCTGCTGGGGCCGGGCGGGAGTATTAAAGTCGGGCAGGGTGTCCACCCACCGACACTCCATGCCCACAAGGCCAGCCAGAGCGTCCGTGATGTAGGCGCGGTAGCTCTTCTCGTAAGCTTCCCGCTGCATCGCATTGACGCAATGTTGGGCAATGTAGGGTTTGCCAATGGCTTTCAGCATATCCAGCCGGATGGATGAGATCAGCCGCCGATATCGGTCTGAGCCAACCTCACCAACGAGGATAAAAAATCCAGCACATCCTGGTCGTTGATGGTCTCCGTGATGACGCGCAGGGTTTTGAAGGGAGTCATCTTTTCGGGGTTGCCGTCCTTGTCTGTTTCCAGCTCATACAGCAAAGGCAGCAGCTCCGCTGTGTTCTGAGCATTGTCGAATAGCAGCTTTTTTGCCATTGCCTTGATGTTCTTGCGGCCCTGGGCTTCTTTTTTGGCCTTGAGCTCATCGGGGGTTTCACTTCCCGTGAGGATGGGGCCGACTTTGCGCAGCTCCATCACCTGCGTCTCGGTCAGCAGGGCGGCCACCTTGTCCGCGATCATGTAACAGTGGCGTAGAAATTCTGTTTCGTCCATCTGGTTGAGAGTTTTCATTGTTCCACTCCTTATGCTGCCGCGCCTTCGCTTACAAAGAACTCCATGGGGACGGTCTCGTCGCCCATGCGGACACAGCCCGTCAGGGTGACGGACACATTGCCCTTGCCCTTGTCGGTTGTCTTGAGGGACAGGCCACCCGTGCTGATTGCGTTGTCCAGACGAACAGCCACATAGCCGCCGCCGATGAGGTCGCCCACAAACCAGATGGTTTTGAAGTCGCCCGTGGTCTTGTCGGTTTTGAACGTCATGCGGGGCGTTACCTTGCCCCCGGCCACGTCCGCTGCGCCCAGCGCCATGCGGATGACCTCGGCGGAGGTATTCAGCGCGGTGAAGGCCAGCGTGCAGTCGTAGTCCTCAATTTCCATGAGCTCCACGGTGTTCTTCTGGCAGTTGTCCACATCTTCGCCCAGGTCGGTGATGTTGGGGGTGCAGGTGGCGGTGATGCCGCCAGTGGTTGCGCAGATGATGTCGGCATCAGCGACGGCGGTCTGGCCCTCAGTGTCGAACTTGTTCAGCACAAGGCCCGCGTTGATCTGCATGGACTTGAATGCTTCTGCGGAAATTTTGGTAAATTTTCTTCCCATAATTCTCCTTACTCGCATAGCTGCGTGATCTCAAAATTCAAGTACTCGCACAAATAGCCCTCGGGCGGGTTGTCCATCGGTTGGGCCCACGGGGTGCCTTTGCGCAAAAGAATAGCGCCGCCCTCGCACGGCACGGTCAAACCGCCTGCAAGGGCTGCGCTGATTTTGTCTTCGGTCTGTAAGATGGACAAACGCCCCGCGCTGCTTGGATACCACAAGCGGACATGAAACGATGCTTCCTCGTTCCAGCCGCCGGGTACGGCGGGCTTGTAGGTCAGGTAGGGCAGGGAAGCGGCGGGCGGGATGTTGTCTTCCAGATAGCCCGGGATGCCGAACCCGTTGAAGAACGTGTTCAGCGCCCGGTTGATGCTCTCGGCGGCCCCCATTACGGCAGCACCGCCTTTTTGCACTTGACGGCCCTCAGTCCTATGCCGGATTCCGGTGGGGCTTTGGCTTCGTCCGCTGTGCTGGTGATCTGGAAGGTCTGGCCGTCGCTCACCCGCTTGATGTAGTCCGGGAAGGCCAGCGGCACGCCCGTGTTTACAAGCAGGGTATAGGTGGAGGCGGTGTCAGCCTGCTCCGCCACCTGAGCTTCCACGGTGGTGTCGTGGCGCTCCACGGCCTCAAACTCGGGTCCGTCCTGCCAGCCAGACACAAAGCCGCCCACGCCGTCCGGCTCATAGCTGCGGGTCTTAAAACGGTATTTTTGGGTGAAGCTCTGCATCACGGTGGATGCAGTGAACGAATTGACCATGTCACATCTTCCTCCACTGATTGATCTCGGATTTATAGCGGGTCTTTCCGTCTGCGGGCAGGCCGTCCGTGCCTGTGGCCATCGTGCCAGACCACCCGGCAAAGGACTGGGACACATACACGCCGCCGGACGGGAGCGCCTTGTCGTATGCGTCGATTTTTTCGGCCAGCGCCACAAAATCAGGCGGCACGCGCATGGGCTGCACCGTCCCGGTGAAGGTCTCGGCGGTCAGATCGCCGTCCCCGGCCTTGTGCACGCCGTCATTGAAGATGGATCCGCACACGAGGAAATACTGCCCCGGCACTACCCCGGCGGGCACGGTATCCGGCTCAAAGGCAAACTCCCCGGCAATGGGGCCGTCCGCCCGGTCAAAGAAATTGTGCGTGTAAACGCACAGTTCAGGGACGGTCATTGGATGCCTCCTACTCAAAAAGGGCGATTACTCGCCCGGAGTGATAGTCTGGACAGAGATGCCGTCCAGGTACTCAGCAAACAGGGTCACTCCGGTGATGGCGAAGCTCTCAGAGACGGCGGTGGTGTAGTTTCCCTTGGTGTGGAATCCGATCAGGTTGTTGGCCTCGCCTGCGGTGGTGTACACCAGCCCAGCCTTGGCGTAGTCGCTGTCGGAGGGGTCAACGTAGTACATCACGATGTTGTCCACGGGGGTGGCAATGACCTTGCCCTTTGCGATCTCGCCGTCAGACAGCAGGAAGATGGTGTTGTAGCCCATGAAATCCTTGATGTACTGGAAGCCGTACTGGTTCTGGATGGTGATCGGGGCGGTGCCCAGGTACTCCGCCACGTCCAGGACGTTGGCAAAGCCCACAACGCCGGTGACGGTGCGGTGCATATTCTTGAACTTGTTCTCCACGCTGCCCTTTGCCATGGCCAGAGCCATCTGGAAGGTCTTGGGGGTACCCTTCAGGCTGCCGGTGTTCAGGTATTTGTAGAACTTGTCCGTGACCTTTGCGGTCAGGTCGAACAGGAACTCGTCATCGGTCTTCTGCACGGCCACATCATAGCCATAGTTCTGGATTGCCTCCAGGGAGACGGCCTTGGCGTACTTTTCGATTGTGATCTTGCCGTATTCCTTCTCCTTGACGGTGTACTGGCTGTAGGGGATCTCCTCGCCCTCTGCCACGGTGCCGCTCTGCAGGGTGCCCTGTGCGTACTTGCTCTTCAGCACGGTGCCGGGCTGCATCCGAATGGGACGCATGATGCCCATGATCTCCCGCAGGTGCTCCCAGTTGCGCTGGAAACGGGTGACGAAGTCGATTTCCCGGGGGTTGACGGTGATCTCGTTAGTGGTGATCAGATTGGTCTTTGCTGGCATGTGTTAGTCCTTTCCGCCGCCTGTAAACAGGTCGGCATTTGCTGCAATGGCCGCCTGGCGCTCGCCTGCGTCCTTGATTGCAAAAATTTGGTCTTTGGTCATTTTGGAGCCGGTGTTGGTGGGCGGAGTGTCCACCTTTGCGCCGGTGGTGGTCGTAGTGCCTACGAAGTCGCTCCAATCAGCTTTCAGGCTGTCGGCGTGCCTCTTGGCGTTCTTGACCTCGCCCTTATCGTCCAGCTCCAACTTGTCGATATCCTCGCCAGACAGCCGCACGACCCGATCAGCATACTTGTCCAGCACCCCGGCGGACTTCAGCAGCTCCCGGAACTTGGCTTCCTTGGCTGCGTGGGTGTCTTTCTGGGTCTGCTGGGCCTTGTAGTCGGTCAGTGCCTTTTCAGCGGCTTCCTTGCCGCTGCTGGCTGCGTCACGGTCTTTTTCGGCCTGTGTGCGGGCTGTTTTCTCTGCATCCAGCTGGTCTTTGAGTTCGTCTGTCTCCTTGTGCAGAGCGTCCAGAATGGCCTTGGCCTTGTCATCGTTGGAGGTTTCAGGGTTCTCCAGAATTGTGCGGATGTCAGCTCTTTTGAGTGCCATGTGATAGTCCTTTCCGCCCTTGCTCGGGCTGCCATGCTTGGCAATAGGTTATTATTTGCCGGACGTGCTGCCGGCGTGGTGCCGCTTGCAGGAATCGAACCCGCGTCCGCTGGTTACAAATCAGCAGCTCTACCATTGAGCGAAAGCGTCATAAAAAGCGGCTGACGCTGTGCGCCAACCGCTTGGTATTTAATTTTCCTTGTTTCCTTCTTCCACTGCGATCTCTCGCAGCTCGTCAATGTGATTTTCCACCGCCGGGCGCAGGAACGGACGGGGAGCCATGCCACGGGTAAAGTGCCACTTTCCGTTGAAGTCTTTCCAGACCCACGGCGTTTTGCGACCGTTGCCATTTGTGGCGTGAACGCCCGTGCCCAGCTCCACATACGCGCTGTAAAACAGGTCGCTGCCGATGGTCACGGTCTTTTTTGCAAGGTCGAGGGCAAAGGTCAAACTCTGCTTGAGCGCACCGCCTACGTAGCCCTCAATGCCTGTGCTGTCTGCCGTGCCTGTGGGCACAAGAAGCTGGGCGTAGTCCTGCACCTTCATGCCCCAGATGGTCAGCACCCGCTCTGCCCACGAGTCCAGAGCTTCATGCAGCTGCGGGGTGTTGTCGGTGAATTTGATGTCATACTTAAAATCCATGCTATACTCCATGTATAACAAAACCCCGCCCCGGTGTGGGGCAGGGTCGGTGATTCAGTTACAGGTACAGAAGCCGGAACGTCTCTCTACCTTTGGGAGTGATGAGCGTCTGCACGCCGCTCCACTGGGTCTTGTCGTTCTTGGCTTCCTTGACCTCGAACAGGCCGTTGTTCTTGTCCTCTCGGGGCAGCAGTTTGCCTTTCTGGTCACGGTAAAGGAATTTCTTTTCCAGCAGCCACGCCACAAAGGCTTTGGGCTTGATGCCCAGCTCCTTGGCGGTCTCCCGAAAGTTGGTCAGCAGATTGCGGTCAACCAGCTCGTCAAAATACTCGGCCTTGGGCTGCATGATCTGCTTCTCCACGGTGAGCTGGCTGTTCTGTGCAGTCAGCTCACAAATGCGGGCTTCCCGGTCTGCAAGGGTCTTGTTTGCCACAAGCAGCGCCTTTGCCATCAGCTCATCCGGGGTGAGCTGCTCCTGCCCGGCGATGTAACCGCCATTCTTGCGGATGGAGGGAAGCACCTCAGACGTGACCCACTTGCGGAACGGTTTGGCTTCCGGCTTGTCACTGCGGAGGATGACGTTGTACAGGCCGCTCTCATTGATGATGTAGGTGGACTGCTTGCGACCCATGCTGTCGATGACCTCGGTCTGACCGACCTCATCTTCATCCATGCGCTTGGCAGTGTCCGTAATGTGGGAAATGCCCAGCACCGTGCACACGTCCTTCAGGACAAACCACGGTTCGCCGCCCACCACATCTGTTCGGCTTCTGTGCCGCCCTTGGATTTATACCACTCGGTGTAATCCATGACGGGGGTGGTCTCTTTGGTCACATTGTCCCGCTGCATGGCGTTCTGCCGTGGGTACTTGCCCAGTGCAGAGGACAGCACGCAGCGGCAGTGGTAGACCATCTCCGGGGCGGCGTTGGGGTCGCCGGGGCGCTGAATCTCGTAACCCATAACCTTGAACGGCTCGTCAAGCTCTGCCGTCTGCTGGTCGAGCAAGCGGTGCATTTCACGGGTGCGGTAGTCGTGGGTGGAGTTCCAGCGCTTTTTGACCTCGATGCCCAAAGCCTGGGCGTTGCGCATCTGCTGCAAAGCCCCGGCGTTCTGGGCGCTGGTAAGGGCCGTGATGGCGTTGTTCATGGCCCAGTGGATCTCTGTGTCTGCCATACCGTTGACGGCCTGCACGGCGATGTCATGGACGCTTTTGCCCTGCACGATGCCCTGCATGACGTAGCGGTTGAACACCCTGGCATCATAGGTGCGGTTGCTCTCGCTCTTGATGCGCTTGTTGGGCACCATGCGGGGGTTCTCCTTCAGCAGGAGCTTGACCGCTTCGGTGTTGTACAGGGTCAATCCGAACTTCACTCCTGCGGCCTGTTCCAGCTCGTAGAAAGCCCAGTTTGCGCCGAAGGAAAAGATATTGTACTGCTCGTCCCGGGCCAGCTTGTAGGCCGTCTCTTGGGCTGTGGTGCAGGTCTGCGTGATGCCGTCCAGCTTGGCGTGCATCAAATCGGACTGAAAGACCTGATTTTGCAGCCAGATGCGGTAATCCTCTTCGGTGATCTCGCCTGCATCCAGCTGCGCCCGCTTGCGCTCGTCCAAAGCTCGATACTTTTCCAGAAAATCGGTGAGCTGCTTTTGCATCTCCCGGCGGGCAGTGCCGTACACCCGCAAAATGCGGCGGCGCAAGCGGTTCAGCTGGCGGGTAGAGATGCGGTCGCGGTCAGAAATCACGTTTCATCACCGTCGCCCTCCTCGTCCACTGTCTCCCGTGCCGCACTCTCAGCCATCAGCGCGGCCTTGGCCTGCTCCTTTTGTTCCGGGGTCAGGTTGGGCAGTAGGTCAATGGCCATGTCCTGCCCGATGATGGGTGCCTCAGAAATCACCGTTGCGACCTGCTCGGCCGTGTTGGTGATCTTGCTGCGGTTGAATGCCGGCATAGCGTTGTCAAAGCCAGCCAGTGCGCAGATCTGCCGGATGAACGGCTTGACCTGAGCCTCAAAGTCGTCCGCGTTCTGGTTCAGCGGTTCATAGGCTGCATCCAGATGGTCGTTGGTGCTGTCCGCGCTGACACAATGCACGTCCAGCCCGCCGAAGTCCTCATAGACCCGGGTGTGGAGCAGCTCCAGCAGAGCCTGCCGGGCCGTCACAGGAATCTCGGTGGTGTAGGGGGTGATCTTTCCGCCCTCGCTGGTGTCTGCGCCTGCAATGTGGTACAGATTCAGCTTGACAAGGAACTCCTGCAGCTCGTCATCGGTCATTCCGTTGAAGTTCTCGCACAGCCAGTAGATCTGCGAAAAGTCCTGCAAGTCGTTGCAGAAGCCGGACATCACCAAATCGGTGTTGTCGATGTAGGCTTTCAGACCCACAAGCGTGCTCTGGTGCAGGTCGGAGCCCCACAGCGGCACAATGGGAAGAGCGCTGTAGTTTTCGCCCTCCGCGCTTTCCAGCCCGCCGCCGGGCGTGGTGACGGTCACACTCTTGTACGCCTGCTTTGGCGTTGTCTCCTGCATCGTGCTGCCGATTTTGCTTTCCGTGTACTCGGTAAAGCCGTCCAGCTCGTACAGGATATAGTGCATATCCGTGTCCGGGTTCAGCCGCCAGAAGCGCACACCCGCCTGCAAAAGGCCTGTCTTTTCATCGTACAGGGGAGCGAACTCGGTCAGCTTGAAAACCACCAGATGGTCGTTGTTCCAAAAACCAAAGCTCTCACCGTGAATTAGGGCGAAATATCCGGCTTTCTGGATCTGCTCGTCAAAGTTCTGCCCCAGCCTGTCCTTGTCCACGCCATCGTCCGCAAAAACCACGCCGTTGCCGAGGGAGTAGGTCGCCCGCTGCTTGTTGAGCCGACGGAAAAGATTGCTCTTGACCATATCGGGGTGTGGGGTGTCCTGCTTAGTGTTTTTGGACAGTCTCTTCAGCATCAAAGCGTAAGCCTGCGCGAAGCGTTCAGCCCCCGGGTTTTTCTGGGCATCGTACAGGTCAGCGTCCAGAGCCATCTTGTAGGGCTTTGAAGCGCAGTGCTGCTGCACGAACCGCCGGATGAAATCAGGCTGTTCCCCGGCGGCTTGCGCCTGCTGGAAGGTCTGGAATGTGTATACAGTGCTCAAAATTAATCCCTCAGTTTCACAAGGCGCTTTGTGCGCACGAAATAGCGGATAGCGTCCATGCAGTGGTCGTTGACCTTTAGCACGGTGTCGTCTTTATCCGGATCCCAAGCGTACACGCCGAACTCTTCCAGCGTGTGCTTGCAGTCCTTGTAGATCTTCAGCCGCCCGGTCTGTAGCATGGTCTGCACGTCCAGAATGCCGCTTAGAACGTCGTTGTTTGCGTGGGTCTGGGTAAAGCCATTCTTGCGCAGTTCCGTAATCAGGGGCAGGGCAGATGGGTCAACGATGATCCTCTCCGGCTTGAGGCCGTTCAGCCAAGCCTTTAGGTCTGTGACGTACTCGCCCACGGTCTTTTGCCGCTTCTGTTCCCGGCCGCTGTAGTAATACTCCCGGGTGACGATCCAGCAGTCTGCATCTGCCTGCTTCTGGAACAGCAAAAAAACCGTTGCGTTCTGGGTGCCAAAGTCGCACGCCACATAGGCGCTCTTTGGAGACAGCTCCGGCAGCTCATCGACAACGTGCTTCTTGCGGTCGAACATGTCATAAACAAGGCCCTCGGCCACCGTCCACAGGCCCAGAATGTAGCGCTGGTAGAAAACGCCGCTGTACTGGCTGCGGTATCTGGCCTTGATGTCCTCGGAAAGTGACAGGTTGTCGTCCATCGTGAAATGGAGATACATCATCTTGCGGGAACGGCACTTGCGCACCCACTCCAGATAAAACCAGTGCTGCGGGCTGCCCGGGTTGCAGTTGAACCAGAACTTTGACCCGGTGACAGAGCAACGGGCTGTGGCCTGATTGACGAAGCTCTGGGGCATCAGGGCCACCTCGTCGAAGAATGCCCCGGCAAGGGTGATGCCCTGGATCAGGTCTTGGCTGCTCTCGTCCTTGCCGCCGAAAAAGTAAAACTCGTTTGTTCTGCCGCCCTTGCTGACGGTCATGCAGTTTTCGGCCCGGTGCTCCTTGACGTTGTAGCCACGGGCCGCAAGCTGCTGCTTGAGTGTGCCCAACACGTTGCGCCGGAAGCTGGCGATGGTCTTGCCGCACATGGCAAACTGCTGGCCGCTGTAGCAGGCCATAGCCCACTGGACAAACGAAAAGCTCATGGCAAAGGTCTTGCCAGAGCGGATAGCTCCATCGGCGATGATGCCGTTGTAGCCGCTGTATGCGCTCTGCGGTGCCCACCAGCTCAAGACCTGCTTTTGCCGCTGGCTGATGGCTTTCCAGCGAAAACCGTTATTTTTCCGCATGGTCGTCCTCTTCCTCCGGCAGCATCTCCACGTCATCCGGCGGGCTGAGGTCAGCGGCAGCGCTCAGAGCCTCAAGCAGGCCATCGTCCAGGGCTTCTATGCCGCCCTGGTCTCCCAGCATAGCAAACTTGTCCACGATTGTGCCAAACGCCGTGGACAGCTGCGGCAGCGTCGCTTCTGCGATTTTGTCAGGGTCTGCCATCGCCTGAAGGTACAGCCCGAGAAGATCCTGTGCTTCCCCGCGCTTGCTGCCTAAGTAAGAAAGCATGTCCTGCGTGTTCTGCTCTTTTTTTAAGGCGCACAAATCCGCACACTTGGGATTATCTTTCACGATTTTCCGCACGGTGCTTTCTGCCACGTCGTTCAGCTTGGCGGCTCTGGCGTAGCTCTGCAGCTGCACATAGTCAGCAACGATCTTCTTTTTTTGCCTGTCTGTCAGCCGCTTCGCACTCACCGCCACCACCTCTCTAAACTCATGCAAAAGAAAAACCGCCCGGAAATCCGAACGGTCAAAATATCGAATATGCCGCCCTTGGAATCGAACCAGCTGTGTCTACACACACGCACCGCGCTCCACATTGCGCTCAGGCGGCCATATAGCAAATAAAAACAGCCCACGGTTCGCCGCCGGGGCTGCTTGAGTTGACGCACATCCTGCGGGGCATGCTGGCCCGCTCAGATTTCCGGTGCTGCTGTTCACGGGCGGAGGTTTCAGGGCGTGGGCAAGATTTCAGGAATCCCACACCCACCCGCACACCGGTGGTGAATCACTCCATGCGTCAGACTTGCCGCGTTACAGACTTTGCGGCGTTCGGTGCGAGATTGCAGACTTGAACTGCGCCTAAACCTCCATGGCCGGTCTGGACACCATTTCTCGCATAGAAGCAGCCCGCAAAGCACGGTGTCAAAGAGAAAAAGCGTTAAGCGGCATGAACGAAAGGAGAATCCGTACGGGGCCGCGCTTTGGAAGCTGCTGAGAAGCGGCGCGCCGCTTTGCGTGGCTCCGCTTGTAATCATTTTACCACACTTCAATTCACATGTGTTTAACAACGATTCAAATAAAGCGTAGAAATCAAAGCGCTTTCAATGGTCGTTTTGTACATCCTCCCAGATTTCTGCCAAAGCATCAAACCCCTCGTGGATGTAGGTGGAGACCGAATTGTTTCCGGACAAGCCCACGTCCACCGCGATCTTCTTTTGGGGCTTCAGGTCGATATACCAGCCGCAGATGCACTTTGCTTGCTTTTCAGACCGAGCAGACCCACTCAGGCAGTAGGCCCGCCGGGCAGCTTCGATGCGCAGTTCGCAGAGATCAAGCTCCATCTGCTTGAGGTTCCGCTCTTCTGTGTCGATTCTCTCCACGGCAAAGCCTACTTTGTCACCGGTTCCACCACCCGCAGGCATCCCGCTCATGCTCTGGGTGCACTTTTCGGCAGTGTCCCGGATGCGCTGGATCTTCTGCTTCTGGGCCTCGACCTGCTCCGCCAGGTCTCTGCACTGCTGGAACCACGCCTTGACGGTGCGGTAGTCCGGCAGTTCCGGCTCGTTGGTGTCAGGTGTCCAGGTTTGGATCATGTATCTTCCTCCATTTCTTCGATCCAGATCTCTGTTCTGGGGTTCTTTTTGTCGTAGCACACCCGGCTGCCATCGTGGGCGGCCACTATCTGGCTGTTATCGTCCGCCAGAACCTTGGCCTTCACCAGAATGTCGCAGGTCGCCTCGATCAGATTTGCAAGGTCAACCTTTCGCCGGGTGGCCATGTAGTACACGCACCGCACGTTCACGCGGGCTGTGATGGGGTTATAAGGCCGCTTGATCTGCCACAGGCACTTTTCCTGATACTGCATAAATGCCTCGCTGGGGGCCACAATGCGTCGGTTTGCGCGGGCCTTGAGGATGCGGGCGGAGTTTTTCTTTGTGCGGGGGTCGCCGTAAAGAATAATTTTCATTTGTTATCCTCCACATAGCGCCAGCTTTGGGGCGGGCGAGTGATCTCCACAGGCCGCATACCGAACCGTGTACTCTGCAAGCCTGTGAACGCCCGCAATTTGCGCGGCTGGTCATAAATTTTCAGGTCTGAGATATGCCATGCATAGCCTTTGCATCTCAGGTAGCGGACAATGGCATCCCTGTCCATGCAGGCCTGCTGTTCTATGTCATCAGGCGAACGGTTCAGCGGCGCAAGCTCCCAAACCTTATCACAGATAAACTCGCCGATAACTTTTCTGTCAAGCCGTTGCCATTCATGGCTTACAGTTCGCAACCGATCAGGAATTTCAGTGCAGTAGATGTACACCTTGAACGGCGTTTCTAAATTGGGGCGGCTTTTGCGAATTTCCGCAGTCTTTTCGCCGCCGAGAATCTTTTTGCACCACTCAGGCCGGATGCTCAGTAAAACAGCTTTACTCACTTTGCACCTCCCCGCCGTCCAGGTCGCCTTTGAGCTGTTCGAGCTTTCGGTCGTCAGTCTCGGAACGCTCTTAATCTTTTGCTTATCCATTCTATACCTCCTCAAAAATCCAAGTCGTCGGGGACGATTCGCAACCAGCTCATGTTCAAGCTCCATTCTCCAGCAGGTCAAACAGCGTCGGGGCATCTCTCTCAGCGTCTGCGGTTTCCAGATAACCCACGCCGTCACGGAAATAATCCGGGTTCAGCTCCACGCCCTTGCCCTTGCGGTTCATCTTCACTGCCTCATATGGCACAGTGAACAGCCCTGCAAAGGGGTCAGCTACCAGCTCGCCCTCGCTGCTATACCGCTCAATCAGGCGCTGGACAATATCCAGCTGAAGTGGACAGACATGAAGGTTCTTCCGCCGCTGGCTCTGGCTGGTATTCAGTGTTCGCATCCGAACGATGTCATCCCAGACCGTCATGTCCCAGCTTCCCGGGGCGACAACCATGAAGGTGGAAGGCAGCCGCCCGTCTTTATCCAGACTTTCGGCCAGCTTGACGTGCTCGGCGTAAGAATAGACGGTATCACGGCTGAATTTTCGGTAGACCGCCTGCAACTTCGAGGTGGGTATCTTTTCCAGTTCTTCCCGGGTAAAAGGCCGGTCACCGCTGGAACGCCAGAAAGCGTGGGCATCAATCTGCCACTGTGCGCGGGTGTACTCCTCTTTGGACTTCTTCACGGGCGTATCAGCATAGCCGCGGCTGCAGTCAGTAGGCAGCTTGCGGAACAGCAAGATGTACTCAGGGCATCCAACGCCCATCTTTGTGCCGTCCTTGCACTGCTCTGTCCATCCCAACCTATACGTCTGGTTGTTCTCCCGGACAACATCCGTGACTACGGTAATCATCCCAAAGTACGCAAAGCCATGCTTCCGGAAATGGGCTATGCAGTCAGCATGGAACGGCTCAATGGTAGGCGCGGCCAGCCCGGTGACATTGGCAAACTCCACGCGGTCTTTGACATGAATCGCAGCCACTCGGCCCGGCTTCAGAGTCCGCAGCAGCTCAGGGGTAAGGAAGTCCATCTGCTTGAAGAACTCATCATCGTTCGGGTTGTGTCCGAAGTCGTTGTAGCTGGGGCTGTACTCATAGTGGTTGCCGAACGGAATAGAGGTCACATACAGGTCGATGCTGTCTGTCGGCCAGCTCCGCACCTCTTCCACGCAGTCGTTGTTGATGGCCGTATAATTGTTTCCCTTAACTTCCACACGCTCACATCCTATCGTTCGTTTCAGGGCCTCCAGAGCAAGGCTGCCGAGGCCGTATTCCTTGATGATCTCTTCCATCTTCTCGCTCAGCTCATCATACTGCCGCCACTTGCGCTGGAGGGCCAGCAGAACCTCGGTTTCGGTGTCCATATACAAGATGTCAATGATGACAGGGGCCTTTTGCAAAAAGCGGTAGACGCGATGAATGGATTGGATGAAGTCATTAAACTCATAGTCGATGCCCATAAAGATTGCCCGGTGGCAGAACCTCTGGAAGTTACAGCCGGAACCGGACAGGCTCTTTTTTGTCCCAAAGATTCGGGTTCGGCCCTGAGCGAAGTCCATGACGCGCTGCTCCCGGGTTTCCAGTTCCATTCTGCCGTAGATGTCCACCATCTCAGGCACAGCCTTTTTGAGGGCCTTGCGCTCATCTTCGAGGTCGTGCCAGACCACGAAATGCTCATCGGCGGGAGCTTCGGCAATGATACGGGCCACTTCTGCGGCACGGATGTCGATGCTGTCCCGCTTCTCTTTGGCGGCATCCGAAAGGCCCATGGCGGCATCATGGCCGAGTTTCATCTGGCCGTCAGCCTCAAACTCCGCAGGTCGGTCAAGACTGTTGAGCTTGTGGTATCGGATGTCCATCGGGGGCAGAGCATAGCCATCATCGGAAAATCCGAGGTCGGAAGGTTTCTGGAGGAACAGTCCCCAGCTGGCGCACCAAATCCAGAACTCCCGCTCGCGGCCCGGATAAAGGGTCAGGTTGTTCGCCTTGGTGGAATCCCGCTTGAAAAAACGAGTAAGGGCCTGCCCGGTGTCCATAACCTCCAGAAAGCCCGCATAGTGAATCAGCTCTTTATACCGGTTCGGGGAAGGTGTGGCCGTGTTGGTCAATTTGTACTTGACCCCCTTGAACTTTAGCATAAAGCTCTGGTACGTCTTGGAGCCGAAGCTGCGCAGGGTGGCCGCTTCATCCAGAGAAACCGCAGTAAAGCGGTGCGGGTCAATGTCACCATCTCGGACACGCTCATAGTTCGTCAGGACAATGGGTGCGCCACTGGCCTCCACCTCTGCCATCGTGCGGCAGTAGGGAGGTTCGGCCATCCCCAGAAGATTCACAGCATCTTTCTTGAACTCAGGCAGCACGTTCAGGGGCATCACGATGAGCACCTGTCCACCCTCATGCTTCTGCAAGAGGCGGCACCATTCAAGCTGCATAACAGTCTTTCCCAGACCAAACCGGGCAAAGATACCCCGGCGGCCCCCACGCAGTGCCCACAGGACACTGACACGCTGGTGGCCTTTCAGCACAGGATTGACTTCGGACGGGTCCATCTCAATGCCAGACATGGGCGCGATGTCAATTTTCCGCTCCAGAAACTCGCGGTAATTCATAACGCACATCCCCTTTCTGAGGCTCCAGCTTTGCCCCACAGCAGGGGCAGACATCAACACGGCGCGGCGGAATCCTGTCAATCAGATACCCGGAAGACACACCCAGAGCTTCCGCAAACTTGCGGATAGCTTCAATACCAGGCATTATGCCGCCCCTCTCATACAGACTTATGACCTGAAAATTAGTTCCCAGCCTATACGCAAGCTCTCTCTGGCTCAGGCCAGCAGCAGCTCGGGCAGCCTTGATCCTTGTGCAAAAAATTCTGTCCATTGATTTCATCTCCCATTTGGTTTTATTCGGGTTTGTGTTCCTCAAAAATCCCAGGTCGTGCTTTTCCTCCAATCAAATCATCAATGCACATCTGGGTGGCCTGCTCCGGCACATCTTCCCAGCCAATGCCGATGTAGTCCAACACACGCCCCCATCCGTACCAGTTACCGTTTTCGTCCCGGCAGACGTGCTTCATCCAGAACTCCCACTCTTTGGGATTGGTCTCTCGCAAACGGATGTCCGTACTCGTAGGGCTGGATTGCCTGCGTAGGCTTTGGGTAATCAAAAATCTTGCTGGGGGTAGGATTCTCAAT
>JACXXQ010000168.1_pt1 | contig 43919 bp, 34 predicted proteins | sample 8621361 | NCBI WGS metagenome assembly JACXXQ01 (sample SAMN15503820, study PRJNA645414) | gut metagenome | isolation source: feces | host: Bos taurus | place: USA | collected 2016 | reverse complement strand
CACCCCACTTGTTAGTCAGTATATCATACTGTCTAACAAATGGGGTGCAGTTCAGAGAGGATGTCCTGTTTTTGCAGTCAACCCCCCAGTAGGACAAAACGGTTTCGCTCGACCTGAATGAGCCCATCCCGCTGCATCTTGCTCAGCTCATTGGACAGGGCACTGCGATCTACATTCAGATAGTCGGCCAACTGCTGACGGTTAAAGGGAATGGTAAAGGAAGAACTGCCGCTGCGCATGGACTGATAGGACAGATAAGAGAGCAGGCGGCCGCGAATGGTTTTGGGGGAGGTGTGGAAAATCTTTCGGGACAGGTTCAGATTTTTCTGGGCGGAGAGGGCAAGCAGGTTGCGGATCAAAGTATTATGGTGGCCGCAGCCATTGGGGCATACCTGCAGGACCCGGCTCACGTTGAGAAACAGGATTTGAGCCGCTTCGGCGGCTACCACGTTGACCATCAGCGGCTCATCGGGCGTACAGGCGTAGGTCTCTGCAAAAATCTGTCCTGGACCCACGCAGTCCAGCACCGTGGTGTTGCCCCAGATATCATCATTTTCAATGAGTGCGCTGCCGGACAGCATGACCCCAAGTGAGGAAATCACTTCCCCGGCCCGGTAAATCATTTGTCCTTTCTCATAGCTGCGCACGTCCGTTCCCAGACAGGCCAGCATGGCCTCCAGATCCTGAGCGGTGGTTCCCCGGAACAGAGGGGTTTCCGTTAGAAAAAGAAAATCCATGAAGACCCTCCTTTTGTTGGTATAACAACGGAATTGTTAGAAACAATTTAGTATAGTATGTTTCGAAAGTCAAGCCCATTCCGCGGCGAAACTGCCGCGCAGGACAAAATTAGGAGGACCTATTTATGCAGCCCAAGATGTTTTGTTATCAGTGCCAGGAGACTGCCGGATGCACCGGCTGTACCCGTGTAGGCGTGTGCGGCAAGCAGCCGGATGTAGCTGCGATGCAGGATCTGCTGGTCTATGTAACGAAAGGCCTGTCTGCCGTGACCACGGCTCTTCGTGCCCAGGGGGAGGCGGTGGAGGGGGAAATTAACCATCTCATCACCCTGAACCTGTTCACGACCATCACAAATGCCAACTTTGATAAAGAGGCCATTGAGGCTTGCATCCGGGACACCCTGGCGGTGAAGGAAAAGCTGCTGGCCCGGGTGGAGCACAGGGAGCAGCTGCCTCTGGCCGCCTTGTGGGACGGAACCGGCAGCTGGGAAGCGAAGGCCGCTCAGGTAGGTGTGCTATCCACAGAGAATGAGGACATCCGCTCCCTGCGGGAACTCATCACCTACGGCTTGAAGGGCCTGTCCGCCTACTCCAAGCACGCCAATGCCCTGCTTCAGGACGACGGCGAGGTGGATGCTTTTCTCCAGCGGGCCTTGGCGGCCACTCTGGATGACAGCCTGTCCGCAGACGATCTGGTTGCCCTGACTATGGAGACCGGCAAGTACGGCGTGCAGGGGATGGCACTGCTGGACAAGGCAAACACCCAGGCCTACGGAACCCCCCAGATCACCAAAGTATCCATCGGTGTGGGCAAGAACCCCGGCATTTTGGTTTCCGGTCACGATTTGCGGGACTTGGAGATGCTGCTGGAGCAGACCCAGGGCACCGGGGTGGACGTATATACCCACAGTGAGATGCTCCCCGCCCACTACTATCCCGCCTTCCAGAAGTACCACAACTTTGTGGGCAACTACGGCAACGCCTGGTGGAAGCAGAAGGAGGAGTTTGAGACCTTCCACGGCCCCATTCTCATGACTACCAACTGCATCGTGCCTCCCAAGGACAGCTACAAGGACCGGCTGTACACCACCGGCGCGGCAGGTTACCCCGGCTGTAAGCATATTCCCGGCGGCATTGGGGAGAAGAAGGACTTCTCTGCCCTCATTGAGCACGCCAAGAAGTGCGAGCCGCCCCAGGAGATCGAGCGGGGCGAGATCGTAGGCGGTTTCGCCCACGCCCAGGTGCTGGCTTTGGCGGACAAGATCGTAGAGGCGGTGCAGTCCGGAGCCATCAAGAAGTTTGTGGTCATGGCGGGCTGTGACGGCCGCGCCAAGAGCCGGGAGTACTACACCGAGTTTGCCAAGGCTCTGCCTCAGGACGCAGTTATTCTTACCGCCGGCTGTGCCAAGTATAAGTACAACAAGTTGGATCTTGGGGACATCGGCGGCATTCCCCGGGTGCTGGATGCGGGCCAGTGCAATGACTCCTACTCTCTGGCGGTCATTGCCCTGAAGCTCAAGGAGGTCTTCGGACTGGAGGACATCAACCAGCTGCCCATTATCTACAACATTGCCTGGTATGAGCAGAAGGCGGTCATCGTACTGCTGGCCCTGCTGTATCTGGGAGTGAAGAATATCCACCTGGGTCCCACTCTGCCCGCCTTCCTCAGCCCCAATGTGGCCAAGGTGCTGGTGGACAATTTCGGTATCGCTGGCATTGGTACCGTGGAAGAAGATATGGCTCTGTTTTTCGGAGAGAATAACTAAGCAAAAGGGAGGAAGCCCGGCAGGCGTTACCTGCCGGGCTTCCCTTTTAGTTTAAAATCCATACACCGTAATTCAAATAGGCCGCAAAGGTGACCCAGAGCAGATAGGGGACCTGAAGCCAGGCAGCCAACGGATCTACCTTATGAAACGAGGTGATCATCCATAAAATTAATCCCCACAAAATCACCAGCCAGACCAGTGCAGCGCCGAAGGCTTGAAAGTTAAAAAACAGAATGCTCCAAAAGAAATTGAAGGCTAACTGGAGCAGAAATATGCGCAAGCTGCTGGTGCGCTCACGAGAGGGAGAAGTCAGATAGATCCGAGCTGCTCCGATGCCCATCAGAGCGAACAGAATTCCCCAGACGATGGGAAATACAAGGGCGGGAGGGGAAAGCGGGGGCTGGATAATGCTTTCACTGTAAGCTTTGGCTCCGTCTCGGGTCAGCCAGCCGGACAGGCCGCCCACCGCTTCGGTAAACAGAATCCAGGCAGCGTAGATTTTCCATGTATGCTGTTTCATATTTGAATCACCCGCAATAGCATATGCCACCCTTGGGATAGATATTCAAATCGAAAAGAAGAGGGAAAATCCGGGGGATTTCCAGCGCGTACAGGCATGGTACTCTCTCCGGCCACATATATATCTTGTGGCAAAACGGGAGAGGGAGTGTAAGGATTTGAAAGGAAATATCGAGGAACGCGCCTGTAAATTGGCGGCGTACATCATCGAAAATGGAGCAACCGTCCGCTCTGCCGCCCGGAAATTTGGCATCAGCAAATCCACCGTACATAAGGATCTGTCAGAACGTCTGCCGGCCTTTAATCGACCTCTCTATCTTCAGGTAAAGGGAATTTTGGATGAAAACAAGGCGCAGAGACATATTCGGGGCGGAATGGCCACACGAAGGAAATATAAAGGAATCTGATCCGGCAGGGGACGGCGGGCTTGTATCCCGCCGTCCCCTGTGTTAAAATAAAATGAAAAAATTTGGCCGTTTGAAGGAAAAATACGGTTAAAAGGTTTCCATTATCCCCAAGTACAAAAGGAGAAAGAGCCATGAGCTACGCCGACCAGGTATTTATTCAAACTTGTCAGGATATTTTAAGTAAGGGCGTGTGGGATACCGATCGCCCCGTCCGTCCTCGCTGGGAGGACGGTACCCCTGCCCACACCATCAAGCTTTTCGGGGTAGTCAACCGCTACGACTTGCGCAAAGAGTTTCCCATCATCACGGTGCGCAAGCAGTTTTTAAAGTCCGCAGTGGACGAGCTGTTGTGGATCTGGCAGAAGAAGTCCAACGACGTCCATCAGCTCAGCAGCCACATCTGGGATGCCTGGGCCGATGAGAACGGCACCATCGGCAAGGCCTACGGTTACCAGTTGGGCGTGAAGCACCACTATCCCCAGGGGGATATGGACCAGGTGGATAAGGTGCTCTGGGACCTCAAGCACGATCCCGGCTCCCGCCGCATCCTCACCAACCTGTATAACCACCATGATCTCAGTGAGATGGCGCTCTATCCCTGCGCCTATTCCATGACCTTCAACGTCAGCGGCAATACCCTCAACGGGATCCTGAACCAGCGCTCTCAGGATATGCTTACCGCCAACGGCTGGAACGTGATGCAGTACGCAGTACTGCTGCACATGTTTGCCCAGGTGTCCGGCCTGGAGGCGGGAGAGCTGGTCCATGTCATTGCCGATGCCCACATCTATGACCGCCACGTGCCCATTGTAGAGGAAATCATTGCCCGCAAGCCCTATGATGCACCTAAGTTCATCATGGACAAGTCTGTCACAGACTTCTACGCCTTTACCAAGGACAGCTTCCGCCTGGAGGGCTATCAGGCCCATCCCCTGGAGGAGAAGATCCCGGTGGCAGTATAAGGAGGGGGACGAAATGAATTTGATCGTCGCAGTGGACCAGAACTGGGCCATCGGAAAGGATGGGGATCAGCTGGTCTATTTGAAGGAGGATTTGAAGCGGTTCCGGACGCTTACCAGCGGCCATACTGTAATTCTGGGCCGCAAGACACTGGCCACCTTTCCGGGAGGGCGGCCGCTGAAGAACCGCCGCAATTTGATTTTGTCCCGGAATCCTCAATTCCAGGCGGAGGGAGCCGAAGTGTTTTCCTCTGTGGAGGAGCTGGTAAAGCAGGCGGACGGAGACGCATTTGTGATTGGCGGCGCTTCAGTCTATGAGCAGCTGCTTCCCTACTGTGATACCGCTTATATCACAAAAATCCATGCCGGCTTTCCTGCCGATACCTACTTCCCCAATTTGGACCAGTCGGGCGAGTGGGAGGTAAGCGAGGAGAGCGAGAGCCTGGAGCAGGATGGGATCTCCTATCACTACGTGACTTATTCCAGAATCCAATAAAAATGCCGCGGGCTTTCGGTGTATCAGCGCCGAAAGCCCGCGGTTTTCTTATTCTTGATGTTCCAGCCTTGTGTTGATGATCAGCGTCCCAATAAACAAGAACAGCAGTATAGTGCAAAGGGTGATGGCTACTGCCAGAAGGATCGGAGACTTCCATGCCCCATAGGCAGCTAAAAAGAGAAAGGTTGCGCCACACAGCACATAGTTGGTGATTTGGAGCAAAATGTGGCTGGTTTTCATGACCAGGTAGCGGTCCCGCTCATCTGCCTGCTGTTCCAACTCCTCCAGAACACCTTTTTGGCTGAGTGAACGGGAATAATTGACCAGAGCTAAAGCGGCCAGCAGCACTGCGGCCAGGAGAAAGCGGTTGCCTGCTCCGGCAGCCCATGCGGATAGAGCCAGAATACCAGCCGCAGTTGCTATCACGCCAGAAGCCAAGGCACGCTTATTTTTGATTTTCATAGCATTGATCCTCCCATTCTTTGTTTTCTTTCAGACAGCACAGCTCTTCCACCGTGGTGTGGAAGACCTGGGCCAATCGATAAGCCAGCATGAGAGAGGGGCTGTACTGCTCCTTCTCAATGGAAATAATGGTGCGGTTGGACACATGGACCAGATCGGCCAGCTGCTGCTGTGTTAACCCGAGCTGGGTGCGCAGCTCTTTAATGCGCGTCTTCATGACATGCCCCCTTGCTTAAATGTGAAGTGCACTTCGTGTGAAGCTAACTTCATATTACAGCAAGAAACTCCTGGTGTCAAGAGAGATATGAAGGAAACTTCATATTGCAAGAAGGTATCAAAAAACCGGCCTGGAAAACCAGACCGGAGAACATTTGGTCTGTCACCCGGAGCAGACCGATGCCCGGTCCGGGTGACAGTGAGGCGCACAGCGCCAAAGTATCAGGTTGATCCGGCGCAGCCGGAGCCTGGTGGAGGAGAGGCGTGCGGGACCTCAGCTCCTGCGGCAGGAATGGAGGGAAACCTGCCGCCAGTCAAGAAGGGGAAAACATCTGGATCCTTGATCCATCCATAGGATACCACACTACTGAGGGAAATCATCACGAAATTAAGACAAAAGAGTGAATAAAGTGTAAACAGGAAAAAAGTCCGCGCTCTTAACAATGAGAGCGCGGACGGATCGGTCAGGACTGGATGCCCAGGCTGGTCCAAAGGTCGTTGTACAGAGTACGGGTTTCCAGAGGACGAACCAGATAGGCTTCGCAGTTGTTCAGAACAGTCTGAGAAGGAGCCATGATGGCATAGAGATCCATGTCCAGGGGCTCGCCGTAGGTCTCCTCGTAGTACTCGGGATACTGCTCCAGAGCCTCAGCATTGGGAGAGGCATACCAAATGGTGTCCATATTCCGCAGGCAGGCATCAGTGGAGCACATGAAGTTGATCCACTCCTCCGCTTCCTCCTTATGCTGAGCGTCCTTCAGCACGCACATGGCATCCACGAACCAGTTGGAGCCCTCCTCGGGAACAACGAACTTCAGGTCGGGATTGTTCTCCAGCATGGTGAGGTAGTCACCGGCATAGTAAGCGCAGATGGCGGCGTTACCCTGCTCCATCTTCTGGAACACCTCGTCCATGACGAAGCCCTGATACACGCCGTTGGCCTTGGCCTCAGCCAGCAGATCGTAGGCCTGCTGGAGCTCCTCTTTGCTGTCTGTGTTTACCGAGTAGCCCAGATCCATCAGGGCGATGCCCAGAGCGTCACGGGAGTTGTTGAACATCAGCACATTGCCGGCGTACTTGGTGTCGAACATGGCGTCCCAGCTGGTGATGGGCTCGTCCACCATGGTGGAGTTGTAGATGATACCCACGGTGCCCCAGGTGTAGGGGACGGTGTACTTGTTCTCGGGATCGTAGGACAGATTCTTGAACCGGTCGTCGATCTTGGAGAAGTTGGGGATGTTGTCATAGTTGAGCTCAGCCAGCTTGCCCTCTTCAATGAGCTGAGAGATCATGTAGTCCGAGGGGACGATCACGTCGTAGTTGGCGCCGGCCAGCTTGGCATACAGGGCCTCGTTGCTCTCGGCAGTGGTGTAGTTAACCTTGATGCCGGTAGCTTTCTCAAACTCAGTGATCAGATCGGTGTCAATATACTCGCCCCAGCTGCACACGTTGACCTCACGCTTGCCGGTGGAGCCGTTGCCGCCCTGGCTTCCGCTGGAAGCGGGATCATCCATGGCACAGCCGGCCAGACCCAGCACCAGAGAAGCGGCAAGGGCAAAGGCGGCCATTCGTTTCATAGACCATTCCTCCAATTTCAAATCAGAATTATCTCAAGGCTCAGGGCCGGGAGATCAGGAAAGTTTTTTGGCCTGCTGTTTTTCCTGCCGGGCCTCCAGCACGTTGACAATAACCAGCAGCAGAAGTACCGCGCCGAACAGCAGGGTAGAGATGGCGTTGATCTCCGGGCTGACCCGCTTTTTGGTCATGCTGTAAATAGCCATGGCCAGGGTGGAAGTGGTAGCGCCGGCGGTGAAGTAGGAGATGACAAAGTCATCGATGCTCATGGTAAAGGCAATGAGCATACCGGAGACGATACCCGGCTTGATCTCAGGCAGAGCCACCTTCCAGAACGCCTGCATCCAGGTGCAGCCCAGGTCCTGTGCCGCGTCAATGAGATTTTTGTCCATCTGGCGCAGCTTGGGACTCACCGACAGGATCACATAGGGGATGTTGAAAGTGATGTGGGCGATGAGCAGGGTGGCAAAGCCCTGGTAGAGCCGGGGAGCGGTGAGCCGGGAGGTCTCCTCCATCCAGGTCACAAAGCCGTTCCAGGCCCCAAAGGCTGCCACAAAGAGCAGACACAGGCTCACACCGGTGACAATATCCGCATTCATCATGGGGATGTTGTTGATGGTGAGCAGAGGATTGCGCCAGCGGCGCTTCATATTGTAAAAGCCGATGGCAGCGAAGGTGCCTGCCACAGTAGCAATGAGAGTGGCCAGCACAGAAACCAGCAGGGTGGTGTAGACGCTCTGCATGATCAGCCGGTCCTGGAAGAGCTCCACGTACCATTTCAGGGAGAAGCCCTTCCATACCGCGCTGCTGTTGCCCGCATTAAAGGAGAAGATGATCAGCAGCAGGATGGGGGCGTACAGAAACAGAAACACCAGTCCCATGAACAGGCGGCTGCCGAAGGAATTTTTCTTGTTCACAGCAGCATCGCCTCCTCTTCTCCCTCGCCGAAGCGGTTCATCACATACATGCAGATGATGACGATGACCATCATCACCAGAGCGATGGCGCTGCCCAGATAGGGATTATACGCACCGCCCAGGAATTGCAGCTCAATGAGATCGCCCAGCATCATCTGCGTGCCGCCGCCCATCAAACGGGAGATGGCGAAGGTAGAAACCGACGGGACAAAGACCATCGTCACACCGGACAGAATGCCGGGCAGAGACAGGGGGAAGATGACCCGGCGGAACACCACGGTGGAGCTGGCGCCCAGATCCCGGGCGGCCTCCAGCAGGGAGTGGTCCAGCTTGATGATGACAGAGTAGATGGGCAGGATCATAAAGGGCAGGTAGTTATATACCATGCCCAGCACCACAGCGCCCGAGGTGCCGATCATCTTAAAATAGGTGATATCGGTGCCGAAGATGTTGTTGATGAGATTGAATAGGCCGATGGCGGAGAAAAACTGGTTGAGGAAACCGTTCTTCTCCAAAATGGCCAGCCAGGAGTAGGTGCGCAGAAGGAAATTCATCCACATGGGCAGCATGATGATCATCATGGCGGTGCGCTGGAAGCCGGGACCCTCCTTGGCCATAAAGTAGGCCACCGGATAGCCGATGAGCACACAGATCAAGGTTGCGATGATGGCCAGCTGGAAGGAGCGGGCAAACACCACGGCGTAGTCGCCCATGCGGGAGAAGTTAGCCAGAGTAAAGCCGCCGTCCGGGGGCGCGGCGGTAAAGGCGTAGATGACCACCATGATGATGGGGGCCACCACAAACAGAGCCATCCAAATTACATAGGGGATGGAGAACAGAGCCAGCTTATTCTTCTTCATCCGGGTCCTCCCGAGGGTCTTCCTCCTGGTCCGGATCGTAGGTGGCGTCGCCGATCTCGTCATACTCCTCACTGTAAGAGGAGTAGTCGCCAAACATGCCGGAATAGTGGCTCTTTTTCATCACGTGGAAGCCGTCGGGATCGATCTTGATGCCGATGTGGGAGCCCTCAGGGCAGAAGTCGGTGGTCTGAATGAGCCACTTAAAGCCATAGAAGTCTACGATGATATCGTAGTGCATTCCCTTGAAGGTAACGTTGGTGACGGTGCCCTTGAGCTGGCCCGCCGCCTCGTCTACAATGTCCACATCCTCGGGGCGGATGACCACGTCCACCGGCTCGTCCTTCTCAAAGCCCTTGTCCAGGCACTGGAAGCGGCGGTTGAAGATCTCCACCACGCCGTCGGCGCGCATGATGCCGTCAATGATGTTGGACTCGCCGATGAAGTCGGCCACGAAGGCGTTCTTCGGCTCGTTGTAAATATCCTCGGGAGTGCCGATCTGCTGGATCTTGCCCGCGTCCATGACCACCACGGTGTCCGACATGGACAGGGCCTCCTCCTGATCGTGGGTGACATAGATAAAGGTGATGCCCATGGCCTGCTGGATGCGCTTAAGCTCATTCTGCATGTCCTTGCGCAGGCGCAGGTCCAGTGCGCCCAGAGGCTCGTCCAGCAGCAGGACCTTGGGCCGGTTGACCAGAGCGCGGGCGATGGCCACGCGCTGCTGCTGTCCGCCGGACAGAGAGGATACAGAGCGCTTCTCAAATCCGTTGAGGTTGACCACGTGGAGCATCTCCATGACACGGTCATGGATCTCCTGCTCAGGCAGTTTGACCTTGCGCTTGGTCTCCGGGTCCACCTTGGGGATGCGCAGACCAAAGGCGATATTTTCAAATACATTTAAATGGGGGAACAGGGCGTAGCGCTGGAAAACCGTATTGATCGCCCGTTTATGAGGCGGAACATCATTAATCCTCACGCCGTCAAAAAATACGTCCCCCTGGGTAGGCGTCTGAAAACCACCGATGATACGAAGCGTGGTTGTCTTGCCGCACCCACTGGGACCCAGCAGCGTGAGGAATTCCTGATCGTTGATATAAAGGTTGATGTTGTCAAGGACCACGTCGCCGTCAAAGGCCATGGTGCAGTTTGACAGGCGGATCAACTCCTTAGACATATATCCTCCCCCATTTCTGTTTTATAATAAAAATGTCAGCTCCCTTGTTATATCACCCCAGAAGGGCGCAAAACCCCCTGGGTAGTCACGGATAGCGAGATACACTATATCTGTTTCCTATAAAAATGTCAATGGATTTTGTCGAAAACATCGGGGAATTTTAGGGGCCAAAAACAGCAGGAAAACCGCTGTTTAAAGGAGAAAAAACGCGAATTAAGGAGAATCGGGGACCTGAGGCAAAAAAGAAGAAAAAATAGGAGAAAATTCCGTAAAAAATAGGGACGGACGCAGATTGGAGAAGCGTTACGCCTCCTGACCGGAGAGGTGAAAGCCGGGGAAGTAGTCCGCCAAGAAATCCACATCCTCCACCTGGAAGCTGCGGCCGTTGAGGTGCTCCAGAGGTCCGGCGTCGGTGGTAAAGCGGAACTCCAGGCGGTAGGAGTACAGAGCCTGGCCGTGGCGGCCGTATTTCCGGTTTTCCCGCTCGCTGCCGTACTTACCGTCGCCCAGCAGGGGGTGGCCGGCGGTGGCAAACTGGGCGCGGATCTGATGGGTGCGCCCGGTGATCAAGTCGCACTCCACCAGGGACAGTCCGTTCTGTACCGCCAGAGTCTTATATAAGGTAATGGCGGTTTTGGCTCCGGGCTGGGGACGGCTGCGGACGTAGACCTGCTTTTTCACCTCGTCCTTCCAGATGAATCCCTCCAGCTTGCCCTCCCGGGGCTCCATACGGCCCAGGACGGCACACAGGTAGAACTTGCTCAGCTCCCGGTCCTTGATCTTTTGATTCATCACCCGCAGGGCCTCGGCAGTCTTGGCGGCGATGACGATGCCGCCGGTGTTGCGGTCGATGCGGTTGCACAGAGCGGGGGCGAAGGAGTTTTCCTTATAGGGGGACCACTCCTTCTTCTGGTAGAGGTAGGCCTGGATGTGGGTGAGCAGCGTGTTGACCCGTTCCGTCTCGTCAGGGTGGACCACCAGACCGGGCCGCTTGTCCAAGAGAAGGATGTGCTCATCCTCATATAAAATATTCAGCTTGGGCTGATACAGGGAGAGAAAGGCGTTTTCTGGGGTGGGGCGGTCGAAGAACTCATCGTTGATATAGAGCTGTAGCACGTCTCCCACCTGCAGGCGTACATCCCGCTTGGAACCCTTGCCGTTGACCTTGACCCGCTTCAGGCGAATATATTTTTGCGCCAGAGGGGCGGGGAGCAGGGGAAGGGTCTTAGCCAGCCAGCGGTCCAGCCGCTGCCCTGCGTCATTTTTTGCAATGGTGAATTCTTTCATACCGTTGCCGTCCTTTGTTACATGTGTTATATTCTGATTAGATTGCATCATAAAAAAATATATTTGTCAACTGCAAAAAAAGGTTTGACATTTTGCTTAGAGTTCATTATAATACTCTCCGTACCATTACGCGAGTATGGGGTCTTGCCCCGAAGGAGGGAACCGCATGCGGCTGGATTTAAGAGATGTGATCCTGGTTCCGGACGCGGAAAAATCCTTCCAATGCCAGGTGGATTTGTCCGACCTGGAGTTTTATGGGCGTAAGCCCATCGTGCGGCCTGTTTTGGCCCAGGGGAGCGTGGTCAACCACGCGGGCGCTCTGGTCCTGAACGGAACGGCCCGCTCGGAGCTGGATTTGGTTTGTGACCGTTGTGGGAAGGAATTTTCCCGGGAGAAGGTAGTCGCGCTGGACATGCTTCTGGCTGATGAGCTGGAGCAGGAGGACAGTGAAGATGAGATTTTTCTTCTGGACGGCAATGAACTGGATCTGGACGAGCTGGTCACCACGGCCTTTGTCCTTGCGATGGATACAAAGAACCTTTGCTCAGAAGACTGCAAAGGGCTGTGCGCCAAGTGTGGAGCCGATCTGAACCTCGGCCCCTGCGGGTGCAGACCTGAAGTGGATCCACGATTGGCGGCGCTTGCGCAGCTGTTGGATAAAGAAAGCTGAGTAGTCCAAAAGTGCTTTACGGCACGCAAACCGAAGGAGGTGTCACCAATGGCGGTTCCTAAGAGAAAAGTGTCCAAGGCCCGGCGCGATAAGCGGCGCAGCTCCCACTGGAAGCTGGAGACTCCCGGTATCGTGACCTGCCCCAAGTGCGGTGCCTATCGGCTGCCTCACCGGATGTGCAAAAATTGCCTGACCTACAATGGCCGTTCTTTCGGCAAGGTGGAGGCTCAGTAATTTGCGAAAAAAAGACTGCTGTTTGGACAGCAGCCTTTTTTTTACCCAAAACGAAGGGAGCGGAGAATTTCTCCGCTCCCTTTGTTCGTTTACATCTTGGCCAACAGAGCCTCCAGCTCCTCTTTGGTGAAGGGGTAGACCCGGTCGCAGAACTGGCAGGTGAGTTCCGCCTGTCCCTGCTCCTGAATCAGAGACTCCAGCTCCTCCCGGCCCATGCTGATGAGCGCTCGGGTCACCCGGTCCCGATTGCAGTAGCAGCGGTACTCCACCGGATGGGTCTCCAGGATCTCCAGTTCAAAGTCAGACAATACCGCCTCCAGAAGGCCACGGGCGTCCAGACCGCCCTCCAGGGCGCGGCTTACAGACCCGACCCGGCGCACGCCGGCCTCGATCTTGGAGATGATGTCCTCTCCGGCGCCGGGCAGCAGCTGGATGAGATAGCCACCCGCGCTGGTCACCGACTGGTCGGTGCCCACCAGCACGCCCAGGGCGCAGGCGGTGGGGATCTGCTCGCTCTCTACAAAGTACATGGCCAGGTCGTCGGCGATCTCGCCGGAGAACAGGCCGATGGTGCCCACGTAGGGCTCTTTCATATTCAGGTCTTTGATCACGGTGAGGGTGCCCGCCGTACCGACGGCCCGGCCGACATCCAGCTTTCCCGGCTCGATCTCCATGAGCTCCACGTGGGGATTCTGAACATAGCCCCGCACGTTGCCCTGGTTGTCCGATACAGCAAGCACGGTGCCCAGAGGGCCGCCGCCCTTGATCTGCAGGGTGAGGGAGGCACCATCCTCTTTCAGCATGTCGCCCAGCATGGAGGCTCCCAGCAGAGAGCGGCCCAGGGCGGCTGTGGCAACGGGAAGGAGGGTGTGGATTTGTCGGGCCCGCTCTACCAGGTCCCGGCCGGTGATCGCCACGGCCTTGACCAGGCCGTCAGCGGTAATGGCTCTTACCAATTCGTCGCGCATAAAAAGAATTCTCCTTAAATTTGTGTGGTCAGCTTGGGATTTTTTCGGGCGGTAAAGAAGATGCGGTCCTCTCCCGGTTTGGGGGAGCGCATTTTCAGGTTGCCGTACTGACGGATGTCCTGAAAGCCCGCCTGAGTGAGATATTCCACCAGTTCCTGGGGCTCATAGGACCGCTCCCGGTGCAGCTCTTCGCCACGCTCCCACAGGCCGCTCTCCTCATCCAGACGGAAAATGTCCATAAAGTAGGAGCAGATGCGGCTGCGCTGGGAGTACTCGGCACGCCACACGCAGTAGGCGTCCTCGGTCTCGTCCAGGAAAACCTGACCGTCCAGGCCCCGGAGCTTCTCCGGGGTGTTGATATCAAACAAAAACACCCCGCCGGGCATCAGGAACAGATAAACCCGTTCAAAAGCCTTTTGCAGCTTTTTGGGGTCAGTGACATAATTGACGCTGTCCAAGCAGCACACGCAGGCGTCGATGGTGCCGTACAGGTCCAGCTTGTCCATGGACTGACACAGAAAAATGGGGGGAATGCCGTCCACATCCTGGTTTTTCTCTGCGGCCTCGGCCAGCATCTCCGGGGACAGGTCCACACCGATCATCTCATAGCCCCGCTGGGCCAGCTCCCGCGTGAGAGAACCGGTGCCGCAGGCCAGATCCAATACCGTCTTGCCCGGCAGTCCCCGGCGGCGGAAATGAGCCTCAATATAGTCAGCCCAGGCGGAGTAGCCTACATCGGTGGTAAACTCGTCGTAGCAGCCGGCCAGGAAATCGTAGCTGTTCATTTCTGCCGCTCCTTCAGCCGGGGCAGGATGGTCCGATAACCGTTAGCCCCGTAGTGAAGACACCGGTTTACCCGGCTGATGGTGGCGCTGGAGGCACCAGTACGCTCCAGAATTTCGCTGTAGATAAGGCCGTCATCCAGCAGCATGGCCACTTCCATGCGCTGTTCCATGGCCTTCAATTCTGATACGGTGCACAGGTCCTGCAAAAATTCACGGCACTCCTCCACACTGTGGAGCTCCAGCATGGCCTGGTACAGCAGGTCGCTGGAGGGTTTATCATAAAACTTGGACATGGCGGCTCCTTTCTTATGGGAAAAACATGGATTGAGTCATATTGTAACACACTAGCTTGTGAAAATAAAGAGAGACCACACCTTTTCTCCCATCATTTCATAGGATGGGCGGAAAAGGGGGGAGTTTCCATGAAGGAAAGCGGATTGCCTCAGTCTTGGCAGGTGGCGTGGAAGAAGGAAGAAAAGAAGCTCAAATTACGTGGAGAACCGGTACTTTCGCTGGCTTTCTCCTGGCCGGAGATCCAGCGGGGAGGCCGCGGGGGACGGAGGGTGAGCCAGTATTACCGGCAGGTGGTCCAGACCTGGCGCAAGCGCTGGGAGAAGGAACTGTATTGCCGCGCTTGCCTGGATCTGTCTGCCTGCCAGGAGGAGGGGCGGGCCTTCCGGCCTTGGAGTGCCCGGCTGGAGGGACAGGTGACCTTTCAGGACGAGGAGACGCTCAGCGTGGTCATGGACGCCTGGGAGGATTGGGGAGACGGACGGCCTCTTCAGGTGCGAACCGCAGATATCTGGACGCTGCCCGACGGGCGGCCGCTGGCAAAGGGACGGTGCTGGCCGGAGCGGGGGGAGCGGCGGAAGCTGTTTGCGCAGTTGGCAGAGCAGGGGGAGGAGCGGCGGAAAAACGGCGGTTGTTTCCTGGATGCGGACTTTGCCAAAAAACTGCCCAAGGCGCTGTCCTGGCACCGATGTGCCCGCATCCAGGAGGGAATGGAGTATTACATCCCTCAGGGGGTGTTGGCGGTGCCTGTGGAGGGTGTGGTGACCTTCCAGGCCCCTGTGCCAAAGCCCAAAGTAAAGAGAAGAAGGAAAAAGACGCTCCCGCCAACGAAATGACGGGAGCGAAAAAAGTTTGTTATTCTGCTGTACGGGGACGCAGAGCAGAGAGAACCGCACCCAGAAGGATGCCCACCACGGCAGGTAAGACCCAGCCAAGCTTCACATCAGCCAGAGGGATGCTCTTTAAAAGGGCATCCAGGCCAAACAGAGGAATCTTCAGATCCTGTAAGGTATACAGGATACTAGCTACGGTGGTAAAGGCAATGCCCACAGGATAGATGGCCCACAGCTTCTGGACACGGCCGGGCAGGAAGGCCAAGAAGATCAGCACGATAGCCGGGGGATAGAGGATATTGAGAATGGGCACGGAGATGGCCAGAATCTGGTCCAGACCGGCGTTTGCGATGATCATGCTGACTACGGCGAAAAAGGCCGCCCAGGCGGGAATAGGGAGCTTGGGAACCAGGGTGTTGAAGTAGGAGGCGCAGGAGCTGATCAGCCCGACACAGGTGTTAAAGCAGGCGATGATGAACACAGCAGCCAGCAGTACCGAACCGACAGGACCAAAGATAGCTCCCACCACGTTTGTCAGGGTGACTGCACCGTTGGTGGTGCCGGGGAAAGCGGTGCTGGACAGAGCACCGATATGGGCCAGCATAGAGTAGACCACCGCGAAGAGAATCGCAGCGATCACGCCGGCACAGATGGTGGTCCGCAGGACGGAACGCTCCTGAGTGACGCCCAGAGCCCTGATATTGAGGACGATGACAATGCCGAAATTCAGACCCGCAATGGCGTCCATGGTCTGATAGCCGGTCAGAAAGCCCTGGACGGGAGCCATGTGGTCATAGGGAGCTGAAGCAGGGCCGTATTCGCCCACAGGGTGAATGAGGCAGCCCACAAAGATCACCGTCACCAGCACCAGGAGCATGGGGCACAGGATCTTTCCCAAGCGGCTGGTGAGCCGCTCCGGATGAAGGGCAACGATAAAGGCGGCGGCAAAGAAGATCAGGGAGTATCCCAGCTGGAACCAGGTGGTGGAGGTGCCGGCAGGAAGGAAGGGAGGTACCGCCATCTCAAAAGAAGTGCTGGCGGTACGGGGGATGGCCAGACAGGGGCCAATGGACAGATAGATCAAGATCGTGAAGATAGAGGCAAACAAGGGATGGACCCGGCTGGCCAAGGCGTTCAAACTGCCCGCCAGGACAACGGCGATCACGCCCAGAATGGGCAGGCCGATGGCGCTGATGGCCAGACCGGCCATGGCAGGCCAGGTTTGTACTCCGGCTTGGGCGCCTAACTGGGGCGGGAAGATCAGATTGCCTGCTCCAAAGAACATGGAGAACAGGGTAAAGCCAACCAACAGTTGTTGTTTTCGGCTGAGCTGCTGCATAGAATAAGTTTCGCTCCTCTCAAATGATTGCGATGTGATGTTTGAAAGAAAAAAGCTGAGGAGTTCTTGCTAGAAATCCAGAGGCTGTTCTTATTATAGATGATATCCACAAAAAAGGGAAGCGATAAAATGGGGAAACAGGATAAGACGATGGAAAAAACTAGAAATTAGTCGAAGAGAAAAATATTTTAAAAAACCTATTGACAATCGTCGAAAGTTTGGTATAATAACACCTGTCCTTGCGACAGGGAAACAAAACGCAAGGCAAAACAAAGAAATAGCGGGATTGTGTAAGGGTAGCACGACAGACTCTGACTCTGTTTGTGAGGGTTCGAATCCTTCTCCCGCTGCCAAAAAACGACTTGCAAAGCAAGTCGTTTTTTTCTTTGTACAGACCACGAGAATACAGTCAATTGGGTAAGACTATGATGGATGCGGGCAGCTTCCATTCTCGTTTTTAATGCAGCAGCCGCCTGTTGGAAACCAATCCAACGGGCGGCTGCTTTTTTTACGCTGGAATTTGTGAATGTCAAATACTGTGTTTGCGAGTGGGACTGTTTAGAAAGAAAAAGTTTTGAATTTTTCTTCAATCTCCAGTTCTTTGTTGAGAGGTTCATAAATGAAAAACTTACTTTTTGTTGGACTCCGGCTACAATGCTATCTACTGCAACAACATCGCACCCGGCGAAACAGACCGGACCTGCCGGAAGGTAGGCGCTCACCGCAAGGAGGCACAGGGCAAGGAAAACCGCAGCCCTCGCCTGAAGCAGAAAAAGCTTCGGAAGAAGATCAGTGTGAATGAGTGGAACGCTGCTGTGGCCGAGGCAGTGCGGATACTGGAACTGTCCGAGAGCGGCCAACTCACGGATGATGAGATGAGAGCACGGTTTAAGGCACTTTGAAAAAAGCCGATGGGCAAGTCGTGATGACTTACCCATCGACTTTATCATTGATTAGGCATCGCAGCGGTTGCGTTATCCGATTCAACCATTTGGTTACAATGGCGATCCATCCTCTGCCAGTCACATCGCTGTATCCGCTTTCTGCGCGAATGGTGGGAATGCCAGTTGTTTTGCTGACAGGGAAAGGCTGGATGTAATTTGCCAACACCATGTAGTCCTCTGCCACGTGGTCCAATACATTGACCGCACCGTTTCCCATGGCAAAGCCGCCGCCCAGGTCACGGAGGGTGTAGTTGTAACCTGCCAGATTATATTCCGTGGTCAGATCCAGCGGCTGTCTGATTCTGGCTAAGAAAAATGCAGGCTGAAAGCAGTATAGCCAAAAGTAGGAGAAGTAGCAGAATTCTCTTTTTATTCATTGAAATCTCTTCCTGTAGAATCATTCTGGATCAACCGCCGCGGTCACGCTGCAGTAATCAAAACAGGCCATCTTTTTGTTCATGTTACAGTGTCTTTTTTATGGAAAGGATATTCTTTCCGTCCCTGTGCTCATAGATGATCGCGTCCATGGACTTTTTCACCATGTAGATCCCAAGGCCTCCCAACGGACGGTCTTCCGCAGATAATGTAATATCCGGATCGTCCGCTTTCAGCGGATCGTAAGGGATACCACCATCGATAAAGGTGATAATCACCGCCAGCGGGTCTTCGCTGACCTCCACCCGGACCGTGGCACTGCCGATATCCGGATTGTAGGCGTACTGGGCGATATTGCCGAACAACTCGTCGATCGCAATGTCGATCTGCATCTGCGCTTTTAACGGGCAGTTCAGGGCCTCCAGCTGCTCATCTACAAACGCTGTCACAACAGGGATATTTTCCACAGTGGCTGAAATATTCAGTTCTTTCATGTGGTTTCCTCCTTGGGCAGGTTATATTGCAGGGACAGCATCGAGATATCGTCAAACTGGGGCGCTTTACCGGCAAAAGCATCCACATCTGCCTTTACCAGCTGGCACATGGAATGGACATCCACATTTGACTCTTTCTCCAGAACCGCCAGCAGCCGGGATTCACCATAGAGTTCGTTATTAAGATCGGTGGCCTCAGTAACACCATCGGTGTAGAGGTAGAGAATATCTCCCTGCGACAACTGGATGGTATTGGAGCGGTAACGAATTCCCTCCATGCCCGCCAGCACCAGGCCGGGGCGGGACTTGATATACTCCACGCTGCCGTCTGCGCGCCGGATCAGCGGCGGATTATGGCCTGCGTTGGTATAGGTCACTTCGCCGGTTTTGGTATTCAAATAACCCATCCAGACCGTGACAAACATTCCTGCGTCGTTTCCTTCGCAGAGTTTGTTGTTAGCCTGAGTCAGAACCTCCGACACGTTCATGCCGGACTCTGCATAGCTTTTCAGCAGGGTCTTGGCCGTCATCATAAACATAGCTGCAGGAATACCCTTGCCGGAAACGTCAGCAATCAGGAAAGCAAGATGATCCTCATCCAAAAAATAGAAGTCGTAAAAATCGCCGCCTACCTCTTTGGCGGTATCCATGCTTGCCCAGATTTCAATTTCTGTTCGGTTTGGGAAGGGGGGGAACACGGAAGGCAGCGCAGAATGCTGGATCGCCTTGGCAAAAGCCAGCTCGGCGTCGATCCTGGCCTCAGCATCGGATATATAGCGTTTTAAGGTGTCCACCGTGGAGTTGATATCGTCGGACAAGGCAGCAAACTCCTCGTGGGAGCGGACGTCCACCACGGTATCCAGCTTACCGTCGGTAATGGCGGCGAGGGAACTGTTGATTTTCAGGATATTGTTGACCACCAGCTTTTTCACCAGCACATAGATCATAATGAACAGCGCGGCAAATATGACGATCTGCATGGTGGTGGTCACACCCACAGCCACATTGCGGGACCGGGCTGCCTCGCTCTGGGGCACAGCGGCCACGATGGTATAACCTTCCCGCATTTTATACATGCAGTAGCAGCTTTCACCGTATACATCGGCCGCGAACACTTCGCCCTGCGCCATTGCCGCTGTGTCAATCCGGACGCCAGTCACATCCAGGCTTTGACCTTCATTTCCGTTGCGGTCACTGACAATGTTCCAGCTTTCGTCCGCAATGATGATGCAGCCGCCCTCGCCTACATGACGGTTGCGGGTCACGCCCACCACAAATTCATCAATGTCTTTCTGGAATCGCTTAAACCCATAGCCCACCTGCACGAACCCGCCGCGTTCAAGCACCACACCGGCATATTTGCGGGAGATGGAATCGTTATAGGAAACAGGCTGATAACGCTGCACATATTCATCTTCTCCGTTAAGAAGCACCATGAACTCCGCAGACTGTGCGCCGCTGGCCATTTCATAGTTCTGGAAGTCCGGGTATGTCGTGGCAAAAATGATACCGTCTGGATTGATGCAGTTGATCTCCGTCACGTCATACCGGCGGCACAGTTCTTGCAGTAATTCGATCCCAATCTCGTCCGCTTCGTTCAGGTCTGCCGCGATTTGAGCGGTCAGTTTCAGCAGGTTTTCATCGGAGGCGTCCTGAATGTCATCCCGCACGTCAGAGATATTCAGCTCCAGCAATCGGATCGTATTGTTCTGCGCAAGCTGTGTCTGAAACACCCACAGGAATGCTGTGGTGGCAAGAAAGGCCGTGATCACCAGCAGGAGCAACCAGTTTTGAAAGGAACGCGACAGTTTCTTTTTGCTCGTATTCATGGAAAGCCCTTCTTTCCCTACAGGTTACTCAATGGTCAGTACGTCAACAAACCCGGTGACCTCAAAAATCTCCATAATGGTCTCATTCACGTTCTTTACCACCATGCTGCCCTGGCGGTTCATGACCTTCTGGGCAGCCAGCAGCACACGCAGGCCAGCAGAGGACAGATATTCCAATCCGGCAAAATCCAGCACCAACTCTTTAATGCCGGAAACACTCTGCTTTAATTCAGCGTCCAGTTCTGGTGCGGTGGTGGTATCCATGCGGCCCGTCAAGGCAATGGTCAGCTTCTTGCCATCAACGATTTTTTCGATGTTCATAGTTTATCTCTCCTTTTTCAGTGAATGATCAGATAATTCAACCCCTTGCCGCCGGAAACGGCAGCGGAACATGAATGATGCGCGGACTTTTGGCCAGTCACCATTCGTTTTCCGCACCACCGTTTCTGACGATGGCAATGCTATTCTTTGTGGATAACGACACATAGTCGGTTCCAACCAAGAACCGTTCCGTACTCCGGTTTGTCGTTTCCGGCAGCATTCTGGTCCATAACATGAGACATATCCTCATGCTGCAGGTTGTCGCGGATATACGCCTTGCCGTCACTTTGATTGAGTTCCACCTCTATGTACTGTCCTTTTTTGCCGGTAATTGTTTTCCCCAGTTCCGCAAGGTATTCCCCGGCACGCAAATATTCACTGACCGTTTTGGGGAACCCTTCAAAATCGTCGTTACGGCAATCACAGGTAAAGCACTTGATCCCGGACTCAACCGATTCATCCAACAGGAATATGTTCATTCTGATTCCAGCCTTAGCTTCCTTTTTGCGTTTGCAGCGAATCATAAATAGGCAAACAAGGAAAGTCAGCACCTCCGCCGTGGCGTAAGATGCCCATATTCCGTTGATCCCAAACAACTTACCAAGGATCAGTAACGCACCCATGAAAAACACGAAGCTTCTCAGGCTTACCATCACTGCTGCCATAAAACTCTGCTCAATGGATTGCAGGTAATAACCGATCACCACATTGATCGTCGTGATCATCATACCGGCGGCGTAAATACGCACGGCAAGCGACGCCTGCCTGATCAGATTTGGGTCCTCGATACCGAAAAGCATCGGCACAAGCCGGGGCCAAAGCTCAAGCAGCAGGGTCATGATTCCGCAGATGATGAAAATGGAGAACATCGCCAGACGCATGGTTTCCCGAATCTTACGATAACTCTTTTCTCCATAATAGCTGCCAACCATCGGCTGTATGGTCTGGCTGATGCCTTCGAAAATGGACAAAGCCACCGTTGCCAGGTTGAACACGACCGTATAGACAACCACACCGTCGGTTCCTGCCAGTCCGGTAAGCAGATGATTGACGACCATAACCGCCGCAAACTGATACACGAACTGCAGCGCTGCACTGCCACCGTTTTTTACAAGCCGCCCCACCATTCCATCGAGTGTAAAGTGGAATCTTAATGTATTTTTTTTGGAGAAAAAATGGGACAACAAAATAACGACACCTACAACGCGGCCGGCTGCCGTGGAATACGCCGCACCGGCAACGCCCATATCCATAAATCCCACAAACACAAAATTCAGGATGATGTCTGCCGCAATGGAAGAGAACATGCCGACCATGGAAAGGGTGGCCCGCCCTTCATTGCGGACAAAGAATGCAAGTCCGGTGCTCAGGGTAAATAAGGGCGCACCCATCATGATGATCCTTGCGTATACCTGCACCTGGTCAAACACATCTGGTTCCGCACCCAGCCAACGAGTGACCGTATGACTGAAAAACAACCCTGCAGTCAATAAGATCATGCCTGTTCCAACAAGTAGTTCTATCGAGGTGCTGAACGCCCGGTTTGCGTCATCCCTATTTCCTTTGCCGGTGTCGATACTCATGGCAATGCATCCGCCTACCGCGAACAGGGCGGATAGGGCATTGATGACCAGAAAAATTGGAATTGCGAAGGTCACAACAGACAGTGACGAATCGTCCAGATAATGTCCGATGATCATACTGTCGGCCATGGATGCAATGGATGTGGTCAGATTCATCATGACGGTAGGAATAAGCATCGCCAGGAAGAGCCTCTTCACAATCGGACTGTGCGTATATTGATATACTTGTTCCATCGTTTCTCCCGCCTTATTTGATTTTGTATCCCGGAGGATATCAGAACATTCCCAGACCATCCAGGGCATCGATCATATTTCTCAGATAATCCGGGCTGGTAATGGGCCACTTGAATCCAAGGCGGAAAAGCGCTTCCGTGGTGTAGCGTAGAGAGCTATCCAGAATGCGGCGATCCACCGACTGCTCACTGCTCGCATAGGCGATCAAACCACCCACTGCGTCCGACATCCGTGGATCTTCAGCGGCAGCGTTCAGCATCTGCAGGAACTTCTGATCAGAAACCACATCGATTTCAAATCCATGCTGCTGCATAATGTAGATGACATCTGCCATAGTTACAAGATGGTTGTTGCAGGGGTGGAATACCGTAAACTTGCTGTCGGTTCCGGAAAGACGCAAAATGGCTTCGGCAGTCATTCCGATTTCCGAGAATTCCACAGGATCATACATGCCTGACATGGGGAATCCGCCCAGCACCTTATATCCCCGCAGTTGACGCATGAAACCACTGGAACGGAAATTGATTTGGAACTCACCGTCCGTGTGACGCGCCATCAGATTGCCTACACGCATGATCTTTGCGTCCAGTCCATTGGAAATGGCCTCAAGCACGGCCCGCTCGGCATAGAACTTGCTGCGCACATAATCATTTTCCAGCAGCTGGCCGAAGAACAGGTCGTTTTCATACAGCTGCTTTCCTGCGTCAGGAAGACCGTTGACCGATTCGCCCGCAACACTCACAGTGGATATCTGGATCAAACGGCGATTCTTTCTCATGCAGCAGGCAATCAGATTTTTGACACCCTGCACATTGACGCGTTCCAGTCCGTCGCCGGCATCGAAGTGCTTTACGAGGGCGGCACAGTTGATCAGGGTGTTGAACTCCAATTCGTCCAGCTGGCGCAGGGTATCAGGCTGCGTAATGTCGCCCTCGATACAGCGGATACGGCCGCTGTCAAAATACTTTTCAAAATCATCGGAGAAATAGTACACCAGCATGGCACGAAGCCTCTTTTCCACCGAGGACATTTTGCCCTTGCGCAGCAGACAGTAGGCAGTTCCTTCACAGCTTTCCAAATAGCGCCACAAGACATGGATAGCCAAAAATCCGGTGGCACCTGTGATCAGCACATTGCCGATGGGGCCGCCCTTAATTTCGTCCAGATTCCCGCGCACATTGCCCGCCAGTACGTGGTCCAACTTGTCGTAGTCATAGTCCACCACATCAGATGGATTATGCGGGATATCGATCTGCTCTCCAAGCACCAGAGATGCAAGACCTCTGGGGGTGGGATGCTTGAACACATCCGCATATACCACACGGTATCCCTTTTCCATGGCGAACATGGCGACCCGCGACGCAGAGAGGGATGTGCCGCCCAATCCAAAGAAGTTATCTTCCGCACAGACCTGTTCCAGCTGAAGGATCTCCCCAAACAGCTCGCAGAAATCCTTCTCCACGGGATTGGCAGGAGGCGTGCAAATACGTTCGGGCTGGATATACTCGGGTTTCGGCAGCCGGTGCTTGTCGATTTTTCCGTTTGCGGTCAGCGGCATCACATCCAACTGCGTCAACACACCGGGAACCATGTAATGGGTGAGTGTTTTGCCGATCTCCGCCTGAAGCTGTGCGGGGGGAATTTCGCAGGAAGCTGTGTACCACGCCGCCAGGAATTGGCGGTCCCCTTCGCCACAGGGCAGGACGATACTGGTGATCACGCCGGGATAGGCGTTGATGGCGCTTTCGATCTCGCCCAATTCCACCCGTAAACCGTGCAGTTTGATCTGGTTATCGGTGCGTCCGTGGAACAACAGCTGCCCGTCATGGGTGTATTCTGCAAGGTCACCAGTGCGGTAGGCACGCATACCGTTGAGGGAAATAAACTTTTCGCGGTTCAGACCATCCCGACCGATATAGCCGATACCCACGCCATCGCCACAGATCACCAGTTCACCGCACATACGCGGCGGCAGAATGTGCAATTTTTCATCCACCACATAGGCCTTTACATTGGCATTCGGTCTGCCGATGGTGATCCGGCGGGGATCGGTGACCACATCCATGGTGCAGCTGATGGTGGCCTCGGTCGGGCCATAGCCATTCATGATGTAAGCGCCTGGATTGATGGCACGGATCTTGCCAAACAGGGAGGGAGGGAATGCCTCCGCGCCAAAGTCGTAGGATGCCACCTTGGCCAGTGGCCCGCGCATCACGTCCAGATCGATCATATTTGCCAGGAAGGAGGGGGTACAGCTCATCATATCCACATGGTTGGTCTGCATCAGAGCCGCCAGAGCCACGGGATTATGGATCTCCTCTTCGCCTGCCATACAGACGGTCATGCCGTTGGCAAGGGGGATGAACTCCTCCATGATGGAGACATCGAAGGTGAATGCCGCCTGTGCCAGCGAGACGGATGCCCGCTGTGTGTAGCCGAGGATCTCGTGGTTTTTGGGATTGGCATCCACAAAGTTCACCAAATTCCTCTGGCTGAGCATGACACCCTTGGGTTTTCCGGTGGAACCGGAGGTATAGATGCAGTAGCACAGGTCATCAGGAGCGCGGTCAATTCCGGGATTATGCTCGTTTTCGTTCGTCAGGAGTTCACTGACATCCAGCACAGCGCAATGCAGCTCTGTCAGGAACTCATGCCGCTCACGCAGAATGCCGCTGTCCGTAATGAGTGCCGCTGCGCCCGAATCCTCCAGCATATAGGCGATGCGGTCATCCGGGTACTTGGGGTCAATGGTCAGGAAGGCTGCACCGGCTTTCAGGATGCCCTGTCTGGTGACATATACCTGTGCACTGCGGGGCAGCATCAGAGCAACGATGCTGCCGGACTGTACACTGGCTTCAGCGAGCCCGTGAGCCAGCCGGTTTGCCTTTGCGTTGAGCTGGCTGTAGGTAAGCTTTTCCTCCGCGGTGGTGATGGCCAGACGGTCGGGATGTCGTGCTGCGCTGTGCTCCATCAGTGTGCAGGCGGGGCGGAATGCAACCGGCCACGCGGTATCGTTGATCTCTTCCAGCCAAGTATGGGCAGCCTCGCTGGCGGGATCGACATCTGCCAGAGTTTCGGCCCGGAGCATACCCCGGACGATCTGCGTATAGGCGTCCGCCATCCAGAGGATGCTGTCTGCGGCATACAGGTCTCGACGGTACTCGAAATTGACTGCGTACCCCTCTTCTCCGTACAGCACATCCACATTCAGAGGTGCCTTTGCGCTTTCCAGTCTGGTTTCAAGGACCTTTACGGGCTTGCCTGCAAAGGTGGCGGTGTTAAATTCGTCACCCTGATAGGCAAAGATGATGTCGGAATTCACACCGTAAGCCCGGCTTGCCTCGGCAAAGGAGAACAGATCGTTTGCCGTCAATCCGGAAATACTCTCCCGCACCGCGCCGACAAAGTCGTCCACCTTTCGTGTGCCCTCGATATTCATGTAAATCGGATACGTTCTGACCAACATGCCCAGCATACCGAAGGTGCGGGGGTCTGTGCGGCCATTGTAAATGGAGGCAAACACCGCCTCGTCCCGTCCGTTGAGCTTGCCCAGAAGTACGCCGAAGGCCGCCGTGAACAGGGCATTGGGGGTAATGCTGTGGGCAGTACAGAACGCCTGCACATCTGCTTCTGCCAGCTTCGGCATGGGGAATTTCAGTATTGCTTCGCCCTCAGGCAGGTCGGTCACATCCGCCGCGGGCAGGGAATGGACGCTTACGCCGTCAAAGACCGAATCATAGTAGGCCTTTGCCTTTGCATAGCTCTCGCTGTTTCGGCTTTCCTCCTCGTCCAGCGCAAGGTCAAAGGCGGTATAAGCTTCCGCAGTCAGCTTTTCGCCCATGTAGGCGATCTCAATATCCTGCAGCAGCACGTTGACCGAGCTTCCGTCCATGATGATATGGTGGAAGTTCATGCGCAGGTACACGCATGCTTCCGTACAAACGATCTCAAAGGCAAACAGCGCATCGCTCTCCAGGGTGATGGTATGGGCAAGACGGCCAAAGCGTGCCTCTACTTCATCCTCTGCGCAGACGGTACGTACCACCTGCCAGGCATAATCATCGCGGGGGATCATGACGGCACCGCCATCGCTGCGGCTTTCGATCCGGCATTTCAAGAAGGAATGGGCCTCCACTGCGTCCCGGATCGCCCGCTCAAGCCGGTCCGCGTCAATGGAAGCGTCCAGCTTCAGCACCATGGGGATGTTATACATATCGCTTTCGGCATCCATCATGCACTCCAGATAGATGCCAAGCTGAGTCTGGGTGAGGGGATAGGAATCTCTGGATACAGCCTTCTGTTCAGGTTTTGCGTAGCTGGCCGTACGCCAATTTTCCACAAGAGCATTTTCCACCGTGAGGATATTGGCTCCGCCCAGCAGTTCCTTGACATTGGGGCCGAATCCGAATTGCTTGTTTAGTTCCGCCGCAAGCCGGATGGCCGAGATGGAGGTCAGGCCCGCGTAGGCGAAATCGGTTTCAACGCCAAAGTCCCGATGGCCCAGCACGGACGCCAGTACATCGGAGATCTCTTCTTCCAGCCGGGTCTGTGCGCGGTTGGTTTCCGGTGCAGTCTCCGCCTCAGCAAACTTTGGCTCGGGCAGCTTGCGCTTATCCACTTTGCTGTTTGCGTTCAGGGGGATGGCGTCGATCTGCATGGTGACGGCGGGAACCATATAGGGGGGCTTTTCCTGCAGGATAAAGGCATTCATGCCCTTGATATCCACCGGCTCGCCGGAGACCACATAGGCCACCAGCATTTTTCCGCCCGTTGCCGCATCACGGGCCACGACGGTGGCATCTTTGATGCCGGGATAGCGGCGGATGACCTCCTCCACCTCAGTCAATTCAATGCGGAAACCGCGGATTTTGACCTGACTGTCCCGTCTTCCGATAAATTGCACGGTGCCGTCCTGCATAAACCGCACCACATCGCCGGTGTGATAAACCCGTCCATAGTCCGGATGATCACAGAAGGGATTTTTTGTAAATGCTTTTTCCGTCTGTTCCGGGCGGTTCAGATAGCCTCTGCTCACCTGAGGACCCGCGATCCACAGTTCGCCCGATGCGCCCACGGGCAGCAGCTTGCCCTGCTTATCCACCACATACAATTTCAGGTTATTCAGCGCCGGACCGATGGGCATATCATCGTATCTGCGATCAATCTTTGCGATCGTAGCGATGATGGTGCCCTCCGTAGGACCATAAGCGTTGTAGAAATTGTAGGAGGGAGGATCCAGCGGTACCAGCTTTTCTCCGCCGACGATCAGATGCTTCAGGGTTTTGGTTCCTTCCAGCTGGGCGAACTGACGGCCCACCTGCGTGGTGATCAGCGTATTGGTGACTCCATTGTCATTGAAATACTTCTGCAGTGCCACCAGATCCAAGCGAATGGATTCATCGATGATATGCAGGCATCCGCCGTTGGTAAGAGCCGGATACATATCCTGCATGTGAGCATCAAAGCCATAGCTGGCGTACAGCGCGAAAACCGCCGTTTCATCAATGTCGTAATACTGTTTTGCCCAGGCACAGAAGGCGGCGAGATTGCCATGCTCCAGCATAACGCCTTTGGGAACACCTGTGGAGCCGGAGGTATAGAGCATGACAAACAGGTCTTTATTTTTGGGTGCAGACAATTCTTCACCAACATCCTGCATATCCGGAATCTCAGCCGTCATAATCCGCAGGTAGCCGTGTTCATCGCTGATGATCCCGCTCAGTTCCGGTGTGGTGATCAGCACCTGTGCGCCGCTGTCCTGCATCATCAGGTTCAGCCGCTCCGGAGGATAGGTAGGATCCAACGGCAGATAGGCACCGCCGGCTTTCAGGACACCCAGCGAACAGATCGCCATATATTCGCAACGGGGGATCAGCACGCCAACGACCTTCTCCCGCTCAATGCCACACCTGCGCAGATGCATAGCAAGGCGGTCGGTGATTTCATCCAGCTGCTTATAAGTATATTGGGTTTTCAGATACACCACGGCGGTATTATCCGGGTGCAGTCTGGCCTGCTCACGGAAAAGATCGATCACCGTCTTTTCCCGGTCAAAGGGGCGTTCTGTCTGGTTGAAGATGTCGATTTGGAGCCGGGAGGCCTCATCGGCCAGTTCAATGTCGTGGAGATTATCCTTTGCGATGAATTCTCCTACTGCCTGTTTGTAGGCGGATACAAGTCCTTCCACAAAGGCGGAACTGAACAGGTCACTGCGGTATTCCACGTCATACACGAAACGGCCGTTTTCGATGAACACCTGCAGCAAAACCGGTTCTTTGGCCGCGTTCAGCTCCAGTGGGATGCGCTCGGCATGACAGCCACCGATCTCATCAAAGACAAAGCTGTCCCCCTGATAGGCGAACAGGGCGTTAGGCTGGATGGCAAAGCTGCGGCTGATCTCCGAGAAGGGATAGCAGTCATGATCCATGGAACCCAGCAGCAGATCCCGCAGGCGGGCGAAATATTCAGACGTATCGCCGGACAGCTGGGTACGCACGGGCAAGGTCTTTACCAGCATCGCAACCGCATTGACAAGCCGGGAGTCATTTCTGCCGTGATAGATAGTAGTAAACACGGCTTCATCCGAGTAATTGTATTTTGCCAGCAGTGCGCCGAACACGCCCATGAAGAATACGTTTTCGGTGATCCCGTGTTTTTCGCAATAAGTGCGTACCGCTGCGGGGGTGTTGGCGGCATCCTCCGTGCGATGGCGGTTGACGCAGGGGCAATCCCCTGCCATGTCCGGATAGAAGCCGGTATCCCCGTCGCAGTCGCAAAACTCCCGGTTGAAGAATTCCTCCGCTTCGGCATAGGCATCGCTCTGGACGGTCTGCTCATAATCCAGCGCAGCCTCATAACCGGAGTAGGTTTCCCGCTGAAGCGCCTGACCGGAATAGGCCCGGTTGATGTCCTCTAAAAGCACCGCGAGAGAGGTTCCGTCCGCTGCGATATGGTGGACATCCATAAAGAAATAATTGGCCTTGGGAGTGCGGTGGATCTCAAAGCGGTACAGCGGCGCATCATACAGGAGGAACGGGCGCGCAAGGGCATCCCGGTCCAGACCGTCCATGATCTGCACCGTTACGGCAAGGGCGTCATTGCGTTTCTGGCAGATTTCCCCCGCTCCATCGGCAGTCAACTGCATTTTTAAATAGGGGTGGGCTTCCACTGCGGCAATCACCGCGTCCCGCAACCGGAAAAGATCCACCTGCTGATCCAGTTCGAACAGAGAAGGAATGTTATAAACTGTGGAATCGGGATCTGCTGCGGAGTCGGCAAAGACACCCATTTGCGCGTTGGTCAGAGGATACAACTCCCGGATCTCGTATTCCCGACCGCTGCCACAATGCTGGACAAATTGCTCCAACTGAAGGATGGTGGGATTACTCTTCAGATCGGAGGTCTTGATGGTAATATCAAATTGCTTGGAAATGAGCACATTCAGCCGAATCGCACCGATGGAGGTCAGTCCAGCATCATAGATGTCGGTGGTGATACCGAAATCCTCGTGTCCCACAGCATCCGCTACACAGGCGAACAGCTTTTTCTGCATATCGGTCTCGGGGGCAATGGTTACCGCCGCCTGTTTCACCGGTTTGGGAAGAGCGCGCTTATTCACCTTCTGGTTCTGGGTCATGGGGATGGCGTCGATCTGCATGGTAACGGCAGGAACCATATACGGGGGCTTCTCGTCCTGAATGAAACGGTTCAGCGCATCAATGGAGATCCCCACGTCGGCCACGATATATGCCGCAATATACTTGCCACCGGAGGGATTATCAAAGGCAGCAACGGTGGCGTCCTTGATGCCGGGGAAGCGACGGATGACTTCCTCCACCTCGGTCAGTTCAATGCGGAAGCCGCGAACCTTCACCTGACTGTCCCGTCTGCCGATAAACTGCAGGCGGCCATCCGTCATATAACGAACCACATCGCCGGTGTGATACACCCGCTCATAATCCTCCCTGGAACAGAAGGGATTTTTCGTAAAGGCTTGAGCCGTCTGCTCCTGGCGGTTCAGATAGCCGCGGGCGACCTGACGTCCGGAGATCCACAGTTCACCTGCCGCGCCCACAGGCAGCAGCTTGCCATTCTGGTCCACCACATAGGCCCTGAAGTTGTCCAAAACCGGACCGATGGGCACATCTTCATACTTTCGGTCCAATCGTTGTACCGATGCGCACATACAGCCCTCGGTGGGGCCGTAGCCATTATGGAAACTGAATGCTGGCGGATCAAAAGGAACCAGCTTTTCACCGCCTACCGTCATATGCCGCAGGCTTTCGGTGCCGTCCATCAATGCAAATTGACGGCCCACCTGCGTGGTCATGGTGGTATGGGTAATGCCCTGTGCGTTAAAATACTTCTGCAGCTGCACCAAATCCAGACGGATGCTTTCGTCAATAATATGCACGGTACCGCCGCTGATCAGCGGCGGATAGGTATCGTTCATGTGGGCGTCGAAGCCATAGCTGGCATATTCCGCGCTGACGGCAGTTTCATCAAGCTCATAGTACCGTACCGCCCAGTTGCAGAGGGCGGCAACATTGCCGTGTTCCAGCATGACGCCCTTGGGAACACCTGTGGAACCGGACGTATAGAGCAGAACAAACAGGTCTTCCGGCTTCGGTTCCGGCAATTCTTCGTCAATATCCTGCATATCCACGATCTCATTCGTCATCATGCGCAGGCAGCCGTGGTCATCGCTGATAATTTCATTCAGCTCCGGCGTGGTGATCAGCACCTTCGCGCCGCTGTCCTGTACCATCAGGTTCAAACGCTCCGGCGGATAGGTGGGATCCAGCGGCACATAAGCGCCGCCGGCCTTCAAAACAGCCAGCGAACAGATCACCATGTATTCACAGCGGGGGATCAGTACGCCCACGGCCTTTTCACGCTCGATGCCGCATCTGCGCAGATGCATGGCAAGGCGGTCGGTGATCTCGTCCAACTGTTTGTAGGTGTATTTGTGGTTCAAATGCACAAGGGCAAGGTGGTCCGGCCGCAGTGCAGCCTGTTCACGGAACAGGTCAACGACGGTCTTTTCACGGTCATAGGGATATTCTTTCCTGTTGAAGATTTCAATCTGTGCGGCAGCCTGTGCGTCCGCCAGTTCCACGTCATCCACGAATTCCTTTTCCAGAAATTCCTGTGCGATTTTTGCGTATGCGCCCGCCAGATTTTCGGCATAGTTTTTGCTGAACATATCGGCTCGGTAACCCAGATGGATCGCGTATTTACCGCCGCCCAAATCAGAAATTTCCATCAAAAGTGCCGTATTCTGAACGTGCTTTTCATCGTAGATGTGCTCGACCTGCATATCCGCGCCGTCCATCAACTGGTACTCCAGGATACGCCCTTGGTAGCCGAAGCTGACGTTTGATGTCACGCCGTATTCCGCCGCCAACTCGGCAAAGGAATACAGACTGTGTCCACGGCTGCCGACAAGATCCTCCGTGGCCTTTCGCAGCAAGTCGCGAATTGCCGGATTACCGCTGATGTCCGTGACAAAGGGCAGGGTTTTAACCAGCATACTGAAGGTGCGGTCGGTCTGCGCGGTGGATCTGCCGCTGTAAACGGTAGCGATCACGCTTTCGTTGCTGTAATTGTATTTCGCAATCAGGAATCCCATGATGCCGGTGAAAAAGGCGCCGGTGGAGACTCCCGCCTCACGGCGGAGGGAACGGAAGGTTTCTTCGTTCAGCGTAAACTCCTGTGTCAGCCACTCCTGACGGGGCGTTTTCTCAAACACATCCCGAACGGGAAGACTGTCTGTATCCCGACCGTCCAGCAACGCGGAGTAGTATGCCCGGGCCCGGGCATAGGCATCAGTTTCCAGTGCATCTGCTTCGTCCAGAGCAAGGTCAAGACCGGTATAGGGTTCGGGTTCCACCGCGTTTCCGTCATAGGCTGCGCGAACATCACGGGATAGGATATTCAGACTGGTGGCGTCGGAAATAACGTGATGGACATCCTGAAACCAATATCGCCCCGACGGGGTCACATAGATCTCAAAGCAGTACAGTCTGCCGCCCAGCAGTTCAAAGGGACGAACGAGATTCTCTCTCCGCAGCCGAAATTCCTCGTCGGACATTTCGATGACATCCACGCGGATCGGCTCATCGGAAATACGCTGCATGATCCGCCCGGTCTCATCCATGAAAATGCGCGCGTTCAAGGACGGATGGGCCTTTGCTGCGGCTTCAATGGCAGCCTTTAGCTTTCCGGTGTTGATATCCTTGCCGAGTTTTCCCAGCAGGGGGAGGTTATACAGAGTGGATTCCGGAAATGCCATGCTATCCGCATAAATGCCCATTTGGGTGGTACTCAGGGGCGCCGTATTATTTTGGAACATATCTGAGCCTCCTTAGGGTGTTATTATTTCAAATTCAAGGTCGTATATCCCATTTTGCACCACGCAGGCGACGGAACAGTCAATGCATCGGCATCCTTTTGCAGATTAAGCAGCTCTGCCGCCGCGTGCCCGTATGTGGTTCCATGCGGCTATGGTGATAAAGCACAGCGCCCAAACCACCGGCGTTAGCGCCGCACAGGCAACCGCAGAAAAAGCGGAATAAGCTGTCACTGCGAAAATCATACCAAAATAGAAGGGATGTACGGCATAATAGGGCGTAGTTTCCTTGTTGAAATGCAGCAGCACTCTATGCAGTGGGTTCAGGGCTACAATCCGATTGCGCAGGGCATATAATGCGCCTGTCGCCAGCAGAATGCAGCTGCAATTGGCCAGTGCACGTAGGCTGCCAGGATAGACGTATCCGATATCGGAATAGGTATAAAGGGCATCCAGGCCATCGTTGATGCGGGTCGTACGGACAAAATAAACCATCACAATGATTCCTGCAGGAACCGCAAGGATCCTGTACAGTCGGCATTTATCTGTACATATGCGCAATACCCTGCCAAGCCCCAGCACAAACATGAATATGGCGGACCCCGTCATGGTCGCCGCAATATAGAACACCTGATAAGCAGGCGCCATTCCACCCAGCATCTGGAAAGCGTGGACCAGCAGGATCATGGGCACAAACAGTCCCTTTATGTAATCGAATTCAATCTGCCTGCCAGTATTAATCTCATCTTTAGAAAACATCGTTCTTCGCCCTTCTATAGTTTGTCTGCCAGAAGCTCATTTTGCGAAAGAGATATGAGGTTTGGTGGTTCTGCATCGGATTCCGATGCGATGCACATCATATACCCTTCGATTTGCTGCCAGTGCAGATACCAAGTTCTTCCGCACACGCGATTGGGTCCTGCTGCATCCGGAAAAATCCCAAAACTCTCCGGCGGCAGATTGAAACCCAGCCCCAGTGCCTTCATAACGGCTTCCTTGCCTGTCCACAGACGGTAGAAAGCCGCATCTGTCGCCTGCTGTTTCAGCCATGTCTGCTCCTGCGGGGTAAATACCAGACGCGCCGTCTCCCGATGCCAGGGCAGAATCTGTTCAATATCCACGCCCACCGGGGTGCTGTCTTCGGCAAGGATCACCCATTTCCCCCCATGGGAGAGGTTAAATTCTCTTCCGCCTAACACATAAGGCTTGCCAAATTCTCCATTGCGCAGGTCCTGCTCGTTGATGCCCAGAACCCGGTGCATCAACAGTCCGGCACCAAGGCATCTCAGCTGATCCTCCCGGCGCAGATACCGGCGCGATCTCGCAAAGCGCTGCGGCATCAGGGTCATCAGATATTCCTCCGGCACTGCGGAAACTGTACTGATATGAATTCCTGATAGTTTCATTCCGTGCAACACCCCGCCTTACACAAATCATCCGCTTTCCATACTTGTCAAAAGGCCAAATACAAGTTAGATTAGCCGTCCTCGATCTGGGTGTACTTGGCCTCGACGGATACGTCATAAACCACGTCGTTTTTCAGCCCGGTGAAGGTATGGGGGTAGCTTCCGCTGCCCGGTTCGTAAACCGCCTGCTGTAGAGGCTCGAAGCTGTCTTCCAGGCAGCAGGAAACGATATAGGAAGAAACTTTGTCATCGCCCACGTCTTCCAGGGCCTTCCAGGTAACGGTGATCTAGCCGTCGCTGGCGGTTGCTTCGATGTTCAGTTCACCTGCGTTAGGATAGATGCCCCCACCGCACAGGTCGCAGATGTTGTCCTCATCCCAGTCACACTCTTCACAGAAGCTGATCTTGTTTCCGCAGGCTTCGTTATCGCAATAGTGATCGCTATCCTCGTCAGAACAGACATCCTCGATCAACGCCTCGCAGAAGTCGCAGGCATGGTCGTCATTTTCATCCTTGCACAGCTTCGGCATGCTTGCCAGGCAGATGTCGCAATTGTGGATATACTCATCTTCGCCATCTGTGCAAAGGTCGGGCAGATATTCCCAGCAGACATCGCAGCAGTGGTCGTTGTCCCCGTCGGCACACTCGCTGACGCGGCTATCGCAGAAATCGCACCAGTGGTTGCCGTCTTCATCCAAACAGGATACGCAGACATATTCCATATCCGCATACACATCGTTATCGGGCATGGTAAAGGTGACGATGGAACCCGTCACCTTATATTCCGGCTGGGCACTGTTCTCCTCATAAGTCCATGTCAGCTGGCCCCAGAAATCGCCCAGAGCGATGAGGGTGACCTCCGTACCGGCGAACAGGTACAGGTCGTCCTCATACACGCCGTTGATAGTGCAGTCCACATTGGAGTCCACAGACAGCCGATGTACATTCTCCTGATACTTTAGAATCAGACCGTTGCTGGCAGGCAGATACATGGTAGGATCTGCGGGCTTGTAGATCAGGTGGCCGCGATGCAGGATCTCGATGGGCAGATCGGTGAAGGAAACGGTAGCCTTGCCGTCCACCAGTTCCACGTCTTCCACGGTATGCGTATCAAACACGGAGCCTTCCTCATCCGTCCAGAACACGGTCACGGTACCGTTTTTGACGAGATCGTACTCAACTCCACCGTAAAATTGCTCATAGTTGGGAATGCACACGGAGATCTCCACCGTTCCGTCTGCCAGCGTGCCTTCTTCCATGCCATGGTAGTTCAGCTCGGTATATTCGCCGGTCACATTGACCTCCACGGCGCCGCAGCCCGCTTCGCAGACATAATAGCCGGAGTCCAGCGGATCTGTCCGATAGGTGACTTCACCGCAAATGTCGCACCAATGGTCGTGGTCTTCGTCCACGCAATCGCTGATGGTTTCATAGCATTCGTCGCAATCGTGGTTGCCGTCTCCACCGATACAGGTGTGACTCTCGGCAAAGGTTGCTGTGGGCAGCAGGCTCAGGCACAGGGCCAGCGCCGTGGCGATACTCATGAGCCGTTTTTTCATTCACGTTCCTCCTTGTATTTGCTTGCAGAGGGAATTTGCTTCACAGGATATCCTGTGAAGCAAGGGGTGTCCCTTGCTTGCGATTTTTGATCACACTAAATAAATCAGGCCTCGCTGATCACATTTCCTTCGGCGTCGTAAACCGTTTCTTTTACCGGTTCAAAATTTTCACTGAGCTCCGTAACGGTCTTTGTGCCATCCTCGTTGTACTCCGTCCAGAGCATACCGGGCTCGCCGCTGGGCAAGGTGATGGCCTGAGTTTCCACAAACAGCTTCCCGTTTTTGTAGCCTCTGGAGGCGGTGGCTTCGCCGTTTTTGTCCTGCTCATACTCGTAGCGGAGTTCTTCCACCACATTGCCCGCGGCGTCATAGGTGGTCTCGGAGGACCAGGTGGCCTCCAGGTCACCGTCGCTGACGGTTTTGGAGCCATCCTCGTGGTAGGTGGTGGTCTTGCCGCTCATGCTCCATGTGCCGTCCTCGTCGAAACCGACCCAGAACTCCTGTTCCTCCACCAAAACGCCGTTGTCGTAGGTCTTGGTCAGGGTCTTGTTGCCGTCCTCATCGTAGGTGTGCTCAAAGCGGCGGTCCAGCTCCACATTTCCATCGGCGTTGGTGTGGATCTCGATGACCTGATTCTCGTAGAGGTCGTATTCCGCCCCGGTCCACGAGCCGTCCTCGTTGTAGGTGATCTCCTTGATTAGCTGCTGGTTTCCGTCGGCGTCGATGGAATACTCCCGTTCTGCGGCCAAAATACCGTCAACATAATCCTTCTCGCCCATCCATGTGCCGGCATCGTTATAGGTGTATTCGGCGGCGTTCCACACGGTGCCCTCGGCGTCGATGTTGGCAAAATAGAGAGAATTTCCGTGCTCATCGTATTCGTTGATGCTCTTGCTCCCGTCCTCATAGTAGCTGGTATCCTTGGCGAGGTATGTCTCACCGGAGGCGCTTTGGGCGTATTCGTGCTCGGCGCTCAGGGTCTCGCCGCTGTAATGTGTCTGTGTGCGCATGTTGCCGTCGGCGTCGTAGGTATATTCGTACCGCTCCTCGGCCGTCACACTGCCGTCGGTGTCGCAAACTGCAAACAAAACGCAGTCGCCGTGTTCGTTATAGACCGTCAGTTGCTTCTCTCCGCTGTCATAGGTCACGATCTCGCTGCCGCAGACGGTACAGGCATCGTTTTCCAGCGTGTGGGCCGCGGAGTCGAAGATCTCTTCACATTCGCCGCAGATATGCCAGTGGTTCTCCAAATCGCTTTTCCAGCCCCCTTCGGCGGTATGGGTGTGGCCGCAGGCCGTCAGCATCGTGAGCATCAGGGCGCAGATCGAGTACGCGAGAAAGTTTTTTCTTTTCATTCTTGTATTCCTTTCCGGATGATGGATGGTGGCCGCCTTCCTTTATTATATATTATGTTTTGTCCGGCGTGTTATCATGGCAAGGATCCCTACCATGACAGTGGGGTCCCCCACTGTGGCATCCAGTACACGCTTTCTTTCATGTTTCATTCTATTGCAAGCCTTCCAAAAAACAAGGGGGGCTGCACGAGATGTATGAAATCCTGCGTGAAATGCATCCGGGGAAGATTGACACTATAGAATTTCGCAATTATGATTAAAATAAGAAGGTACAGGTTGGCTGTGCTGGAGGAAATTCTGCAGGCCCTCCAGCCCGTGATGAAGCAGATACAGCCGCTGCAATCGGAGCTTTAAGTGGGTGTATCAATGAAACAAGGATGCTTTTATGATGAAGAAACGGACCCGAGTATTTGCGCCGCTTGCGATGATGCTGATGGCACTTATCATCGCAGCGGCTGGTTCCGGCTGCGACCAGAACGCAGCTGAAGATGCGGGTACAGACCGGTCGGCACAGACGCAGGAGACCGTGGACATGGTCGTCGAACTGGGTCTGACTGCCGAAGCCAAGGATGCCTCCAGCTACACCGTGGAGGTCAATTCCGCCATGTATTCCCTGCTGGACTTTGAGGACACCAGCGAGTATGAAAATGCCACCTGGGGGCTGATCGACGCGCCAGAGGTTCTAGAACTGAAGGATAGCAACGGCAACGTGATCTGGAACCAGGCGGCGTACAGCTTCCTGGGCGACTACGAGGAGGCTCCGGATACCGTCAACCCCAGCCTGTGGGAGAACACTCGCAGCAATCACGCTTATGGTCTGTTTGAAGTCCGGGAGGGCATCTACCAGGTGCGCGGCTACGATATGGCGAACCTGACCCTGATCGAGGGTGACACCGGCTGGATCGTCTTTGACCCGCTGATGAGCGTAGAGTGTACCCAGGCCGCCATGCAGCTGGTGGAGAAGAATCTGGGCCAGCGTCCCATTAAGGCTGTTATCATCTCCCACTGCCACGTGGATCACTATGGCGGTATCAAGGGCATCATGACCAGCGAGGAGGCCGCCGACAGCGCCCTGTCTCTCGCAGAGCAGCTTGCCAGCGGCAAGATCCCCATCATCGTGCCCGAGGGCTTTGCCGAGTACGCGGTTTCAGAAAATGTCTATGCCGGCAAGGCCATGAGCCGCCGCGCCAATTACCAGTACGGTGTGCTGTTGGAGGCGGGCGTCACCGGAAAACTGGCCATGGGCATCGGCATCGGTCAATCCACCGGCACCGTCAGCTTCATTATGCCTACCTATGAGATCAAGGAGACCGGCGAGACCTATGTTATCGATGGTGTGGAACTGGAATTCCAGCTGACACCCGGCACGGAGGCCCCTGCCGAGATGAACATCTGGCTCCCGGAACTCAAAGCTCTGTGGGTCGCGGAGAACTGCACCGGCACTCTGCATAACCTCTATACGCTCCGCGGCGCCCAGGTCCGGGATGGCGCCGCCTGGGCCGGATACATCACCGAGGCCATCTCCCGCTACGGCGGCGAGGCCGAGGTCACGTTCCAGTCTCACAACTGGCCTCACTGGGGAAAGGAAACGGTGAATGAGTACTTAGTCAACACCGCCGCCGTCTATAAATTCATCAATGACCAGACTTTGACCTATATCAACCAGGGATACACCTCCGATGAGATCTCTAATATGATCGAACTGCCGGAGGCTCTGGAGAAGGTTTGGTACACCCGCCAGTATTACGGAACCGTGGCCCACAACTCCAAGGCCGTCTATCAGAAGTACATGGGCTGGTACGACGCAAACCCCGTGCATCTGAACCCTCTCACGCCCAGCGACAGCGCGGAAAAGTGGGTGGAATATCTGGGTGATACGGATCAGGTGCTGCGCATGGCCAAAGCCGACTTTGACAAGGGCGAGTACCAGTGGGTGGCGGAGGTGACGAATACCATCGTGTTTGCGGATCCTGAAAACGAAGCCGCCCGCCTGCTGTGCGCCGACGCGCTGGAGCAGCTCGGGTATCAGGCGGAGTCCGGCCCCTGGCGCAACGCCTATCTGACCGCCGCTCTGGAGCTGCGTCAGGGCAACCAGGCCGCGTCTGCCGTCCAGGCCCGGTCCAGCGGCGACATTCAGAAAGAAATGACTGCAACCATGCTCTTTGATTACATGGGCATCCTACTGGATAAAGCGGCTCTTGCCGACCGGGATTTCACCATCCAATTCACCCTCCCCGACGTAGGCGAACAGCATGCCCTCCAGGTGAAGAACGGCGTTGTCTTGGTCTATGAGAACGCGGTTCGGGAGGATGCCGACGCGGCGGCCACCTGCCCCAAAAATGCGCTTCTGTATTTGGTGCAGGGCAACGTGGATGCCTTCACGCAGGTATTCCGGATCGAGGGCGATGCCGCCGTGCTGGAACTGCTGGCCGCAAACCTCACGGGACTGCGTGACAGCAATGCAACTCTGTTCAACATTATCGAACCGTAAGGTTTCTGTGATCAGTTGTATGGTTACTGTAGAGGAGGAAGAAGATGGAAACATCTTATGGGACAAAAATCATCAGTGTGGCTTTATCCCTCTGCATGATTCTTTCCATGCTGCCGACCACGGCCCTGGCCAATGAACCGGATGATCCAGTCGCGGGGCTGGCCCATTCTTGTCCCCATCATCCGGAGCACACCGAAGCTTGCGGCTACGCGGAGGCGGTGGAAGCCGCAGACTATACCCAACAGATCCTCTATTCTGACATGGAACTGGCCTTTTCTCAGATAAGTGGCCTCGTTTCCGAGACTGCCGGCCGTCAGACCGTCGCTTTGACCCGCAGCGGCAGCACGGCTGAAGCGCTGTCGGTGACCGTTCTGGTCTACGACAACAGTGCCAACTACGGCGAAGACTACCAAATCTACCATGACGAAACTTTGCTGGCAAAAAACGAAGGTTCCACCAGCATTTACGACACTTTTCGGGATCAGGGTGAACTGACCAGCGGCGCCCTCTTTGACCTGAACACCGCCATGGCCCAGATGGAGGAATTGCAGAGCGGCCAGGAGCAGGAGAATGTCAGCGCGGCGGATATGCTGACACAGTTAGACGGCTTGGGCGTACAGGCCGTCGCCATCGACGTGACCTTTGCCGCCGGCGAGGCAGAGCTGGTGTTCCACCGTACCGGCGATTTGGCCACCGCAACCCTGACGGGCCTTTGTCAGAACGGCGAACCTATGGGCTGGGTAGACTTTGCTCCCTGGCAGGAATTCCAGACTGTCTGGGTTCTCGAAGCGGGTACATATACTCTTCTGGATTCTGACGGCTCTCCGCTGGAAGGCCAGCAGGTAACGGTCTGCGACAACCGGTCGGTGGAGACAATCGTTCCGGAGGGAGCGGATCCTGTGCTGGATGCGCTGCCGGAGGAATACGCTGCGATGCCCCGTTCTCTGCGCGCCATCAGCACCTCTTGGCTGCCCGCCTGGGCTACGGGGACGGCGTCCAGCGACGAATATTCCGCCATCATTCTCGGCTCCACTTCCAACAACCTATTCAAAAAAGGCGGCAACACCAGCAAGGGCAGCGCCAGCTTTTATGTGGACAGTTACAACATCCACGACCTGAACACTTCGGGTACCGGTAGCCGCCTAAGTACCGGTTATCTGTTTCTGGACTCCAATGCAAACGATGATTTTACCGGCGTGGAATCTATTTCCAGCACCGTGTATGCCTCCGGTGTGGACAAAAACGCCGATTTCTGCATCGGCGTGAGCGGCACGACGCGTGAGACCGTAAGAGTTACCGCTGCCGGTAAAGCGGAGCTGATCTGTAAGCTGCCGGACAAGTTCCAGGGCAGCAAATACATCTATTATGGAAATACTGACCCGGACAAGGTCACTGGCACCGTGAACGGTATCGGTTCCAGTCAGAATATGCTGACGCTGACCAGCGGCGGCGTACTGGGTGCTTCGGTACGGGTCTATGTCCCGCCGAAGAACCATGAGATCACCGCGGTGAACTTCTATTTCCTGACCGCGGATCAGATCGCGGCAGGTTCGACCACGGGCCTTACCGCGTACCCCGCCACTTATACGTCCACGTCCGGAGATTACCAGGTGTGGACGGTCAGCGACATTTCCGCCGACAATCTGACCAGCGGGACGCTGCTCTATGTGACTGTGGATGCCAGCAAGACGATTTATGGAAACGGCACCGAGACAGCGACCACGATCGCCAGCGGTCTTGTCAACGGCGGCTACCAGCTTACCACGCCCAATGTGGACACCACCGTTTCTGTGATCTATGACGTTCCGGAGACGCCGGGTCTGCAGAATGCTCCCAGTATCGACCTGTCCAAGCTGAATATCCCCGTCCTTGGTAATCTGGACTTCAGCCTCTCCAGCAAAACCGGCGGTTTCTTTACCCAGCGCACAGACAGCGCCGGTAATCTGACTTTGATCTGCGGCAGCACCTACCTGGCCGACTTCGCCGCAGGTCCGGTCAGTGAAAAATATGCGGCGAAGCAGAAAACAAAGGAGGCTGTTGCGGCAAAGAAGGACAGCACCAGCCTGAGCGACCAGCCTACAGGCGCCGCGAATCCCGGTGTGGCGGCGGCCATCCCCGGGGATACGATGTCCGGCAGCGGCTCTGCCAGCAATAAGACAAAAGTGCCCTCCAACTGGGAATTTTCCCCCGCGTTCCTGTTCAAGATCACGCTGTCCCCCGGTACAGAGGATCCCACCAGGACCTATGCCTCCGCCTATGAGATGGCTCTGGGCGTGGATGCCTTCTACAAACGCAACATCCCCTTCAATGTCTACGGCGTTCCCCTGTATGTCGGCCTGACTTTCACCACAGAGGCTTATTGGGATCTGCAGGTGGCTTTTAAGGATGACAAGATGCCTCTGGACGACATCGGCGAGGCGTTGTACACACTGGGAAGCGTGGATGCCGGTGACATCGTGGCGTCTGCGGACAGCTTTATTGCCGCGCCGGTGATGCAGTTCGGTGCCAAGGGCGGCGTGGGCTACTTTACCATCCGTGAAATGCCTGTCATGAGTCCTGTAGCCGGCACCTCTGACTGCTGGACCGAAGCGTATGTGTACAATGCGGGCAATGCCGCCGGCACTCCAACGCTGACCTTTACAAATGACCTTTTTTCCGTCAATGACACATCAAAAACCTATACTTACACACTGGAAGAATGTATTGTCCCTGGCGGAACGGCGAAGCTGATCTATCTGCTGGAAAACACGACCCTCAATGCGGAGCAGGCGTCCATGCTGACCGTGTCTTCCGGTGAGGGAGCGGATCAGCGTATTCAGGGACGGATGCCGACCATCCTGGTGTCCAAAACCTCCACGGTGGCCCCCGATGTACCGGATACGCCTCCTTCCTCCGACAACTCTGATTCCGCTTCGGTGACTTATACGTCCGTGGTTGAGAGCGCGGAGCACGGTACCATCTCTGTGTGGCCGAAGTCTGCGGAAGCGGGCGACAAGGTAACCATTACGCCGATACCAGATGCCGGCTATCAGGCAGATAAAGTCACCGTTACGGACCGCAGTGGCAGGGAAATTAAGGTCACGGACAATGGCAACGGGACTTACGGCTTCACACAGCCCGCTGGCAAGGTCACGATCAGCGTCACATTCGCTGCGTCCGAAGCAGGAACAACGACACGGTTTAGCATGCCTGCTGGAAGTGACCGGCCAGCAGATCCTGGACGCGCTGGAATGGGGCTCCAAAGGCATCAACGCCGAAGGGACGGCCGAAAACGGCAGCCTGCTCCATGTGGCGGGATTGAAATACACACTGGATCTCAGCTATGACTCTACCGTTCAGGCCGACGAGAAGGATGTCTGGACCGGTGCCCCTACCGGGGCGTACCGAGTAAAGGATGTTCAGGTTCTGGACCGTGAGAGCAGAGAATATGTGCCTCTGGATGTGACCAAAACCTACCGTCTGGCAGGACATAATTACACCCTGCGGGATCTGGGCGGCGGATTCGATATGTTTAAGGATGCGGTCAACGTGCTGGACTACTTGGCCGAGGATTATATGGTGCTGGCTGACTATATCCGCTCCTTCCCCGTGGATGAAAAGAACGGCCTGCCCACGATTGCCGCAGACAGCGGTTACGCCGATGTGTATGGCAGCGGCCGCATCACCATCCTGCGCGGTGGAGAAGTAACCGGCAAGGATAACGAAACCGAAGTGCCTGCGGCCGAAGAATATATTGTTCAGCCGGGCGACTCCCTGTGGAAAATTGCGAAGACCCATTACGGGAACGGACGGTACTGGGAGACACTGTACGAAGCCAATGCCGACCACATCGCAGACCCGGATTTGATTTTTGTCGGACAGATCCTGTTCCTTCCTGCGGCATAAAGCGCCACAAATCACAACAAAGAGGAGATTTTTGCCATGAAATATTGCCACAAACGACTTGCGCCTCTTCTGCTGACCCTCGCGCTGTCGCTCTCTCTGGTTCCCGCCGCGTCGGCGCAGGGCATCACCTATATGCCCGGTGTCACCGCCGAAATGTCCGGCGCGGACTATTGGGCTGCCCTCTACGACGACTCGCAGGAGGTCATCCTGGCGCCGGAGGAGATCGAAGCCTTCAATGCGGATACTCGCATCGCCTCCGGAACCATGGTGATGGATCTGCGGACGGCTGATGAGACCTTTGACGGCAAAGCCCGCAACGAAATGATTCGCTCCTCCTCCACGGCGGATGCCGAATACTACTTCGGTTGGACCTATGGTCCGGACGGCAAAAAGGCGGACTGGGACTATTACGAGGACATGATCCGAAACTGCATCGATCCCAGAGCGAAAACTGTCATGCCTGTGCGCTATGCCGTGGCGGTGGAGCGCACCGCGCTTCAGGTATTCCCCTCTGAAAACCCCATCTGGGATGATCCCAATGATCCGGATTTCAACTATCAGTATCTCAGCGCCGTTCATGTGAATGACCCCATGCTG
>JACXXQ010000167.1_pt1 | contig 44060 bp, 54 predicted proteins | sample 8621361 | NCBI WGS metagenome assembly JACXXQ01 (sample SAMN15503820, study PRJNA645414) | gut metagenome | isolation source: feces | host: Bos taurus | place: USA | collected 2016 | reverse complement strand
GTGCTTATTGGTGGGTACGGGTCGCGCCCGTGGACTGGTACTACATATACGGACCGCTCAAACGTGTCGCAGCACTTCCTCATGGACGGGACCGCTTCGGATACTAACCACGGCGGCTGGTTTAGGTTGCTAACAACCCCATTGAATAAGACCAACGCCGATCGTAGGCAAACATTTGCTACAAGTAATAATGGCGACCTTTATATAGGTTACGATGTGCCTATGGGGCTTTATAAGCTAACGCAGGAAAGCTACAACGGATTGGAATTATTAAACGGTCGCGGTCTTAAACAAGTAAATAACACAGCTAATGAAATAGCCTTAATCACCCCACGAAACGGGGCAACAGTTAATATAAATTTCAGAGGTGTTGCTTTTAATGGCTCAATGGACGGAACTAAAGGTGCCACTCAGCCGGGCGACAACATGTGGTTATCTTTCGCAGGACACAGTGGTGTAAGTTTTACGGGTGCTGCCGCTGGTATTCGTATTCAGGCGTCTTCAGGCTGGTCTACGACAAACCTCCAGTGCGGCATAACGATTGCTACAACAGAACAAGGGTCTACGACGAGGAAGGATCGGTGGAGCTTTACGAGCGATGGCTCGCTATCCCCCGCCGCGGACAACACATACCCGATCGGCAGTGCAGCCTCCCGTGTTAGCGCGGTATGGTCCGCAAACGGCGCTATACAGACCTCGGATGCAAGACTCAAGACCGAGGTTAGAGGTTTAACAGAGGCTGAGATGGGCGCCTCTAAAGAAATCGCCCGCGAGGTTGGTATTTTCCAGTGGCTTGCGCGAGTAGCTGAAGAGGGGGATGAGGCGAGGCTCCATGCCGGTATTACCGTGCAGAAAGTGATGGAAATCATGCGGTCTTACGGTCTGGACCCCTTGAAGTATGGATTCGTGTGTTACGACGAATGGGAGGAGACTTCAGAGGTTATTAGCGACCCCGATGATAATTCGAAGTCGACGATCAAGATAAACCCCGCGGGCAATAGATATAGCTTGCGATATTCGGAACTAAACGTGTTTATCGCCCGAGGACTTGAGCAAAGAATCTCAGAACTGGAGGCTAAGTTAGCTGGTTGAAAAAGAAAGGGCCATATGGCCCTTTTCTTAATTTGAGTTTTCCCAATCCATTTTGCGCCGCACCAGCGGGCTTTCGTAATATTCCTTGCCTTCCACTGCCACTAAGGGCCAATCATTAACAATCACGTATGGCTCTGCGATGTCCTCAATCACGCCGTGCGCGCTTTGCGGCCCTAACGATACACCCACCAGGATAACACCGGCAACGCGACGGGATAGATATTCGCGAGCGCAACGTGCCTCAACCAGCCCGCGACGGATGCCGCTGGTGGCTTTAACCTCGTAGGTCCATACGGCATCGATCACATGCTCGCGGAAGTCTGGGCCGGACTTTACCTTGCGCTTGCCGACCATGATGATATCGCCGCGGTCAATGGTATTGGCGCTAAACAGGCCCGTACGCATAAGCAGACCTTGCGGTATACAACTGCGCCCACCTGCTTGCCCTTCAAGATACATGCCTGCAAACATTTCGCCCAGCACACCAACCAGTCGGCTTTGCTTGCACGCGTCGGACTTTAAACGCCACTGGTCAAACTCTATGCTTGCGATCATTGCCGCCAGGTGGAATTGTTTACCTGATATTTCATATTCGCCGTACATCGTGTGGTCCTCATTGATGCGGGCCGAAGCCCGCGATTAGAATTATTTCAGTGCGCTACGTACCAGTGTTTTTTCCATGTTGCGGAAGTCTTCCGGCGTCATGAGGATTTTGGACCCGTCTTCGCCAGTTAGAACGACCATAGGCTGGACTTCTTGATCTGCAATGCCGAAATTGGCGGCTTTAACCGTCTTGCCTGCCGATGACGAAGGATGCCACGTCCCCGTGGCGGCGATGGGCCAACCTTTAAGGCTGTCGTATTGCGCTGCCGTTGTGTCGATCTGAATCTCATCATGCACGGTCATGTAAGACTCGCCCAGCAGAGCGGAATACGCTACCAGGTCAACAATGTTATCGTCCTTGTGCTTGCGGTGCTGGCGCACCAGCTTCAGGCAGATCAGGAAGGTCCAGGCTTCTTGCTCGGTCAGGTCGCGACCTGTAAGCGCGTTAAACACGGCAGCGATTTGCTTAGCGATGCGCTCCTCTTTCGCGTTGTCATAGCCGTTTTCTTTCCCGCGCTGTTCCATAGTGGTGGCGGCGTTTTTGCAGTATTCGTATGCTTTCATTATGTGGTCCTTTTTAGCGTGGGGCCATATTGCCCCGACGCGTTAACTATAGTGCAACCAACCTATTGGTTGCAAGTAAATTTTGCAACGTTTATTGCGTAAATTTTCGGGACCAAATCACCACACGCCCGACGAATTGCCGCGATGTTCTTCGGGCAGTCTTCGATGATGACCAGTTCCGACACGTCGGCATAGCACACAAAGCCGAACACCGCGCGCGCCTTAAACTCAGGCGGAGGGGTGTCATCCAGCGTGTGGCGCATGAACAACCGGCCTCGCGGGAATACTTCCAACTGCTCGGCGGTTGTGTCCCAACATTCGCGCTGCCGGTTTGTCAGATACGCGATCTCGAAGCCTTGCTCTTTATACATGCGCAGTAGCGGCAGCATATCCATGTTCAGGTCTTCGCGTACGTGCGCTTTGTGCCACTTCGCCCAAAATGTTGATTTCGTTTTTATCCCCGGCACCAGGTCGGCACGCGCATCGCTTGAACCGTTAATAACGCCATCCAAATCGCAAATCAGTAATTTCATTTTAAACTCTCAATAAGGGTGTAACGGGCGCTTCGCGCAGTAAAGGAGTTGCACACGAAATGGCAACGCTGAGTCATGACAAGCCAACCGGTGAGGTCAAGGCCCAGGATGTATTCGGGGCGAGACGCGCGCACTACACGATTGCGTCGCGGATCAATACAGTAGTCTCTTTGCATTTGGTCTACGACCGCGGGGTCGCGGTCAACGATTAAGATATTCAAGGAGTTCTCCTTCGCTCATTATTTCAATTTGTGCGCTGCCGAGGGGCGGCGCTTCGTCAAATATTATCAATTGCTGGCATTTGTTATTGCTCGGCCCGACTTCGCCGGTGACGGCGTGAATAAATCGTATCCGCCAGTCCAGAAGAATTATCAGGTTTGCAGTCTTCCGGGCCAGCTTCGCCCACTTCGTCGACGTGTCCTGATTCAGCAGCATGACCGTCCTGCGTCCGTGCGCTGCGCACTCCACCCACGGCAGCGGATCGGAATACGGCGGATTGCACCACTTCCACCCTTTCAACTCCGCCCAGTCCGCATCAAGCGCGCTATGTTCTGCCGTGAAGTAACGCGGTAGCAGATGGTTGGCGTCGCTTGCCGCCATATCGTAACGGAATCGGAACTTACGGCGCAGCGGTTTAAATAAAGCTGGCGGCGTGCGCCAGCTATCTTTCTGCTCACTCTTCTGCATAGTCTGGATCTATCGCATACAGGGCGGTTTTCTTGCCGCTGGATAGCACGCGTTGGACTCTGGATATCTCCTCCTTACTGAGCGGTCGGCTATCGGAATAGTAGCTGCCGTTTGCACGCCACGCGATACGCACCAGTCCTTTCCGCGGGATCGAAGACTGGCTACCCTTCGGGCGCACGTATTCCTCGGCCCGTTTGCAATGCTCGCGCAGGCCGTCGGCGGTGATGCGGTTTAGCGCAACGCTGGTTGTGTATCCGGTGCGCTGCATAATCCCCATCAATTCGAAAAGTAGTTCGAAGCGCTCCTCTAGCTCCTGGCGCACTTTCTTCTCGCCTTCGTATAGCGCCTGGTTGGTGTCCGCCACCGCGTTCGCACGTTCGGCCTGTTCGCGGGCTTCGAGGCATTGCGCGGCCCAGTAATTTTTCTCTTCTTGTAAAATTTTCATCGTGTTGTCTCCAGGTATTAAAAAGGGCGTCCAAACCGGACACCCTAAATATAATGCAACCAATATGATTATGCAACCAATTTACGAATAAAAATTTGGGTCGCGCGCAACGTCTACCAGGTAAAGGTTGCTCATGCGGTTGCCGTAGTGCCCTGGAGTGCGCTGGCGGCACACAACGGCGTAGCCTGGAGGAATTGTATTGCCGGTCGCGATAATCCACGCCACGCGTGCGCCAGACAGCGTCTTGCCGTTGTATTCGATACGTGTTCCGCCATCGGCAGTGTTAAGGTTGCCAATCTTGCAGCCGGTGGACTTCAGACGAATGACGCCGGTTTTGCTGTCGTAGGAGAATAACTGGTTAGTCATTGCAACCGAAAAATCAATGGCTTCGAATGTAGTATTCATTTTAAATTTTCCTCATTGACCGCTATCGCGAAGCCGCGCGGGGTGAGCGACCGGATTAATTTTGTGCGGGCTGATTTGCCTCCGAGGCGACTATACTGCTTCGAGTACCCTTTTTCAACGAAAACAGGTTTCTTCTCTGGCATACGGAAGCCGTTGCCGGTCCATAAGCAGGTCAGCTTCGGATATGAATCGCGGGCGTTGATGTATTCCGGGAATAACGGGTGCACGTCATCCTCCGGCAGATATCCGCCATACTCCCACGGGTCAAACGAGTGGTCCGGCTTACGCCATTGAGTTGATAGCACGCTGCGCGGGTTCTCAATCATATACGGCACTTCAAAGAAGTCCCCCAGGAAAGCGGCGATCTTCGCGGTGCGCACTGCCTTAAGCTGAAAGGCAGGGTCTTTTGCCCGCTTGCGCGGGAACGCTGGCGCACCACTAACCGCCAGATCCGTACACGGCGGGAAAGAATAAATGATATCCGGCGTGCCGAAATCACCATTCATCGCGCGGTCCACGAAGTCCAGATCGATAAACTCATTACGATATCGGATACCGCGCCCATAAATCCGGTAGTCCAGATAAGACCCATGATCGGCTTCGGAGTAGTTGAAACAGTAGCATTTGTGCCCCATCTCGGCAGCACGCTCAATCATCAAGCCGCTGCCGTCAAACAATGACCAGATTATCATTTGCGCGCCTTTTTAGCTTTCATGTATTCCATCAAGTCGTCCTGGATATCTCGCTTACTGTCGCGACGCTCGGCGACCAATTCGTCCAGTGTCCCGCGCGCCTGGATAATGTAGACGAATACCGGACGGGGATGCCCGGCCTGCATCTGGCGAACCGGCCCGATACGTTCAACGATCTGCGAAAAGTGCTCAAAGTTCCAGGTATCGGAGAAGATTGCCAGGTGATGCCCGCCGTCCTGCAAGTTAAGGCCGTGGCCCGCGGATGCCGGGTGCGCAAACATGATGGGGATCTCGCCCCGGTTCCACGCTTCCATATCCTTATTGCCCTGCTTACCTTTACCCAACGCAACGCCGTGCGGGAATTTCTTCTTAAGACGTGCCAGGTCATGCTTATACTGATACGCAACGAGCAACGGCGCGCCGTTCAACTCCTCCACGATACTTTCCAGCGCGTCCAGCTTCGCGTCGTGAATCTTCACCCACTCGTCGGTCCGTTCGCCGTCTTCGTCGACTTTATACACGGCCCCGGAAGCAAGCTGAAGGCACTTAATAGTCTTCGAAGCAGCGTTCGCCGCCTCCACAGTTCCGCTTTCCAGTTCGGCAAATAGCTCCGCTTCGAACTGGTCATAAATCTTGCGGGCTTTCTTCGGCAGATCCACAACAACCGGCGTGTAGATTGGCTTGTCGCATCCGAAGTATTCAGCCGCGTCAACGGTGAGGGATACATCAGACAGGCGTTGTTGTATTTCTTTCTCGGAGTTCTTCAGCGGGGCGTGCTGCATAGTGAAGCTGCCAGGCTTAACAGGCTTGCTAATGAACCAGCGATCGGTAAATGCCTTATAGCTACTGCCGAGGCGTTCGCCACCGTCGACAAACCACGTCTGACCCCATAAGTCTTTTAAGCCATTTGGTGCGGGTGTGCCGGTCAGGTTAATCCAGCGCTTGACGTGCTTATGTGCAACCGCTGCCAGTGCGCGGGCGCGCTTACTCCCCTGCTTACTTCGATAGCCTTTCAGCTTAGTGGATTCATCGGCAACAACGACCGTAAAGGGCCACGCATCTCCGTAATAGTCAACCAGCCACTCAACCACATCATAGTTAACACAAACCACGTTAGCGTCGCTCTCCAACGCGGCTATGCGGTCTTTCTCCGGCCCAGTGCCGTCTACGACCAGGAGGGATGAGAACCGCCATTTCTCCTGTTCCGGGGGCCATGTGCCAGATGCAACGCGCAGCGGGGCCAGCACCAGTACGCGGTCGTCATGATGGGACAGGACGCCAGTCTGGAACATTTTATTCAGCGCCCACATTGTCGCGCCGGTTTTACCGGATCCCATTGTCGCCCAGATATTACATCGCTTATGCTTGAGGATGAACGAGGTTATCAACTTCTGATATTCGCGGCGTCGGAATCGTGCCATATCTTTATTCCGCCTTTTTCCAGACTTCTGTCTCACTGTTCCAGTTCCTTTTTGTGGCGTCGTAGTTGGTGGCGTGTCCGATGTGCACGCCGGTCGCCCGGAAGCTCTTAAATTTTTGCCAGCACACCGTTAACGGCAGCGGGTTATTCATGCCCGCGATAAACCATACTCGATCGCCTGGTTTGCATTCGCCCAGTGTGGTTAGTCGGTAGTGTTCTTTCACCGTCATGTCTCCCAAAAATGGCGGGACAAGCCCGCCGTATTAATTATGCTTGCGCGGCACGGTAGCGGCGCTGCCGTTCACGCTCTTTTTTATTTCGGCACGATTTGCACTCGGCCCGATACCCGTCTGGGCTGCGTGCCGTCTTTCCGGTGTATTTGTGGAACTGGGATAGCGGTTTAACACAACCGCAATTACTACAACGTTTTTCTTCAACCATTTCTAAAATCCTCGATAGGGCTAACCGGCCCACTATACTGCTACGCGACCAATTCAGCAACCAATAAATCACAGTCGTCTATGTTGTCGATGACGCGAACGTCCGCACCGCGGCGGGCCATTCGCTCATGTTCTCGTACCTGGTGCGGCTTCGGTTTGCCGCCGGGGCGCTTCACTTCGACGAATACAACTCTGCTGTTGATGATGATAATCAGATCGGGCGCACCTGCGCGCCCCTCCCATGCCAGTTTTCGGCAGAATCCGCCGACCTCTTTCACCCGTTTCATCAGGTGACTTTGAATCTTGCCTTCTGGTGTCATCGTCGGCTTTTCCTTACGGCAGCAATGGCCGGCCCAATAAACTTCTTCATTTCGTCCGGGGTAAACCGGTCCCCGCGGGCTATGTTGCACTCTACGCAGCACGGTACGCAGTTATCTTTCGTATGGCCTACGGCATTGTCGAGTCGGTCCGCGCCATTGTCTCCGGTGAATCCGCAGTAAGCGCATGGCTGAGAAGTAAGGCGTAGCACGTCCTCGGTGGTAAGGTCGGTGTTTAGCCCCTTCCTTTCGTCCGCCTTACGGTACTGAGAGAGCTTATAGTAAGCGCGGATCTCTGGTGTCCGGTGGTTGTACTCACGGCGGGACTTATTAGCGCACGACCGGCATTCTTTACGAATATGAGACTGGCTTGCCAGGTTTCCGGGCCGGAAGTTTTCCGGCGTGAGCCGCTTGCGCCCCCCGCACGTACGGCATGTTACGATCTCCCCGGTATACTCTCGCCATACTTCGCGCGGCGGCGCTCCTCTTTCCTTATCCCGTCTCTCTTTCTTATACGCCGCCATGCATTTGGCACACCACGACTGACCCTTATTGAATGCGGACTCATCTTTATCAGTATTACAACGCCCACAATGTTTCATATACACCCCCGAAAAAGAAAACGCCAGACAATATTGCCTGACGTTTCCGCTAAAAGCAACATTTCCGTTACTTGCGGTATCGATACATACAATCGCCTTCGGCGGCAAGTGGGAAGCCTTTCGCCCAAATAGGTAGGTCGCACATCAGCGCGCAAAGCTCCTCGGTCGTGTAGTCGTCGGTGTCCGGCACTTCGGTGATCAATTCATCGTGCACTGACAGGACGATTTCATAGCCAGCAGCTTCAACGCCAGGCATGGACCATGCGAGAATATCGCGGCACAACGCCTGTACGATGTTCTCCGTCAGTTTGCCGCCGTAGGTGTACTGGAAACCCCACTGGCGCGTCGTCTGATTCTCGCCCTGATATTTAATGCGTGTGCTGGTGCGCTTCTTGCCGGTGTCTTCGTCAATCTCGGTAGTGACAGACAGCGCTATGCCGGGGTAGCTCATGATGCGCCCCGACGGCAACTCAATTTTCAACCACCACCCCGCGGCGTTCGGGTCGTCGCGCTCCTCGTCGAAGGTTGGGTCGTGCTTCGCCTTCGTACGGACAATCTTGAGCGCTTTTCTACCGTCCGGGCGAACGTTCGCGCCAGCCCAGTATGCTTTGCCCGGATTGCGGATTGCACACAACACCGCGTCCTCAAGCTCGGCCCAAAAGGCTACCGTCTTCGGGTGAGCCTCACGCCACATACGTTTGATCGCGTCACAGGTAAGCCATACGTTTTTCGGCAGTATGTAAGTTGGGCGCTCGTCTTTCTTGCCAGGCTTCGGCGGGCGTTTCGCTTCGTTAATGCGGGCGTACTCATAACCGCGTTTCGCCGCGGCCCAAATGTGATCCGGGAACGTGCCTTTCATCACGTCCGCCATAGTGTAAAGGTCGAGGCCCAGGTTTTTAGCGAACTGCAAGAACGCCGCGACGCCGCCACCATAGCCCAGCCCCAATTCACACGCCTTACCGATCTGGCGCAAGTCTTTGCGGTTGGCTTTAATGTAGTCCGGGTCCAGGCCGAACATCTTACCGGCAGTCTCACAATAGATATCGCGACCGGCCTTAAACACCATTAGCGCGGTTTTCTCGCCTGCGATCCAGGCAAGTCCACGCCCTTCCACGTTGGAGTAGTCCGCTACGACAAACTTCTTGCCCTTAGCCGGGATAATGCACCCGCGAACGGTCGAGGCTGTTAGCTTAGATATGTCATACGCCCAGTGCGCGGTCCCGCGTAACAGGGAATTGATGCCGTTGGTGAGCATGTGCGACCGGACCCAAAAAGCAACGTCGCTCTCGCCTTCGCGGCGCTTAATCTTCCCTTCGTGATCGTCGCTATACTCGCCGCGTGCCAGGTTTTGAGGCTGGAAGCCTTTACCCGCCCAGCGCAGCGTGCGCTTTGCGCCGCCATACTGAAGACACCCACGGCGGCGACCATCTGCGGATAAGCCGTTAACTAGCGGATTGTACTTAGTCGATGCCGTTGATGACGCACCGAGGCGCATTTCGATAAGCGCTTTGCCTTCGTCGGGGAAGTCCGGGTCTTCAAGCAGGTCGTTAAGTGTGGATTTCTGCGCGTTGTGGATCGTGAACGCCGGGGCGATATCACGCAGGATTGGCAGGAAGTCATTGCCGGTCAGCTTACCGCCAAATCGCTCCCAGGCTTCCTCCTTCAATTCTTCCTTATGCGCCTGCACCGCTTTGATCGCGGCGTTCGCCAGGTCAACGTCCACATAGAAGCCGCGGTCGTTGATCAACTGGTCAATAAGCAGTATCTCGTCTTCCTTCGGAGTATTACCCCAGTCCGGTATGCGCCAGTAGACCTCACGCATCGCGATAATATCCAACGCGGCATAGCGCAGGAATTTAGCCCACTCCTCGGGGTGTGTCTCGCGCGTGTAGCGGCGGATTTTGTAGGTCTTAGGGGTTGGCTTACAGAATCGTTTGATCAGCGCCTTGCCTGCCTTATCCTTCGCGTGATCTGCGTCAACACCCAACACCTGGCACTGCATATCGAGGCCACCCGGCAGCGCGTGTCGAAAGGCCATAATCATGGTGTCTTCGATCTGGCACACTGGCAGGTCAATGCCCCACTTCTCGCGAATGACCAGGCGGTCAAACAGGAGGCCGTTAGCCATCACTATTTTTGCTTTCTTGCGGGATACCCTGCGGAGCGCCTTGCGCAGTTCACGCGGCATTGTTGGGGACTCGGTGCAATCCCATGTCTGCACGCGGCCCTCGTCGATGGCGTAGGTGCAAATCATAATCTCGGTGGTTGGGTGCTCTGCGTAGGCATATGCGCCCACTTTCTTCAGATCCACCCCGCTAAATGTCTCGGTATCGAGAAAAAGTCGTTCGAAGTCTTTCATTGCTTAATCCTCACTACGGCGTCAGCGCTGCCGATCATGGAGAAGATACCGTCGGAAAGGGTTATCTCCTCGCCGTTGTTACGAACCTCGGCAACGGTGAAATACTCGCCCAGCAGTTTAGACCATACCTGCATTCCGACTTTTACTTCGCTGGCTTTAATGCGCATTTTTCATTGTCCTATTAAAAAGCCCGCATTAAGCGGGCTTGAATAGTGGGCTTTGCCCTTAACGGCGGCGACGTTTACGTGGTGCTTCGTCTTCGTCGTCGTCCTCATCTTCGTCATCGCGTGGCTTACGACGTTTGCGAGGTTTTTCATCTTCCTCATCGTCGTCGTCATCGCGGCGCTTGGATTTCTTGGACTTGCGCGGCTTGTCATCTTCATCATCGTCATCACGACGTTTTGACTTTTTGGACTTGCGCGGTGCTTCGTCTTCGTCGTCGTTGTCCAGGTCTTCATCGGAGCAAGAAGACCCGCCACCTCCGAAGGCTTCGCCGTCTTCACGGAATCGCAGACCCAGCAAGCCAGCCCCGAGACCCTTGCCGTTGGTATTGTTCCATGCCCAAATATCAAGGGACACGTTGCAATAACAACCGGAGTAGATCTCCTGGCCTTCAATCTCGTCGCCGTCGATGGTCAGACCCTGTTCAGTCTGCTTCTCGCCGAGTGACGTTTGAATGATAGGCTGTTTGAACGATTTGGCGTTGATGTACAACATGCCTTCGAATTCTTCGGTCACTTCGTCGCGCTCGTCACCGTCGCGGACTGCGCATTCCTTCGAATCCTGGGCGTAGTGGCGGTCCATCCACTTATCGGCATTCTTCTCGGATTTCAGCTTGTCGGTGAGCACTGCGCGTGCTGCCGCTTCCACTTTGTCCACCTGCGGATCTTCTTTATCCAGAAGAATCACGGCACGGTATGCCGGTTTTTGTCCATCCTGTTTAGGGGTATCACGTTCCCAAATTTTCAGGAAGCATACGCGCACATTTTTCAGGTTGACTTTAGCCATTTTCCAATTCCTCATTTTCACATGTATCGGGGTTATTGTGAGCCACCCCGTCCGGCTTGGTTGCTAATCTACTTGGTTGCGCCTGAGCGGTCAAGCATTTTTATTAAAAAGATTTCGTGTCACGTAGTTGGTGGCGTTCTCGATCCAGCTTAACGGCGGGCGTTCGATGTTCTTTTCCACCCAATCGACGGCAACTTCGCTATAGCCGTCATCCAGCCAGCGGGTCGGATGGCGAATCATCCACGCCACCATTAACACGCCTTGCACGCAATGCAGGATAAAGCCCAGCGCTCCGAGCAAAAACATCAATAAGATTGCGAATACTTTATTCATTGCTTAAGTCCTCGTCAGTAGCTTCCGACCACGCAGGGCGCGGGTCGTCGATTGGTGCTAACACCGGTTTGGCAGGTGCGCGCGTGATTTTATCACACAGCTTCGCCCACACTTTCGGTTTTTCGTCCTTCAGTACCTTCTCGGCATCCGTAGGGCTGAGCAATGTTTCTTTGTACATCACATCGCGCTTGATCCGGGCCTTCGTGAAGATTTCAATAACTTCGCTCTCGTCCGCCCACTTACGGATCCCTTCCTTACCGGCAACCATCTTGAGGCCCAGCGATTCGCCATCGCCCGCCATTACCGCTTTGAATACCGCGGACTCGATAGCTTTGATGTGCTGGCGCATTGCGTCCAGGCCTTCATAAGCCTTGCGCAGTTCTGCGGCGGTCATAGCGCCGGGGGCCGCTTCTTTCTTGCCACGCTTCGCACGTCGGGCCGCCTTCCGGGCTTCGCGGGCCATATTGCGGTCGTGATTGGCGCATTCTTCCTCGGTCGCCACGCTCACGTCGTCGCCCAGGTCTTCGTCGGTTGCCGTTGGAGGTGTCATCGTGTCGATTGCGGCCTTAGCGCGGGCACTACACTGATCCGCAAATCGACACCACTGGCACGCATCAACGCTGGGCCGGAAGTCTGCGCGGGTGAGTCCCTTCTTGCCTCTGGAATACGCCTCCAGTGCGGCAATAGCGCGCTTGGATGCAAACTTCGCGAATATCTCCAGCGCTTCTACCGAAATATCCCACTCCGACGCCCCGCCGCAATACGGCTGGAAGATAACCAGGCGCACGGTCGTAATGTCGTACATAGTTTTCAGCTTGCGCAGCAGGCCGAGCGCGTACAACATAAGCTGTTTGTTTTCTTTCGCCTCGACCTTATGCCGCCCCGTCTTCAGGTCGCCAACAATAAGCATGTACGTGCCGTCGGTCTTCTTCATGACCATGACCATATCGGCAGTACCGAACGTCTTAACCCGGTTGCCGTCGATCTCGAAGCCAGAGTGTAGGACGCGGGTAAGATCGGCGCGCATCTCAAGCTGGACAAACTCCGCCACTTCGAGGAGCGGTCGCCAGTGGTCGATGTATGCGTCGCACTGTTTCACCATATCGTCGTTGACCAGCACGCCGCCTTTCGGTGCTTTCGGGTGCGCCTTTACCGGCCCCTTACCTTCGTTCTCGACGTAACACCCTTTGTACGTCTTAGCGGTTATCAGCTTCTCACCGGCGATAATACGGTTGAGCACGACTTCAGATACGGTGTGCATACTCGTACCGTTAATCGCCGCTTGCCCGGATTCGTTCGGGATACCCTGTTCTACCACCAGGGCGGCTGGGCAACCCATCCATTTTTTAGCACCGGATGGCCCGAGTAATGAATGTTCCGTATTACTACCGGATTGTGTTTTGCGCTTCGGTTTAATCGCCATTATTCCACCCTTGAAAATTGAGCAATGTAATAATCGTGTTCAACATTGGCCCGCTTAGCGGCATTGTTCATGGTAGCCGCCAGTCCTCGGGCTTGCATCCAGCAGCAATTCCAGTTTTGATTCATAACAATTTCCGGTTGCTCGTCGCCGGTAATACGGCAACGAAATAAAACAAAGAATATAGCCATTTATTTTGTCTCCCAGCGGTCAATTGTTCGTGCTTCGGATGCAACGGCGAAGCGAACATATTCCAGATTGGAATCAGCCCAAATATAAAAGTCGGGATTAATAAAGGTGGTGCGCTTAATTTGCGCGGGGGTATTGCGGCGTTTGTCTATTACGGCAACGCGGGACTGAAAATTGCCGATGCGTTCGAATAGCCAATAATATGGGCGCTGGTCGCGGGAGTCCACCGCCTCGATTAGCGTGAAACGTGCCATTGTCTCGTCCTCTAAAAAGAGGCCCGCAGATTAGCGGGCCGGAATATATTAATCTTCCAGTTCGAAATAGGTTTCGACGATTTCTTTTAACTCTGTGTGGAAGTCTTCGACGTCGTCATCTTCCAGCTTGGCGATTGATTTGATCTCGAACGATTCCAGCAGGTCGTCGAATTCGTCGTTCGCATCGTCGTCATCGCCACCGGCGATAATCGCGGCATACTGTTTGATTTCGTCGCGCATCTCCGCCAGCGGATCGGCATCTTTCTTACCTTTGCCTTTCGCCGGTGCTTTCTTGGATTTAGCCGGTTTCTCGTCTTCGGCGTCTTCGTCGTCGTCATCTTCTACGACTTCTTTTTTGGCCTTACCTTTCGCCGGTGCTTTTTTAGTTTTCGCCGGTGCTTCGTCGTCAGCGTCGTCATCTTCGACAACTTCTTTTTTCGCCTTAGATGGCTTTTTATCTTCCTGCTTACCAACGGCAGCGCCAACGGTTTCATAATGCTTAGCGATGGTTTCCAGCGCTACTACGCCGCGAGTAATCAGGTTTACGATTTGCTCAAACATGGTATATCTCCGATTGGTTAAGTTTAGGTGTCCGGGCGGTATGCCCTGTCGACGGAGTGAATATTAGATTGGTTGCAGAAGGGAGTCAACAACTAATTTCAAAAAAAAAAGCGCCGAGGCAAAATGCGACGGCGCTAACCAATAAGAGACAATGAGACGGGAATTATTATTACACGCGTGCGCGCCCGTTTCAATATCCAAAGGATTTGACACAGTGCAGTTTTGGGTGTAGTTTCGTTGGTCATTAACCAACTGAGGGAAGAGCAATGAATGTAAACGACGCAATCGAAATGTTAACGAAGACTGTTAGCAGTGAAACAAGCCGGTCATGGGCTTATACCGATGCCGTGGGGGCGGTGTTATTTGAAATCGAACGGCTGCGCAGTGTCGAAAAAGCATTACGCGCCAGGCTGGAATTGCTCAACGGCACGGCAGCGAGCAAGCTACAAAAACACAATGAAGAAATGGAAGAATACAAAAAGCAGGTTATCCGTTTGCGCGCCGAGGGTAAATCGTGGGCGATGATTGCCGAGTTGACCGGAATTAATCAGAGCACAGTGCGCTCCTGGGTACGCAATAATAAAACTTCTAAGTAAGGCCGCGGCAATGAGCTTAATTAAATTCGCTGTAACACGACCCGCTAAAAAAGGCGAAAAAGCCAGGGCGGAAAACTTCCAGATGACTACCGAAGAGTTTTTCGAATTTATCAATGATGCGAAAGAAATCTCCTCGGTGCATATCAACAAAACGGAAGATAAAGCGGAGTACGCGCGCCGCAAGCGTAAGGCCGATGGCATTGTGGCTTATACCAGTGATGGGCTGCGCCGCAAGACCAGTGCGGTGGACCGCTCGATCCTGTTCTTCGATATTGACCGTACCGACACCCGCACCTTACGCCGCTGCCGTAAGGCGTTCATCGACGCGGGGCTGGAGCACGTCTTCCACACCACTACCGGCGACCGCCACCCGCTGAAAGGCGGCACGCGTTGCGCACGTTTCCTGGTGCTCACGGACAAGCCTGTACCGGCGGAAGACCTGGGCCGCGTCCAGTATGCACTATTACACCAACTGGGTCTGTCAGATGTGGACTTCGACGATTGCACGAAAGACACAAACCGCCTTATGTACCTGCCACACCAGCAGTCTGTTGTTAAGTGTCACTACGGCAAACGTGCCCGCGTCCGTCGTCTGCTTCGCCTGGCTGATAAGCTGGGAGTGGAAAAAGAGGAAGTGCGCCGCGAACTGACCCAGGGCGATGACGGCGTGGCTGACGGCATTCTGGATTGGTGCTTCCAGGCAGGATTCGAACCGCTGTCGTCCGGTCGTGGTTATGAAGTGCCATGCCCGAACGAACATCTGCATAGTGGCGAAGGGTCCACCGCTATCATGGTTAAGGATGGCGAGATCCGTTTCAAGTGTATGCACACCGGCAACGAGTGTTGCTCGGAACTGAATAGACACCAACACCTGGCGCTACGTCTTATCGGGATCCCGGACCACCTGAACGTCGAACCGCACAACATGTCACGTAAGCAGATTGCCGCCATCCTTCCGGGACTGGACGACGAGGAAGTGGAATCGTGCTATGCGCATATCGTTGATGCGGTTGGCGACGGCGACGAGTACGGCGGATGTACGGACGCAGACCTGGACAACGAGCCGGTTGCGCTGTTCAGTAAGCACGACCCGATTATCGAGGGGTTGATTAACTTTAAATCAACCTGGTATATGGCGGGTGAGTCGAATATCGGTAAGTCTTTCTACGTGCTGGGGCAAATGGGTGCGGTTGCCGCGGGGATTCCGTTCGGTGGCGCGAAGGTCGTCCAGTCTCATTGCTTCTATTTCGACGCGGAAGGTGGCGAAGCCTCCAACCAGCGTAAGGAGGCATTGCAGATTAAATATGAGCACGACCTGGACAAGCTGCACATTATCGATCTGCAATCACGCGGCTGGGATATCACCAGCAAATCCGGCTTGCGTGAAGTTATCAGCTTCATCAACCGCACCGCTAACGGCGAGCCGGTTGGCCTGGTGGCGTTCGACTCACTCAACCAGACTGTTGCGCTGCGGTCCGCCGATGCAAAACCGTTCGACGAGAACAACGCCAGCGATATGGGCGAAGTGGTCAAAGCGCTGAAGGCCATTGCGGAAAATACAGGCGGCAGTGCGGGCGTCATCCACCACCCGGCGAAAGGTTCAAACGGCAGCAGATCTCCCCGTGGGTCCGGCGCGCTGCATGGTGCTGTCGATTCTGCGTTCTTCCTGGAGCAACCAGACGACAACCAGCCCGGACAATTGAACCTGTATCATGAGAAGGCACGTAACGGCATCAAGCAAGCGCCGCGCGGCTTCGTCCTGCTCAAGTGCAAGGTTAAGGTGGATCTCCGCAAGTCCGAAGCGTTCGAAGCCCACCAGTCCACCAGCGCCGGGCCAGACTTCGGCGATGTGGTTGCCGGTTGGGACGTCAAGCCGATTGCATCCACGCCACGCGACGAGACTCTGTACCTCGTACCGGTCGCCCTGGCACCGTTCGCCATCGAACAGGCAAAGGCCGCTGGCAAAGCAGCAGTTAAGGACGAGAATGCCGCAGGACCGCGCAACGAAAAAGAGAAAGTGCTTTATGCGGCACTGGAAAAACTGATGGAAGATAACCCGGACCATACCGGATTCAGTAAATCGGCAATTGTCCGCCAGGCGGGATTGGCGAAAGGGGGCACATCGACGAAGGCAATAGACGATATGGTCGAGCGCGGCGTACTAGGTTTCTATACCGATCCACACACCGGGGCCATCTATGGGTCGTCGAATATCGTCATCAAAACGAATATACCCATCACGCTTTCGGCGACCGATGACGACTTAAAAGATTAAATCCCGCGCGCATTGGTTGCCGATATGGGAATTCCCATATCGCTAGACGATTAAATTTTGCGCGCATTGGTTGCCATTTTGAGTGTTTTTATTAGGACGTATTGGTTGCCGTGTAGTGTGATTATTATGAATAGTTATGCAATAAAACTGCATAAAACAAACGGGACAAAAAGCGGGACAAACCCTAGGCGGGACAAAGCGGGACAGCACCCCCGTCCCGCCCCGGATGACGCGGCCTGGAGAGGAGCGGGACAGCGGGACAGCACCCCAGTCTTTCAGACTAGACGGGGGTCAACGGCCCCCCTCGTCTGAGACTGAATAAAATCCGGGGATTGCAAAATACACGGCAGCATGATGCGAAGTGCGGCCGTCGACGAACTAGGCAACCAATGCGGGTTGTATTATGCTGAGTGAAAAATGCGGTTTGCAGTCACAGCAGATAGCGATCAACTTTTTCATGCGCGTGATTAATATTGGTTGCATTCACCCCGGCGCCTTGCTATATTGGTTGCACACCAACAGGAGGGCGGAACATGAAAACCGAAATGGTTAATAAGCACGAAATCAAGATCGGCGATACGGTAGTCCACAACGGGGAGCTTCGCACTGTGTGCAAGCGAGCGTTTAGCAACGATGATTTTATGGGCCTGCTACTTTGGGGCGACAGCTATCGTTTAGGGTATAAACCGGTTGAGAGGGTTACGGAACTATGAAAGCACTAATCTGGAATTACACAATGGCGGTGGCAAAGCTGTACGAAGCGAAGCACACAAACGGCAACGCAGACGACGCGCGCCAGGTTGTCATCCTGGCCCAGCAGGGAATCATGAACGCGTTCGACGATATGTTTGCCAGCCTGGACGAACTGGAACCGCTGCGCGTGGCAATCTGCGAATATGCGATGGCATTTGCCCGGGAACGCCTGGCGTATCGCTTCGGGATCGGCGAGACGGCAGTGACAAACGTTGCCCGGATTAAAGCCCAGCGTGAGCTATTCGCACAGCTTGCGAAATAAGGGGCCAAAATGAGCCGTAGGCGCGCTAAACAGCTTTCGTGGCATATTCCCCTGCATTGCATACGAATATGGGCTAAGAATGCGATTGAGGGCGATTCTGTGTTCTGGTGCTACCGCGACGACGTTAAGCCGTTGACGCAGACTCGCTATTTGCACCAGTTCGCAGCGCAACACAATTTCAGGGTGCGGACTTCCTTGCAACCAATGGGGATCCGTATTACATTACGCCGAAAGCCTGCCGTTGAGCGGGTAGGCAAACACTGGATACTGAGCAAATGTTGATAGGCGGATTCTCGCAGGAGTTTATCTACCTGCATATGTGCGAACTTGACTACGAACAAAACGGCATCGCTACGGTATGCGATGGCGACACGAAGACTATCGAAGAAATTGAGGAGACAGAGCAATGAAATTACTATTCCGCCGTAAGCACGATGGTCGTATCATGAAGCCGATCCAGACCCTGGATTCCTACGTCCGTTTGCACCACGAAGCAAGCGATCGCGTCTGGTGGGCGAAGAAAGACAAGCTGTCGGAAAAATTCGACGTACTCACCCACGATATTGAGCGCGGCGATGTGCTGCGGGATATTAGCGACGGGCGGCTGTGGATTGTGGAGTATGTTGGTTTTTATTGCATTCGTATGCAGACCCGCAAGGAGGGCGGTACCGGCAACATGGTTAAGAGCGTGGCTTACTTCGGGCTGGTCAACTACGAGCGCGTGGGTCGCAAGTACAGCAAGCGTCACCGCCAACCACATGAGCGCGTTGAGTTCCGCAAGTCACAGCCAGCCTACGCAACCTACGACGCGAGCAAAGTGATGGAGCCGATCCGCCAGGCGACACATGCGATTATTAATCGCTTTGATGCCGTGACGAATGCACAGCGCCATGCGCAGAAATATGGCGTTGGCTTCATCCGGGTTGAACGAGACGGCAGCATGAAAGCCATCGACCCGCGCTCGGTGATTCTGAAATGAGTGCGTCTATCCGCGATATGCTGATGCACAACCGCTTTGAGATCGGCGGTCGGGTGTTTCGCAATTACTTCGTGGCGCGTGCCTGGGCGCGCCATATTGGCAAACCAGAGGGGGCAATACGATGCTACACGATTTGATATATTGGTTTGGTATGGTCAGCATGTTATGCCTGGTTACGGGAGTGCTGGGCGCAATATGGGTATTCCTGATTTGGCCCGCGGTGGAAGCCGCCAGCATTACCCGCATGACGTTCCAGATATACAAGCGCCGTGGCATCACGGAGCACCCGACCAGGTTGCGCATGTGGTGGCTATGGTATCGGGATATGATAGGGGGCCGGATGTTCGAGGCCGTCCGATCGGAAGGGTGGGAGTGGAAAGGCGTCGGCAAGTGGTCCATTTTCGATTAATTATGCAAGCGTGATATAGTCCCAGTGAGATAAAACTTACTGGGACTTTTTTATGGATAAGCTAAACGAGTGGTTATTCGCCCTTGCGTGTCTTGCTGGTGGCTTCGTAGGCGCACGCATTCATGGCGAGGCAACGAAAGGGCCGTTGAACTTCGTTTTATATGTCGTAGTTGGCTTCCTGTGTGCCATATTTGGTGCGCCAGCTATCGCCGAGTGGGCGGGCTTATCGGGCGAGCGCACTGTCGCCGGTTTGGGCTTCGTAACTGCCATCTTCTGGATGCCAATAGCTGACCGGATCCGGGAGACAATTGCGACGCTACACCTTCCGGGGGGCGCAAAATGATTATCTCCGTCCTGTTGTTTGTTATCATTGGGGCTTCGTCCCTGTTTAACGTGTATGCGCCGTCCGTTCAGGATGGCTTCTTCGGTCGGGTGTTATATCTGCTAACGGCAATGACCTGTATTGTTGGTCTGTTGCAAACGGGAGACGTATCTGACGCCACCTGGACCGCGTTAATCTGGCTGTTTGCATTACGCACACTGCGTAATGCTGTTTTGAATGGGGTAAAACATGCGATTCAGTGACAACGGTCTAAGATTTACGGCAGCATGGGAGCAATTCAGCCCAGTGCCGTATTTTGCGACTAAGAAAGAGCAGGCACGCGGCCTGTACACCTGGGGTTATGGGCATACTGGCACGAACCCGCCGCGGAGCATTACCCGTGCGGAAGCGCTGGAGCTACTCAAGCGCGATGTGGCATATGCCGAGAACTGGGTGAACAAGTACGCACACCCGAGCATCAATCAGGCGCAATTCGACGCGCTGGTGGATCTGGTAATCAATGCCGGTCCTGGTCCGATCATGCCGGACGACGTAGCCGGTGACTTCGACGATGCGATCCGCCTGGGCGACTGGGCAAAGGTGCGGGCTATACTGCCACAATTCCGCAAGCAAGGCGGGGAAGTGCTTAAGGGTCTGGTGCGCCGTGCAATCGGCAGGCAAGCGCTATTCGATGGTAAGCAGTGGGACGTTGCCGAGCGAATCGGTCGTAACGCTGCAAAAACACCACAAAGTAAAACTGCTAATCGTCCAGGGTAATCATGACGAATCGGGTATGATTTGGCTTGCTGAGATGTTCGATACCTTGTATGAGAACGAGCCGCGCGTCGATGTGGACACGTCCCCGGACGTCTACAAGATGGTGCAGCACGGTAAGACTACGCTATTTTTCCACCACGGGCACAAAGCGCGATTCGATGTTATCGAGCAGGTTATGATTGCTAAGTTCAGGAAAGCATTTGGCGAAAGCGAGTACAGCTACGCGCATGTTGGTCACTTGCACCACCAGAAGATTGTAGAATCCCGTAACATGATTGTTGAACAGCACAGGACGCTATCCGCGAAAGACGCATATGCAAGCCGCGGCGGTTGGATGTCCGGTCGTAGTGCCAACGTCATCACATACAGCGCCAATTACGGCGAAGTGGCGCGCTTAACCATTAGCCCGGAGATGTTGAAGTAACGGCAGCCCGTAAGCCTCCCAGCCTGCCGATTTGGTGGGCTTTTTTGTGCCTGTTATAATCCCAATTAGATGGCAGGGCCGTCTCTTATGTTGCCGATGGTCGGCGCATATGCACAAAAGGGCTTATATCATGGCAGAAATTAAAGTTAAGGGCCGTCGCGCCAAACTGGACGGACGAGTAGCAGTTACCCCGCGCCGTAAACCTGGCGAGCAAACAGAACATACCAATCTCGGGCCGGAGATCGAATACGGCAAGCGCCGTAAAGGCGGCAAATGTGGACGCCCTACTGACTACCGATCCGTTTACTGCGACCAGCTTCGCCGCTATTTCGCCGACGCCGACGCCTGGCAGGTCAACTACTCCGATAAAGGCGCTGCGCAAGTAATCCCCCGCAACAAAATGCCAACCTTCGGTCGATTCGCCGCTGAAATCGGCGTAGGCGTAGCTTGCCTGTACCGATGGGCACGAGCACATGAGGAGTTTGCCGAGGCGATGGCTGACGCTATGGAGCTACAGAAAACCTTCCTGATGGAAGCTGGCGGCGTTACCATCGCGGCGGGCTTCGCGACCTTCCTGCTTAAAGCCAACCACGGCGTCCGGGACGATGTGCCGCTGGATGACGACGAAGATGATAACGGCGACGTCGTTGTCGAACCTACCGGCAAAGGTCAGGGTGAGTAATGCGTAATTATGCGGCAGAACACCGCGCACTTGAACGCGCGATCGCAAAGCGAAACCGACCGCCGCGCCCGACACGCGTTGCGCAGGCCGTCCGCCTTTACCAGCCTGATTGCCTTCCCCACCAGGTGGAACTACTGCGCGACACGAAGACTAAAATCCTCGGCCTGTGTTCCGGCTTCGGCGGTGGAAAGTCATGGGTCGCGGCACGTAAGGTCATCCAGCTTCTGACACTGAACCCAGGTCATGATGGCATCGTGACAGAACCGACTATTCCCCTCCTGGTTAAAATCATGTACCCGGAACTGGAGCAGGCTTTCGACGAGGCTGGCTTCAGGTGGAAGTTCAATAAGCAGGACAAGATCTATAACGTGCTTGTGAAAGGCAAATGGACCCGCGTTATCTGTGAATCAATGGAGAACTATACCCGCCTGATCGGGGTTAACGCCGCGTGGATTGTTGCCGACGAGTTCGATACCACGAAGCAAGACGTTGCGCTGGCGGCGTATCACAAATTGCTCGGTCGTCTGCGTGCAGGCTTTGTACGCCAGTTCGTCATCGTGTCCACGCCGGAAGGCTACCGGGCGATGTATCAAATTTTCGAGGTGGAGAAGGATAACCAAAAACGCTTGATCCGGGCGAAGACCACGGACAACCACCATCTACCGGCAGACTTTATCGACACGCTGCGCAGTCAGTACCCAGCTAACCTGATTGATGCGTACCTGAACGGCCTGTTTGTCAACCTTACGTCGGGCGCGGTTTACAAGATGTTCAACCGGGAGGAGAACGCCAGCACCGAGGAAGTGCAACCGGATGACACGCTCATTATCGGTATGGACTTTAACGTCACGAAAATGGCTGCGGTCGTGTACGTCAGACGGCAGCGTACCACCGAAAACAAGGAGTTCCGCGACGAGATCCACGCAGTGGATGAGTTTGTGGACCTGTTTGACACCCCGGCTATGATTGAGGCGATCGAAGAGCGCTACCCCGATCATTGTGCTGCCGGTCGGGTCGTCGTTTATCCGGATAGCAGCGGCAAGTCTCGCAAGACTGTCAACGCATCGTCGTCTGATATCGCGCAACTGGAAGACGCGGGATTCGAGGTGGAATACGACAGCGTTAACCCGCCTGTGAAAGACCGATTAATCGCGATGAATACGATGATGTGCAACTCGAAGGGCGTGCGCCAGTATTTTGTCAACCTGGATAAATGCCCTACACTAGCGAAATGTCTGGAACAGCAGGTTTACGACCTGAAGAAAGGCGAGCCGGATAAAACAGCCGGTGTGGACCACATGAACGATGCCGCGGGCTATCCAATTGCGCACCTGTTCCCAGTGATTCGTCCAATCGCCGTTGTTCCAACCGTAGACTTCTACTAAGGAAACGACCATGACCGTTAACGTTGACAACCAGCACCCGCTCTATGCGCGCATCGCGCCAGAGTGGAAAATGATCCGTGACTGTGTAGCAGGGGAGCGCGCCGTGAAGGCGTGCGGCCCCTTATACCTGCCACACCCCGCCAGTGGCGACAACACTGACCCGAAAGCACGGGCGAGATATAAGGCGTATAAGCAACGCGCTGTATTCCTGAACGCCACCGCCCGCACACTTAACGCGCTGTTAGGCGTTGCCTTTGCTAAACCGGTAAGTCTCGACCTTTCCGGGGCGATGGCGGACCTGATTGACGACGTAGACGGTAGCGGTATGCCATTGCCGCAACTACTGCGCGGTGCTATGTCGGAAGTTCTGCAATCGGGCCGCGCTGGTTTTATGGTGGACTATGACCGCCAGGCCCACTTTGATGAACAGGGCAACGTAGTACCGCAGACAGCCGCTGAGATGGCGCTGCATCGCCCGCTTATCCGCCTGTATACGGCAGAACAGATCATCAACTGGCGGCAGACCCACGGTGTCGACACGTTAATCGTGCTTAAGGAAACGGACGAAATCAGCACCGAAGATCCGGACGACTTCGCAAACCACGAAGTAACCATTTGGACCGAGCTTCGCATGATTGACGGTAAGGCACACGCCCGCCGCTGGTTTTACAACGCAGACACGTCCGAGGTGCAGATGGACTTGCCGCGCGGATTCACCAAAACCGATCTGGTGCCGCTGGTGGATGCCGCTGGTAACGCGCTTACTCAACTGCCATTTTGCTGGTGCGGTGCGGTGGACAACAACGCAACGCCTGACGCCGCGCCGCTGGCGGATATTGCGTCCATCAACATTAAGCACTACAACGCCGAAGCGGACGTCGCCGAGATTGCGCACATCGTGGGCCAGCCTACCCTGGTGGCAACTGGCTTGACTCAATCATGGGCTGACAAGAACCTGAAGGGCGGCATTGCCCTCGGTGCGACTAAGGGCGTTATCCTGGGTCAGAACATGGACGCTAAACTGATTCAGGCAGAGGAGCGCAACTTGTCTGTTGCACTGTGTGAGCGTCGCGAATTGCAAATGGCTAAACTGGGCGCGGCCCTGGTTGAGAAGGGGACCGCACCTAAGACGGCAACCGAGGCGGCATACGATGCGCAGACTGATAACAGTATCCTGTCGCTTATTGCCGGTAACGTTGAGAAGGCTTTCAACCGTGCGCTGCAAATCGTCCAGCTATTCACGGGAGACACCGCCGACCAGCGTGTGACGCTGAATAAGTTCTACACCGAAATCACGGTTGATGCGCAGCTTATGACCGCTATGATGTCGGGGGTGCAGACCGGCACGGTCCGCCTGGCTGACTTCATCAAGTGGATGATGGCGCAGGGCGTCATCGACGACTCGCAAACCGTCGAGCAGGTGGAAGACGAATTGCGAAATCAGAATCCATTGCCTCAAATGTCCCCCGATGCGGTAGAATCTACCGAAGAAGACCCGGACAAGGTAGCGGACAATGGCGAAGACAATTAATCAATATATGGCGGATCGAATGATTCGCCGTCACATCTTCACCCAGCGCCTGAGCAATGACCAGGCGCGAAGGGTGCTGGCTATGTGGGAGAAGTTCCGGCCCGCTTTACTGGGTAAGTTGACCGAGTTACTTGATGGCAAAAAGTCCATGAGCAACAAGGCACTTACCACACTTTTAACGCAACTCGACAAGACCGTCAAAACGGAACTGCGCACCGAGTTTAAGGCGCTGGCTGAAAGCCTTCAGGAGTTCGCCGACACCGAGGCTGATTATCTCGCCGATACATTAACGGCAGCGATCCAGCCCGCTGTCGCCGTACCCGCTGTTGAAGTAGTTGGCGTTGTTACCGGCGCGCAGATTGCAGCGACGGCAATGAAAAACCCGTTCCAGGGTAATACGATGATGCAATGGCCTGACTCACTTTCTGAGTGGACCAGGACGCAGATCGGGAATCAGGTGCGCGCCGGATTCATCCAGGGCAAGCCGACGATGGAAATTATCGCGGATGTGAGGCGCGCGCTAGGCGGTCGTAGTGCGCAAGCAATCTCAAGCGTTGTTAAGTCCGCGGTCAACCACTATGCGGCGACCGCCCGCGAATTAATGGTAAAAGCTAATGACGATATTCTCGAAGGTCGCCAATGGTTGGCTACATTGGACACTCATACTTCCCCAATGTGCCAGCTACGCGATCGCCTGTTTTATCCTGTTGACGTCACTCCCGGCACCAAAGGAAAGCGCGGCGGGAAAGTGGTGGCGGGGTCACAATATGGCGCTGGCCCGGGCAAGCTGCATTATTGCTGCCGTTCGACGGAGACGTGGAAAGTCAAAGGTATGGAAGATTGGCCCAGTGGTAAGCGTCCGGCACTGAAGGCTGACGCGGGCCGATTGCTGAGTGAGCAGGTCGACGCGCAGACTGATTTCTTCTCCTGGGTGCAGCGCCAGCCGCGCCATATCCTGGAAGAATTATATGGGGTGCAGCGCGCAGACCAGATTATGCGAGGCGTGAAAGTGCCGAAGATGTTCACCGATACGGGCGAACTAATGACTATTGCGCAGCTTAAAAACAGGGGGCTATGGCGTGATTAAATATGCGGCGATCTGGCTGGTTATCGGCCTGGCGGTTGGCTTCTGGCTGGGTGATTCCTACCGCGCTGGCGTTGTGGCGAGAGCGGCGCAAGAAGCGCAAGCGAAAGCCCAACGGCAGCAAACTAAGGTTGTCGAGGGGGCAGTGCAGGCAGAACAGGCCCGCGATGTGGAATACCGGACTATCACGAAAGAGGTTGTGAAATATGTTACGCGTCCTAACCGTCCTGATTGCAGTTTTGATGCTGAGCGCGTGCGGATCAAGCAAAGCGCCATTGATGCCGCTAACCGAGTCGGTCTATAGGCCTCCTTGCACCTTTGAGAATGCCTCGGCAGATCCAGACGAAGACTTGCTGGTTGATGTTAAGAATATGGAGTGTGGTGCGAAGCTGCGGGCGCAAGTGCTGGAGTTGCAGAAAATAATTCGGGGGCCGTGATGGCCCCCTTTTCGTTAGCGCGGAATACCGCAAATCTCGTTTAACGTCTTCACGTCCAGCGCCACCGCCGTGGACTTCGGCTTGTCCGGGTATGGGATGAATTGCTCAACTTCAGGCCATGCCTTAATCAGCTTTTTGTCAGTATTGTGCAGATCCAGCACACCGGTAACGGTGAGTTTGAACGCATCATACTTCGCGCGCAACTCGCGACGGGCCTTGTCGTTGCGGTCCAGGCGCTTACAAAAGTAATGGTCCGCCGGGTAGTCTACGCGACCGCGAGGGAGATATATCGGCAGCGCTTTCCCATCCTCGTCCACTTCGCACACTGAAGCCAGCATAACTTCCTCGTACCCAGGTACAATATCGCCGAGATCGGGAGATAGCTTATTCATGTATTTATATTCCCAGTATCCGCGATGTACGCGGTATTGACGACCGTCACCGCTCAAGGACAAGGTGCGAACATTTCCGCCTGCGTTGATCTCGAAAGTGGCGTCGTAAACGCTGCCGATACCTTTTGGGCGGTCGGTGTTATAGCTATACGTCGCCTTGTTGGTGTAGACGCTTACGCCGTACATCTGCGACTTGTCGTCGTGGATTAACTGGATATGCTCGCGGAGCGCTGCGAACGTGCGAATGCCTTGCGGCATACAGTCCAGCGTAATGGCGTACGCCAGGTCGCGCGAGTCCATCATGATGTGTTTGGCTTCGGCAGCGATTTCATGGTCGCGCAGGATGTTAGCCAGAATCTGGTTTTTAATGTCTTTCGTCAGTCTCATTTTTTGTGTCCTCGTTGTTGGTGTGCAACCAATATATGCAACCAATACGCGGATTGCAAGCGAATTTTGCGATTATTTTTATCGCTGATAATATTAGAAGCGTGAAGTCGAGCGGGTGGCCTGCTCTGCCACAATCCCAGGGGGATAGCATGAAACTTACTAAAGCAGAATATGACGCGTTGCCGGAAGGTATGAAGGCGCTTTTTGTTGCCGATGGCGACGGGTATAAATCAACGTTCATGACCGCAGAAGAAGTACAGGCGGAAATCAAGGGTCTGAAAGAAAACAACGCGAAGCTGGTGAGCGAGAAGAAAGCAGAAGCTGAACGCCGCGCCGAAGCTGAGCGCCTTGCGAAAGAGAAAGAGGAAGCCGCCGCGCGCAAAAATGGCGACCTCGAAGCGATCGACAAGTCCTGGAAAGATAAGTTTGCGAAACACGAAGCAGACACATCGGGAAAAATCGAAGCCTACCGCAAGCAGATCCACGACCTAACCATCGGCAGCGCTGCCAAAGACCTGGCATCGAAGCTATTCGGTAAGAATGCGGGCATCATGCAACGTCACGTTATGGATCGCCTAACGCTGGAAGACGGCGAAGACGGCAGCTTGAAAGTGCGTGTCTTGCAGGATGGCAAACCGTCCGCGCTGACTATGGAAGAGCTGGAAAAAGAGTTCCGTAATAACGCCGATTTTGCATCCGTCCTGGCTGGCACGCCAGCCGGTGGCGCGCCTAGCAAACCGACGCAGGTTGTCGAAGATGTGAAGTCGAAAATCACTATGGGCCACAGCTTCGGTATCACTGACCTTACGAAACAGGCAGGTGAAATCATCGCTAAGATGGGCGACGACGAGTAAGCAGATTGCCCGCTTTCGCGGGCAATTTTGCGAGCGCGTAAATCTAAGGTAACATTAACGTCACTGGGCGAATGCTCACAACTCAAAGGATTTCGATATGTCTTTAACAGTGTTCCAGCGTAAACTCGTTACCGCGGTTACGCAAATGATCCCCGACAACCTGAACGTTTTCAACGCTGCCGCTAACGGCGCTGTTGTTCTCGGCACAGGTGAAGTGCTGAAGGACGTTGTAGAAAAAATGTCCGTAGGCTTGATCGCCAACCTCGTTACCGACCGTAACGCCTACGCCCCTGTCGGTACTCCGGCAACCGCTAAAGTGCTGGCGCGTATGCTGACCAACTCGGTTAACCTGTCCGCGAAAGTGGGTCCGGTAGCAATCACTAAGGCTATGATGGCTAAGATCGAAACCAACGTTAACAGCGTTGCGGCTGAGATTGCGGCACAGGCTACTCAAGCGATTATGCTGCACTACCTGAAAGCGGGTATCGGCGCAAGTAAAGCGGCGATCGAAAGCAACGCAGCGGCAGCATATACCCAACCGGCGCGCGTTGATGGCGTTGGCGGTCGTACATTCCCGACCCTGGCAGACTTCCCGCTGGCGGCTTCTAAGTTCGGCGATCAGGCGTCTTTGATTAAGTCCTGGTTTATGGACGGCGTAACCTGGGCAAACTTCATTGCTTACCAGGCGCTTCCTTCCGCGGAGCAGGTATTCGCAATCGGCGATCTGCAAGTAATGGGTGATGGCCTGGGCCGTCGTTTCATTATCTCCGACGCCGCTGCCGATGCTATGGGGGCAGGCAAAATGCTGGGTCTGGTCCCTGGCGCGGTTGCAGTAACAACCAACGGCCTGGATATGCTTGCGCAGGAAAAAGGCGGGAATGAAAACATCGAGCGCTGGTGGCAGGGAGAGTTCGACTTCAACGTGGCGGTTAAAGGCTACCGTCTGAAGGCGTCCGCTCGTACTCCGGTAGAAGGCGTCCGCTCGTTCAAGCTGTCAGATATCACCACTAAGGATAACTGGGAGCTTGACCAGGGCCAGGTAGACAACGCACCGGCAACCGTGCAGGACGTGGGCGCTGTGGGTGATGGCGATACTAAAGGTCGCCGTAAAACCCAGGCCGCACAGGAAGTGCCTACCCGTCACATCAAAGAAACGGCGGGTGTACTGGTTACGCTGACACCGACCAAAGCGTCTTAATCTACGCACATCCCAAATGGGCGGGCTTATGCCCGCCTTTTTTATAGGAGTGAATCTAATGTATGGCGACCCGCAAACCTTTGTCGATTATGCCGCTGCGCGAGGCGTTGAAATTACGCTGGGCGATGCAACGCGACACCTTACCGTCGTTAATGACTTCCTTAACGGCATCAACTGGATCGGCGAACAAGCTGACCAGACCGGAATAGACGCATGGCCCCGCATCAATTACCCATCGGACGGTAAGCCGGTGCGCGACACGCTAACCGAAGTTGTGTCGGTAGTACCCGCCGGGCAGATTGTAGACTTCGCATCAATCCCAGTTGCCGTTGAGCAAGCCGTTTACCGGCTGGCAATGCTGGTGGCGGACGAGATCGATATTTCTCCGGTCGGCGATGGTAAAGAGACTATCCGCGAAACGGTTGGCCCGATCACGATGGAATATGACCCGGCGTCGATTGGTAGCGGGGTATCGTTCCCGTGGTGGGATGGCTTGTTAGGGCACTGGGTTGATTCTGGCGGCAACGCCGCAGGTAATTTCGACGTATTCAGGGGGTAATATGAATCCTGCATTACTCGCGGCGATAATCGCCGCCAACACTAAACGGCAACCAGAACAACCGGAGCCAGAACCAGTACCACCGGCCCAGGAGAGTGAAGAAGATGGCGGGCTTTAATTACGCAGGATTAAAGCGGAAAGTGAATCCGCTGATTAAAAAATTCGGCATGACCGTTACGGTTACGCGTCCGGGATCGGTTGACCGCGTAGACGGCGAAGAAGTTGTCATCCCACCGACCTCGTTTGACGTCATCGGTCTTCGAGAGGAGTACAAGCCGAGCGAGATCGACGGAACGCGTATCGTTGCCGGTGATGTGAAGTTTTTATGTCGGGCGGTTGAGCAATTGCGGGTGGGCGACCTGGTTAACCTGAACGGTGCTGACTACCGGGTCGTCAATCCTAACCCACTGCAACCGGCTGGCACTACCATGCTGTTTCAACTACAGCTAAGGGGCTAACATGGCTGAAGTCTACTCATTCGCCGCCACTATCGCTACGTGGGTGGATAAGACGAAGGAGAACAACGATAAGGCGGTGCGGGCGTACGGGATGCAAATACTCGGACGCCTTATTGAGATCTCCCCGGTGGGCGACCCTCGCCGGTGGAAGATTAACAAGGCTTATGCGATGGCCCGCCAGCACGCGAACAAGGTGAACGCCGCACAGCGCCGCAAGAATGGCGGCAAACTGAAGCGCGGGCAGAAGAAGCACGCCAGTGTGCTAATCTCATTCAAAACTAAAAACGGCAACGTCACGTTCCGCCAGCGTGGCTGGGCGGCTAAGAATTACACCGGCGGACGCTTCCGGGGAAACTGGCAGGTTACGTTCGACCGCCCGGCGGTAGGCGCTATTGACCGCGTGGACAAGGCCGGAACGGCAACATTAGCCGCAGGGCGTGAAGTGCTGGCGCATTACGATTCCGGTGAATACGGGTCGATCTGGTTTACTAACAATGTGCCGTATGCGCAGCGACTTGAGTATGGCTGGAGTAAACAAGCGCCCGCGGGGATTGTTCGCGTCGTAGCGGCAGAAATCAATTCGAAGGTGAAATAATGAGCAATACTCTAATCCGCAAGGCGCTTAACAGCGTTGTCGAAGAGCTATCGGTTAGCCTGAGCACTAGCGCGCGCCCGATAAAGGTTAACTGGGAGAACGTGAGCGGCGACCACGCAAACGGCAGCGGTGTCTACCTGGAACCATATCTGCTTCCGGCCCCGACCCAGTTTGTGGGCTTCCAGCAGAAGGGCCGGATCTATGCAGGCGTGTATCAGGTCGCCGTGGTATTTCCTGCGGGCACGGGCACACAGTACGCGAGCGAACTGGCGGACGCCATCGCGACGTCTGATAAGTGGCGGGCCGTAAGACTTACCGGTGCTGCGTTCCAGCTTCAGGACGCGCCATACACCAGTTCGGTGATTGAGGATGTTGATCGTGCCCGCATCGTGGTTACAGTACCCTACACCTGTTGCGCCTGATTTGGCGCAATTCTATGCGTGCGGTATCATTAATCCGTATATCTAAACAGGAGCGTCATTATGGGTTATCAACTTCCTAACGGGTCCAGCGTCCAGATTGGGTCCGTACTGGGTAGCGGCATCGCTGTTACGGCAGCTACCAACGCCGCCGCGTCTATCTCTGATCTTACGAAAGGTTGCGTTATCACCTGCGCGGCTTCTCATGGCCTGAAAGTCGGCGACGTGGTAATGTTCACTAAAACCCCGTGGGTCCGTGCGCTGAACCGAGCGTTCATCGTGGGTAAAGTGGCTACCAACGACGTTACGCTGGCGCGCTTCGACACCTCGGACGTGACCAAATATCCTACTGGCGCGTTTGGGGTAGGCACTCCGGGCGAAGTGGTGAAGGTGTCGAGCTTTATCGACTTCCCTTTCATTACTAACGTTGCCGTATCGGGTGGGGATCAGCAGACGACCACCTTCCAGCCGTTACAGGTGAACACCGCAATCAGTCTGAACACCACGAAAAACCCGTTTGTTCAGACTTACACCTTCACCCACGACGAAGAAGACCCGATCCGCCCAATCCTGGAAGACCTGGACGGCACACAGAAAACCACTGTGATTAAGTTCACTAACCCGGCAGCGGCAAGCGGCAAAGGTGAGATCCGTATTTACCCGGCTAAGGTATCTTTCCAGAAGATTCCGTCCGCTGAAGTAAACAACGTGGAAACGGTACAATCCACTCTGACAATGCAGTCTGATATGGTTATCTACCGTAAGGATCTTGTCGAGGCATTGTCTTGATTTGGTCGCTTAAATAGCGAGTGATAATATGGGGCCAGCACGGCCCCTTTTTTTTTATTGGAGAATATTACAATGGCTAAAGCACCACTCTTCACACTTGACCCTAAGCCAACCTTTAAGCTGCCGATTGAGATCCCGCGCCCTGGCGAGAACGAACCGGGCAAGATGACGTTTACCGTCCGCCACCGCCCGATCGACGAATTTTCGCAAACCATGCAGGACACCGAACGAAAGCTATCGGAATATGACGACAATGACCCGGACGGCTTTAACGTTATGGTCGAGGCCATCATGCACGTCGCGGAAGGCTGGAATCTGCCAGACGAATTTAACGCGGAGAACGTCCGCCGCCTGGTGGTAAACTATCCGCGCGCGTTTGGCGTGTTCCACACCTCGTACTATCTCGAACTGATGGGATTGCGTGAAAAAAACTAATTGAGGCGGCGCGACGCTTTTATGGCCCGCCGCCGCCATCCGAAGATTTAGCCGCAAGTTTATGGGGCGCGGCCCCCGAGGATGTTTGTCCACCTGTTGCGCTGTGGCCTGACAACGCGAAGGTGGTCGCAGTCTTCACAGATTGCGCCACGCAATGGCGCACCGGATTTGGTGGCGCATACGGCATCGACTACGGCGTGCTGGAGTGGTTATTTAAGATGCACGGTATCGAAAACGAGCAGCGCGCGTTTAAAGATATCAAGCTAATGGAGCGAATCGCGCTTGATGAGATGGCGCAGCAGAACCCCGCATAATGAAGCGGGACAGGCGGGACGTCCCGTTTTGTCCCTCCTCGGTAAAACCGCATATCTAATCACTTTCATTGCATAAACTCAAAGCGGGACAGGCGGGACGTCCCGTTTTGTCACGCCCTGTAAATGTGCATACCTATGCAGATTTCGTGCATAAACCAAACGGGACAAAAAGCGGGACAAACATGAGGCGGGACAAAACGGGACAGCACCCTGTCCCCGCCAGTGCTGCCGCGGTTTTCAGCCGATCGGGACAGCGGGACAGCACCCCAGTCTTTCAGACTAGACGGGGGTCATCGGCCCCCCTCGTCTGAGACTGAATAAGGTTTGTTTTAAAATCGCTGATACAATGTCAATCGGCAACTGCATAAAAAAGGGGACTGCATAATGGCAGATCAAGCGGCAGGCATCACGCTAAAGGCGGATGTTGCACAAATCAGAACGGCAAATACTGTGCTGGACTCCTTCGCACAGAAATCCGAGAACACAGAAAACAAGGTTAAGAAATTAAACGACACCCTCGGCAAATCCAAAAAGGTGACGAGTGACGCCGCGGGCGGAATGGAGAAGCTGGCGACTGAATCGCAGCGCGCCGCCGATGGCATGACGAAACAGGAGCGACTCGCCAACAGGTTAGGCATGTCGACTAAAAACCTGGGCTTTGCCTCGCGTAACGCCGCATTCCAGTTACAGGATATCGCAGTTACGCTTGAGATGGGGATGCCGGTACACCGCGTTATGCTTCAGCAGTTACCGCAGCTAACAGGGGCGTTCGGTGGATTGGGTAACACGCTGCGATATGTTGCGGGCTTTCTTGGTCCGGTAGGGGTAGGCCTCGCCGCCGTAACGGCAACGTTAGGCGTGGGCGTGGCAATTACGTCCCGCGCAGAGAACCAGGTCGCCGCGCTTAACAAGACGCTGGCGCTGTCAGGTAACATTTCCGGCCTAACGGCAAACCAGATCCTGGTGCTATCCGAGAACGCCGAGCGCATGGGCGGATCATTCCGCAAGACGCGGGACACAATCCAGGCGCTGGCGGCGGCGGGTGTGAAAGCGGGTGGTGACTTCGGCGCATTGGCTAAGGTAGTGAATGACTTCGCGAAGGTGTCCAGCCAGCCGATCGAGGATGTGGTCGCGGCGGTGGCGAAGCTGTCTACCGACCCGGTAGGCGGCTTGCGAGCATTGGCGGATAAGTATCACGTCGTAAACGAAGCGCAGATCCAGCAGGTGCAGTCACTAATGACGGCTGGTCGCGAAACCGAAGCGGTGGCGCTGGCTAACAAAACAGCCGCGGCGTCGTTTACCACTATGACCAACGATATTAAGTCCAGCATGGGTACGCTTGAGCGTTCGATGAACGTCGTCACATCGGCAGCTAAATCTATGTGGGATGCCATCCTGGATGTTGGACGCGCGCAGTCCTCGAATGAGTCCGAGATGAAAGCGCGTGAGTCATTGCAGCGGCTGACCACGGCTTACTATGCCGAGATGAAAGCGGTAAACGCTGCCGGTGGGGTGATGACCGAAGCGCAGAAAGCGCGTATTAACATGCTTTACAGCGAACTGGTCGCACAAGAGAAGGTGGTGGCGTCGCTCACCCTGCGCAACCGTGCCGAGCGGGACAACGCCAGCGCCGCGGAACAATCAGCAAAGGCGAACGAGGAGGCAAACCGCACTGCCCGCGACCGCGCCGCGTTTGAGAAGGAGTACGCAACCAACGCTAAGCGGCGCGCCGACGAGATCGCCCGCCTCAATTTGCTTAATAAGCGCGGCGTGATTGACGAGAAAGAGCTTGCCGAGGCGGTGAAGCAGGTAAACGAGCGTTACAAAGACCCCGCCCCGAAGAAGGCCGCCGCTGTTCGAGTCGATGCCGGGCTGAAAATGCTGGAAGTCGCGCGAAGCGAATTAGCCCAGCTTCGTGAGTCTGGAAAGCAGATCGAGGCCAACTCTTCGACGCAGACCCGCACGCAACGCGCACAAGCGGCCCTTAACAAGCTGATTGCCGACAACGAGCAGTTAATCGCTGCGAGCAAAGAAAGGGCGCTGACGGCAGCAGAGAAGCAGCAATTAGTCGAGTTCGGGCGCGTGAAGGAAGTCCGCGAGCAGATCGTCGAAGAAGCCAAATTGCTGGACGCGAAAGAGAAGCAGGTCAAGGCGCACGCGCAGATCGACGCCTTCGTTAAGAACCAGAACGCCGAGCTAAAAGCCACCGCGGCGGGCTATGCGCTTTCCACTCGTGAAGCGGCTAACCTGCGCGAAGAATTGCAGCTAATTGACCGCCTTAAGCGGGTGGGCGCTAGCGATACCGATATTGATCTGGCGGTGTCTAAGCTGCGCGAAGTGCAGGAAGCACAGACCGGCGCTAACGCCTCACTATGGGATGGATTCAGCCGTGGGCTTAAGGATAGCGTGGATGAAATGGGTAACGGCTATACGCAGATGGCGTCACTCACAAAATTCACGTTCGGCGCTATGCAGGACACGATGACCGAGTTTTTCGAGACTGGCAAGCTGAACGCAAAGGATATGGTTAAGTCCATCCTGAGCGAATTAATCAAGCTGGCTACATCGCAGGCATTCAAGTCCATCGTTAGCGCTTTCGGTGGCGACGGCGGCAAAAACGGATTGTTCGGCGCTATCTTCTCGGGCCTCACTAAGAATGCGGACGGCGGAGCGTACGCAGGGGGCAATCTCGCAGCCTATTCGGGGAAAGTGGTAAGCCAGCCTACCTTTTTCAGTTATGGCGTCCAGGCGTTCGCTAAGGGCGCAGGATTGATGGGTGAGGCAGGACCCGAAGCCATCATGCCACTGAAGCGCGGCCCGGACGGCAAACTTGGAGTCGCCGCTGCCGGTGTAGGCGGAGGAATGATTGTAACGACCAACGTTAACATGGGGACCGGTAAGACGGATACCAGTGTTAGCGGACCAGACCCGCGCACCGCGCAGGCGTTCGGAAAGCAAATCACCGAGTCGGTCAAGGCCGAGATCGTGAAGGCGACGAAACCGGGTGGTGTACTTTACAAACGATGATAAAATGGCCCTCACATCCATCGTGGGGGCTTTTTTATGTCACAAGGTACAATCACATTAACTAAGGGGAGTAAGACCGTTACGGGCGCGGGAACGGCGTTCCTTAGCGAGATCGGGAAGGTACGCGTATTCGCCCGCATCGACGGCAACGACTACACCGGCAAAATTGCGGCATTCAACTCGAACACGGTCATTACACTGAAAGATAACTGGGCCGGTCCGACGAAATCCGGTGCGGCATATGAGCTAATCGAAGCACACGACCCGCGGTCAAACGAATGGCCCTATTACTGGCACATGCAATTGCAGGGCGGCGGCGACGTGCAGTTAGCTTTCCGGTCGGAGGAATTGCAATTCGGTAACGGTTACGGTCAGAACATCGCGGACGGCCCGAACGCCGAGACGAAACAGTTCCCCGTGCAATTCATCGGACTTACTACTGACAAATGGTGCGACCCTAAACTGGTTTACAACTTCCTTCGCGGGCACTTCGTCAAGCCGTTTGTCGTCACCGCTCCGGATGGCGAAACAGGTTTATTCGTGGTCGAGCGTTCGAGCTTGTCGTACACTGACAACGGGCACTACACGGCAACAGTGTCCGCCACCCTTAAGACAGCTATTGGATTCGTAAGATGAATAAACTATATCGCGAGGCGACGCGCTTTGACCCATCGGGCCGCGTTCGTCTGATTCACATTGACGCGCAGGACGTGGAGCCGGGCGACGGCGCGATCGGCGCGGGCCATCACTATTTTCACTATTGCTTTATCCCGCACACTGCCGAGGATATTGCCGCCGCAGGCGGTGACGAGGACAAGCTAAAGCCAAAATCTATCTTCTTCGGTGGGCAGGAATTCGAATTCTGGCCCTTCGATCTGTCCGGCCTTAACTTCTCCACATCAACGGCAGCAGAACCGCAGCTAACCATCGTTGATATTGGAGGCATTATCACCCGGTTGTCTCTGAATCACGACCAGCTACTGGGCGCGAAGGTTGAAATAATCGACACGTTTGCGAAGTTCCTGGATAACGGGTCGGATCCAGATCCGACGCAAAAACGTGTCCAGGAGTATTACATCGACTCACAGGTTGGGCGCAATCCGGGCAAGCAGATCACCTTCGCATTATCCTCACCCGCGGATATGGAGGGGCAAGTAGTTCCCCGCCGCCAAATCATGAATATGTGCGAATGGGCTTTAAATGGGAAGTACGCCAGCGGGGACGGTTGCACCTGGAACCTTGCAAAGCCTGGCATCAAGTATTACGACGAGCGCGGTAATGAAGTCATCGCGATGAACATGGACCGATGCGGTGGCTGTTTGTCCGACTGTTATCTTCGATTTGGGCAAGGACTTGCGGATCCTAAAGCGGCGGTGCTGGACTTCGGCGGCTTTCCGGGGTCCAGATTAATTAAGGGGTAGTCATGTTAACGAAGAAGGTTAAAAGCGATATCGCCGCGCATGTCGCGGCATGTCTGCCAGAAGAAGCCTGCGGCCTGGTTGTCATGGTGGGCCGCAAACAAGTTTTTGTCCCGTGCCAGAACGTCTTCGAAGACCCGACCGGTGCGCGCTCACGTAGAGAAGCGTTTACTATTAGTGATACGGCCTGGATGGATGCCGAGGATATGGGCGACGTTGTTCGCGTTGTCCACTCGCACCCAGGTCAGCGCGAGTTAACCCCGTCATTGGGCGACGTTAACGGATGCAACGGCAGCGGCGTCGTCTGGACCATCACTAATGAGTATGGCGACTTTATCGAGATCGACCCGGAAGATTCGCCGCTGGTAGGTCGCCGATTTGTTCTGGGAATTACGGATTGCTATGGCCTCGTAATGGACTGGCACAAAAAGCAGGGCGTGATTCTGCCGGACTTTCGTGTGCCGTACAACTGGTGGGAGACAGGCGAAAACCTGTATATGGACAATTGGTATGGCGCTGGCTTCCGGGAGTGTGAGGAGAATACGCCGGGGGCGATGGTCATCATGCAGATTAGCGCGCCAGTGCCTAACCATGCCGGAATCTACCTTCCGGGCAACCAATTACTACACCATATCTACGGCAGCCTGTCGAGCGTGATCCCCTTCCGGGCGGGATTTTTCCGCGACAATGTGGTTAAATGGGTGCGTCATAAAGACCTACCGGGGAATATCACAGAATGGCAATGACCACCTTTAAACTATACGGCGTCTTAGGACGTCGTTTCGGTAAAGTGCATAAGCTGGACTGCTTCACGCCGGGCGAGGGTATCACCGGCTTGTGTGTGAAGTTACCCGGCTTACAGGACTTTCTAATGTCGGCCCACCTGGACAACATGATGTTCAAAGTGCGCAAGGGCAATCACACTATGACCGGCTACGATGAGCTGGGCGAGTTCCACGGCGACCGCGTAGTGACCATCGCGCCGGTTATGACGGGCGCAAAAAGCGGACTGGGCCAATTGCTGGCTGGTGTAGCAATCGTGGTGGCGTCGTTCTATACCGGCGGGCTTGCGACTGCCGCTTTCGGAGCTTCAGCGGCGACCGCGGCCTCTATCGGCGCAGCGACGTTTTCGTTCGGGATGTCGATGGCACTGGGTGGCGTTATGCAATTGTTATCACCGCAACCGAAAGGATTGCAGACACGGCAGGACGTGGATAACAAGGCGTCGTACGCGTTCGGCGGACCAGTGAACACAACCGCGCAAGGCACGGCACTTGGTGTATTATGGGGCGAGCGTGAGATCGGCGGCGCTATTATTTCCGCCGGAATCGTAACCGAGGACTTGAACGAATGACGATTATCTACGACGTCACTGGGCATAAAGGCGGCGGCGGCAAACAGCACACCCCGCAGGAAACGCCGGACAGCCTGCATTCCCTAGCTAAAATCCGCATCTTGCTTGCACTGGGTGAGGGGGAATTCGAAAGTATTACCAGCGCAAGCGAATTGCGGCAGCGTGTATACCTGGACGGCACGCCGATCCAGAACGCAGACCTGTCAGAAAACTTCCCCGGCGCGCGCGTGGAGTTCCGCCCGGGCACACAGCACCAGGATGTGATCCACGGATTTTCAGCGGTAGAAAGCGAGCAATCCGTCGGTGTAAAACTGGAAAACGGCACGCCGTGGGTGCGCCAGATTAATGACACCAGTCTTGACGCCGTGCGAATTCGAATCGGCATTCCAGCTTTGTACACCAACGAAGATAACGGCGACCTGGTGGGCGGGCGCGTCGACTATAAAATCGTTGTGTATACTGATAACGCCGATCCGCGCGAGTTCAACTTCGCTGCCGTTGGTAAAACAATGTCGCTATATGAGCGCGACCACCGCATCGAATTACCGCCGAACGTTAACACCGGCTGGCGCGTGGAAGTGCACCGCACAACGGCAGATTCCACATCGGCTAAAGTGGTGAACGATATCCAGGTGCAATCAATCACTGAGATTATCGACGCCCGCCTGCGCTACCCGCTAACCGCGCTGTTGTTCGTGGAGTTCGACGCTAAAGCGTTCCAGAACATCCCGCGCGTGTCCATCAAGTGCAAAGGCCGCAAAGTTCTAATACCGAACAACTACGACCCGATTAATCATACCTATTCCGGGGACTGGGACGGCACGTTTAAACGCGCATGGACGGATAACCCAGCGTGGCACTGGTACGATATTTGTATTACTGAGCGCTTCGGCCTCGGTCGGCGTATCAAACCGCAAATGTTAAACCGGTATGCGCTCTACCAGATTGCGCAGCGCTGCGATCAGTTGGTAAGCGACGGCAACGGTGGTCGAGAAATCCGCTTTAAGAATGATATGTACATTCAGTCACAGACGGATGCCTGGACCGTGCTTAAGGATTTAGCAGCTATCTTTGCCGGTATGACCTGGTGGGGAAATCAGATGTTGAATATCGTCAGTGACCAGCCGGTCGCAGCGGTATCGCACACCATCACCAACGCCTCGGTAATTGATGGTAGATTCGACTACGCGTCCGGTAGCCAGAAAACTCGGTATTCCACGTTCGCGGTAGCATACGGCAACCCGAAGAACCACTATGAAGATGCCATTGCTACGGGGCAGCGTGTCGAACTGGTACGCCGCCATAAGATTAACCGTCTGGATATAACGGCGATCGGCTGTACGCGCGAGTCAGAAGCGCAACGCCGGGGGCACTGGGCGCTAATCTCAAACCAGCTTGACCAGCAAGTTAGTTTTAAGGTTGGCATGGAGGGGTTATTCTTTATTCCAGGTAGCGTAGTCGCGATCGCCGATACAAACATTTCTGGCGGCTTCGAGACACGCGGCGGTCGCCTGTTGTCGGACCCTGGAACGCGTACCGTGCTTAACACGGACAGCGAAATCACGTTCCGCCAAGGTGATAAATTCCTGGTACGCACCGATAGCGGTAATGTGGAGACTCGCGAGATCGCCAGCGTCAACGGCAACAAGGTTACGCTAAAAACCGCACTGGACGCTGACCCGATTCCTGATCAGCCGTTTTGCGTCGATGGCAACGATATCCAGTTGCAGAAGTTCCGCATCACCGACCTGGAATATGACGACTCTACCAGCACTTTTTCAGTGCGCGGGATCGAGTACAACGATAGCAAATATGATGCCGTTGATAATGGCGCTCGCCTTGATCCGGGCATCTTTACGCAAGTGCCTGACGGCGTAATGAAGGGGCCGGAGTCCGTGACCATCACCCCGTCGCAGATTTCATCGCAAGGCCAGCTAATCACCAACGTGGATATTGTATTCCCGCCGGTGAAGGATGCCGTGGTGTATGAAATCCAGTGGCGACGTACCAGCTTACAGAATATGGCGATCCAGTGGGGAAACGACTGGGTAAACATCCCACGCACGGCATCGAACGGCGCGCACATCCCTAACGTGTTCTCCGGTAACTACCAGGCACGCGTCCGCGCAATCGGTATGGGCGAGATTTCGTCCCCGTGGGTGTCGTCCGCTATCACGCCGATCGAAGGTCGTCTCGGCGGGCTTAACGCGCCAATCATCACCAACGCGATTTCGGGCCTCCACCAAATTTTGTGGAAGTGGAACCACAACAACGCCGCGACGGATATCTCTTACACCGAGCTTGAAGTCCGCAAGACGGGTGAAACGGAATGGAAGTTCCTAACCAACGTCCCATATCCGGGGGCGGAGTATGCGCAAACGTCGCTGGAGTTCGGGATCTATCAGCAGTTGCGCGCCCGTGTAGCGGATAAAATCGGCAACCTGTCGGACTGGTCGGCCCCGTTTGAAGGGCAGGTGAGCGACAAAGTTGACGAGTACATGAAGGGGCTTGATAACGAGTTCTTGACTTCCGAGGATGGTAAACACTTCCAGGAAGCTATTAACACGATCCCGCAAGGCATTTATGAGTCAATGCTCACCGACGCCCAGCAGCTATTCAACGCCCGCGCCGAGTACAAAGGGATTTACGCAGAAATAACGGTCGCGTATAACGTGGCGGCGGACGCGCATAAAGCCGTAGCGCAACTGGAAACGTTGATCGGCACGCGCCTTGATGACGCTGAGGCATCAATCCACACGTTGCAGACTGCGCAAAGCACACATGAACAAGCGTTCGCCCAGTACCAGCAAACTGTTGCCGCTAAGTTTTCGGAACAGGAAGCCGCCATCCAGCAGGTACAAACGGCAACGGCGGACGTAGCTGGCGCGCTGGCGGAGTATAAGACCCAGGTCGCGGCACAGTTCGGGCAGCAGTCCGCCGCTATCGAGCAGAAGATGACGTCTTCGTTTAACCATGCCGGTGGGAGCGCCACGTACAGCCTTAAGGCGGGCGTGACGTATAACGGGACTTACTATGATGCCGGTATGCAGCTTTCCGTCGTGACGTCGGGCAACGCAGTTAAATCTCGTATTGCGTTCAAGGCCGACCAGTTCTACATTATGCACCCGTCGAATGGGTCGCTTTCGTCCGCGTTTATCGTTGACGGCGGTCAGGTGTATATTGACACGGCGCGCATCAAGGACGCGTCCATCAATTTCGCGCAGATCACGGACACGCTGCAATCAAATAACTTCGTTTCCGGGTCACGTGGCTGGCGTATCCAGAAAGGCGGGGCCGCGGAGTTTAACGAAGTGACGGTGCGCGGCAACTTGTTCGCGACTACTGGTAACTTCGGGTTTTCCGGCGGGACGGTGACGATCGACGCCACAGGCGTTAATGTGCCGTTACCTGGCGGGGGCAGGGTTAAAGTAGGGACGTGGTAGATGCGAAGGGGCCATCCGGCCCCTTTTCAATACATATTCGGGATGACGAGTAGCGGGGTAGGTACGGCAATATTTTTACCCGGCATCTGGAATTGCTGCCGTGAGTAGTTGCCGATGACGCGGTTTTTAGCGATGCGCACATTATTACCCGCCATGCGAATCCCGTTCATTCGAACGTGGTTATAGCCTCCGTTGTTCTCAATGAGCGCGCCGGTGTATGAAAGCTGGATCAGACTATTTCCAATATGCTGGTCGCCGCCTCCGATGTTAATAGTGCGGTCGTAGACAAACGGCTTGTTCACGGTCGAGAACGTGACCTGATTCTGGTTGTTCGTCATGGTGATACCGGCCCCCGGAGTGGGTGGTGTATTGTTGAATATTACAAGGTCCATGTCCACCGAAGCCGCCACATCGTCAATACCACCATAGGCCGCGTTGCGGACGATAATACTGCCGCCGTCGAAGCCTACTGATACGTTGCCATCGTCCCATCGGGCGAAAGGGACACCGCTAACAGGCAATGCCATACTACCGTTGACGCGCACGCGCTGTGCGTATCGGCAGGTCATTAGCTTAGACACGTTGGATATGGCGGTGAAGTCCGTCGAGTTAGCCACCAGCAAACCCGCGTTACGCGACCCAACCGGCAGCACTTCCATTATGACGCCCGCCCATTGTGGTAAACCGGAGTACGCGCCATACGCATCCTCCCCGCGCAGGGTGATACCACTATTCCCGTTGCGGGTAACAGACGTAACGTAAAACGGGTCGGGAATAACCAGGGTCTGGTCGAATACCTCAATCACTTCTACCGGGCGAGTGAGCGCGACGACGACCTGCGACCCCTCCGTAAGAGGGGTATTAATCGTAAGCGTCTTGTTGGACTGTGCCCGCTGGTTAAAGCTGGTGCAGTATGACGGCGCGCGGAGTCCTGCGGTTATCTCCATTACCGGCCTGCCGTCGTTATAGTCGATAAGTATTCCAGCGCCCATTATTACCACTCCCGTGATTTAACTGATACTGTGCCTGAGAAGTTGCCGTCGCTATCTGAAGACAGCCCGGAGAATCGTATGTCCACATCTCCTGCCGGGACTTTTTGCTCGTCAACGTAGCGCAACATGCAGCTACCGTAAGCAACCGTAATGCAATCGCCGTTGTTGCGTTCTACCGCACATCCGGACAACAGAACCGCACAAATCATAATTAAAGTTTTCATGGTATCATCTCCTATATTTGGTCGAGTTTTAGTATTACACCGCTCGATCAAGAATGCAACCAATTTATGAGGATTTAGCTATGGCAGCGGGTACTCTATCCGTAACGAACAACAGCAAGGCGGTAGTAGGGGTCGGCACGACGTTTACCGCGTTTAAAGCTGGCGACTTCTTAACGCTGGTGGTAGGACAAGTCCCATACACCGTGGCAATCGCGTCCATTGAAAGCGCAACCGCGCTTACACTGGTGCTGCCGTTCGACGGCCCAACGGCAACGGGACTCGCCTGGGACGGCGTCAAACGGGACACCATGTCATTGGCGACGATGGGTGTAACCGTACAGGCCCAGAAAGCGCTCCGTATGCTGATCGCAGATGAAAACAACTGGCGCGCAATCTTCGGCGAAGAAGAAGAAATCACGGTAACGCTGCCGAACGGGCAAGTTATGCAGGGTATGTCGTGGGGCTACCTGTCGTCTTTGCTGAAGGAAGTAGACCCCGTTGAGATGCGCAACCTGCAACAACAAGCCGCCGCATCTGAAGCCGCCGCGCAAGGATTCCGTAACGAGGCGGAAGGCTTCAAGAACACCGCGAATACCGCGAAAGATGCCGCAGTAGCCGCTAAAACAGCGGCGGAGGCCGCCCAGGGTAAAGCCGAGACAGCTAAAACGGCAGCCGAGTCCGCAAAGACTGCCGCGGAGACAGCTAAGTCGCAGGCCGTAACTGCTAAAGACCAGGCAAAAGTCTTCCGTGACGAGGCCGAAGGCTTCGCGAACAGCACGGACGCATCGAATAAAGTGCCGTATGCTGGCGCCCAAGTAGATACTGCAACTGGAATGGCGGACCTTCTCAAGCAGTTGCGCGATAATGTTAAAGGGGGATTCTGGCGCGTCAATGACGTCTCTCAGTTCCCCGAGGGCGAGCTGAAACCTTTCACACATGGAACTGGCATTTGTGGCGGTGCTGGGGATACATTCTTTGCTATTAACACTGATTACGCATCTGGGCGCGTTAAAGTTTACGCCGGAAACAACCGCGCAATCAATGGCGTTGCAGGAAAACAGGTGCACGCCGTTGAGTTGGCTAGGCTCGAATCCCCCACTTTTACGGGTAAAGTGAAGGTGCCGCAGGTTGCGGTTGGCACGGCTACGCTGCGGCCGGTAACTCCCGGAGAAGGCAGCGGCGACGGGGTTGTTTGGGAATCTAGCAACGCCACGGAGGCAAGTTTTGGCATTGCGAATGTTGGCGGCGGGTCCGCGGTGTTCCACAACTATTCAAAACCAGCAAACGGGTCTGGCGTGGCTAACGGAGTGCTTATTGGTGGGTACGGGTCGCGCCCGTGGACTGGTACTACATATACGGACC
>JACXXQ010000166.1_pt1 | contig 44203 bp, 58 predicted proteins | sample 8621361 | NCBI WGS metagenome assembly JACXXQ01 (sample SAMN15503820, study PRJNA645414) | gut metagenome | isolation source: feces | host: Bos taurus | place: USA | collected 2016 | reverse complement strand
TATTATGCCCTTCTAGGGCTTACTCAAGCCACCGGCTCAGCCGGTGGTTTTGACTCCGATCAGCGGTTGAACAAACAGCCGGCGAGCCACGTGGGAAGATTCCTTGCGGTGGCACGCTACGAGCTTGTGTATCCAGCAGAAAAGGCTCAGCCATTCGGCTGAGCCTTTTCTGCTGGAAGAATTCAGGAAAAAATGATGTCGAACATCTTTTTCAGATATTCCTTCTGGTTGTATCGGCCGTGGCTGCTGCTCCAGTCCAACGCCATCCCCATGAGGATGGCGTTATAGGTGGTGATCAGAAGATCCGCGTCCTTGTCGGAACGGATGATTCCCTCCTCCTGCCCCTGCACCACCAGCTTGCGGATCAGCTGCAACTGAATTAGATGAGATTCGCTGGCTTTGCTGCAGCGCAGCGCGGAAAAATAGCCCGAACCGTTTTCCATATCGGCAATAATCATTGCCTTCAAGAGCGGTGCGGTCAGCTTCACAGTGTTATAGATGCTGTATTCGTATATTTTCCACAGCTTCTGCCGGGTATCCTGGATTACCAGCAGCTCCGGCATGATGGAAAGCACGTCCTGAAACAACAGCTCGAATAGCGGAAAATAATATCGCTTTTTCCGTTGAAATGGTAATAGAAGGCCCCCTTGGTTACGCCGCAGGCGCTGCAGATCTCGTTGATCGAGGTGTCGTTGTAGCCGCGCTTCTGAAACAATTCAATGGCGGTTTTCACGATGCGTTTTTCGATGTCGTTCAAAAGATCATACCCTTCCGTTTGATGTTATAAAAATATTATACTCCGGTATAAAAATCTGAACAAGTTTGGAAAATTGAACGAAAAACGCGAAACGCTTTCATTGTATTGCCCAAAACGGATTGTTAAACTATTGATAAACTTCGTGAAAAACGAATCACTTCAACGAAAAGGAGCATTGCGTTATGGGAAAATACGATTGTTTGTTCGAGCCGCTGCAGGTGGGGTCCATTCAGCTGAAGAACCGCATCGTGCTGGAGCCGATGGGCATCCACAGCCATCGGCGGGTCAATGCGGACGGCAGCTTCACCGAGGACGGCATTGCCTACTACGAGACCATTGCCAAAGGCGGCACAGGCCTGATCATCACCAGCGCCATGCCGGTAAACTCCGCGTTTGATTTGTCCAAGGGCAGCAAGGCGGCCATGGATCTGGCCGGGGAGGAGTTCATCGAGAACACCAGAAAACTCACCGAACGGCTGCACAGCTACGGGGCAAAAATCTTTATGCAGCTGTCTGCCGGTGCGGGCCGGGTGCAGCCCCGCTTCATTGCGGACGGCGAGCCGGTGGCCCCCAGCGATGGGCTGCCCAACTTCTGGAACCCGTCCATCACCCACCGGGCGCTGACCCGGAGGAGATCCAGCAAGTATATCCGCTGCTTCGGCCAGGCCGCACGCAAGGCGAAGGAAGGCGGCGTGGACGGTGTGGAGATCCATGCGGTGCACGAGGGCTATCTGCTGGATCAGTTCACGCTGGCGTTCTGCAACAAGCGGACCGACGAATACGGCGGCAGCCTGGAAGGCCGCTTCCTGTTTGCGAAAAAGATTGTGGAGGCCATCAAGGAAAGCTGCGGTCAGGACTACCCGGTTTCCATCCGGTACAGCGTGCGCTCCATGATGAAGGGCTTCAACAGCGGCGCGCTGCCCGGGGAAACGTTTACCGAGGTGGGCCGCGATCTGGATGAAGGCATTGCTGCGGCCAAACTGCTGGAGGCCTGCGGCTACGACATGCTCAACGCCAACAATGGCACCTACGATTCCTGGTGGTACGCGCATCCCCCTGTGTATATGCCGGAGGGCTGCAACCTGGCCGAATCGGTCGAGATCAAAAAGCATGTGCATATCCCGGTGGTTTGCGCCGGCCGGATGGAAAACCCGGAGCTGGCCCTCAAGGCCATTCAGGAAAAACAGATCGATGGCATCGGTCTGGCCCGGCAGCTTCTGGCGGACCCGGAATGGCCCAACAAGCTGATGAAGGAACAGGCAGAGGAGATTCGCCCCTGCATCGCCTGCCACGCGGGATGCCTGAACCGCATTTTCAAGGGTCAGAACCTGTGCTGTGCTCTGAATCCGGCGGTGGCCCGGGAGAAGGAGTATGCCATTACCCCCGCGGAAACCAAAAAGCACATTGTAGTCGTTGGCGGCGGCATTGGCGGCATGGAGGCTGCCCGGGTATGCGCGCTGCGCGGCCATCAGGTGGATCTGTATGAAAAGAGCGGCAGACTGGGCGGCATGTTCATTCCGGCATCTGCCATGTCCTTTCAAGGAGTCCGACAAGCGGCTGATTGCCTGGTACGAGCGTCAGATGGAAAAGCTGGGCGTGCACCTGCACATGAATACCACGGTCAGCCGGGAAATGCTGAAGGAGCTGGCTGCGGACGAGATTTTTGTGGCCACCGGCTCCAGTGCACGAACCCTGAATCTGCCGGGCTTTGACAGTGACCGTGTGCTCACTGCGGTGGATGCGCTGATGAATCCGGAAAAGGTGCAGGGCGACCTTGTGATCATCGGTGGCGGCCTGACCGGCATTGAGATTGCGTACGAGTATGCACGCAAGGGCAACCATGTGACCGTTCTGGAGGCCATGGATAAGTATCTGAACGTGGATCTGGCAGCGGCGAACCGGAATTTCCTTCTGTCCGCAGTGGAGCTCTACCACATCGATCTTCATGTGAACGCAAAGGTTGGAGCCTTTGCAGATGGCAGTGTGACCTATACCGACCCGGAAGGGGGAGCACAGCGTCAAAGCGGATACCGTGATTGTCAGCATCGGCTACAACAGCGAGAAATCTCTGGCGGATGAACTGGATGGTGACCATGTGCATGTGATCGGTGATGCCGACCATGTGTCCAACCTGATGGGAGCAATCTGGCAGGCTTATGAAACAGCGATGAAGCTGTAACCGACATCAGGCGGAAAAGCCTTTTCTGAAAAGCAAACAAATGAAAACCGGCACAGATTGCAGGCACATACGGCTCACATCTGTGCCGATTTTGCTTTTTCGGAAAAAAAAGGCGTAAAACGCTGAAACAAAAGGAAAATGTGAATACAAACGGTATTTGATTTAAAGCAAATTACAGAATGTATCTGAGTTTTCCGGTGATAAGGGGTGATTTTGTACCAATGGGGAAAGAATCATCCTTGCGGATTTCAAAAAAGAAAGCGGCTGCGTTATAATAAAAACAGTGGGGCAGACACAGGAAATCCCCACAGAACAGGCAGAGGGAGGAAGAAAACATGGAGCTCCGGGAATACCGGCCGGAGGATTGCGAAGCAATTACCCGGCTGTTTTACGATACGGTGCATACTGTGAACCGCCGCGACTACGCCCCGGCTCAGCTGGATGCCTGGGCGGATGGCAGCCCGGATCTGGATGCCTGGAACCGGTCGCTGCAGGAGCATTTCAGCCTTGTGGCGCTGGAGGGGGAAGAGCTCGTGGGCTTTGCCGACATGGCTGCCGATGGTTATCTGGACCGGCTCTATGTGCATAAGGATTATCAGGGCCAGGGCATTGCCACCGCACTGTGCAACCGGCTGGAACAGACTGTGGCGGGCACCATTGTGACCCATGCCTCCATCACGGCCCGCCCCTTTTTTGAAAAGAGGGGATACCGGGTGGTAAAAGAGCAGCAGGTGGAGCGCAGGGGAATCCGGCTCACCAATTTTGTGATGGAGAAGATGCAATAAAACCGCCGGGCTTCCGTCTATTCTGGAAGCCCGGCGGTTTTTATGCGGTTTTCCGGGATCGCACTGCCGGTTTGGCTCAGGCGTTTTCCCCGAAGAACAGCTTCAGGTCATCCTCCACGGTGCCGATGCCTGCGATGCCGAAATTCTCCACAAGCACCTTGGCCACGTTGGGGCTCAGGAAGGCAGGAAGGGTGGGCCCCAGATGGATGTTCTTCACGCCCAGATGCAGCAGGGCCAGCAGCACAATCACTGCCTTCTGCTCGTACCAGGCAATGTTGTACACAATGGGCAGGTCGTTGATGTCGGCAAGGCCAAAGACCTCCTTCAGCTTCAGCGCGATCACCGCCAGCGAGTAGGAGTCGTTGCACTGGCCCGCATCCAGCACCCGGGGGATGCCGCCGATGTCACCCAGGGGCAGCTTATTGTATTTGTACTTGGCGCAGCCTGCGGTGAGGATTACGGTGTCCCGGGGCAGCGCTTTGGCGAACTCGGTGTAATAGTCCCGGCTTCTGGCGCGGCCGTCGCAGCCGGCCATGACCACGAACTTTTTGATGGCGCCGCTCTTCACCGCATCCACCACCTGATCGGCCAGCGCCAGCACCTGCGCATGGGCGAAGCCGCCCACAATTTCGCCGGTCTCGATCTGGGTGGGGGCGGGGCAGGTCTTTGCCTGTTCGATGATGGCGGAGAAGTCCTTGGTCTGCCCGATCTCACCGGGGATGTGCCTGCAGCCCGGATACCCGGCGGCGCCGGTGGTGTACAGCCGATCCCTGTAGCTGGCTTTGGGGGGGACGATGCAGTTGGTGGTCATCAGAATGGGGCCATTGAAGCTCTCGAACTCCTCCTTCTGCTTCCACCAGGCGTTACCATAGTTGCCCACAAAGTTGGGATACTTCTGGAACGCCGGATAGTAATGGGCGGGCAGCATTTCGGAATGGGTGTAAACGTCCACGCCGGTGCCCTGGGTCTGCTCCAGCAGCATTTCCAGATCCCGCAGGTCATGGCCGGAAACCAGAATACCCGGGTTTTTGCCCACGCCGATGTTTACCCGGGTCACCTGCGGATTGCCATAGGCGGAGGTGTTGGCCTTGTCCAGCAGGGCCATGCCGGTCACACCGTATTTGCCGGTTTCCAGCGTCAGGGCAACCAGATCGTCCACCGTGAGGCTGTCGTCCAGCGTGGCGGCCAGTGCGCGCTGCAAAAAGGCATCCAGCTCTTCGTCCTGCTCCAGCAGGGCGTTGGCATGCTTGGAATAGGCGGAAAGACCCTTCAGGCCATAGGTGATCAGCTCCCGCAGGGAACGGATATCCTCGTTTTCAGTGGACAGCACACCCACGGTTTGGGCTTTCTGCTCCCAGTCGCCGCTGCCGTCCCACAGGGCGGCTTCGGGCAGATCGGCCGTGTGATCCAGCTGGCTGAGCAGCTCCTGCTTTGCGTCCAGCGTGGCGCGGATGCGGGCCACAATGGCTTCCTTGTCGAAGTTGGCGTTGGTGATGGTGGCAAACAGGTTCAGGGTGATCAGCTGGTTGATTGCGGCGGGCACTTCGCGGCCTTCGCCGCGCAGTGCGGTGGTCACCGCGCAGATGCCCCGGCTCACATACACCAGCAGATCCTGCATGGCGGCCACATCAGGGGTCTTGCCGCACACACCGGATTGGGTGCAGCCCCGGCAGCCGGCGGTTTCCTGGCACTGATAGCAAAACATTTTCTGTTCCATGGTTGAACGTCTCCTTGTTCATGGGGATAAAAGTGCGCCGAAAATTTACTCAAATGGTGCCCGCCGACGCCTGCGGACAGCTATGATGATAACGTATTTGAAACGGAAGATATGTTGGAAAAACAACTTTTGTGCTGATTTTTGTGTGGCAATACTGGAATCTGCGCGGAAAAAATGGAATATCCCATTAAAAACCTTGGGATTTTTATACACAAAAAGGCAGAAACTGTCACTATTTTTTCATTGACCTGTGGACTTTTCTGTGATAGAGTGGTAACAAACAGACAAAACTTTTTCCACACCGCACAAAGAAGGTAGGGAATTGGTGAATTTGCCTGTGAAATTGCTCCAAAAATTGTCGAGTATCCCATTTGACAAACGTTGGGCAAAACGGTATGCTTTTATTATGTCACACAGAGGTCCGGCGCGTCGTTTTGGGCAGGCCGGTTCAGGTCGCCGAATATGACTCAGATCACTCCAGAATTGCTTCAGCAGGCCAAGGCAGGGCAGGAAGCCGCGCTTGCCGCCGTGCTGGCCCACATGATGCCGGTGATCCGCAGTCACGCGGCCGCGGGGGTATGCCCCGGGCTGGATCTGGATGACGCGGTGCAGGAAGGAATTATCGGCCTGTTTGCCGCCATCCGCAGCTATCGTCCCGGCGAAGGGGCCTCGTTTGGCACATACGCGGGCCGGTGCATCCAGAATGCGATTCGCACCGCACGGCGGGCGGCGGGCCGCAAAAAGCACGGGCCGCTGAATCAGAGCGTCCCCCTCAGCGAGGAGGACACCACCCCGGGCCCGGAGGAGCTTGCCATCCAGAATGAGCAGCTGCAGGACACCCTGCAGACCATTCAGACCCGGCTTTCTCCCTTCGAGCAGGAGGTGCTGGAGCTGTTTTTGAGCGGCTGCAGCTACGAGCAGATCGCTCAGGCGCTGGGCAGGAGCCCCAAGTCGGTGGAAAATGCACTTTCCCGCCTGCGTCGCAAGCTGAAAGAAGCGCGTGGTTAACAATCTATTTTTGAATTATGGGCGAACGGCCTGTAAGAATATATGCCCCTGTAGCTTAACATTTAGAGCATTGGTCAATTCCAAAGGTGTCGGTTGAAATCCTTCCGCGGGCAAAAAAACAGAATGCAGAGGAGAATCTAGCATGTACGAAGATAAGACCCTGGTATGCAAAGACTGCGGTAAGGAGTTTGTGTTCACCGCCGGCGAGCAGGAGTTCTACGCCAGCCGTGGCTTCGAGAACGAGCCCCAGCGCTGCAAGGCCTGCCGTGACGCTCGCAAGAACGCCACCCGCGGCACCCGTGAGATGTTCGAGGCTACCTGCGCCGCTTGCGGCAAGGTTGCTCGCGTGCCCTTCCAGCCCCGCGAGGATCGCCCCGTTTACTGCAGCGAGTGCTTCGCCAAGATGAAGGAGAACGGCTGATCCGTTTTTCGTTTCTTTGCGATCCAAAGCCCCCGGTATCAAACCGGGGGCTTTTTCTGTGCCCGGGGCGCGGCCTTGTGTTTTCGCGGCATTTACGGTACAATGAACAGGCAGCAGAGCGGTGCGGATCGATCTGTCTGTATATAATATATAATAAGGTAAGAGCATGCGGGCAAAGGCCGCAGCTTCTGAAAAAAACGGCACCCTGCCGAAAAAACGAAGGAGCCCTGTTATGGCATCGAACCAAGCAGCAAAAAAGCGCTGGCGGCTGGCAGCCGCAGGCCTTCTGGTGGCGGCGATCACCGCGCTGGCCCTGGCCTGGACCGCCTACAATGTGATCCATACCGTGAACGGCCAGTCGGAATACTACCAGGTGCATGATTATTACGCGGAAAACCAGGTGATGCTGGCGGCTGACCCGGCCGAAGGCTGGACGCAGGGCATCCTTGCCGGGCCGGACACGCCGCTTTACGGTGTGCGTCTGTATTTTTCCAGCCTGGATCGGGTGGTGCACGGTACCCTGTATGTGAATCTTCTGGACGAAAGCGGCCAGCGGCTGACCGGTGCGGCACTGGATATGACCGAAATTCTGGGTCTGGATTTTCAGGGCATTGTGTTTGAACAGCCGGTGTTCCCGGAAAAGGATGCCACCCGCTATACCCTTCACATTTACTACGAGCCTGCCACCGCGGAGGATGTGCTGGGCCTTGTGTACGGCACCGGCCCCATGCCGCAGGAGGTGGAGCTGGACGAAGACCAGATTCCCTTTGTGCCGGACCCGGATGCGGCGGTGAGCGCCAATGCGGCGAATCCGGCCTTCCCGCTGACAGGCGGTACGGTGCAGCCGGAGGGCGGAGCCACTGCGGCTTTGCAATACATCACCAATTACAGCGGCAGCATCGGTTTGTGGCTGTGTATCCCGGTGGCTGTGGTGCTGTTTGCGGCAGTCATGGGAGCCTGGTGGCTGATCTTCTGCAAAAAAGCCGGCGCGGCGGCCTGTGTGGCCTATGCGGTGGCGGCGCTGGGTCTGGCCTGGTCGCTGATCACGCCCCCCATGGCGGGGCCGGACGAGTACACCCATCTGGCGGGAGCCTATTCCATGGCCAGCCGGATGATGGGGCAGTCCGGTGTGGAAACGGGCTACGATAACTGGGGCAAGGGAACCTACACCCTGCCCATGCGCAGCTGTGATGCACCCTATATGCTGAACAAATCCGGCGAGATCGGCGTGTTCGGTTACAAGCAGATTCTGGATCATCCGGGTGGTTTTGGCAACAGCGGCCAGCTCACCGAGCGGGTGGATGTGGTGGCGCCCTCCAATCCGCTTCCGGCCCAGTATCTGCCCCAGGCGCTGGGAATTCTGCTGGCCCGGCTGCTGGGCCTGGGCTTCTATCCCATGCTGTGGATGGGCCGGCTGTTCAGCGTGGCCTGCTATACCGCACTGACGGCTCTGGCGGTGAAAATCGCACCCCAGGGCAGCAGGGAGATCTTTGGTGCGGCGGCTCTGCTGCCCATGGGCCTTTCGCTGGCGGGCAGCTTTTCGGCGGACACCGCGGTTCTGGGCATGGCCTTCCTGTTCACGGCTCTCTGCGTGAGCGCCATGACAGAGAAAAAGCAGGTGAGCATCGGCCGCTGTGCGGCGCTTCTGGTGCTGGCGGCGCTGCTGGCTCCGGCCAAAGCCATCTATCTGGGCATGGTGGCGCTGGTGTTCCCCATTGGAGCGGAACAGCTGGGCGGAAAGCTGCGCAGCCGTATCTTCAAGGCTCTGGTGTGCGTGGCGGCTCTGGCCGGCTGGCTGATGGCCAACGGCGAGACGGTGGCTTACACCTTCCGCAGCGTGGATACCGAGCGCATCCGGCTGGCAGTGCTGCCTGCACTGGTGCTGGTGGCACTGTGCGGTATTGCCTGGTACAAGCTGCATAAAAAACGCTGGTTCAAGTGGGCGGCGCTGGGCGCCTGCGGTCTGATCCTGCTGGCAGGTGGGGGTACGGCTGTCTGGGTGCTGGCAAACAGCGGACAGACCTTTACTCCGGAGGAGCTGGCTGCCGGAATTCAGCCCAACGGCGAATCCATCTACACCTTCAGCGTGGGCTATATTCTCAGCCATCTGAGCCAGACGGTCAAGCTGCTGGCCAACACGATCACCGAACAGCTTCCCGTTTACCTGCAGGGGCTGGTGGGGGCGCTGCCCGGCGAGCCCATCGTGCACAAGCTGACATTGAGCTGGAGCCTGACCATCCTGCTGCTGCTGGTTCCGCTGTGCGCTTCGGTGCGCCGGGCGGAACAGCCTGCCCGGCTGAACCGGCCCGCCCGCTGGGTGATGGGTCTGGTGGCTTTGTCGGTGGCGGGGCTTATGGTTGTGGCCGCGCTGATCTGGACGCCCATCAACGCCACCACCGTGTTCGGCATTCAGGGCCGTTATCTGCTGCCGGTTCTGCCCATCCTGCTGCTTTTGCTGGGGGAACAGAATGCCTTCTGCGCCCGGCGGGATGTGAGCCGGGGCGTGCGCTGCGCGGCAGTGTTCGTGAGCGCCGCGGCTGCACTGCAGAGCTTTGCGCTGTTTTGCGGGGCCTGACGGTTGCAAAATATGGAGAAATTGGGTATAGTATAAGTACCGGCGGCACGCACAGCCGCCCGAGTTTGAAAAGGAAAGCGAGATCGAACATCATGATCATTACCAAAAATACCATCATCGGCGATATTCTGGACACAGACGGCTCTGTGGCTCCCTTCTTCCTGGAGATCGGCATGCACTGCCTGGGCTGCCCCTCTGCCCGCGGCGAGACCATTGAGGAGGCCTGCATGGTTCACGGCACCAACGCCGACGAGCTGGTGGCCAAGCTGAACAAGCACTTCGGCAACGAATGATCGCCCCAAAACTGGACGAACGACTGCAGGCGGCGGCGGATCTGGTTCGCCCCTGCGACACCGCGGCGGACATCGGCTGCGACCACGGCAAGCTGTCGGCCTATCTGGCCTGCACCGGCCGGGCCCGGCGGGTGATCGCCGCGGATCTTCGCCCCGGGCCGCTTTCCACCGCGCAGAAAACCTGCGAGGAAGCGGGCTGTCTTGCGCATGTGGAGCTTCGCCTGGGCGATGGCCTGAGCGTGCTGGCTCCCGGCGAGGCGCAGGCGGTAGTGATTGCGGGTGTAAGCGCCCAGACCGCCATCGAGATGCTCACCGCCGCCCCCTGGGTGAAGGCGGAGAAAACCCAGCTGGTGCTGATCCCGGCCACCAAGGCTCCGGTGCTCCGGCGCTGGCTGTGGGAAAACGGCTTTTCGCTGAACGCCGAGCGGCTGGTGTGCGCGGCACACCGCTGGTATGCGGTGATGGACGCGGTGTACACCGGCGAAGCGAAGCGGCCCACCGACGCGGAATGCCTTCTGGGGCTGACCCAGGATCAGCCGGGCGCGGCGGAGTACCGGGCCCAGCAGCTGGAACGGCTGAAAAAATTCCGCCGCGGGCTGGAAAACGATCCGGCCGGCGCGCAGCGGGCGGACCTGCTGCTGCGGCAGCTGGAAGGCGAGGCGTAAAGGAGGAAGAACCCCAATGGCAAGAGTGCGCGAGATCTGCGAATGTCTGGAGCAGCTGGCCCCGAAGGAACTGGCGGAAAGCTGGGACAATGTGGGCCTGCTGGTGGACTGCGGCGCCGAGGTGACCAGCGTTCTGGTGGCGCTGGACATCACCGACGAGGTGGTGGCCGAGGCAGAACTGCAGGGCTGCCAGCTGATTGTGGCCCATCATCCGGTGATCTTCAAGCCGCTGCGCACCCTGGCCCGGCGGGACGTGGCCTTCCGACTGGTGAAGAAAAACATCTCCGCCATCTGTATGCACACCAATCTGGATGCGGCAGAGGGCGGTGTGAACGATGTGTTGGCCCGGCTGTTTGAGGTGGAAGACCCGGAACCCTTCGGGGAAGAGGGGATCGGCCGGGTGGGCAGCGTGGAGCCCACCGACGCAAAGGCGCTGGCGGCGCTGTGCCAGAGCCGGTTGAACGCTCATGTGAAGCTGGTGGACGCGGGCAAGCCCATCCGCCGGCTGGCGATGATCGGAGGCAGCGGCGGCAGCATGTTGGCCGATGCAGCGGCAGCCGGAGCGGATGCTCTGCTTACCGGCGAGGCCAGCCATCACGATGCCATTGATGCCCGGGCCATGGGCCTGAGCCTGATCGTGGCCGGCCATTACAGCACGGAATTTCCCATCGTGCCGGTGCTGGCGGATCACCTGAGCCGCCGTTTCAGCGGCCTTCGGGTCATCTGCAGCCGGCGCAACAAGGACCCCTTTTCCTATTTATAATAGTAAGGAGGCAACGCCATGTGGCAGGAACGGGAAAACAGCAGCGTGGGTTATAACGAGGAAATGTTTGGCGAACCCTCATCCCCTGTGCGGCAGGAGCCGGAACAGGAACCACCCCGCCCCCGTGCGGCGGCAGGCGATGCGCAGGCGTTGCTGGCCCGCCAGCTGGCTCCCGGCGAGCGGCTGCTCTGGTTCGGAAGTCCCAAAAAGCTGCACGGGCCCCGGGGCGCGGGCAAGCTGTTCGCGGTGTTTTTCCTGGGGTTTGCCTGCTTCTGGGAGCTGATGGCGCTTCAAACGCTGACAGCGGGCGCGGGTATTTTCGGAATTGTGTTTCCGCTGTTCGGCATTCCGTTCATTCTGGTGGGCATCAAGCTGCTGTTCCCGCAGGTGGGCGGCCCCAAACCGGAAGAGATCGTCTATGCGGTTACCGATCAGCGTGTTCTGGTGGTGACCCGAGGCCGGGTGAGCTCCTGGGAGCTGGATTCGGTTCAGGGCGTGGAAAAGCGCTATTATCCGGACGGGACCGGTGATCTGATCCTTTCCAACGGTCAGGTGGAGACCTGTTACCGCAATGGTCACACCCGCCACAGGAATATCACGATGGAATTTTCCGGTCTGGCTGATGTGGACGCCGCAGAAGCGGCGCTGCGCGGCCGGTGAATCAAGTTGACTGCAAGCAGGCCGTGCCGCCCGGCACGGCCGCTTTTTTTACAAAGAGGTGAGACCCATGGCATTGGATGCCGCATTGCTGGCCCTCGCGGCCCGCGAACTGAAACAAACCCTGCTGGACGCCAAGATCGACAAGATCTTCGAACCTACCCGGGACGAGGTGGTCATTACGCTGCGTACCCGGACCGATACCTTCAAGCTGCTGCTTTCCGCCCGCAGTGGTTCCGCCCGGGCCTGCCTGACCCAGGACACCTTTGAAAATCCGGCGGTTCCGCCCAGCTTCTGCATGCTGCTGCGCAAGCACCTGACCGGTGGTCGGCTGGTGGAGCTGCGGGTGGAGCCGGGGGATCGGCTGGCCTTCTTTGAATTCCAGTGCACCAACGAGATGGGCGATCTGGTTCGCAACATCCTGGCGGTGGAGCTGATGGGCCGGTATTCCAACCTGGTGCTGGTGCAGGACGGCCGTATCATCGACGCCCTCAAGCGGGTGGATTTTGAGGATTCCCAGATTCGCCAGCTGCTGCCGGGCCTTGCATACACTCTGCCCCAGAAGCCCAACAAGCCGGATCTGTTTGCGGTGAGCAGCGCCGGGCTGGTGGCTGCCGCCTGCCAGAAGGATCTGCCGGTGGCGGATGCGCTCATGCGCAGCTGCGCCGGCGTGGGGCCGGTGGTCTGCCGGGAGGCGGCCTTCCGGGCACTGGGCGAAAGCGCGGCCCAGGCGGATATGCTCACCGAGAGCGAAAAGACCGCGCTGATTGCTGCCATCGACGGCATCAAGGCAGATTACGAGGCGGGCGGCAAGCCCTGTCTTGCCTGCGATGAGACCGGAAAGCCGGTGGAGTTCAGCTTTACCCCCCTTACCCAGTACGGCGAGCAGCGGCTGACCCATTACGACAGCTTCAGCACCATGCTGGAGGGCTACTACTCCACCAAGGACCGGGCCGAGCGGCTGCGCCAGAAGAGCAAGGATCTGGCCAAGACCGTGAAGAACCTGCATGAGCGGGCCATCCGCAAGCAGGCCGCCCGAAAAGAAGAACTGGCCCAGAGCGGCAAGGCCGACCAGCTGCGGCTGTACGGCGAGCTGCTGCAGGCGAACCTCTGGGCGGTGGACAAGGGCATGCGCAGCGTTCAGGTGCTGAACTACTACGATGGCCAGACCATCGAGATTCCGCTGGACGCCCGGCTGAACGGCGTGGGCAACGCCCAGAAGTATTTCAAGGAATACAAGAAAAAGCAGACTGCCGCCAAGATGCTGAAAAAGCTGCTGGAGGAAGGCGAGCGGGAGATCGAATATCTGGGCACCGTGCTCTATGAGGTGGAGACCGCTACCGGCGAGCAGGCGCTGGGTGAGATTCGCGCCGAGCTGAAAAGCCAGGGCTATCTGAAGTATTACAAGATCCGGGACAAAAAGCAGAAGCCGGCGGACTTCTATCGTTACCGCTCTTCGGACGGCTTCCTGATTCTGGTGGGCCGCAACAACCTGCAGAACGACAAGCTCACCCTGCACACCGCCCGGGGCAAGGATCTCTGGTTCCATGTGAAGGATGCCCCCGGCAGCCATACTGTGGTGATGAGCGAAGGAAAGGACATCCCTCTCACCACCCAGAACGAAGCGGCCATGCTGGCGGTGGTGCATTCCAGCCTGAACGGCGGCGCAAAGGTTGCGGTGGACTACACCGAGGTGCGCAACATCCGCAAGACCGGCGATCTGAAGCCCGGCATGGTACTCTATGAAAAATACGAGACCGGCTATATTACCCCGGAGGCAGGCATCGAGGAACGCCTGCGGGAACAGCCGGCGAAAAAGTGATGCGAAGGAGGAATCAAGTATGTATTGCAAACAGTGCGGCAGTTATCTGGAGCCGGATGCACTGACCTGCCCGGTGTGCGGTGCGCCCGCGCCGGAACCGGCACAGCCCGAAGAACCGGTCGGCCAGCCGATCGAGAGGACGGAACATCCTTCCGGCGCACCGGAACAGCACAGTGCCTCCTGGGAATTTGGTGCCGGGGTAACCGGCGGCCCGGCAACGCCTCCGCCTCCGCCGACGTACGGCGAGCCCTGCTACCAGCGCCCGGCCCCGCCTGCGCCGGATCCCGACGTCGACGAACCGGAAGCGCCGGTGAAAACGCTGGAGTGGCTGTGGAGCCTGATTCTTACCGCGATTCCCATTGTGAATCTGGTGGTGCTGCTGATCTGGAGCTTCGGTGCCGGTACCAGCACCAGTAAACGCAACTGGGCCAGGGCCAAACTGATTCTGGTGGCCGTGAGCACGGTGCTCAGTGTGATTGCGATCATTGTTCTGCTGGGAGTGATGATTTACGCCACTGGTCACAGCCACGCATTTGGCTACAGCTACGGGCCTTACTATTACTATTGATGTATCGAGGCCCCGGAGCGCGGGAGAAAACGCCTGCTCCGGGGGCATTCGCCTTCTGAAAAGCGGCAGGGGAACGGCTATGTAAAACGCGTTTGGCATATAGCCGAAAAACTTTTGGAAAATTTTATTTTTTTTACAAAAAGCCCTTGCAACCGGCGAATCCATGTGCTACAATAAGTCTCGGCTGCAAATGGCTTGTGTACCAAGCTGCGCAAGCCATGATATGCGTTGATGCGGGAGGTTGCCGTCACACGACGGGTTTTTCCGCGGAGTATGTCCGATCTAGAACCGGGCGAAAGAATTACTGAGAGCAAAGGGATACGTACACTGTCGCATTCTGCGCGGCGTACCAATGTCCAACACAATTTGCCGAAGTGTGTCCGGGGGAACTGCCAAGCGGTTCACCGGCTTTTATCGTGCCAAATTGTGAAACACCCGGCGCTGTGTTCAGTAGTTGATCGGCCGCCTAGGCACCAAATAATTACAGGAGGCGACGAAAATGGCAGTCAAAGAGAAAATCAGAATTCGTTTGCAGAGCTACGATCATCAGCTGATCGACGGTGCTGCTGAGAAGATTGTGGAGACCGCTAAGCGCACCGGCGCTCGCGTGTCCGGCCCCATCCCTCTGCCCACCGACAAGGAAGTGGTCACCATTCTGCGTGCTGTTCACAAGTACAAGGACAGCCGTGAGCAGTTCGAGACCCGCACCCACAAGCGTCTGATCGACATTCTGAAGCCGTCCAACAAGACGGTTGAGGCTCTCATGAGCCTGCAGCTCCCCGCTGGCGTAGACATCGAGATCAAGCTGTAAGCTTACATTTAAACAGGTAAGGGCGGCCGCTCTGGTGCCGCCAACTGCCGGATTCAATGAAGGCAACATCGATCGAAATGCTATCCAAACGGAGAGGTCATGTTGGCATCCAGGTTACTCACGATGTCAACCAATAACCTTATAGGAGGAAAAGAAAAATGCAAAAAGGTATCATCGGCAAAAAGCTGGGCATGACTCAACTGTTCGATGAGAACGGCAAGGTCGTTCCCGTAACCGTCATCGAGGCTGGTCCCTGCACCGTAGTGCAGAAGAAGACCGTTGAGAGCGACGGCTATCAGGCAGTTCAGCTGGGCTTCGGCGAAGTTTCCGCCAAGCGCGTAAACAAGCCCGCCAAGGGCCACTTCGCCAAGGCGGACGTTGCCCCCAAGAAGACCCTGCGTGAGTTCCGCCTGGCGGATATCAGCGCCATGAACGTGGGCGATATCCTGAAGGCCGACGTGTTCGCTGCTGGCGACCACATCGACGTAGTTGGCGTAAGCAAAGGTAAGGGCTACGCCGGCACCATCAAGCGCTGGAACGGCCATCGCCTGCGCGAGAGCCACGGCACCGGCCCCGTTGCCCGTCATGCGGGTTCCATGGGCGCCTGCTCCACTCCCAGCCGCGTATTCAAGGGCAAGAAGCTGCCCGGCCACCTGGGCGCCGAGCGGGTTACCATCCAGAACCTGACCGTCGTCAAGGTAGACGCCGAAAATAATCTGATCGCTATCAAAGGCGCTGTTCCCGGCCCCAAGGGCGCTGTGGTTTGCATCAGCGATAGCGTGAAGGCGTAAGGAGGGAAAGCACAATGGCACAATTTGACGTTTTGGATATGAACGGCAAGAAAGTTTCCACCGTAGAGCTTTCCGACGCCGTGTTCGGTATCACCCCCAACGAGAAGGCTGTGCACGCCGCTGTGGTCAACTTCCTGGCCAACCAGCGTCAGGGCACTCAGAGCACCAAGACCCGCAGCGAGGTTCGCGGCGGCGGCCGTAAGCCCTGGCGTCAGAAGGGCACCGGTCATGCCCGTCAGGGTTCCATCCGCGCTCCCCAGTGGACTCACGGTGGCGTTGCTCTGGGCCCCAAGCCCCGCGATTACAGCTACCGCATCAACCGCAAGGTGAAGCGTCTGGCCATCCTGAGCGCCCTGAGCGCCAAGGCTGCTGCCGGCGACATGATCCTGGTCGACAACCTGAGCGTTGCCGAGTACAAGACCAAGACCGTGGTCAACATGCTGAACGCTCTGGGCGTTAGCAAGAAGGCCCTGATCGTTACCCCCGAGGTTGAGGCCAAGCTCGTGAAGAGCGCCGCCAACATCCCCGGCGTGGTTACCACCGTGGCTACCAGCGTGAACACCTACGACGTTGTGAACGCCGACAAGTTCATCCTGAGCGTAGACGCGGCCAAGAAACTTGAGGAGGTTCTGGGCTAATGAAAACTGCACAAGACATCATCCTGGCTCCTGTCATTACCGAGAACTCTATGGCGGGCATTGCTTCCAAGAAGTACACCTTCAAGGTTGCCACCGATGCCAACAAGGTAGAGATCGCTAAGGCCGTTGAGAAGCTGTTCGGCGTCCAGGTCGAGAAGGTTAACACCATCAACGTGCGCGGCCGTTACCGCCGCCAGGGCATGCACGGCGGTTACACCGCCGCCAAGAAGAAGGCTGTTGTTACCCTGAAAGAGGGCAGCAAGGGCATCGAGTTCTTCGAGAGCATGGTATAAGAAACCGCTTAAAGCAGTTTCTTTCAAGAGCCCGAGCAGGGCTCATGTATGGGGATATGACCCCGATAACAATTCATAAGTAACAAAGGAGAATAGCAATGGCTATCAAGAAGTATAAGCCGACTACCCCGGGCCGCCGCGGTATGACTGTTACTGACTACAGCGTGCTGAGCAAAGTGGCCCCCGAGCGTAGCCTGCTGGAGCCCATGAAGAAGGCTTCCGGCCGCAACAACACCGGCCGCATCACCGTTCGCCATCACGGCGGCGGCAATCGCACCAAGTACCGTGTGATCGATTTCAAGCGCAACAAGTTTGATGTTCCCGCTACTGTAAAGACCCTGGAGTACGATCCCAACCGTTCTGCTCATATCGCTCTGGTTCAGTACGAGGACGGCGAGAAGCGTTACATCCTGGCTCCCGAAGGCCTGAAGGTTGGCGATGTGATCATGGCTGGCCCCAACGCCGACATCAAGCCCGGCAACGCTCTGCCCTTCGCCAACATCCCTGTTGGTACCATCATCCACAACATCGAGCTGTACCCCGGTAAGGGCGGCCAGCTGGTGCGCAGCGCCGGCAACATGGCTCAGCTGATGGCGAAAGAGAACGGCTACGCTCTGGTTCGTCTGCCCTCCGGCGAGATGCGCAACATCCCTCTGAACTGCATCGCTACCATCGGCCAGGTTGGCAACGTGGATCACGAGAACGTGAACATCGGTAAGGCCGGCCGCAAGCGCCACATGGGTTGGCGTCCCACCGTTCGCGGTTCTGTTATGAACCCCTGCGATCACCCCCACGGTGGTGGTGAGGGCAAGAGCCCCGTTGGCCGTCCCGGCCCTGTTACCCCCTGGGGCAAGCCTGCTATGGGTTACAAGACCCGCAAGCATCACAACCGCTCTGACAAGTTCATTGTCAAGCGCGCGAACGGTTAAGAGAGGAGAACGAACATGGGTAGAAGTGTTAAGAAGGGACCTTATGTCCTGCCTGTTCTGCTGAAGCGCGTTCAGGAGATGAATGCCGCCGGTGAGAAGCGGGTTCTGAAGACCTGGAGCCGCTCCTCCACCATTTTCCCTGATTTTGTCGGTCACACCTTCGCGGTGCACGACGGCCGCAAGCATGTGCCTGTGTATGTAACTGAGGATATGGTTGGTCACAAGCTGGGCGAGTTCGCCCCCACCCGTACCTTCAAGGGCCATGCCGGCTCCAAGACCGGTAAGTAATTAAAAGGAGGAGTAAAGCAATGGAAGCTAGGGCACATCTTAGATACGCCCGCATCAGCCCCCGGAAGGTTTCGGTTGTTCTGGATCTGATCCGCAACCAGCCTCTGGATAAGGCGCTGGCGATTCTGCAGTACACCCCGAAGGCCGCTTGCGAGCCCCTTCTGAAACTGGTGAAGTCTGCTGCCGCGAACGCGGAGAACAACCACAACATGGACAAGAACAGCCTGTATGTGGCCGAGTGCTTTGTTACCCCCGGCCCCACCCTGAAGCGCATCCGTCCCCGCGCCCAGGGCCGCGCTTACCGTGTGCTGAAGCGCACCAGCCATGTGACCGTGGTTCTGAAAGAGAAAGAGTAAGGAGGTAAACACAATGGGCCAGAAAGTCAATCCCCACGGCATTCGCGTGGGTGTAATCAAAGATTGGGACAGCCGCTGGTTTACTTCCAAGAAGGAATTCGGCGACACCCTGGTCGAGGACTACAAGATCCGTAAGACCCTGAAGAAGCAGCTCTTCGGCGCGGGTATCCCCAAGATCGAAATCGAGCGCACCGTGGACAATCAGTCCGGCGCTCCCAAGCTGAAGGTCAACATCTTCTGCGCCAAGCCCGGTATGGTTATCGGCAAGGGCGGCAGCGAGATCACCAAGCTGCAGGAGCAGCTGGCTAAGATGACCGGCAAGGCCGTCAACGTGAACATCGTTGAGGTTAAGAACATGGACACCAACGCTCAGCTGGTAGCTGAGAACATCGCTTCCCAGCTGGAGCGCCGCATCGGCTTCCGCCGTGCGATGAAGCAGTGCATGGGCCGTGCGATGCAGCGTGGCGCCAAGGGCATCAAGACCCAGGTTTCCGGCCGTCTGGGCGGCGCGGACATCGCCCGCACCGAGAGCTACCACGAGGGCACCATTCCCCTGCAGACCCTGCGCGCCGACATCGACTACGGCTTCGCTGAGGCTGCTACCACCTACGGCCGCATCGGCGTTAAGGTGTGGATCTACAAGGGTGAGGTTCTGAAGGGTTCCAAGCCCGCATCCCGTAAAGAAGGAGGCAACAAGTAATGTTACTGCCTAAGCGCGTCAAATACCGCCGTGTGCATCGTGGTCGTATGACCGGTAAAGCCATGCGCGGCAACACTGTTAACCAGGGCCAGTATGGTCTTGTTGCTCTGGAGCCCGGCTGGATCGACTCCCGTCAGATCGAGGCCGCCCGTATCGCCATGACCCGTTACATCAAGCGTGGCGGTAAGGTTTGGATCAAGATCTTCCCCGATAAGCCCGTTACCGAGAAGCCCGCTGAGACCCGAATGGGTTCCGGTAAAGGTTCTCCCGAATACTGGGTGGCTGTTGTGAAGCCCGGCCGCGTGCTGTTCGAGCTGGCCGACGTGAACGAGGAAGTCGCTCGTGAGGCCCTGCGTCTGGCCATGCACAAACTGCCTGTTAAGTGCAAGTTCGCCAAGCGCGAAGAGAATGTAGTAGAGGAGGGTGGCAACGCATGAAAGCTGCAGAACTGCGCGGTATGTCCGCTGCTGACCTGAATAAGAAGCTGGCCGAGCTGAAGGAAGAGCTGTTCAACCTGCGTTTTCAGCACGCCATCAACCAGTTGGAGAACCCCGGCCGCATTGAGACCGTTAAGCGCGACATCGCTCGTGTGCTGACTGTCCTGGCTGAGAAAGCGTAAAGGAGGTTAAACGATGGAACGCAATTTGAGAAAGACCCGTGTGGGCACCGTTGTGTCCGACAAGATGGATAAGACCATCGTGGTTGCCGTGAAAGACAGCGTGCAGCACCCCCTTTACAAGAAGATCCTGAAGCGCACTGTTAAGTTCAAAGCCCACGACGAAAACAACGAGTGCGGCATTGGCGACCGTGTAATGATCATGGAGACCCGCCCCCTGTCCAAGGACAAGCGCTGGCGCATGGTCAAAATCGTAGAGAAGGCGAAGTAAGCCTGGTACTTTGAAAGGAGGATCTGGCAATGGTTCAGATGCAAACTTATCTCAAAGTGGCCGACAACACCGGTGCCAAAGAGTTAATGTGCATTCGTGTGCTGGGCGGCTCCCGCAAGAGATACGCTAACATCGGTGACGTTGTGGTTGCTTCTGTTAAGAAGGCAGCTCCCGGCGGCACTGTGAAAAAGGGCGACGTGGTCAAGGCTGTGATCGTTCGCAGCAAGCAGGGCCTGCGTCGTGAGGACGGCAGCTACATCCGTTTCGACGAGAACGCTGCGGTCATCATCCGTGAAGACAAGAACCCGAGAGGCACCCGTATCTTTGGACCCGTTGCTCGCGAGCTGCGCGAGAACGGCTACCTGAAGATCTTGAGCCTGGCTCCGGAATCGCTGTAAGGAGGTTTTAAGAATGAACAATCTTCATGTTAAAACCGGCGACAACGTAATGATCATCAGCGGTAAAGACAAAGGCAAGACCGGCAAAGTGATCGCCGTTAGCCCCAAGGAGGGCAAGGTGATCGTTGAGGGTCTGAACATGGTCACCAAGCACGTGAAACCCCGCCGCCAGGGCGAGCAGGGCGGTATCGTGAAGGCCGAGGGTGCTATCTACGCCTGCAAGGTTATGCCGGTTTGCCCCAAGTGCGGCAAGGCCACCCGCGTGGCTCACGCTGCCAAGGATGGCAAGAATGTGCGCGTCTGCCGTAAGTGCGGCGCCGAGCTGTAAGGAGGGAATACAACACAATGGCACGTTTGAAAGAAAAGTATGTCAATGAAGTTGCTCCCGCCCTGATGAGCAAGTTTGGGTACAAGAGCGTTATGCAGATTCCCAAGCTGGACAAGGTAGTCATCAACGTTGGCTGCGGCGACGCCAAGGACAACCAGAAGATGCTGGACGCCATCCTGGGCGATATCGCTCAGATCACCGGCCAGAAGCCCGTTGTGTGCCGTGCCAAGAAGAGCGTTGCGAACTTCAAGCTGCGCGAAGGCATGCCCATCGGCGTGAAGGTTACCCTGCGCGGCGAGCGCATGTACGAGTTCGTGGATCGTCTGTTCAGCGTGGCTCTGCCCCGCGTGCGTGACTTCCGCGGTATCAACGGCAACTCCTTCGACGGCCGCGGCAACTACGCCGTGGGCATCAAGGAGCAGCTGATCTTCCCCGAGATCGACTACGACAAGATCGACGCTGTGCGTGGCATGGACATCTGTTTCGTGACCACCGCCAAGACCGACGAAGAGTCCAAGGAGCTGCTGAAGGCTCTGGGCGCTCCGTTCGCTAACTAAGGGAGGGTACGACTGTGGCAAAAACTTCTATGAAGATCAAGCAGCAGCGCGAGCCTAAGTTCTCCACCCGCGGTTACAACCGCTGCAAGATCTGTGGCCGTCCCCACGCCTACCTGCGCAAGTACGGTATCTGCCGTATCTGCTTCCGTGAGCTCGCTTACAAGGGCGAGATCCCCGGCGTGAAGAAAGCCAGCTGGTAAACACTGTTTTAAGCTGTGAGTTCCTTTGCGCTCCTCCCCGTGCCGGTTCGGCGCGGCGGGGGAGGCGGCAAGGGGTCTCACACTTAAATATATGTGAGGCGAATGCTTCACAACTGTCCGAACAAAAACGAAACGAAGAACCTTAAAGGAGGTTAGTGGCATGCACATTACTGATCCTATCGCGGACCTGCTCACCCGCATCCGCAACGCCAGCACTGCCAAACACCCTTCTGTAGACGTTCCCGCTTCCAACCTGAAAAAAGCGATCTGCCAGATTCTGGTTGACGAGGGCTACATCAAGAGTGTGCAGCTGATCGAAGACAACAAGCAGGGTACCCTGCGCCTGACCCTGAAGTATCAGGAGAACGGCACTCCCGTTATCGCCGGCCTGCGCCGTGTTTCCAAGCCCGGCCTGCGCATCTACACCAACTGCGAAGATATGCCCAAGGTCATGAAGGGCCTGGGCACCGCGATCATCTCCACCTCTAAGGGCGTTATGACCGATAAGGCTGCTCGCGCTGCCCATGTTGGCGGCGAAGTACTCGCCTTTGTGTGGTAAGAAAGGGGCAAAAAGACAATGTCGAGAATTGGAAGAAAACCCATCGTCATTCCTGCGGGCGTTGAAGTGACTGTGAATGGCCACAACGTTACCGTGAAGGGCCCCAAGGGCACCCTGAATTCCAACATCCATCCTCTGATGAACGTAACCGTCGAGAATGGTGAAGTGCTGGTGACCCGCCCCAATGACGAGAAGCAGGCCCGCAGCCTGCACGGCCTGACCCGCACCAACATCAGCAACATGGTGGAAGGTGTTGTGAACGGCTTTGAGAAGAAGCTGGAGGTTCAGGGCGTTGGCTACCGTGTAGCCAAGCAGGGCAAGAGCCTGGTCATGAACCTGGGCTTCTCCCACCAGGTGATCGTCGATGAGACCGACGACATCAAGATCGAAGCTCCCGATGCTAACACCATCATCATCAAGGGCATCGACAAACAGAAGGTCGGCCAGTTCGCGGCGGAAGTCCGCGAGAAACGTCCTCCCGAACCCTACAAGGGCAAGGGCATCCGCTATGCTGGTGAGCACATCATCCGCAAAGAGGGCAAGGCCGGCAAAGGCAAATAAGGTAAGGAGTGAAAGACAATGGTTAATAAGCCTGACAAGAACGAAGCTCGTCTTCGTCGTCACCGCCGCGTGCGCGGTAAGATCAGCGGCACCGCTGAGCGCCCCCGTCTGGATGTATTCCGCTCCTCCAAGCACATCTATGCCCAGATCATTGATGACGTTGCCGGCGTGACCCTGTGCAGCGCTTCCACTATGGAGAAGGGTTTTGAGGGCTTCGGCGGCAACATCGAGGCTGCCAACAAGGTTGGCAAGATGATCGCCGAGAAGGCTCTGGAGAAGGGCATCAAGGTCGTAGTATTCGACCGCGGTGGCTTTGTATATCACGGCCGCGTAAAAGCTTTGGCTGAGGGCGCTCGCGAGGGCGGCCTGGAGCTGTAAGGAGGATACACATGCAGAGAAATAACGAGACCGGCAGTGAAATGCTGGAAAAGGTTGTTGCGATCAACCGCGTATCCAAAACCGTTAAGGGCGGCCGTATCTTCAAGTTCAGCGCTCTGGTAGTCGTTGGCGACGGCAAGGGCACCATCGGTTTTGGCCTGGGTAAGGCTGGCGAGGTTCCCGAGGCGATCCGCAAGGGCATCGAGGACGCTAAGAAGAACATGCACACCATCGCCCTGAAGGGCACCACCATTCCTCACGAGATCGTGGGCGAGTTCGGCGCCGGCCGCATCCTGATGCGTCCCGCCGCTCCCGGTACCGGTGTTATCGCCGGCGGCCCCGTGCGTGCGGTTCTGGAAGTTGCCGGCATTAAGGACATTCGTACCAAGTGCCTGCGTTCCAACAACCCCTGCAACGTGGTTACCGCCACTTTCGAAGGTCTGTGCCGTCTGGTAAGCGCTGAGGAAGTTGCTGCCAAGCGCGGTAAGACCGTGAAGGAAATCTTAGGTTAAGGAGGCAGTCAACCATGGCAGAGACCGAGAAGAAGGTAGTAGCCACCGAGGCTGCTGAGAAGAAGCCTGCAGCCAAGAAGACTGCGGCTAAGAAGACCACCACCGCCAAGAAGCCCGCTGCCAAGAAGGCCGAGGGTGAAAAGGCTCCCGCTAAGAAGGCTGCCTCCAAGAAGGCTGCCGCTGCTGCTACTGTTACCGTCAAGCTGGTTCGCAGCCTGTCCGGCCGCAGCGAGAAGCAGATCGCTACCGCTCTGAGCCTGGGTCTGAAGAAGATCGGCGACGTGACCGTTCAGCCCGACAACGCCCAGACCAACGGCAAGATCGCCAAGATCAGCCACATGGTAGCGGTGACCAAAGCGTAACAGCAAGGAGGTGCAAGCAATTGAAGCTTCATGAATTACAGCCCGCTCAGGGCTCCAACACCGCTGCAAAGCGGAAGGGCCGCGGCCACGGCAGCGGCAACGGCAAAACCGCTGGCTACGGCCACAAGGGTCAGAAAGCTCGCTCCGGCGTCAAGAAGGCCGGTTTCGAAGGCGGCCAGATGCCCCTGCAGCGTCGTCTGCCCAAGCGCGGTTTCAACAACATCTTTGCCACCAAGTACGCCAACGTCAAGATCAGCGACCTGGAAGCGAAGTTCGAGGCCGGCAGCGTAGTGGATACCAAGGCTCTGGTAGAGGCTGGTATCATCAAAAAGTCTCTGGACGGCATCAAGGTCCTGGGCAACGGCGAGCTGACCAAGGCTCTGACCGTTCAGGCCGCCGCCTTCACTGCTTCTGCTAAAGAGAAGATCGAAAAGGCAGGCGGAAAGGCCGAGGTGATCTAAGGTGTTTGATACGTTCCGGAATGCGTGGAAGATCCCTGAGCTGCGTAAAAAGCTTCTGTTCACCCTTCTGGTGATCGTGATCTTCCGGATTGGCTGCGTCATCACTGTGCCGTACATCAATCCGGAAGCGCTGCAGCTGTTCGCGGGCGGTACCGGCAACATGCTGGACTACCTGAACATGATGAGCGGCGGTGCTTTGTCGCAGTGCGCGATTTTCGCGTTGGGCGTTACTCCTTATATCAATGCCTCGATCATTATTCAGCTGCTCACCGTGGCCATCCCGGCCCTGGAGCGGCTGAGCAAGGAAGGCGAAGAGGGCCGGCGCAAGCTGACCCGCATCACCCGCTACACCGGCGCCGGCATTGCGCTGGTGATGAGCGTGGGCTACTATCTGGTTCTGCGCAGCTACACCGGCGTGCTGGCCTACACCACCGGCTGGGAGGGCATCTTCTCCGCTGTGGTTATCGTGTTCAGCTTCACCGGCGGCGCGCAGCTGCTCACCTGGATGGGCGAGCAGATCGACTTCAAGGGCATCGGTAACGGCATCTCGCTGCTGATCTTCGCGGGCATCGTATCCCGCTGGGGCAACGTGATCACCACTGCCCGCACCATGATCACCAACGCCATGAACGGAGAGATCAAATACTTCATCCTGATCCCGGTGATCCTGATCCTGGCTCTGGCGGCCATCGTGTTCGTGGTCATTCTGACCAACGCCGAGCGCCGCATTCCCGTGCAGTATGCAAAGCGCGTTGTGGGCCGCAAGATGTATGGCGGTCAGTCCAGCCACATCCCCCTGAAGGTGAACATGAGCGGCGTTATGCCCATCATCTTCGCCAGCGCCCTGCTGAGCATCCCCGGCACCATTGCCAGCTTTATCCAGACGGACAGCCCCATCTGGCAAGGCTTCTTCAGCGTGTTCAACTACAACAGCCTGCTGTACGCTGTGCTGTACTTGCTGCTGATCCTGGCCTTTAACTACTTCTATGTAGCCATTCAGTACAACCCCGTTGAGATTGCCAACAACCTGCGCAAGAACAACGGCGCCATTCCCGGCATCCGCCCGGGCAAACCCACCAGCGACTTCATCACCAAGTGCCTGTCCAAGATCACCTTTGTAGGTGCGATCTTCCTGGGCGTCATCGCCGTCATGCCCATCATCCTGGGCAACGTGGCCGGCATGAACATCCAGCTGGGCGGTACCAGCCTGCTGATCGTTGTGGGCGTGGCTCTGGACACCGGCCGCAGCATGGAAAGCTACATGCTGATGCGCCATCACAAGGGCTTCTTAGAGTAATGAAAATTTCAATGACCCATGAGAAAGGGGACAACCTGGTATGAATATCATCCTGTTAGGCGCTCCCGGAGCAGGTAAAGGCACTCAGGCGGAGGTAATCTGCGATACGCTGAAGATCCCCGCTGTGAGCACCGGCAACATCCTGCGGGCCGCAGTCAAGAACGGCACCGAGATGGGGCTGAAAGCTCAGGAGTTTATCGACAAAGGCGCGCTTGTCCCTGATTCCGTCATCATTGGCATCATCAAGGAACGTCTGGCTGAGCCGGACTGCGCCAATGGCTTCATTCTGGACGGCGTGCCCCGCACGGTTGCCCAGGCCGAGGCTCTGGAGCAGATGGGCGTGACCATCGACAAGGTGATCGACCTGGAAGTGGCGGACGAGATCATCATTCATCGCCTCGCCGGCCGCCGCGTTTGCTCGGCCTGCGGTGCGTCCTACCACGTGGAGAACAAGCCCAGCCGGGAGCCTGACCGGTGCGATCGCTGCGGCGGCGCGCTGATCATCCGCAAGGACGACGCTCCCGAAACCGTGAAGGGCCGTCTGAAGGCCTACCACGAGCTCACCGAGCCGCTGATCGCTTTCTACCGTGAACGCGGCAAGCTGGTGGTGGTAGAAGGTCATGAAAGCATTGCCGACACCAGCGAACTGCTGCTGAAAGCACTGGAGGCGTGAGCATCGTGATCCAGATCAAGAATGCCAAAGAGTTGGAGGTCATGCGGCGAGCCTGTGAAATCAGCGCCGCCGCCCTCCGGCTCGGGGGCGAGTCGATCGAGGCTGGTATTACCACCGCCGACATTGACAAAATTATTTATGACTATATCGTGAAGCAGGGCGCCAAGCCCAACTTCAAGGGGCTTTACGGCTTCCCGGGCACCGCGTGCATCAGTGTGAACGACGAGGTGATCCACGGCATCCCTTCCAAAAAGAAGGTGATCCGGCCCGGCGATATTGTCAGCATCGACACAGGCGCTGCCTGGGGCGGCTTCAACGGCGACAATGCCTGCACCTTCGGGTGCGGCAAGCTGGATCTGGAAGCCCAGCGGTTGCTGGATGTGACCCGCGAGTCGCTGCACAGAGGCATTCGTGCCGCGGTGTGCGGCGCCCGCATCGGCGACATCAGCAACGCCGTGCAGACCTATGTTGAGGAACATGGGTTCTCGGTGGTGCGCAGCTTTGTGGGCCACGGCGTGGGCAAAGAGCTCCACGAGGATCCGGAGGTGCCGAACTACGGTAAACCCGGGCGCGGCCCCCGGCTGGTCAGCGGCATGACGCTGGCCATTGAGCCCATGGTCAACCAGAAACACTATTCAGTGGCAACACAATCCGATGGATGGACGGTAAAAACGGCGGACGGCGGTCTTTCTGCCCATTTTGAGCACTCGATCGCCATTACCTCCGCAGGGCCGGTCGTCTTGACAAAGGACTGGGAGGGACCGGGATGGACTTTGTAAAAGGTCAGCTCGTTCGATCCCTTGCCGGTCGCGACAAGACCCGCACCTTTGCGGTAATGGCCGTGGAAGGCCAGATGCTTTCTCTCGCAGACGGCAGTCTGCGCAAAGTAAGCCGGCCGAAGGCCAAAAAGATAAGGCATGTGGCCCCCACCGCCACCGTCCTGCGGGAAGAGATTCTCGCAGACGACACACAGCTCAGTGAGGCGATCCGCGCCTATGACGCTGATCACCCCATGTAAACTCACGAGGAGGGAAGAGCTTGTCTAAAGAAGACGTAATCGAAGTAGAGGGTACGGTCGTAGAGGCCCTGCCCAATGCCACCTTCCGGGTGGAGCTGGCAAACGGCCATCGGTTGCTGGCACACATCTCCGGCAAACTGCGGACCAACTTCATCCGCATCCTGCCCGGCGATAAAGTAACACTGGAAATGTCGCCCTATGATCTTACCAAGGGCCGCATCACCTGGCGCTCCAAGTAAGAGCGTCCTTGAGTCAAAAGGAGGTTCATCATCATGAAGGTTAAACCTTCCGTGAAACCCATCTGCGAAAAATGCAAGGTCATCAAGCGCAAAGGTCGCGTGATGGTCATCTGCGAAAACCCCAAGCACAAGCAGCGCCAGGGCTGATTTAAAGCCCAAAACGCTAGGGGGGCAAGTGCGTAGATTCCCGGCGCAGCCCCCGACATGGACATGGGATGTTAATTTAGGAGGTTTTTAAACTATGGCACGTATTGCCGGCGTTGACCTGCCCCGCGAGAAGCGCGTTGAAGTAGGCCTGACTTATATCTATGGCATTGGTCCCAGCACTGCTAAGCAGATTCTGGCTGGTACCGGTATCAATCCCGACACCCGCGTTAAGGACCTGACCGCTGAGGAAGAGGGTCTGATCCGTGAGTACCTGGACAAGAACAACATCATCGTGGAAGGTGACCTGCGCCGTAACGTTGCGCTGGACATCAAGCGTCTGGTGGAGGTTCAGTGCTACCGCGGTGTCCGCCATCGTAAGGGCCTGCCCGTTCATGGTCAGCGCACCAAGACCAATGCCCGTACCCGCAAAGGTCCCAAGCGCACTGTGGCGAACAAGAAGAAGTAAGGAGGAGCAAGAGAAATGGCAATCAAAGCTGCTGCTAAAAAGGGCGCCGTCCGCACCAAGCGGCGCGAGCGCAAGAACATTGAGCGCGGCGCTGCTCACATCCAGAGTACCTTTAACAATACCATTGTTACCATTACGGATACTCAGGGCAACACCGTTTCTTGGGCCAGCTCTGGCGGTCTGAACTTCCGTGGTTCCCGTAAGAGCACTCCGTTTGCTGCCCAGTCCGCTGCTGAGACCGCAGCGAAGGCCGCTATGGAGCATGGCATGAAGACTGTTGAAGTGTACGTGAAGGGCCCCGGCGCTGGCCGTGAGGCTGCCATCCGTGCCCTGCAGGCCACCGGTCTGGAAGTCAACATGATCAAAGACGTTACCCCCATCCCCCACAACGGCTGCCGTCCCCCGAAGCGCCGCCGCATTTGATCGAAAGGAGAAACACTAGTTATGGCTAAGAATATGCAGCCTATCGCAAAGCGCTGCCGCGCTCTGGGCATTTCTCCTGCTGTTATGGGTTATGCGAAGAAGAACACCAATCGCAATCCTGGCGGCCAGATGAGAAAGAAGAAGAGTGAGTACGCTCTTCAGTTGGCCGAAAAGCAGAAGGTCAAGTTCGTTTACGGCATCATGGAGCGTCAGTTCCGTTCCTACTACGAGAAGGCCAGCCGCATGCCCGGCAAGACCGGTGAGAACCTGCTGATCCTGGTGGAGCGCCGCCTGGACAACGTGGTTTACCGCCTGGGCTTTGCCGCTACCCGTCGTGAGGCTCGTCAGCTGGTGAGCCACGCTCACTTCACCGTGAACGGCAAGAAGGTTAACATTCCTTCTTACCTGGTGAAGGCTGGCGACGTGGTGGAGGTTGCCTCCGCCAGCCGCTCTTCCGTGAAGTTCAGCAAGCTGACCGGCGAGGACGCCCCCGTGGTTGCCCTGCCCCAGTGGCTGGATCGTGAGAAGAACTCTCTGAAGGGCACCGTTACCAAGCTGCCCGTTCGCGAGGACATCGACCTGCCGGTTGAGGAACACCTGATCGTTGAGTTGTACTCCAAGTAATAAGCTCAGCGCATAGGGAAAGCGAACAACAAAGGCCGGCCAAACGCGCTTTGGCCGGCCCACCAAGGAGGGTTTTACTATGATGGAGATTGAACGCCCCAGAATCGATACCACCAGCCTGTCTCCGGACGGCCGCTACGGCAAGTTCGTCGTTGAGCCTCTGGAGCGCGGTTTTGGTACCACCTTGGGCAATAGCTTACGGCGTGTCCTGCTTTCGTCGCTTCCCGGCGTTGCCGTCACCAGCGTAAAGATCGATGGCGTGGTCCACGAGTTCAGCACCATTCCCGGCGTGAAAGAAGACGTGACCGAGATCGTGCTGAATCTGAAGGGCATCGCAGCCAAGCTCTACGCCGACGGACCTGTCACCGTGCGCATCGAAGCGTCCGGTGAGGGGGAGGTTACTGCTGGCAGCATCAAACCCAGCGATGAGATCGAGGTGCTCAACCCCGAATGGCACATCGCCACCCTGGAAGACAACGGCAAGCTCGTGATGGAGCTGACCTTTGACAAGGGTCGCGGCTATGTGCCGGCAGAGCGTAACAAGCAGGCTGTACTGGAAAAGAACGACCTGAATGTTCTGCCCATCGACAGCATCTACACCCCCGTTCTGAAAGTCAACTACACGGTGGAAAACACCCGCGTTGGCCAGATCACCGACTACGACAAACTGACTCTGGAAGTTTGGACCGACGGCACCATCAACGCCAAAGAGGCTGTCAGCCTGGCGGCCCGCGTGCTGACCGAGCACCTGAACCTGTTTGTCAACCTGTCGGAAGAGGCCATGGGCGCTGAGATCATGGTGGAGAAGGACGACAAGGGCAAGGAGAAGGCTCTGGAGATGACCATCGAAGAGCTGGATCTGAGCGTGCGTTCCTTCAACTGCCTGAAGCGTGCCGGCATCAACACCGTGGAAGACTTGATTAACAAGTCCGAGGACGAAATGATGAAAGTTCGGAACCTCGGCCGCAAAAGCCTGGAAGAAGTCATGGCAAAGCTGGACTCCCTGGGCTTCACACTTACCAAAGACGACGAGTAATTACTGCAAAGGAGTGAAACGGGATGCCCGGTACCAGAAAACTCGGCCGGACCAGCGATCACCGCAACGCTATGCTGCGCGCTATGGTCACCTACCTGTTTGAAAACGGCAAAATCGAGACCACCGTTACCCGCGCCAAGGAAGTTCGTTCCATGGCGGAGAAGATGGTAACCCTGGGTAAGAAGGAAGATCTGCATTCCAAGCGCCAGGTCTTCTCCTACATTACCAAGGAGACTGTTGCCAAGAAAGTCATTGATGAGTACGGCCCCAAGTATGCCGACCGCAACGGCGGCTACACCCGCATCATCAAGATCGGCGCCCGCCGCGGCGATGCTGCCGAGATGGCGATCATCGAGCTGGTTTAATCAAAGCCTGCGATCCCTGCCCCGCAACGGGCAGGGATTTTTTGTTGTTTGCCAGCTCTGGAAAGCCACTGGAAAAACCGGGCCTGTCCCCGGAATTTCACAGCAAAGAAGGCGCTGAAAATATTGACGGAACGCCCTGCGATGCCTATAATAAAAGTTGTTGTTTTTACTGCCGCCTTACGGCGCGGCAGGCGGCGCTGCCGCCCGCTGCCCGGGGCGATCCCATTGGCAAAGGAGCGAATCAACCCATGAAACCCTTGATCCTGCAATCCGACTTCGGCCTGGCAGACGGCGCGGTGAGCGCCATGTATGGTGTGGCGGAAGGCGTGTGTGACAGCCTGCGTGTATACGATCTGACCCATGACATCCCCCAGTATGACATCTGGGAGGCCAGCTACCGCCTGATTCAGACGGTGCAGTACTGGCCGGAGGGCAGCGTATTCGTGAGCGTGGTGGACCCGGGCGTAGGTAGTGCCCGGCGCAGCATCGTGGCCAAGACCAGCGGCGGGCACTACATTGTTACGCCGGACAACGGCACCCTGACGCATATCAAGCGGATGAGCGGCATTGTGGAAGCCCGTGTGATCGACGAGACGGTCAACCGGCTGCCCAATTCCGGCGAAAGCTATACCTTCCATGGCCGTGACATCTACGCCTTCACCGGCGCACGGCTGGCCTCCGGCGTGATCAGCTGGGAGCAGGTTGGCCCGGCCATCGACCCGGCCAGCATCGTGGAGCTTCCGGTGGTGGACGCAGTGCTCAGCGGAGACGTGGTGAGCGGTACCATCGACGTGCTGGATGTGCGGTTCGGCAGCCTGTGGACCAATATTCCCCGCACCCTGTTTGCGTCGTTGAACATCGGGCATGGCCAGCGGGTGGAGATCACCATCAGCAACGATACCCGGGTGCTGTATAAAAACATCATGGTGTATGCCAAGAGCTTTGCCGATGTGTATGTGGGCGAGCCGCTGCTGTATGTGAACAGTCTGGATAATCTGGCGGTGGCCATCAACCAGGGCAGCTTTGCCCGGGCCTACAACATCGGCACCGGCACCTCCTGGCGTATCAGCGTGCGCAAGGCGCCCAGCATGATCTACGAATAAGGTCCGCCCGGGCCGGAGTCAGGGATTTCTTGCGTGCCCCCGGTCCGTGATTGATACAAGAAAAAGTGAGGGAATCGTCATGAAAAAAATGTCTGTAAAAACCGTGGTCGCCATCGGTATTGGCGCGGCTCTGTTCTTTGTACTGGGTAAGATCTCCATTCCCACCCCGGTACCCAACACTTATGTAAGCCTGCAGTACGCCATTCAGGCCGTATTCGCCGGCCTGTTCGGCCCCATTGCCGGCCTGGTGATCGGCTTGATCGGCCATGCTCTGGTGGACTTCACCGCCTACGGCCCCTGGTGGAGCTGGATCATCGCTTCCGGCGTGTTCGGCCTGCTGACCGGCCTGTTCCTGGGCAAGCTGGATCTGGAGAGCGGCGTGTTCGGCAAAAAGCAGATCATTCTGTTCAACGTTTCTCAGCTGATCGCCCATGTGATCTGCTGGGGCGTGGTGGCTCCCGTTCTGGACATCGTTATCTACAACGAGCCCATTGAGAAGCTGTTCGCCCAGGGCCTGACCGCCGGCATCGTGAACGCCATCACCACCGGTGTGGTGGGCACTGTGCTGCTGGTTGCCTACGCCAAGACCCGCACCAAGAAGGGCTCTCTGAACCGGGAGTAATTCTCCGGCCGGGTTGGCATTGATCCCGAGCACAGAGCGGGGCCTTCCGGCACTATGGGCCGAAAGCCCCGCTTTTTCATTGACAGGCGGGCCGGAATACAGCCTCGCCGCCTTTCCCGGGGAATGATTCCCCAAACAGACCCCCGCCGCCCCTCTTCCGGCGTGCGGGATTGAGCAACAAAAAACGGAGGAACCGCCGTGGCACAGCCCATTATCGAATTCAAGAACTTTGGTTTCCAGTACGACGCCCAGGCAGAACCCACTCTGTACAACATCGACCTGGCCATTCAGCCGGGGGAGCGGGTGCTGATTGCAGGCCCGTCCGGCAGCGGCAAAAGCACCATCGCCAGCTGCATCAACGGACTGATTCCCTTCAGCTATCCCGGCAAATGCACCGGCAGCCTGATGGTGGACGGTGTGGACGCACCCCATGCCAGCATTTTTGAACTGTCCAAGCATGTGGGCACTGTTCTGCAGGATCCGGACGGCCAGTTCATCGGCCTGACGGTGGGCGAGGACATTGCCTTTGCACTGGAGAACCAGTGTGTGGCCCAGCCGGAAATGAAGCAGACGGTGGAACGGGTGGCCCGCCTGGTGGACGTGGAGAACCTGCTGGATCAGGAGCCCCATGCCCTGAGCGGCGGCCAGAAGCAGCGTGTGAGTCTGGCCGGTGTGATGGTGGACGATGTGAAGGTGCTGCTGTTCGATGAACCGCTGGCCAATCTGGACCCGGCTGCCGGCAAGCAGACCATCGAGCTGATTGATCAGGTACAGAAAAAGACCGGCGCAACGGTGATCATCATCGAGCATCGGCTGGAGGATGTGCTCTGGCGCAGTGTGGATCGGATCGTGCTCATGGGTGAGGGCCGCATTCTGACGGACACCACCCCCGAGGCATTGCTGGCAGGAGATCAGCTGACCGAAAACGGCATCCGGGAGCCGCTGTATATCACTGCGTTGAAATACGCCGGCGTTTCCCTGGAGGCGGAGAAAAAGCCTGCCCATGTGAACACGCTGCTCCTTACCGAACAGGACAAGGCGGCAGTGCGGGACTGGTACCGGCAAACGGTGGTTCGGCCCCAGCCGCCCGCAGCTGCTCCGCTGCTGGAGGTAAAGGATCTGTGCTTTGGTTACAGCGAAGGCGTTACCAACCTGCGGGATGTGAGCTTTACTCTGAACGAGGGCGAGATGCTGAGCATCGTGGGCCGAAACGGCGCGGGCAAAAGCACGCTGGCCAAGCTGATCTGCGGCTTTGAAACGCCCCGCAGCGGCAGTATTCGGCTGAATGGCCGGGATCTGGCGGGAGATACCATCAAGGAACGGGCTGCACACATCGGCTATGTGATGCAGAATCCCAACCAGATGATCAGCCAGAGCCTGATTTTTGACGAGGTGGCGCTGGGCCTGCGCACCGCAAAGCTGCCGGAGGACGAAGTGGAGCGCCGGGTGAACGAGGCGCTCACCGTATGCGGGCTGTATCCCTTCCGGAAATGGCCGGTTTCCGCTTTGTCTTTCGGGCAGAAAAAGCGGGTGACCATCGCCAGCGTGCTGGTGATGCAGCCCCGCGTGCTGATTCTGGACGAGCCTACCGCCGGACAGGATTTCCGCCATTACACCGAGATCATGGAATTTCTGCGCAGCCTGAACCAGAAGGGCTACACGGTGATCATGGTCACCCACGACATGCACCTGATGCTGGAATACACCAGCCGGGCGCTGGTGTTCAGCCAGAGCTGCATGATCGGTGATCTGCCCCCCGCCCGGCTGCTGTGCAGCGAGAAGCTGGTGGAGCAGGCGGCTCTGAAGGAAACAAGCCTGTTCACGCTGGCCCAGCAGTGCGGCATTCAGCCGCCGGAGGCCTTTGTGCAGCATTTTATTGACTACGACCGGGAGGTACGCGACAAGTGGCAAACAGTCTGATCCTTTCCTATCTGCCCCGGGGCAGTGTGGTGCACAAGCTCACCGGAACCACCAAGCTGATTGTGTTTCTGCTGTTCAGCGTTGCCACCATGGTCACCTACGATACCCGGGTACTGGTGGTGTTTCTGGTGATGAGCCTGGCCATCTTCAAGATCAGCCGGGTACGTTACCGGGACGTGAAGCTCATCCTCTGGATGGCCTTTGTGTTCCTTTTGCTGAATAACCTGTTCGTCTATCTGTTCAAGCCGGAATACGGCGTGGAGATCTACCAGAGCCGCACCCTGCTGGTGCAGCTGGTGGGGCCCTATACCCTCACCGCACAGCAGCTGTTCTACCATTTGAACATGACGCTGAAGGTGGTTGTGGTCATTCCGCTGGCACTGGTGTTCATTCTGTGCACCGATCCCAGCGAGTTTGCCGCCAGTCTGGCCAGCATCGGCGTGAGCTATCGCATTGGCTATGCGGTGGCGCTGGCACTGCGCTACATTCCGGATGTGCAGCGTGATTACCACAACATCAATCAGGCCCAGCAGGCCCGTGGTGTGGACATTTCCGGCAAGGACAAGCTGATGGATCGGCTGAAGGGCAGTGCGAATATCCTGCTGCCGCTGATTCTGGGCAGTCTGAACCGCATTGAGGTGATTTCCAACGCCATGGAGCTGCGTGGCTTCGGCAAGAACAAAAGCCGCACCTGGTACGCCAAGCGGCCCTTTGCCACCCGGGACTGGGGGGTGCTGATTCTGGGCACGGTGATTGCACTGGGCTCGCTGGTCATCACCTTCTGGGATGGCAGCCGTTACTACAACCCCTTTGTATAAATAAACATAAAATAAAAAGCCCGGAGCTCTGCCGCAGAGCCCCGGGCTTTTGCGTACAGGCTGATAAAAATTGGGCATAATAGCAAGGATATGACGAAAAGTTTGGCTATTTTGATAGAGAAATAACGGCTGATCGGGCGTTGCAAATCAGGTTTACGGAAGGGCAGGCTGTGGGAAAAAACGAAAAACATTGGGCAAAACGCCCAACTTTTCTCCCGCGGGAGAACATACACCCGGGCAAGCCGCAGAAAATGACGAAAAGAAAAGAATTGCTGAGCACAAAAGTAAATTTTATGTTAATATTAAGTTGAACTGTATGTGCCCTGTAATCGGGCGATAACAACCATTTAACAACGTAAGGAGCGTTTAACGATGTATCAAGCCAACGGTACAGAGAGCCTCATGGCAAACAGCGGCGTTGCCGAACTCGGTCTGATCGCGACCCCCGGCGCTCAGGAGCTGACCGCCCTGATCGACCGTCATCTGGTGGCGTGGGCCCGTGAAAAGGGTGTAGACCGCGAGACCTTCATCATCCCCAGCGAGTGCCCCCGCTTTTCTTCCGGCGACGGCAAGGGTGTGATCCGTCAGAGCGTTCGCGGCGACGATTTGTACTTTGTGGTGGATGTGGGCAACTACAGCTGCAAGTACAAGATGTTCGGCAACGAGAACTGCATGAGCCCGGATGACCACTATCAGGATCTGAAGCGCCTGATCCAGGCCGCTTCCGGCAAGGCCCGCCGCATCACCGTGATCATGCCCCTGCTCTACGGCAGCCGTCAGCATCGCCGCTCCTACCGGGAAAGCCTGGACTGCGCCTACGCGCTGCAGGAGCTGCACAGCATGGGTGTGGAAAACATCATCACCTTCGACGCCCACGATCCCCGCGTTTCCAATGCGGTGCCTCTGATGGGTATGGACAATGTGATGCCCACCTATCAGGTGCTCAAGACCATGTTCAAGTGCATTGAGGACTTCAAGCCCAACCGTGACAACTTCATGGTCATCAGCCCGGACGAAGGCGCTATCAACCGCAACATGTACTACTCCAGCGTGCTGGCTGTGAACCTGGGCATGTTCTACAAGCGCCGTGACTACTCCCGTATCGTGAATGGCCGCAACCCCATTGTGGCTCACGAGTACCTGGGCGAGAGCGTGGAAGGCAAGGACGTATTCATTGCCGACGACATCATCTCCTCCGGCGAGAGCATGCTGGACATTGGCTACGAGCTGAAGAAGCGCGGTGCCAAGCGCATCTTCTGCTACGCCACCTACGCCATCTACACCAACGGCCTGGCCGAGTTCGACAAGGCCTACCAGGATGGCATCATCTCCGGTGTGTTCGGCACCAACCTGACCTACCGTACCCCCGAGCTGCTCAGCCGTGAGTGGTTCCATGAGGTGGATGTGTCCAAGTATATCGCTCACTTTATCGACGCGATCAACCACGACATGAGCATCGGCGACATCATCGATCCTCACAGCAAGATCGACGCTCTGCTGAAGCGCTACAACGTGAAGTAAGCAAAACGCTCCGTTATAAAAACAAAACACCGCCCCGGCGTTCCATCAGGAAGGTCGGGGCGGTGTTTTTGATTGGTGGTCATTTCAGCTTGGCAAACTGGTCAATGGCGGTCTGAAGCTGGGCAATCACCTGATCGGTATCCTCGCCGCTGCGCACGCAGTGCTCCAGATGCTCGGTGAGAATCAGCTTGGCCACCTGAGTGATGGCACTGTTCACGCTGGAAAGCTGGGTCAGCAGATCGCCGCAGGGGCGGCCTTCATTGACCATTTCCCGAATGCCGTTCAGCTGGCCGCTGATGCGGGCAAGACGGCGGTTTACGTCGGCGGAATGTTTGCAGTGGGTGCAGTGCATGGCGGTTCCTCCTTGCCTGGGGAAAATGAAAAAAGACGGACGAAACTTCGCCGCAGAGCATTTTCCGCGGCAGATTTGAAAACAGAACACCCGGCGCGGCCGAAAAATCGGGCCTGCCGGGTGCGTATGAACGGGGGATGAAATCAGCCACCCGTATAGGTTGCCCAGGTGAGATCCAGCACCGGCCCGAAGGGACCGAACACCACATGCTCCACGCCCTGAGCCATGACCAGCGCCTGATCCTGATACCACAGGGGGGCAATGGCACCGCCGGCCAGCAGTGTCTGCTCCGACTGAGCGATCTGCCCGGCATCCGGTGCCAGCTGGCCGGCCAGCTGACGGAGCTGGCTGTCGAATCCGGCGGATTCCCAGCCGGTGAAGGCGCCGTCGGCAAACTGCTGCAGGAAGGTTACGCAATCCTCGCTGGAGGGAGAGAAGGGCAGCAGAGCAATCTGATAGTCCCCTTCGGCCACAGTGCTTTCCAGCTCATCCAGCGGCATGGCCTTCAGGGTGAAATAGGCCGAGAACGCGCCCAGCTCTTTCTGCCACTGCTGGCTGATCTGTTCGATCAGAGCCTGGTAATCAGCGCCTTCCGGATACAGCACCTGAATGCCGCTGAACTGCTGCAGGCCGGCCTCGCTCAGCCCGGCGCGGCAGCTTTCCTTCACATCGCTCACAGTGGGCATCTGACCGCCCACGGTATCCCGGTAGCTGGAACCGTTCACCTCCATGGCGGGCGGAATCAGGCCGTCGGCAGTGCTGAACCCGGCGGGAAGGGTTTCGATTCCCATGGCACTTGCGCCCAGAGCCAGCCGCACATTTTGCGATGCCAGCTGCTTGTCCTCGCAGTTGAACACCAGTGCCCAGGTGGTGGCGGTATAGGGGATGCTGGAAAGGCTGCCGGCGGAGGATGCTTCGTCGATGGCGGCGGTCACATCTCCGGCGGCCACGGCAGCCGCGCCGGTGGCTGCCGGTTCGCTCTGGGCGACCGAGGTGCCGGAGGCGGGGGCCGGTGTGGGGGTGGACTGCGCGGTGGTATCCAGCACGATGCGCAGGCTGGTGATCAGGCTGCCGCTGGCACTGCGGCGCAGGAACAGACCGTTTTCGTTCCAGTTGTACAGATAAAAATGACCGTTAGCCAGTGTGGTGGCAGCGCTCAGACCGTAGGCGCCGGCACTGTGCTCAAAAAACTCCTCGTTGCAGGGCATGGCGCCCGGCTGGGCCAGCTTTTCCAGAAATGCCGGATCCGGGGCGTTCAGTTGGTAGACTACCGTGCGCTCGTCCAGGGCACTCACACCCAGCGTGCCGCCTTCGGCGCCTTTCAGGTTGGAAAAAAGCTCCCGATAGGGGCTGTTGGTTTCTTCCCGGAAAACCCGCTCCATGCCGAACACAAAGTCTGCAGCGGTGAGAGGATATTCCTTTTCGTGCTTTTTCAGCTTGGTATAGGCCAGATCCTCTTTCAGGGTAAAGGTGTAGGTCAGGCCGTCCTCGCTTACGGTGTAGCTTTCGGCGCAGTCCAGAACCGCGTCGCCATTTTCGTCAATGCGGGTCAGGCCCCGGTAAAGGTTGGTTACGGCAATGCGTTCAGGGCTTTCCTGCGCGATCTGCGGGTCCAGGTTGGCGGGAACATGATTCACTCGCCAGGTGAAGCTGGCCCCGCTGGAGCCGCAGCCGGTCAGAAATCCGGCAGCCAGAACAAGGCAGAGCAGGATGCAGAGAATACGATGGAATCTCATGGGAAAAGGTCCTTTCGGTAAACGGCACAGTGGGCCGGTGATGGTACAAAAAGTGTATGGACATACATATTTAGCTTATCAAAAAAACGGGAAAAATACAAACCCGGAGGGCGGCAAAGAAGTGCAAAATCAGAAAATAAACTGTAAATTTTAAAAAGAAGAAAATATTTTCGGCCCCAAAAAGCCAAAATGCGGGGTTCATCCCGGGGTTTTGGTTGCGCGGGCGGCCAAAAGTGACTATAATAGCAAGAGACCATTTGCATCACACCAGTCAAAATAAAAGAAATGTTCCAGAAAAAAGAGGGGTTTTGCGTTATGCAGCAGGATAAGCAGCGGCTGGCCGCGTTTATCAAAAGGAAAAAGGTAGCCTTTATCGGCGCGGGCGTAAGCCACAAAACGCTGATCGGGCAGTTCTGCGCCATGGGGGCGAAGGTGACCCTGTGCGACAAAAAGCAGCTGGCGGATTTTGGCGATTACGCCGACACGCTGAACCAGCTGGGCGTGGCCCTGAGCCTGGGCGAGGATTATCTGAACGGTCTGGCCGGGCAGGACATCATCATGCGCACGCCGGGCTTTGAGTACTACAACCCGGCCCTGCAGGCGGCCAAAGCCGCGGGCAGTCTGGTGACCAGCGAAATGGAGCTGTTCTTCGAATACTGCCCCTGCGAGATCACCGCTGTCACCGGCTCGGACGGCAAGACCACCACCACCAGTCTGATTGCCGCCATGTTTGAAGCGGCGGGCCGCACCGTGCATCTGGGCGGTAACATCGGCCGCGCTCTGCTGCCCATCCTGGATCAGATCGACCCGGCGGACGAAGCAGTGGTGGAGCTGTCCAGCTTCCAGCTGATCAGCATGCACCGCAGCCCCAGGGTGGCGGTGGTTACCAACGTGACCCCCAACCATCTGGATCACCACAAGGATATGCAGGAGTATGTGGACGCCAAGCGGAACATCCTGCTCTGGCAGGACGAGAGCTGCCGGGCGGTGCTGGGCTACGAGAACGAGATCACCCGCGGCATGCAGGCGGACTGCAAGGGAACCCAGTGCTGGTTTACCCGTCTGCGTGAGACCGATAACGGCGCCTTCCTGCGGCAGGACGGTATGCTCTGCATGGCGGAGAACGGTACCGTGACCCCCATCCTGCACAAGGACGAGATCAAGCTGCGGGGCGTGCACAACATTGAGAACCTGCTGGCGGCCTGTGCCGCCGTGTGGGGCCGGGTGCCGGTGGATGCCATGGCCAAGGTGGGCTCCAGCTTCACCGGCGTGGAACACCGCATCGAGCCGGTTCGTCTGCTGGACGGCGTGCAGTGGTACAACGATTCCATTGCCTCCAGCCCCACCCGCACCATTGCGGGCCTGCGCAGTTTTGACCAGAAGATCATCATCATTGCCGGCGGTTACGACAAGAAGATTCCATACGAGCCGCTGGCTCCGGAAATTCTGGCTCATGTGAAGGTTCTGGTGCTCATGGGCCAGACCGGCCCCAAGATCGAGGCGGCGGTGCGCGCCTGCCTCGGCTTTGCGGAAAGCGGCCTGATCATCGAGCACGCAAAGGATATGGCCGAAGCGGTGCAGCTGGCTCGAAAGAACGCCAAACCCGGCGATGTGGTCAGTCTGTCGCCTGCGTCCGCCAGCTTTGACCTGTACCCCAATTTCGAGGTGCGCGGCCGTCACTTTAAGGAACTGGTGAACGCCCTGTGATCTGCGCGGTGAATTCCGCACAGACCCGGCGGCGGTTTGAAGCCGCGCTGGTCGATCCCCGGTCTGCCGGCGTGGCCTGCCAGCTGGGAGCGCTGCAAGCGGTGTTCGGCCCGCTGCCCGGCTCCGGCTGGCGGTTTTATACCGGCGGGGAAGAGGAAGCCCCTTTTGCGCTGGGCGTGCGGGGGGCGTCCGCTCTGCTGGCCGGCCCGGCGGATGCGGAGGAGCTGGCGGGCTTTCTGGGCTTTTGCGGGGTGCAGCAGCTGCGCACCACAGCTGCGGTGCCGAAAGGCTGGCAGCCAAAAGAGCGGTTTGTCCGCATGATCCTGCCTGCCGGTGCCACGCTGCCCCGGCAGCCCGCGCCGGAGAAAATCCGGTTGAATGAGTGTCCCGGTGTGGGGCAGGTGACAGACCTGCTCTGCCGGGGCGAGAGCCTGGACAGCGGGGCAGAGGATGCCCGGGACTGCTTTTACAGCGAGACCTGCACACTGGTGAATCATGGCCGGGCCATGATTTGGGCGGCGCAGACCCCTGACGGGGAGCTGGTTGCCACCGCAGGCGCCTACGCGCTCTGGAACCAAACCGCCTATCTGGCCGGGGTGGAAACGCTGCAAGGCCACAGAGGCCGGGGCGTGGGGCGCTTCCTTGTCTGTGCGCTGGCGAACCGGCTGGCCGGGCAGGGAAATACGGTGGAGCTGCTGTGCACACCGGAGTGTGCCGGTTTTTACCGGGCGCTGGGATTTGAACGAGAAGGTGAAGTTGGCAGCTTCGGCCCCTGAAAAAGAGCTGCCTGTTATCAATACGAGAAAAGAGGATATTATCATACATGATCGAGCAATTTTTTGATGTGAGCCCCCGTTTTCAGGAGCTGGACGCTCGTGCCATGGAGCTGTGCCGCCCGGAGTTCGAGAAAATCGACGCCATTCGGGACTACAACCAGGTGAAGATGCTCAAGGCCTTTACCGATAACCGGGTGGCCGCCACCCACATGATGGGCAGCACCGGCTACGGCTACGACGATGCGGGCCGTGACCGTCTGGATCAGGTGTTTGCACAGGTGATGGGTGCGGAGGATGCCCTCTGCCGTCCCCATTTCCTGTCCGGCACCCATGCGCTCACCGTGGCGCTGTTCGGCCTGCTGCGTGCGGGCGACACCCTGCTGGCCGCCACCGGCCGCCCTTACGATACACTGGAGGGCGTGATCGGCATTGGTGATGCGGGCAAGGGCTGCGGTACGCTGGCGGAGTACGGCGTGAAATACGACGAAGCCCCCCTGCAGAACGGCCAGCCGGACTATGCGCTGATTGCGGAGAAGGCAAAGAACGCCACCGTTTGTCACATCCAGCGCAGCCGGGGTTATTCCAGCCGTGCCGCCTTTGATCTGGCCACCATTGAAAAGGTGATTCGCACCGCCAAAGAGGCCAATCCCAACGTGGTGGTCATGGTGGATAACTGTTACGGCGAGTTCACCCAGACTGCGGAACCCACCAGCGTGGGCGCGGATCTGATTGTGGGCAGCCTGATCAAGAATCCCGGCGGCGGCATTGCCCCCACCGGCGGCTATGTGGCCGGTCGGGCGGATCTGGTGGAAAAGTGCGCCCACCGGCTCACTGCCCCCGGCACCGGCCGTGAGCTGGGCTGCACGCTGGACAGCCTGCGCCAGCTGTATCTGGGCCTGTACTATGCCCCCGGCGTGACCGCCGAGGCCATCAAGACCAGCATCTACGCCAGCTGCCTGCTGGATCTGCTGGGCAAGAACCCTCTGCCCAGGTACACTGACCCCCGCAACGACATCATCACCAGCTTCGAGACCGGTGATCCGGAGGCCATGGTGGCCTTCTGTCAGGGCATTCAGGCAGGCAGCCCGGTGGACAGCTTTGCTGCCCCGGAGCCCTACGCCATGCCCGGCTATACCAGCGAGGTAATCATGGCGGCAGGCGCCTTCACCAATGGCAGCAGCATCGAGCTCAGCTGCGACGGCCCCATGCGCCCGCCCTACACTGTTTACCTGCAGGGTGGCCTGAACTTTGCGGCCAGCCGTGCAGGCGTGCTGCTGGCGGCTCAGAATGCCTTCGGGGAACGCTGAGACGGAGAAACATGTATAAAAGATCCCTGTGCCGGCCCCGGCATGGGGATTTTTTGTGTTTTATTTTGTACGAACAGAAGAAAAACGGTTGAAGAAAAATTGATATAATTTTGTAAGAACTGAAATGTTTCTGCAAGAAAAGAAGCGAAAATGAACATAATTCACAAAATTAATGATGGATCGATGAAGAAACTGGGTATTCTGTTTGCTTGTGAAATGTTGCTAAAAAACTGACAAAGTTTTTTGCTCTGTATAAGTAAAAATGTGAAAAAAACGGCGCTTGCCATTTGTGATCGATTTGTGTATAATGCCTTGGTGCCCCAAAGCAAAGAGAGAGTATAAATTGGGAGGAATCAACGAAATGTCTTATGATTTTTTGTGGCAGATCGCTCTGATCCTGGTTAGCACCAAGGTATGCGGCCTGATTACCCGCCGCTTCCAGATGCCCCAGGTGGTAGGCGCTCTGCTGGCAGGTTTGCTGCTGGGTCCTGCTGTGTTTGGCCTGCTGCCCAGCGACAGTGAAATGATCAAGCAGCTGGCGGAGCTGGGCGTGATCGTGATCATGTTCTCTGCCGGTATGGAAACCGACATTCGCGACCTGAAGAATGCCGGTAAGTCCGGTTTTCTGGTGGCGATGCTGGGCGTTCTGGTGCCGCTGTTCGGCGGTGCGGGTCTGGCTGCCTGGCTGGCTCCCACCGAGAACATGCTGCAGAACTTCTTCATCGGCACCGTGCTGACCGCCACTTCCGTGAGCATCACGGTGGAGGCCCTGCGTGAGATGGGCCGTCTGCAGAGCCGGGTGGGCAACACCATTCTGGCCGCTGCCATCATCGACGATATTCTGGGCATCATTGCTCTGACCATTATGACCAGCCTGGGCGGCGGCGGCGAGAGCATTGCCATCGTGCTGCTGAAGATCGTGCTGTTCCTGGTGGTCTGCTGCTTTGTGTATGTGGTTGGCCTGAAGGCGCTGGACTGGTACATTGAGCATACCGGCCGCAAGGATCTGCGGCGTTTCCCCATTGCGGCCTTCGTGGTCTGCCTGATGATGGCCTGGATCGCCGAGCACTTCTTCGGCGTGGCCGACATTACCGGTGCCTTTGCCGCCGGCCTGATGATTGGCGCCACCAAGAAGGCTGGCTATATTGCTTCCAAGTTTGAGCCGGTGCAGTACCTGTTCCTGGCTCCTGTGTTCTTCGCCAGCATCGGCATGACCGTGGTGCTGCCTGCCATGAACACCCAGATCGTGATCTTCAGCATTCTGCTGGTGGTGGTTGCGGTTCTGTCCAAGTGGCTGGGCTGCGGCGTGGGTGCCAAGCTGTGCGGTTTTTCCACCCATGAATGCAACCAGATCGGCCTGGGCATGGTATGCCGTGGCGAGGTTGCGCTGATCGTTGCCAACAAGGGCGCGGAAGTGGGCCTGATGCCGGACGCACTGTTCGGACCCGTGATCATCATGGTTATTATCAGCACCATTCTGACCCCGATTCTGCTGAAGCTGGCATACCGCGGCGAGGACGCTCTGAATCTGGAGGAGAGCCCGCTGGAGAACCGCAACGAAGCGCTGGAACAGCTGGACATCGTTACCGACCAGCTGCTTACCCGCGAGCAGGAAATCAAGGAAAAGAACCAGAAACACTGATCCGTTTTTCTATGCGGGCCCTGAGAAAGGGCCCGCATAATTTTTTTTCAAAAAAAGGAAAAAAGGAAAAAAGGCTTGCATTCTTTATTGAGTTGTGTTATATTATTAAAGTCGCCGAATGGAAAGGCGACCGGATATTCCTCCTTAGCTCAGTCGGTAGAGCATGCGGCTGTTAACCGCAGGGTCGTTGGT